>ENA-OWPD01000179-OWPD01000179.1-human-gut-metagenome-genome-assembly--contig:-NODE-179-length-82941-cov-8.160353_pt1 | contig 82941 bp, 85 predicted proteins | sample MGYA00248262_ERZ651842 | MGnify/ENA primary metagenome ERZ651842 (study PRJEB26924, sample SAMEA4378253) | human gut metagenome | biome: human gut; feature: human-associated habitat; material: faeces... | reverse complement strand
ATTATGAGAATCCATATCATATGTTATTACTTGGATTTTTCTATGCTTTAGATGGATATTACCTTCCTAAATCAAATATAGAAGCTGGATATGGTAGAGCAGATATAATACTATTTCCAAGAGATAAGACAAAAGCAGGATATATTTTAGAATTAAAAAGAGCTTATACTAAGAAGCCAGAGAAAGAAGTAGAAAAAGCTTTACAACAAATAGATGATAATAAATACTATGTAGAGCTAGAAAGATATGGAGTAAAAGAGATAATCAAGCTAGGCTATGTTTTTGATGGTAAGAAAATAATAAGTAGCTATATTGAATAATAGAAAATAGTGGAGAGTAAAATCTTCACTATTTTTTAGTATAACAGGGTATAATATAGAATTTTATTATGCTTTATGCTATAATCAAAGGAAGAAATATAGACTAAAATAATGTATGAAATAATTCTTTAATAAAGTTTTAAGTGAGGTAATATAACTATGGATACTAAAGGAGTAATTTATATTCTTACTAACCCTTCATTTCCTGATTATGTAAAAATTGGTTATGCAAATAATATTCAAAAAAGATTAGCAGAGCTCAATAGAAGTGAGTGTATTCCATTTGCTTTTAGAATTTATGCAACATATGAAGTTCCTAAAAGATTAACTGATTTAAGCCTTCATGCATTAATAGATAAACTTAATCCTACTTTAAGAGCAATAGATACTTTCAAGGGAAAACCTAGAAAAAAAGAGTTTTATGCAATGACTAAAGAGGATGCTTACTCTTTACTAGAAGCAATTGCAGAAATTCATGATAGAACAGATAAATTAAAACTTTATCCTATTTCAAAAGAAGATGAAATTGATACAGATACAGCAGAGCTTATAGAGATTGAATCAAATAGTAAGCGAAAGTCAAATCCTATTACTTTATTGGAGTATTTAAATACAAAAAATCCTGAGATAGTGGATATTTATCAAAAGCTTCAAAATAAAGTATATGATACCTTACCAAAAGTTGAAATGTATGTATTGCCACAATATATAGGATGGCGTATTAATGGTAAATATTTTGCAGAAATTCATCTTCAAAGAAATAAAATTATGATGCTTACTTTAAAACCAAATAAAGATTATAGTATTGGTAATAATGTTCCTGAGAATTTTCTTTGGACTTTAAATTATCGTTCTTATATTGAGTCTATCAACGATATTGAAGAAGCCCAATCTATCATTTTAGATTCATATAATCAAAGAAAATAGAAAGTTATTTTAGTTTTTTTATTAATATTTAAAATACTACATATTAAAGTGAGTTTATAAAAATAATAAAAGAAAAAGTGTATGAGAGGAGTTAATATGGCAATACATGTAAAAAATTTGAAGATAGATACTTATCGTGGAATAAAAAATTTACAACTAAATAATTTTAAGGATATTAATATTTTTACAGGAGATAATAATACAGGTAAAACAAGTATTTTAGAGGTTTTAAATTCTTTGAAGAATCCACTTGACACTTCATCATGGAAAATTGCTTTAAGAATACCTGAAAACTCCTTTTCATCAAATCAGCTTTCTCTTTTTGAAAGTTTTAAATTACTTTTCAATATAGAAAATCAAAAAGTTATAAAATATAGCTATTCTCTTAAAGAGGAAAAAACTATAAGTATATATGCTCATGAAAATGAAGTATTATTAACTCCACAACAAAGAGATAAAATATTAGGAGTTATTGATTTAGAAGAGGAACAAAACAAATATATTCCTAATAAAAATTTAGAGCTAGAATTTTTAGAAAATGATAGTCTAGCAAATAGAGATGTCATTTTTGAAATAAGCCGTAAATTAACTACTACAAATAATAAAGAAGAAATAAAAACAGTATATGTATCTCCGTTCCAACATATAGAAAGTACTGTATATTTAAATGATATTTTAGATAATCCTATATTATTTCAAAATATGTTAGAGGTATTGAAAGAGTTTGATAAGGATATTATAAGTATAAATGCAGGGAAAATAGGAAATACAGTTGTATATAAAGTTCTTTCTAAACAAAAGACTATTCCATTAAATGTCTATGGCGATGGAATGAAGAAAGCTATTTTACTAATTAGTGCTGTTGTTAGTGCTAAAAATGGAATATTATTACTTGATGAGTTTGAAACTGCAATTCATACAAGTGCTATGAATAAAGTCTTTACTTGGATTTTAAAAACTTGTTTAAAGTTAAATGTGCAATTATTTTTGACTTCACATAGTAAAGAAGCAATAGAAAAAGTTCTAAGTTGTTCTGAGAAATTGCAATCTCACATTAATTTATATACATTATATAAAAAAGAGGATAAAATAGTTGCTAGAGAACTTAGTGCTAAAAAAGCATTAGAAGCTTCAGAAGAATTTGGATTGGAGTTGAGATAAAGTGAAAAGCATTATTTTATGTGAAGGTGGAACAGATTTAACTCTAATTCAATACTTTATGGAGAAAGTTAATGGATGGAGATATGAGTTAAATAGAACTAGACATAATAGTTCTAAACTATCTTGTTTCAAGCAACGAAAAATATTTATAAAAGAAGATAAAATATTAGAAATAGGAGCTACAGGAGGATGTAGTGAAATTCCTAAATGTTTTTCAAAAATTTTAAACTCTCAAAGAATAGGTAGTAATTCTGAAGAAAGATATGAGAATATAGTAATTATTACTGATAATGATGAGATAGATACTTTTGATAATATGAAAACTACATTAGAAAAATTATTTAATGAGCATTCTATTACAATTGAAAATAATATTGTTAATGATAGTTGGATTAATTGTACTTGTGAAAATGGGGCACAAGATATTATAAATTTTAGAGTATTATTACTCATTATTCCTTTTGACGAAGAGGGGGCATTAGAAACTTTCTTATTAAAGGCTATTGCTTCTAATGATGAATATGATAATGAAATTATTGAAAAAGGAAATGATTTTGTAGAAACTGTGGATCCACAAAAAATATATCTCTCTAAGAGAAGATATGTCACTAAGGCAAAATTAGATGTATATTTTTCTATAAGAACTCCCGTTGATCAATTTACTGAAAGACAAAATATTTTGAAAAGTATAAATTGGGAAGATTATGAATATATACGAAATAGTTTTAAGAAGTTAAGAGAATTATAATAATAAAGGAGATTTTATGGGAAATATAGGATTAATAACCCTTTCAAAAACTTTTTCTAATAAAAAATATGCTGAAGATTTTTTAAATGGAAAATTAAGATTTATGCCCTTAGATTACTACACGAATTTAGAAGGTGATTCTAGAGAAGATAAATATGAGGGCATTAGTTCAATGTTTCAACCTAATTTTTCTGTATTTATAATTGATGGAGTCGAATTAGATTCCTCCTCCTTAGCTGGACCTATTCTATTTAGAGAAAGTAAAGATGCAATGCATATTTTTTGTATGTCAGCATTTTATTATAAGGATGATGGCAAACTTTTTGAAACAGAAGAGGAAATTTTGAACGAAATAAATAAACCATCTAAAACAAAATTACTAAGTTTTGGAAAAATATCTGTTATAATAATAGATATTAATGAATTTATAAAAAGAATTGATAGGGTTGCCAAAGAAAAAAGTATATACTATAAAAGAGATTTTGTTAAATATATTAATTTAAAAGATTTTCATGGAAATATTGAAAAACCTGGATTTATTAAAGATTTAAAATATAAAGATGAAGTTGAATATAGATTTGCATTGAAAGGATTAGGAAATGAACCATTTATACTAGACATAGGAGATATCAATGATATAGCTGTTATTATAGAAACAGATCATATAGATAAACTTTCTATAAAATCTAAAGAAGAGTGATATAATTCTAAAAGAAAAAGTATTATTAAAAGTTACTTTTTATAGTAGTGGAATTAAGTTTCTATAAAAAATAAAATATATTTTCAGAAAAATAATAAAAATAAGAGATTATCAATAAATATTATTTTTATATTGTATATAATAACCTACTTTAAAAGTAAAATGAAAATTAAAGGATGAAAGAGATTATTGCTTAATTAGAGGACAATTGGTAATTTGGTAATAGAATATGAAGAGAGACTGAAAAATATCTAAGTTCTTCAGTCTCTACTAACTAGTTTAATTTCTAATAATCAAGAAAATAAATACATAAAATTAATTAGACTCTTTTCTCTAATGTATTCTCCATTTATTTAATTATTTAATAAATTTTTCATATGTTTAATTGAATTTTTAATAGCCCCATCAATAAGCAAACTATCTAAACCTTCAATAATAAATTTAAATCCCATATTAATATGTTTCTTAAAGTCGTTTGGATTAGACATTATTCCTGGATAAACCCCATATTTATTACATGTTTGTACTAATTTGTTTGAAACTTCTTCCATAAGAGGATTAGAAACATCTCCGGGAATTCCTAAAGAAAAAGACATATCATATGGTCCTAAAAAAGCAACATCTATTCCTTCTACACTTAAAATTTCTTCTAAATTATCAAGAGCTTCTTTAGTTTCAATTTGTATAATTCTTAAAATTTCAGTATCTGCAAATTTAAAATATTCATTAGCTTTTGTATAAAACATATTTGCTCTAGTTGCTCCACAACCTCTAATTCCTTTTGGTGGAAATGTTGTCATTTTTATAAAATTTTCTATATCAGTTTTCGTATTAACCATTGGTACCATTATACCAAAAGCTCCACTATCTAACCCTTTTTTAGTATTTACAATATCTAGATAAGGGATTCTTAATAAAGGTGTAGTTTGATCTTTCATAAGTGAAATTTGTTGCCCAATAGTTTCAATATTTAAAGCCCCATGTTCTGAATCTATCATTAAAAAATCATAATCATTATTAGAAAATAATTGTGCTAACTCTAGACTATTTAGAGTTAAAAAAGTTCCAATAACAACTTCTCCATTTTTTAATTTATTTTTACATTTATTTTTCATAAAAATCTCCTTTTATTCTAATAATTTAAATATTTTTTATTTTAAATAAAAAATATTTTCTATCTTAAAAGATTAATTAGAATTTATGTCACTAAAAAATAAAGTGAAATATTTAATTATCCCTTTTAGGTATTTTATTAATTGTTTTTTATTTTTTATTAAATTATAGAATTTTTAAATTTCTTAGTGACTTTATTTATATACTTATTTTATATTAAGTTTTATTTTTCCAACTTCTGCAAAATCTGCTTCATAAAAATCTCCACTATTTAAGTCAAAAACAGGAGTAAATGATCCTGATAAAATTAAATCCCCTTTTTTAAGGTATTCTCCAAGTTCTATCATTTTATTTGCTAACCATACAATTGAATTTATAGGATTTCCCATTACTTCAGCACTTGTAGCAGTTTTTAATAACTTACCATTTTTAAAAACATTTAATCCGATATTGTCTAAATCTAAATTATCAATAGGGACTATTTTATTGCTAGTTATAATTTTTCCATAAGAAGCACTATCAGCTATTGTATCAAAAATTTTAAAATTATAATCTTTATAACGTGTATCAACTACTTCAAAAGAGGCTGTTACCCCTAAAATAGCTTTTATAACATCAACATTTGAAACAATTGGTCCTTTTAAATCTTCCTTTAATATAAAAGTTAATTCAGGTTCTAATTTAGGATTATTTAATTTATCTAATTCCAATTCTTGATAAGATTTTAAAATATTTTTATCTGTTAAAAGAGAAAAATCAGGCTCATAAACTCCAATTTGTTTTCTGATTCCTTCACTTGTTAATCCTATTTTTTTACCAATTATTTTTTCTCCTCTATTTTCTTTTATTTTAAAAACCTCTTTTTGAATTTTATATGAATCTTCTATTTCTATATCTGGATATTTTTCACTTATTTTTTCTATATAAGTATGATTATCTTCTGCATCAACTAAAGCTTTTGCAATTTTTTTAATAATTTCGTTGTCTAACATTTTTCCTCCTAATAATTTAAAGAACAATATTTAAAATTAAGATTATAATTAATGATACAATTGATTCTATAAATCCTACTAATGTATAAGTTTTTAATCCACCTAATGTAGAAAGTTTAGCAATTTTAGTTGTAACCCAAAATCCACTATCATTTACATGACCTACTAATAATGAACCAGAGAAAGAAGCCATTGCTAATAAAACAGGAGAAATATTAAGCTCATTTACCATTGGAACAACTAAATTTATACTAGTTATCATAGCAACTGTACCTGAACCTTGAGCCATACGTAGTAATGCTGATACTAACCAAATAAAGATTATAGGATGAATATTTAATGTTTGAATAACCTCTAACATTACTTTACCTATTCCTACTAAATTTAGAACGTTTCCTAATCCTCCTCCCATTCCAGTTATTAGTAAAACAATTCCTGCACTAGCTAAAGAGTCATCTACCGATTTACTTAATTGTTCTTGAGTCAAAATACCTTTTGCTAATAAAAAGGCTGCTAAGACTCCAATAAACATTGCAATATTTTTATTAGAAATAAAAACTATCCATTCAGGAACTTCTTTAAAAATAACCCCAGAAACAGTTCCAATAACAATTAAAAAGATAGGTAAAAATATAGGAAAAATAGCTTTAAAAAAACTTGGTAATTTTTCAATTTTCTTTTCTTCGATTTCATCTTTTTTTAATTCATTCATATCAAAACATTTTTCATCAAAGAAATTTTTTCTAGACAAAAAGAAATTTTTATATATAAAAATTGTAATTAAAAAGCTAGGAATTCCAATTATTAATCCAAATAAAATAACTTTCCCTACATCTATAGATAAAAGTTCTGCTCCAGTTAATGGCCCAGGTGTAGGAGGAATAAAAGTGTGAGCTATTCCAAGTCCTGCAACTAAGCTACCAATAAATAATGCAATATTATTTTTAGTAGATTTAGCTAATATTTTTGCAATAGGGAGTAAAATAACATACCCTACATCATAAAAAACTGGAATTGATACTATAAATCCTGTTGTCCCCATAGCAATATCAGATCTTTTTTCTCCAAATAATTTTATAATATAATTAGCAATTGATTGAACTGCCCCAGCATCAGCAACTATTTGTCCAAGTATTATTCCAAAACCTACACTAATCCCTATTCCTGTCATTGTATTTCCAAAACCAGTTACAATAGCATTAATAGTATTTGTTAAACCAATATTTGAGAAAATACCCATATATAAGGCACCAATAAACATTCCTATAATAGGATTTTGTTTAAACTTTAGAATTAAAAATAATATAATAATAATTGTAATTAATAAATTTAGAAGTAATATATGTGTAGTCATAACTCCTCCTTAGAATTAAAATGATATTTTAAGATACTGTAGCACCATATCTTGCTGATTTTACAACTTTAGCATATCTATTTAGGTACCCTTTTTTTATTTTAGGTTCCTTAGGAACAAAAACTTTTCTTCTTTCTTCTAATTCTTCGTCACTAATTAAAACATTTAGTTTTCTTGCTGGGATATCAAGTTCTATAATATCTCCATTTTTAATTAAACCAATTTCTCCACCTTCTGCTGCTTCAGGAGAAATATGACCTATTGAGGCTCCTCTAGTAGCACCTGAGAATCTACCATCTGTTAACAAAGCAACAGTTTTATCTAAACCAGCTCCTGCTATAGCAGAAGTTGCTGTTAACATTTCTCTCATTCCAGGACCTCCTTTTGGACCTTCATATCTTATAACAACTACATCTCCAGCTACAATTTTTCCATTTAATATAGCATCTACAGCTTCTTGTTCACCATCAAATACTTTTGCAGGACCTTTATGCTTAAACATTTCTTTAGCAGTTGCAGATTGTTTTATAACCGCTCCATCTTTTGCTATATTTCCTTTTAATATAGCAATTCCTCCTTCTTCATAGTAAGGATTTTCAAGCGGACGAATAACTTCTGAATTTAAAGAAGTAATACCTTTTATATTTTCACGAATTGTCTTTCCAGTACAAGTTAATAAATCAAGATTAAAACAATCTGTTTTAGCAACTTCTTGTTCTACTGCTTGAAGCCCTCCAGCTGCGTATAAATCTTGCATATAAAATTTTCCTGCAGGAGAGAAATTACATAATTTTGGTACTTTTTTACTAATTTGGTCAAATAAATCTAAATCTAATTCTATACCACATTCATGAGCTATAGCTATTAAATGTAATATTGTATTACTAGATCCTCCTATTGCCATATCAACTGAAATAGCATTAATAAATGCTTCTTTTGTCATTATATCTTTAGGTTTAATATCATTTTCTAATAAATACATAATTTGTTCTCCAGTTTTTCTAGCTAAAACTTTTCTTTCTGCTAAATATGCTGGAATACATGAATTCCAAGGAAGAGACATACCTAAAACTTCACTTAAACAGTTCATTGAATTTGCTGTTCCTAGTAATCCACATGCTCCACAACCAGGAGAAGCTTTTTTTTCTAGAGTATATAATTCTTCTTCTGTCATCCTTCCTGAAGAAACAGCTCCTACAGCTTCATATAATTTACTACCATCAGTATTAGCTCCTTTATAAATTCCAGCATACATAGGTCCTCCTGCAATTAAAATGCAAGGAATATTTAATCTTGCTGCTGCAATTAACATTCCGGGAGTGATTTTATCACAATTTGTCAACATAACTAAGGCATCAAATTGATGACCTTCAGCCATAGCTTCAATAGAATCAGCTATTATTTCTCTTGATGCAAGAGGATAATGCATTCCAACATGCCCCATAGTAATTCCATCACAAAGGGCAATAACTGGAAATTCTCTAGGTATTCCTCCTTTTGCATAAATTCCTCTTTTTACTTCCTCAGCTAATTCTCTTAAATGTATATGTCCAGGATTTATTTCATTAAATGAATTTACAACACCAATTAATGGTTTTTTTAAATCTTCATCAGATAAACCAGTAGCTTTTAATAAAGATCTCTGACAAGTACGTATTATTCCTTTTTTAATTAAATCACTTTTCATATTACCCCTCCATTTTCGTATTATCAAATTTGGTTTGTAAATACAAACTTATTATATTAATAAAATAGCACACGATTTTAAAAAAGTCAATATTATTTATAAAAATATATATTGTATTATTATAGAACAAATTAAAATAATTATTTTAAGGGTATTTATTTTTTTTAAATATTGTATTATAATAAGTTATATGATTATTTTTGGGAGGAAAATATGATTAATCATAATCCAACAGAAAGAGTAGTTTTTATTTTAAATACAATTTCTGAAAGTAAGGATGGATGTACTTTGACAGAAATATGTGAAAAAACTAAAATATCGAAAGGGACGGCATTTCCAATTTTATCTACTTTAGTAAATTTAAAAATGGTTTTAAAAAATCCTAAAACAAATATTTATACAATAGGAATTGAAAGTTTTAAAATTGGATATTCTTTTTTTAAAAATATTAATATATATGAATTAATAAAGGATACTATGAATGAAATTGTTTATGAAGTTTCTGAGATTTGCCAATTAGGTATTTTCAAAGATGGAAAAGTTTTTTATATTTCAAAAGCAGAACCATATAGAGCTATAAAACTTATGTCAAGTATAGGACAATCTTTACCAGCTTATGCTTCTGCTTTAGGAAAATGTTTGTTGTCTCAATTAACAAATTCTGAAATAGAAAAAATGTATGAAAAAGGGTTAAAACCCTTAACACCTAATACAATAACTGATATAAATATATTGTTAAAACAAATAGATGAAGTTAGAAAAAATAAAATAGCTACTGAATATGGAGAATCTAGTGTAGAAATTGAATGTATAGCAACTCCATTAGTTGATAAAAACGGAAATATATTTGCTGCAATGAGTGTATCTATTCCTAGGTATAGATCTTCACCAAAACAAATGAAAAAAATAGAAAGAATTTTGTTTGAAAAGAAAAAAAAATTAGAGGATTTTATTAATTTTTCAAATATCAATATGGAATTTTTAAATACCAACAATTTTTAAATAATTTTTTTAGATTATTTTTTAATTAAGATTTTTTCAAAGAATAAAATTTTATTATATTCTAAAATAAAATATAGTATAATAATACTTGAAATAAAAAATGAGTATAAAAGTTTTATTTATTACTAATTAAGGAGAACCATTTAAATGGTTCTCCCTTTTCTAATCTTAGGAGTAGTGATAGATATAGCTAATTTATATATTAGGTTTTTACCTTAGAAATATTTCTAAGTTTTTATCTTATTATAATAGTATTCACAATTATTGAGAAATAATAAAGATTTTTCTTCTCTATATTTTCCATTTTAATTTTTTTAAAGAGTTATGTAATAATATCTTTATACTTTTTTCTTATTATATTTATAAACATACGTTGTTAAAACTGGTACTAAGAATGCTGTTAAAATAGTAGAAGCTGCTACTTGGGCTGTTGCTATTTGAGCTACTCCTAATAAATTTGGGTCCATAGCAGCTATTGCCATAGGTGTTGCTACAGCATTTCCAGAAGTACTAGATATAGCAGCTCCTGCTATTCCACTTCCACCTGTGACTTTATCAGCTACTATATTAAAAAATCCTCCTATAATAACAGTAATTAATCCTAGTAGTATTCCTGGTGCTCCTGCTTTTACTAACATTGATAGATTTATTCCACATCCTAGACCAAAAGCAAAGAATGGGATCATTACTCCTCCTGCTTTAGATAAGAAAGCTTTCATTTCTGGATCTAAATTTCCAATAATAGCTCCAAAAAGAATAGGAATTATAGCTCCTATTAATATTGAAAATGGAATAGCTGCAATTCCTGCACTTCCTAATGCTATCATTGTTAAAAATGGTCCATCATTTAAAGAAACAATTGCAATTGCACCAGTATCAGTTACATCTCCAAATTCTCCAGTTAATGCTGCATATAATCCTCCATTACTATTCGTAGTAGCAGAGATAATAGCTAAAGCTGATAGTCCAAATAATCCATTTGTTCCCATAAATTTATTTACTGCTAAACCAATTAAAGCTCCTATAATAAATTTAGATAAAGTAATTACAGTTCCTTTTTTTATTACTTGTGGAGCTGCTTTTAAGTTAATTTCTGCTCCCATACAAACTAAAAAAACTGCTAAAATAGGCATAGCTCCTCTTGCTAAATTGGTAGTAAAACTTCCTATATCTAAAAAACTAGGACATACTGTATTCATTATAGCTCCTACAATAAGTGGAATAACCATCATTCCTCCAGGAACTTTTTCAATAGTTGCTTTTATTCTCATTTTATCCCCCTATTTATAATATGTTTATATTATAAAATATATTATTATTAATACAATTGTATTTTTTAGAAAAGTAGGAACAAAACTATAAATTTTGTTCCCAATCTCTTCATAAAATTTTTGCTAATGAAATTTTGAATTAGAATGTTGGAGCAGTTTTATATATACAAAACTCTTTATGTTTTAAAGCTTCTGCTTTTGTTATTTTACCATTACATACTTCTACAATTTCGTCAAATAATTTTTCTCCCATTTCTTGGATAGTTTTATGTCCAGAAACTATTTCAGATACATCAAAGTCAATATTATCTACCATATTTTTATATGTAAATGCATTTCCTGTTAATTTTATAACTGGAGCAATAGGATTTCCAGTAGGTGTTCCTCTTCCTGTTGTAAAAATTACTATTTGTGCTCCTCCTGCTACCATTCCAGTGATTGATTCTATATCTTGTCCTGGAGTATCCATTATATATAATCCTTTTCCAGTAGGAATATCTGCATAATCTAATACACCTTGGAAAGGGGCAGTTCCTGATTTATGTATACATCCTAAAGATTTTTCCTCAATAGAAGTTAATCCTCCCTCTATATTTCCTGGTGTTGGTTGTCCTCCTCTAATATCTTCCCCTAAAGCCATAGCTCTTTTTTCACAACCTCTAACTAAATCTAAGATTTGTTGAGAAACTTCTTGGTTAATTCCTCTTCTTGCCACTACTTGTTCTGCTCCAATGAACTCAGTAGTCTCTGATAACATACTTGTTCCTCCAAGAGCTACTAATTTATCTGAGGCTACACCACATGTAGGATTTGATGCTAATCCAGAAGTAGTATCTGAACCTCCGCATTCCATTCCTAAAACTAATTCAGATATATCACATTCTTCTCTTTTCATCAATGATAATTCTTGAACAAATCTTCTAGCAATAGAAACTCCTTTAGCATAAGCTTTTAAAGTTCCACCTTCTCCTTGAATAGTTATCATTTCAACAGGTTTTCCTGTTTGTTTAATTCTGTCATATACTTCTAATGGTTCTGTTCCTTCACATCCAAGTCCTACTACTAATACGGCTCCTACATTAGGATGAATACCTGTATTTACAACAGTTTTAGTAGTTAATCTAGCGTCACTACCTAATTGACAACAACCGAATGTATTATTAATATGAGTAGCTCCTTCTACTGCATTTGCTATATCTGCAGCTAATTTATTTGAACAAACACTTGTTGCTAAAACTAATACATAATTTCTAATTCCTACTTTTCCATCATTTCTTCTATATCCCATAAATTTCATAATATTTCCTCCTATTTTTTACCTTTTAATTTATTTTTATAATAGCCTTTAGTTATGAGTTCTGTCTCCTCTTCCTCTATCACTTTCAACATTGTGAACATGTACATGTTCTCCAACTAATATATCTCTTGTTGCTGTTCCTATACTTTCCCCATATTTTATAACATGTTCTCCTTTTTTTATTTCTTTAATAGCAAATTTATGTCCAAATTTAATATCTTCTTTTAGTTCAATTTCAACAACTTCTTTTCCTATGAACATTTTTGCTTTGCTTCCTTTTGTTAAATCCACTGTTGCTACTGCTACTGAATCTTTTTCTGTTATTACAACTGCTTGTTTTTCCATTTTATCTCCTCCATTTTAAAATTATTTTAATCTATGTATTATATTAAAGCAAATTATATGCCAACAATAGAAAATGTTATTTTATCAACTTTAACTAAAAAATATATTTATTATTTTTTTAATTTGTTGTAAAATACATATGTAAATTACAACACATAATTAAAATAGGGAGTATATTTATGAAAAAAATATGTTTATTAGCACCATATAAAGAACTTTTAGCTTTTGATGAAGAAGAAAATTTTTTAATAAAAAAATATGGAAATCTTTCTCAAGTTATAGCAATTGCTAAAGAATTTCAAAAAAATGGAGGAGAAATTATAATTACTAGAGGAGGAAGTGCTCAAATTCTCAAGGAAAATACTTCTTTAAAAATAATTGAAGTTGAAATCTCAAGTTATGAAATAATAAAAACATTACAAAAAATTTCAGATAAAGAGAAACCTTTAGGAATAGTAGGATACAAAAATGCTGTACACAAGTGCTCTTATTTAGCTAGTATTTTAGGATTTAAAAATACTTTTGAAATCATTTATGATCAATATAATAATTATTCTTCCTATATTGAAGAATTAGAAAACTTAATTTTTAATAAAAAAATTAATAATTTTATAGGAGATACAGTTTTACTAAATACTCTAGAAAAAAGAACTTATTATATAAATTTTTATTTAATTGAATCTGAATATAATTCCATTCACAATGCTTATAATAAAGCAAAGATTTTATTAGATTATCAAGAAAAAGAAAAAGAGAAAAATTTATATTATAACTTAATTTTCAATAATATTGATTGTGGTATAATTTTAACTTCTGTCAGTGGTAATATAATAGAGTTTAATTCTATTATTAATAATTTTTTTACCATTGAAAAAAACGAAAATATTTTTAAACTTTTTCCAAGTTTTAAAGACTTTTTTACTAGAAATAATAATGAAATCATTCTTGAAGTCAATTTAGAAAAATTAATTATAAGCCTCATTGATATTGATATGAATGATAGTAAAAATTATATATTTATGTTTAGAAAAATTAAAAGTATTGAGAATTTAGTTAATATTTCTAAAGCAATCAAAAATGAAAATACTAACTATACTTGGAAAGATATTTTAACTACTAATACTAAATATAAAGAAACTATCGAAATGGCTAAATCATTCGCTAAAACTGATGAAAATATATTAATTACAGGAGATAGTGGAACAGGAAAAGAATTACTTGCCCAAAGTATACATAATGAAAGCTTTAGAAAAAACTTCCCTTTTATTACTTTTAATTGTGCAAATATAACAGAAAGTTTAATTGAAAGTGAATTATTTGGATATTCAGAAGGAGCATTCACTGGTGCAAGTAAAAAAGGAAAAAAAGGAATATTTGAATTAGCTAACCATGGAACTATTTTTTTAGATGAAATCTCAGAAATTCCCTACCATTTACAAAGTAAATTTTTAAGAGTCTTAGAAGAGAAGAAATTTAGAAAAGTTGGAGGAGAAGAGTATATCTTTATTGATGTTAGAATTATCTCCGCTTGTAACCAGGATTTAAAAGAATTAATAAAAGAGAAAAAATTTAGAAAAGATCTATTTTATAGATTAAGTACACTAGAGCTTTTTACACTTCCTTTAAAAAATAGAAAAGAAGATATAAAATATATTGGAGAACATTTTATAAAAAAAGAACTTATAAATTCTCCTAAATATTCTATAAAGGATTTTGAACAAATATTAAATATCATTGAAACTTTAGACTTTCCAGGAAATATTCGTGAATTAAAAAATTTAATAAAAAAAATTGTTATTTTAAAAACTTCATTAAATTTTTCAACTAAACAAATTATAGAAAATATTACACATCAGAAAAATTATTCAAAAGAAAAAAACGAGATTTTTCCTTTTGAAAATTTAAAATTAAAAGATATAGAAAAAAATATAGTTTCAAAAATATTGGAATTAGAAAATGGGAATAAATCAAAAACAGCAATAAGATTAGGAATAGACCGAGGAAAGATAAATAGAATTCTGAAAGAATAATATTAAGTTAAATTAAATGAATAGTCATTTCTTATTAAAAAAATAAAGTGTCCTATCTTAAAGAATAATAAAATAATTTTTTATAGTTAAAAATAAATAAATAGTATGATATAATAGATTAGATTAAAACAAAAAAGAAAATAAAAGTTTTGATAAATAAGGAGAACCATTTAAATGGCTCTCCCTTTTCTAATCTTAGGAGCAGTGATGGATATAGCTAATTTATGTTGGCTTTCATCTCCACCAGAATGTTTTTAAGACTAGAAGTATAAAAACTTTTAGTCTTTTTTTTCAGAAAAATTTCATATAATAATTATAGAAAAGATTTACAAAGTTTTTAATATATGATAAAATTTATGGTAATAAAAAATTTTAGGAGGAGTTTTTTAATGATTGGAATAGGAATAGTAGGACTTCCAAATGTAGGTAAATCAACACTTTTTAATGCTATAACAAAAGCTGGAGCAGCAGAAGCAGCAAACTATCCATTTTGTACAATAGAACCAAATGTAGGGATGGTAACTGTACCAGATTCAAGGTTAGATGAATTATCAAAGATAATCAATCCACAAAGGGTAGTTCAAGCAACAGTGGAGTTTGTGGATATAGCTGGGCTTGTAAAGGGAGCAGCAAAAGGAGAGGGACTTGGAAATAAGTTCTTATCAAATATTAGAACAACAGCAGCTATTTGTCAAGTTGTAAGATGCTTTGAAGATGATAATGTAATCCATGTAAGTGGCTCAGTAGATCCTATAAGAGATATAGAAGTAATTAATACAGAGTTAATTTTTGCTGATATGGAAACTGTAGATAAAGCTATAGAGAAACATAAAAAATTAGCTATGAACAAAAATAAAGAGTCTATGGCTCTTATGCCAGTTTTAGAAAAGTGTAAGACTCACTTAGAAAATTTTCAGCTTTTAAAAACATTGTCAATGAATGACGAAGAATTAGAACTAGTTAGAACTTATCAACTATTAACTTTAAAACCTATGATATTTGCAGCTAATGTATCTGAAGATGATTTAGCAACAGGTAATGAATATGTAGAAAAAGTTAGAGAATATGCAAAAGAGTTAGGGTCAGAAGTTGTAATAGTATCTGCTAAAGTTGAGGCAGAATTACAAGAGATGGATGATGAAGAGAGTAAAAAAGAGTATCTAGAAGCTTTAGGGGTAGAGGAAGCTGGGCTTAATAGACTTATTAGAGCAGGATATAAGTTATTAGGACTTCAAACATATTTTACTGCTGGTGTAAAAGAGGTAAGAGCTTGGACAATAAAAATAGGAGATACAGCACCAAAAGCAGCAGGGGAGATACATACAGATTTTGAAAAAGGCTTTATTAGAGCAAAAGTGGTATCTTTTGATGACTTTATAAAATATTCTGGATGGAAAGGAGCACAAGAAGCTGGTGTTCTTAGACTAGAAGGAAAAGAGTATATAGTACAAGATGGAGATTTAATGGAATTTTTATTTAATGTATAGAATAAAAAATCCTTTGTTAAGAAAAATTACTTGACAATATTTAAAAAAGTTAGTAAAATATCTAGGTGTACGATTGGAGGAAATTGTTTTGAAATTAGAGATTAAAGATTTTCCAAACCAGATTTTAAAGTTTGATTTCTATATAGAAAATATAGAAGATATTGAACTTATAGAAAAAGTACATGTTGTTGGAACAGCTGTAAATAACAATGGAAAAGTTGAAATAAGTGGACATTACTCAACAATACTAAGAGTACAATGTGTAAGATGTTTAAAAGAGTTTAATTTAAAACTAGAAAATGATTTTATGGGAACATTCTTAGATGAAAATCAATATATACAGTATTTAAAGAGCTTAAGTACTGAGTGTGAAATTGATAAAAATGAAATTTATGACCCAATAGAAAATGGAATAATAGATTTAGAAAGCTTAGTAAGAGAGTATATATTATTAGATATGCCACCATATCCACAATGTGAACCTAGTTGTGAAGATGATTCAGAAATAGAGAAACATAGTAATGATGGGATAGATCCACGATGGCAACAATTATTACAGATAAAAAATTAATTTTTAAATAAGATTGTAAGTAGGAGGGAAACTAAGATGGCAGTACCTAAGAAGAAAACATCTAAAGCTAAGAAAAACATGAGAAGATCTCATCATGCTTTAACTGGAACTGGATTAACAACTTGTGAAAAATGTGGAGCTCCAAGAAGACCACACAGAGTATGTCTTTCATGTGGAGATTACAATGGTAAACAAGTTCTAGCAGGACAAGCTGAGTAATTAGATTGTTTAATTAGATAAAAAAAGACAAGATAAGCTCTTGTCTTTTTTTATTATAAATTATATTAAAAATATTTTTAAAATTTTAAATTATGATGTATAATATATAGGGAGAATTTTTTTATAGGAGGACAGTAATGAAAATAGCGTTGGATGCTATGGGTGGAGATAAGGCACCTTTTGAAACGATAAAAGGGGCTATGAAGGCATTAGAAGAAATAGAGTCTTTACACCTTGTACTTGTTGGAAAAAAAGAGATAATAGAAGAAGAGTTAAAAAAATACAAATATGATAGTACAAAAATAGAGATAGTTGATGCTAGAGAAGTAATAGAAATGACAGATGACCCTGTTACAGCTGTAAAGAGTAAAAAAGATTCATCTATGAATAGAACTTTGGAACTAGTAAAAGAAGGAGTAGTAGATGCTTCTGTATCAGCAGGAAATACTGGAGCTTTAATTACAGCGAGTCAACTTAAATTAAAAAGAATAAAAGGAGTACTTAGACCAGCTATTGCAACAATGTTTCCTAATAAAAAAGGTAAGATGTTAATGCTAGATGTAGGAGCTACCGCTGATTGTAAACCAGAGTTTTTAAATCAATATGCTATAATGGGCTCAAAATATTTGGAAATATTATTAGGAATGAAAAATCCTACAGTAGGCTTACTTAATATAGGAACTGAAGAAGGAAAAGGGAATGAAGTTACAAGAGAAGCATATAATCTTTTAAGAGAGAATAAAAGCATAAATTTTGCTGGAAATGTAGAGAGTACAGAAGTAATGAATGGAAAAATAGATGTAGTAGTTACTGATGGATTTACAGGAAATATGGTTCTAAAAACAGCTGAAGGAATAGCGAAGTTTGTAGTTTCATCTTTAAAAGAAGAGATAAATAAATCTTTTATATATAAATTAGGAGCATTATTATTAAAGCCAGCTATGAAACATATAATGAAAAGAATGGATTCCTCAGAATATGGAGGAGCAATGTTCTTAGGATTAAATGGACTTTCTATAAAAGCACATGGAAATTCAGATTCAAATGGTATAAAAAATGCTATTAAAGTAGCTAATAAATTTGCTGAAATGAAATTTGTAGAAGAGTTGAAAAATGTTATAGATATGGAAAATAGTGAAAATAAAACCTTAGATTAGGAGGAAAAATGGAATTTAAAAGTGTAGGTATCAAAGGATTAGGGTATTATGTACCAGAAAAGGTAATGACTAACTTTGATTTCGAAAAAATAATAGATACAAGTGATGAGTGGATAAGAACAAGAACAGGAATAGAAGAAAGAAGATTTGCTGCTCCTGAACAAGCTACTTCAGATTTATGTGTAGAAGCAGCTAAAAAAGCAATAGCAGCTTCAGGAATAGCAAAAGAGGATATAGATATGATATTAGTGGCTACTTGCAGTCCAGACTACCTAGTTCAAGCTACAGCTTGTCTTGTTCAAAATAAATTAGAGATAAAAAATGTGCCAGCTTGTGATTTAAATGCTGCATGTAGTGGATTTATATATGGACTTACAGTTGCTGGAGGATTAATAAGAGGTGGAATTTATAAAAATATTCTTGTAATAGGGGCAGAAACTCTTTCAAGAATAATTGATATGCAAGATAGAAATACTTGTATATTATTTGGAGATGGAGCAGCAGCAGCAGTAGTAGGAGAGGTAGAAGAAGGATTTGGAATGTTATCTACTTATCTAGGAGCTGAGGGAGAAGATGAGGATATTTTAAGAACACCAGCTGGAGGAACTAAAAAGCCAAATACTGCAGAAACAATAGTAAATAGAGAAAATTTTGTAAAAATGAAAGGGCAAGATGTATTTAAATTTGCTGTTCATGCTTTACCAAGTGCAACAAATAAAGCTTTGAAAATAGCTAATGTAAAATCAGAAGATTTACATATGATATTTCCGCATCAAGCAAATGTAAGAATTATTGAATCAGCAGCTAAAAGAATTCATGTACCTCTAGAAAAGTTCTATATGAATTTACAAAGATTTGGAAATACTTCTTCAGCTTCAGTAGGATTGGCTTTAGGTGAGGCATTAGAAAAAGGAATGGTAAAAAAAGGTGATATGATTGCACTTACAGGATTTGGTGCAGGACTTACTTATGGTTCAATAATAATGAAGTGGGCATACTAATAAATATTGACATATTTAAATAGCTATGATATATTAAAATACAGGTGTTTTATTAAGGAGGAGAATATGTCTAAAATAGCTTTCGTATTTCCAGGACAAGGAACACAATATGTTGGAATGGGAAAAGAATTATATGAAAATAATGAATTAGCTAGACAAGAGTTTGACAACCTATTTTCAAAGTTAGATTTTGATTTAAAAACAGTTATGTTTGAGGGACCAGAAGAGGTATTAAAAGAAACAAAAAATACTCAACCAGCAATTGTATCAATGAGTTTAATATTAAAAAAATTATTAGAAGCTAAAGGAGTAAAAGCTGACTATGTAGCTGGGCACTCTGTAGGAGAGTATGCTGCTTTTGGAGCTGCAGGGTATCTTTTAATAGAGGATACAGTAAAACTTACTTCTGCTAGAGGAAAGTTTATGAATGAAGTAGCTGAAAAAGTAAATGGTGGAATGGCAGCTATAATCGGATTAGATTCAGATAAGATAATTGAAGAGTTAAAAAAGGTAGATGGAGTAGTAGAGGCTGTAAACTTCAATGAACCTAAGCAAACAGTAATAGCAGGAGAAAAAGATGCTATAGCAAAAGCTTGTGAAGTTTTAAAAGAAGCAGGAGCAAGAAGGGCTATGCCATTAGCAGTATCAGGTCCTTTCCATTCATCTCTTATGAAGGAAGCAGGAGAAAAATTAAAAGAGGAAGCTGAGAAGTATAATTTTACTATGACTGATATAAAGTTAGTAGCAAATACTACAGCTAATATCTTAACTTCTGTAGATGAGGTAAAAGATGAAATATATAGACAAAGTTTTGGACCTGTAAAATGGGTAGATACTATAAAAAAATTAAAATCTGAAGGGGTAACAACTATTTATGAAATAGGACCTGGAAAGGTTTTAGCAGGACTTATTAAAAAGATTGACAAAGAAATTGAGGTAAAAAATATAGAAAAACTTGAAGATTTGTCAAATATATAGTAAAATCTATTATATATAACGTTTTTTAAAATAGATAAAGAAAAAATTAAGGAGGAAGAAAAATGTTAGATAAAATAAGAGAGATAGTAGTTGAGCAATTAGGAGTAGACGCTGAACAAGTAGTACCTGAGGCAAACTTTGTAGAGGATTTAGGAGCAGACTCATTAGATACAGTTGAGTTAATAATGGCTTTCGAAGAAGAGTTCGATGTAGAAATCCCTGATACAGATGCTGAAAAAATAAAAACAGTTCAAGACGTTATTGATTATATCGAATCTAAATAATTAATTAAATAAAAGAAAGCGGGGTATGAAAGTACCCCGTTACTTATATATAGTAAATAAAATTGAGGTGGTATTGTGAACAGAGTAGTAGTTACAGGAATAGGACTTATAACTGCACTAGGTACAGGAATTGAAAAAAGCTGGAAAAGAATAGTAGCTGGGGAAACAGGAGTAGGAAGAATAGAATCATATGATGCTACTGATATGCCAGTACAAATAGCAGCAGAAGTAAAAGATTTTGATCCAATTGAATTTGGAATTGAAAAAAAAGAAGTAAAAAAATTAGCTAGAAATACTCAATTTGCTATTGCAGCTACAAAAATGGCATTAGAAGATTCGAAATTAGTAATTGATGAAACTAACGCTGAAGAAGTGGGAGTAATAGTTTCTTCTGGTATAGGGGGAATTGAGATATTTGAAGCTCAACATCAAACAATGCTAGAAAAGGGAGTAAAAAGAATATCTCCATTTACTATTCCAGCTATGATAGCAAATATGGCTTCTGGAAATATAGGAATATATTTTGGGGCAAAAGGACCAAATAAATCAATAGTTACAGCTTGTGCATCAGGAACTCACTCAGTGGGAGATGCTTTTGAAATGATAAAAAATGGAAGAGCAATAGCTATGATAGCAGGAGGAACAGAAGCTTCTATAACTCCATTTGCTATGAATGCTTTTGCTAATATGAAAGCATTATCTACAAGAAATGATGAGCCAACAAAAGCTTCAAGACCATTTAGCGCTGATAGAGATGGATTTGTAATGGGAGAAGGAGCAGGAGTATTAATTCTTGAAGAGTTAGAACATGCAAAAGCTAGAGGCGCAAAAATATATGCTGAAATAGTAGGATATGGAGAGACTTGTGATGCTTATCATATAACAGCTCCAGCAGATGGTGGAGAAGGAGCAGCAAGAGCATTTAAAATGGCTCTTAAAGAAGGAAATATATCTCTTGATGAAGTAACATATATCAATGCTCATGGAACATCAACACCAGCAAATGATAGAAATGAAACAGCAGCAATAAAATCTGTATTTGGAGATTGTGCTAAGAATTTAATGGTATCATCAACTAAGGGAGCAACAGGACACGGATTAGGAGCAGCAGGAGGAATAGAAGCTGTACTTATAGCTAAAGCTATATCTGAAGGAGTAGTCCCACCTACAATAAACTATGATAACCCAGATGCTGATTGTGATTTAAACTATGTACCAAATGTAGCAGTAGAGAAAGAGATAAATGTAGCTATGTCAAGTTCATTAGGATTTGGTGGACATAATGCTGTAATAGCTATGAGAAAATACAAATAATTTTAGGAGGAAATAATGAAAAGAAATTACTTAGATTTTGAAAAAAATCTTGGGTATTCTTTCAAAAATAAAGAACTTCTAAAAAATTCACTTATTCATCGTTCATTTGGAAATGAGCATAGAAGATATAAAAAAATAAGTAACGAAAGACTAGAGCTGCTAGGTGATGCAGTTCTAGATCTTGTTGTTACAGAATATTTATATAAAAGTTATGCTAATTCTACAGAAGGTGATTTAGCAAAGGTTAAATCTATGGTAGTAAGTGAGCCAGTTTTAGCTGGAATTTCTAAAAAGTTAGAAGTAGGAAAGTATCTTTTACTTAGTAGAGGAGAGGAGTTAACTGGAGGAAGAGAGAGAAGTTCTATTTTAGGAGATGCCTTTGAAGCTATTTTAGGAGCCATATACATGGACTCTAATTTTGAAACAGCAAAAGAGTTTGTTTTAACACACATAAAAGATTCTATTGACCATGTAGATAGCAATGAAGAGATTTTAGATTTTAAAACTATTCTTCAAGAATATAGTCAAAAAAATTATAGAGTTATTCCAGAATATTCAGTTATCAATGAGATAGGACCAGATCATCAGAAAATATTTGAGATAGAAGTAAAGATAGATAATGGTATAGATGAAGAAAAATCAGATAGAGGTACAGGAAAAAATAAAAAAACAGCAGAGCAGGCAGCAGCAAAATCTCTATGTAAGAAATTAGGGGTAAAAATTCATGAAGCACTATAATATACCTGTATTTATAAGCCATTTTGGATGTCCAAATTCATGTGTTTTTTGTAATCAAAAAAAAATAAATGGTAGAGAAACTGATGTAACAATGGAGGACTTAAAAAATACTATAGAAATGTACTTAGAAACTCTTCCAAAGAATTCCAAGAAAGAAGTGGCTTTCTTTGGTGGAACTTTTACAGGGATTTCTATGAAATTACAAGAGGAATATCTAAAAACTGCATATGAATATATAAAAAGAGGAGATATATCAGGAATTAGATTATCAACAAGACCTGACTGTATAACTGATGAGATAGTAGCTCAATTAAAAAAATATGGAGTAACTTCTGTTGAGTTAGGAGTTCAATCATTAGACGAAGAAGTTTTATTAGCAACAGAGAGATATTATCCAGTAAGTGTAGTAGCTGAAGCTTGTAAAACTATAAAAAAATATGGTATAGAACTAGGGATACAACTTATGATAGGATTGCCTAAATCTACAGATGAGAGTGACTATGAAACAGCAGTAAAAGCTTTAGATATGGAACCTGATATGGTAAGAATCTATCCTACTTTAGTAATAAAAAATACTAAAATGGAGAATATGTTTTTAGAAGGGGAGTATACTCCTCTTACAATAGAAGAGGCAATAGCTAGAACTAGAAAAATATATGCATTATTAGAAAGTAATGGTGTAAATATAATAAGAGTAGGGTTACAGCCAAGTGAGGATTTAAGAGAGGATGGAGTAGTTTTAGGTGGACCATTTCATCCAGCTTTTAGAGAGTTAGTAGAAACAGAAATCTATTATAGTTTTTTCAAAAAAATTATAGATAGAGAGAAAAAATTAGAAATATTAGCTAATGAAAAAAATATTTCTAAGCTTGTAGGAATAAAAAAAGTAAATAAAATAAGATTAAAAGAGTTTTTTGAGATAAAAATAGATAACTCAATAGATAGAGATAGTGTAGTTGTAAATGGTAAAGAGTATTCTAGGTTAGATGTACTAAAGGGAGAGTTGGAATAGAATGAATCAGATAGTAATCAACATAGATGAATTTCAATCAAGAGCAGCTATTATAGAAGATGAAAAAGTTGTAGAAGTCCTTATAGAGAGAGAGGAAGAAAGAAGAATAAATGCTAATATTTATAAAGGAAAGGTAGCAAATGTTTTACCAGGAATGGAATCAGCTTTTGTAAATATAGGATTAGAAAAGAATGCATTTTTATATGTAAATGATTTAAGAGAATTTGAAGAGAAATATTTAGATGGAATATGTAATAGTGAGAGACCTATTGAAGATATACTAACAGTAGGAGATGAGGTAGTAGTACAAGTACTTAGTGAACCAAGAGGAACTAAAGGAGCAAGAGTTACTACTCACTATACTATTCCAGGAAAATATCTAGTATTAATGCCTAATAATAATCATATAGCTATTTCTAAGAAGATAAAAGAGGAAGAGGAAAGAAATAGATTAGAAGAGATAGTGAGAGATTTAAAACCTGAAAATATGGGAGTAATCATTAGAACTGCTGCTCAAGGAAAGAGTATTTTTCATTTTGAAAGAGAGATGGAATATCTTGTAAAAAAATGGGAAGATATAGAGAAAAAAACAAGTACAGCCAAAATAGGAGAAGTATTATATAAAGATAATGGAATAGTAGCTACTGTACTTAGAGATATATTTTCTAATGAGATTGATGAATTGGTTATAGATAACGAAGAGGCATATTGGGAAGTAATTGATTATATTAATGCTTTTAGTGAAAAGATTTTAAAAACAAAAATAAAGCTGTATAATGATGATGAAATTGGAATTTTTGAAAGATATGGGATAGAAAAAGAGATAGAAAATGCTTTAAAAGAAGAAGTAAGATTAGAGTGTGGTGGATATTTAGTTATCCAAAAAACAGAAGCATTAATAAGTATAGATGTGAATACAGGAAAGAATACTGGAAGCTATAACTTAGAACAAACAGTTTTAAACACTAATTTAGAAGCAGCAAGAGAGATACCTAGACAACTTAGATTGAGAAATTTAGGTGGAATTATAATAATAGATTTTATTGATATGAGATTAGAAGAGGATAAATTAAAAGTTTTAGAAGCCTTAGAACAAAATCTTTCTAAGGATAGAATAAAAAATAATATAGTTCATTTTACAGATTTAGGACTTATAGAGATGACAAGAAAAAGAACAGGAAAACCTCTTTATAATTACTTTCAAGAGAGATGCCCTATGTGTGAAGGAACTGGAAAAATAAAATCCAAAGATTCTGTTATCCATGAGATGATGACAGAAATAAAAGAGTGTGCTAAAAATGAGGACATAAATATCATAAAAGTGATTTTGTCTAAAAAATTGAAAATAGCTTTTAAAGAGTTATATTTTGATTTTGTAGAAGATTTTGTAAAAAATAGAAAGAAAAAAATTATTTTGGAAGAGAATAGTCAAAATGATTATAGTTATGAAATTATTTTGATGAAGTAAAGGTGGATATATGAGAATAGGAGTATATGCAGGAAGTTTTGACCCGATAACTAAGGGACATTTTGATGTAATAAAAAAATCTTTAAAGATTACTGATAAGTTAATAGTAGCGGTAATGAATAATGCTAATAAAAAATGTTGGTTTTCTTTAGAGGAAAGAAAAAATTTAATAGAGATGTTAGTATCAGAGTTTGGAGATAAAGTTGAAGTAAAAAGTTTTGATGGACTTTTAATAGATTTTATGAAAGAAAATGGTGCTGATATAATAATTAGAGGATTAAGAGCTGTTTCAGACTTTGAATATGAGTTAGGGTATGCTTTTGTAAACCATGATTTGTCTTATGGAGAGATAGAAACTATATTTATACCAGCAGCTAGAGAGTATATGTATTTAAGTTCAAGCTCTGTAAGAGAAGCAGCAACAGTAGGAGCTAGATTAGATATATTTGTAGATGAAAAGATTATAGATATAATTAAGAAGAAGGCTGAAAGTCTAAAAGGATAGGTTATAGATGGCAAAAACTAAAAGTTTTTATATATGTAGTGAGTGTGGATATAAAGCTACTAAGTGGGCAGGAAAATGTCCACAATGCGGTAGTTGGGGAAGTTTTGAAGAGGAAATAGAAGTGACATCTTCAGTAGGGGCTTCAGTAATTTCATCTGCTATTTCTATTAAAGAAACTTCAGAGAAAGTTTTTTCCTTTGATGAAATATTAACAGAAGAAAATGATAGATATAGAACTAGAATAGGAGAGTTTGATAGAATTTTAGGTGGAGGATTACTTTGTGGAGAAGTAATCTTAATAACTGGAAATCCTGGAATAGGAAAATCAACACTATTACTACAAGTAGCAAATGAATATACTACATATGGAGAAGTAATCTATATATCAGGGGAAGAATCTCCTGCTCAAGTAAAAAATAGAGGAGAGAGATTAAATATAAAAAGTAAAAATCTATTCTTAATGTCAGAAACAGATATTTCAAGAATTTATGAGTATCTAGTTAGTAAAAAACCTAAAGTTGTTATTGTAGATTCTATACAAACATTGTATAATTCTGTTGTAGATTCTATTCCTGGAACTCCAACGCAGATTCGTGAATGTACTTTAAAAATCATAGAGTTAGCTAAAAAATATGGGATATCTTTTTTTATAGTAGGTCATATAACTAAAGATGGAAAGGTAGCCGGTCCAAAACTTTTGGAGCATATGGTAGATGCTGTATTTAATTTTGAAGGAGAAGAGGGACTTTTTTATCGTATTTTAAGAAGTACTAAAAATAGATTTGGTTCAACAAATGAAATAGCAGTATTTAGTATGGAAGAAGATGGAATGAAGGAGATAAAAAACTCTTCAGAATATTTTTTAAGTGAAAGAGAAGAGAAAAATATAGGGAGTATGGTTGTACCTGTATTAGAAGGAACAAAAGTTTTTTTATTAGAGGTACAAACTTTACTTACAGAGGTAACAATAGGTATACCAAAAAGAATAGTACAGGGATTTGATAGAAATAGAATCCAGATACTTACAGCTATTGCAGAGAAAAAAATGCATATAAATTTATCTATGAAAGATTTATTTGTAAATATTCCAGGAGGGCTTAACATAGAAGACCCAGCTGCAGATTTAGCTGTACTTATTTCGTTGTTATCTATCTATAAGGGAGTAGAAATTAGTCAAAAAATAGCAGCTATAGGAGAATTAGGTTTAAGAGGAGAGATTAGAAAAGTCTTCTTTATAGACAAAAGGCTTAGAGAGTTAGAAAAACTTGGTTTTAAAGGAGTATATATTCCAGAGGCCAATAGAAAAGAAATAGAAAAAAATAAGTATAATTTAAAACTGATATATTTAAAAAACTTGGAAGAACTTTTAGAAAGGATGAATAAAGATGGACAGTAAAAAATTAGAGGAGATGCTGTCATTTGTAATACCAGGAACAGCTTTAAGAGAAGGATTAAACAATATACTTGAAGCTGGACTAGGAGCTTTGATAGTGGTTGGGTTTGATGAAAATGTAAAAAAAATAACAGATGGTGGATTTTATTTAGATTGTGATTTTACTCCAGAGAGAGTATATGAACTAGCTAAAATGGATGGAGCAATAATATTAGATGCAGAATGTAAAAAAATAATGTATGCAAATGTACATTTACAACCAGATAGGAAGTATAGATCAACAGAGAGTGGAACAAGACATAGAACTGCTCAAAGAGCTGGTCAACAAACAGGAAAACTTGTCATAGCAGTGTCTGAAAGAAGAAATGTGATAACTCTTTATAGAGATGATATAAGATATAGGTTAAAAGATGGCTCATCAATTGAAAATGAAGCTTCGCAAGCTATAAAAACTATGGAAAGATATAAATCTGTTTTGGATAGAGCGTTAGCAAATTTAACTAGTCTTGAGTTAGATAATATAGCAACTCTTTATGATGTAGCAACAGCTCTTCAAAGATTTGAAATGCTTAGAAGAATTGGTGATGAAGTAAATAGTTGTGTAGTTGAGTTAGGAGTAGAAGGAAGACTTTTAAATTTACAATTTCAAGATTTAAATCAAGATATAGAAGAAGATGAATATGACTTAATAAGAGATTATATGGAAGAAGATAGAGATTATAAAGATGTAAAAGAAAAGATGAAAGCTTTAGACGATGAAGAGTTATTAGAAGTAGAGAATTTCTCTCATGCTCTTGGTTATGGAAAGAGTTATAGTCTTTTAGATAATGAAGTTAGCCCTAAAGGATATAGACTTTTAGGAAGAATTAGTAAATTGACTAAAAAAGATATTGAAAAACTTATAAATAAATATAATAGTATATCTAAGCTTCAAGATGTCCCTGATGAAGAGTTATCAGATATGAAGATAAGCAAAGTAAAAATAAAAGCACTTAAAAGTGGTTTAAAAAGATTGAAATTAACTGTTGAATTAGAAAAAGTTTAGATAGTATGCAGATTAAGAGGAATGAAATTTATAAAAATTCCTCTTTTTTATTTTTATAATTTTATAACTTATATCAAATAATAAATGTTAAAATAAATACCTAAAAATATTATTTTTAAATCAAATTCATAACAATATGAAAAAAAATCATATACTATTGAGAAAAAATATGATAGAATTAAGTTAGTTGGATAATATAAAAATATATAATATATAGAGTTTTTTGAGATAATAAAAGGAGAGTGTAGATATGTCAACATTTGAAAAAGAGTATCAAGAAAAATTAGTATCAGCAGAAAAAGCAGCAGAGATAGTAAAATCTGGGGATTTTGTAGATTATGGTTGGTGTGTAACTACTACAGTAGCTTTTGATAAAGCTTTAGCTAAAAGAATGCCAGAATTAACAGATATTAACTTAAGAGGTGGAATTCTTTTATGGGAACCAGAAGTTTTTAAAATAGAAAATCCAGAAAAACATTTTACTTGGAATTCATGGCATTCAAGTGGATTAGAAAGGAAATTAATATCAAAAGGTTTAGGTTTCTATATGCCTTTAAGATATTCAGAAATGCCAAGATATTATAGAGATGGTGGGGCAAAAGTAGATGTGGCGGTTATGCAAGTTACTCCAATGGATGAAGCAGGGTACTTCAACTTCAGTGTAAGCCCTTCTCATATGATGGCAGTTTGTGAAGTAGCTAAAAAAGTTATAGTAGAGGTAAATAAAAATCTTCCAGTATGTCAAGGAGGATTTGAGCATGCTATCCATATTTCAAAAGTGGATATGATAATCGAAGGAGATAATCCAATGCCAGCTATTTTACCAGCACCTACTCCATCAGAAGTAGATATGAAAGTAGCTGAGCTAATAGTAGAAGAATTAAAAGATGGATGTTGTATTCAATTAGGAATAGGAGCAATGCCAACTGCTGTTGGATCTTTAATAGCTAAATCTAATTTAAAAGATTTAAGTGTACATTCAGAAATGTATGTTGACTCATTTGTAGAAATGGCTAAAGCTGGAAAAGTAACAGGAGCTCATAAAAACTCTAATAGATTTAGACAAGTATTTACATTTGCTGCTGGTGGAAAAGAGATGTATGAGTATTTAAATAATAACCCAGAGATAATGGCAGCACCAGTAGATTATGTAAATGATATTAGAACTATCTCTTCAATAGATAACTTTATATCTATTAATAATGCTGTTGATATAGACTTATTTGGACAAGTAAATGCTGAAAGTGCTGGTCCTAAACATATAAGTGGAGCTGGAGGACAGCTTGACTTCGTACTAGGAGGTTATCTATCTAAAGGAGGAAAAAGCTTTATCTGCTTATCATCTACATTCAAAACAAAAGATGGTCAATTAAAATCAAGAATAAGACCTACATTACAAGAAGGATCTATAGTAACTGATACAAGAGCTAATGTACAATATGTTGTAACAGAATATGGAAAAGTTAATTTAAAAGGAAAGAGTGCTTTTGAAAGAGCTAAATTATTAATAAGTATAGCTCATCCAGATTTTAGAGAAGAGTTAAAAGAAGAAGCTAGAAAATTAGGAATTTGGAAAGATTAAAAAATATGGAGGGCTGTTAAGTCAGTCCTCCATATTTAATTAAATTAATACATATTTTCAGAGTTTTCCCCTTTGATGATTTTTACTATTCTACTTGTACCTAGTCTATCAGCACCTAATTCCATAAACTTAGCAGCATCATCTAATGAAGAAATTCCACCAGCAGCTTTTATTTTTACACCTTTTCCTACATATTTTTTCATTAAAGCTATGTCATTAAATGTAGCTCCACCAGTTGAAAATCCAGTAGAAGTTTTAATATATTCTGCTCCTGATTTAGTAACTATTTCACACATTTTTATTTTCTCTTCTTCAGTTAAAAGACAAGTTTCAATAATCACTTTTAATATTTTACCATTACAAGCTTTATGAATATCTTTAATCTCTTCTAAGATTGCATCAAAATTTTCATTTTTTACATCATTAATATTGATAACCATGTCTATTTCATCAGCACCATTTTTAATAGCATCTTCAGTTTCAAAAATTTTTACAGCAGTTGTAGAATAACCATTAGGGAAACCAATTACTGTACAAATAGGTAGCTTATCTCCTACATATTCTTTAGCTTTTTTTACATAAAAAGCTGGAATACAAGCAGAAGCAACATTATATTTTATTCCATCATCAAGAATTTGTTTTATATCTTCCCAAGTAGCATTTTGAGTTAAAAGTGTGTGGTCAACAGCACTTAATATTTTATTTCTATCCATATACATATCCTCTCTTAATTTATTTTATCTAAAATAGAGTATCCAATAGTATCTTGAGGCATTGTTAGTCCAAAGTTATCAACTATTGTTGCTCCTATTACAGCAAAGGTATCAAATTCTCCTAAATTTCCATTTTCTTTAAAAGATGGAGAATAAGCTATAAAAGGCACTTGTTCTCTAGTGTGATCAGTTCCAGTATAAGTAGGATCATTTCCATGATCAGCTGTCAATATTAATAGATCATCTTCTCTCAACTTAGAAAGAAGTACTCCTAAATTTTTATCAAATTTTTCTATCTCCTCAGCATAACCTTGCGGATTTCTTCTGTGTCCCCATAAAGCATCAAAATCTACTAAATTTACAAAACAAAGCCCTATAAAATCTTTATTGGCTATTTCAATAGTTTGTTCCATTCCATGAACAGAACTTTTTGATTTATGAGACTCAGTAACTCCCTCTCCATCAAATATATCATTAATTTTTCCAACAGAAATTACATCTAGTCCAGCATTTTTTAAAACATTAAGAGCAGTATCTCCATAAGGTTTTAAAGCATAATCATGTCTATTACTTGTTCTTTTGAATTCTCCTTTTTTTTCACCTATATATGGTCTAGCTATTATTCTCCCGACTTTCCATTCATCTTTCATAGTAAGTTCTCTAGCTATTTCACAATATTTATAAAGATTATCTAATCCCATATATTTTTCATGTCCACAGATTTGTAAAACTGAGTCAGCACTGGTATAAACTATCATGTCTCCTGTAGCTATCTCATGCTCTCCATATTCATCAAGTATTTCTGTACCACTAGCAGATTTATTTCCAACTACTTTACGTCCACATTTAGCTTCAAGTTCATCTATTAATTCTTTTGGAAAACCTGTATCAGTAAAAGTTTGGAAAGGTTTTTGTATATTTAGTCCCATCATCTCCCAATGTCCAGTCATAGTATCTTTTCCAACACTAGTTTCATTAAGAGCAGCAAAATATCCTAATGGTTTTTCTACTGTATTTACATTTTTAATAGGATGTAGATTAGCTAATCCTAATTTTTGCAGATTTGGAATATTAAGAGAAGAAACAGATTTAGCAATATTACCAAGTGTATCTACTCCTATATCTCCAAATTTTTCAGAATCTTTCATAGCTCCAATTCCTAATGAATCTAATACTATTGTAAAAATTCTTTTGTATTTTTTCATATTAATCTCCTTTTTAGTCAATAAAAGTTTCTAGAGCTATTTCCATCATCTTAGTGAAAGCAGTTTGTCTTTCTTCAGGAGTTGTAACTTTATGAGAAGTGAAAGAATCAGATATAGTTAAGAGACAAGCTGCTTTTTTACCTAAAACTTTAGCATTATGGAATAGAGCAAAGCTCTCCATCTCTACACATGTACAACCATGTTTTGCAAAATGCTCTTTATAGCTATCTACATTTGGCTCTGTATAGAATACATCACTTGAATGAATTTTTTCAACATGTAAAGGAATACCTAATTTTTTAGCAGTTGCTATAATTTTTTCATTTAATTCTTTATCTGGGTATGTAGTATCACTTTCATATCCATTTTGAGTATGAGCAAAAGTTGATTGACTCCAAGCTGATTCAGCTAAGACAACATCGTATACATCTAACTTATCAACATATGCTCCAGCTGAACCAACACGTACAATATTTTCTACTCCATATACTTTAAATAACTCATAAGAGTATATTCCTATTGATGGCATTCCCATTCCAGAAGCCATAACAGTAATTTCCTTTCCTTTATATGTTCCAGTATAGGCAAGCATATTTCTAACAGAGTTAACTTGTTTTATATTTTTTAAAAATGTTTCAGCTATAAATTTTGCTCTTAAAGGATCTCCAGGCATTAAAACATTTTTTGCAATTTCTCCAATTTTAGCATTATTATGTGGTGTCATATTAATATATCCTCCTATTATTTTAAATCATCACTTGTAAAAGAAAAAGGTAAAAGTTCAACAATATTTGTGATCATAGCTTGAGAATTTGTATTAGCAATAATTATAGGGGTATCCTTTTTTAAAAGCTCAACCATAACTTGTCTACATGCTCCGCAAGGACTTCCTAAAGTGTTCCCTCTAGTTACTAGAGCCATAGATTCAATGTCATCTTGTCTATACCCTAAAGAATATACATGAAATAGAGCACTTCTTTCAGCACAATTAGTAAGCCCATAAGAAGCGTTTTCTATATTAGCTCCAACATGATATTTTCCATCTTTAGTTTTTACACAAGCTCCAACATGGTATTTTGAATAAGGTGCATAAGCTTTTTCCATTACCTCAAAAGCTTTATCTAGAATATCTTTATATTGTTCAAATATTTTTTGCATAAATACCTCCTTCTAGTAATAATTGAGGTTGAAAATCAACCTCAATATATTATAACATAAATTTATATAATTGTGATAAATCCAACAATCATAGCACTTAAAATACTTACAGCAAAACCACCTATCATAGCTTTGAAAGCAAGTCTAGCAAGTACAGGTCTTTTGTCAGGACAAAGTATAGATATTCCAGAAATACAAATTCCCATACTAGAAACATTAGCAAACCCAGCCATAGCAATACTTAACATAAGTCCTGTTCTATAATCTAAAGAAGCAAGGTGTTGACCTAAATTTTGAAAAGCAACAAATTCATTTAAAACTAATTTAAATCCAAGTAATTCTCCAGCATACAAGATATTTTCACCTTCTAATCCCATAAAGAAACCAAATGGAGAGAATATATATGCGAAAATTTTCTCAAGGCTTAATCCAGCAACTCCTAATATACCATTTACAAGAGAAACAATAGAGATAAATGCTACAAGAGAAGCAGCAATGGCAATAACAGCTTGGATACCGTTTACAGCTCCTTCTGTAACAGCTGATATAATATTTTCATGATGTCCTTTTCTATCCATACTTACATTTTCAATTACTTTAGCATGCTCTGTTTCAGGTAAAAGAATTTTTGAGATAGCAATACTTCCAAAAGGAACAAGAGCTGAAGCTGTAAGTAGATACTCCATAGGAATACCTAAAGCAGTATATCCTCCAATTATTGTAGCAGACATACTTCCCATTCCAGAAACTAAAACTACCATTATTTCACTTTGAGTCATATTTCCTAAGTATTTACTAACAAGAATAGGACTTTCAGTTTGTCCTAGAAACATATTAGCAACAGCAACAAAGCTTTCAACTTGAGTAGTTCCTAAGATTTTCCCTACTACTTTACCAATAACTTTAACAATAGCTCCTAATATTCCAAGATAGAAAAGAGCAGCTACTAGAGCTGATAGGAATATTATGTTTCCAAGAGCACCTATTATAAATATGAAACCAGTAGCTTGACTAGGGTCTGCTAAACTACCAAATACAAATGATAATCCATTAAATCCATAACTAAGAATTTTTGTAACTACATCAGAAAGCTTAGATACTACAATTCTTCCAAAAGGAAACTTTACTAGAAGAAAAGCTAGAATAAATTGAACAATTAAAGCTTTTACAACAATAGAAATTTTTACTTCCTTTTTGTGTGAAGATATAAGATACAATAGACCTAATAGTAAAACTATACCAATTAAAATTATTATCCCTTTCATCATTCCTCCGATTTATTTAATTAAAATTATAAAAGACCAGATTCTTTATCTTGTTTAATTAAGTTACGAATAGCTTGAACTGTAACTTCAATAGCAGCCTCTGTATCATGAACAACGGGGTTTTCTAGTCCTAATTTTTCTCTTTCTTGGTTAGCAACAACTAAAAAAGATGAACCTACACGAACTCTTAAATAATCTCCAACAACAAATAAAGCAGCAGATTCCATTTCAGAAGCTTTACATCCTAGACGCACCCAAGCATTCCATTTGTTCACTAGTTCATAATCTACGGGTTTTGTTTCAGGCTCATGTTGTCCATAAAAAGCATCCTTACATTGAACAATTCCAACATGATATTTTTTATTTAAATCTTTAGCAGCTTGAACAAGTGCATTAGTAATTTCGAGATTAGCAACAGCAGGAAATTCTATAGGTGCATATTCTTTACTAGTTCCTTCCATACGAATGGCTCCAGTAGCAATGACTAAATCGCCTCCCATTATATCTGTTTGCATACCACCGCAAGTTCCAACTCTTAAGAAAGTATCAGCTCCAACTCTTACTAACTCTTCAAGAGCTATAGAAGCAGATGGACCTCCAATTCCAGTAGAAGTAACACTTACTTTAACACCGTCTAAATAACCAGTATATGTAACATATTCTCTACTATCTGCAATAAGTTTAGCATCATCAAAATGTCTTGCTATTTTCTCACAACGTTTAGGATCCCCAGGTAAAATTACATATTTACCTACATCTCCCTTTCTTAATCCAATATGATATTGTAATCCTTCTTCAGCATATTTCATAAACAAAACCTCCTAAACAAATTCTATGATGTCTATCAAGTTGTATATTTTATAAATAAAATATATCATATCTACTAAAAAGTGTCAATTATTAAATTAATTTTTTAGTATAATGAGATGTCTATTAAACGTGAGATATATATCAAAATATGAAAAAAAGGTAATTATGATTAAATTAATATAAATATTTATTTTTTGATAAAAGTGTGATAAAATAGAAGTGAAATTCATAGTAAGAATAAAATATTAGTCATAAAGTAATATTAGGAGGAGTTTTATGAAAAATAAATTAGCTATATTAGGAGCTTTAGTTGTCTTAGCTCAAGGAGCATTAGCTGGGAGTGTAGGGATAGGATATGGTGTCACTACACCAATATATCATAATGATAAGAATGACTATGTTTTACCAATAGTAGATTTAGAGTATGAAAAGTTTTTTCTAAAAGGTGGAAGTACTTATGGATTATCATTGGGATATAAAGTTATCGAAGAAGATAACTATGTGCTATCTCTTTATGGAATGCCATTTGGTGGATATGAAGTAAAAAATAGTGATATGAAATCAGGGTATAAAGGAATTGATGATAGAGATACTCATCTTATGGGAGGAGTAGAATTAGCTTATTACCCAGGATTTTATGAACTAGAAACAAAAGTGGCTGCTGAGTATGGAGAAGAGGGAGGACATTTTAATTTTAGTATCAGTAGACCTTATCAAGTTACATCTAATTTAACATTAGTTCCTGCAATAAATTATGTATATTATGATTCTAACTTTGTAGATTATTATTTTGGAATTGATTCTAATGAGGTCAATGGTGATAAAATAACAAAAACATATAGTGGAGAAGCAGCATATAGAATAGGGATAGGAATTTTAGGAAATTATAGAATAAATGATGCAATTTCTTTAATGGGATTTACAGGAGTTACAAAGTTATCTAAGGAGATTTCTAATTCTCCAATAGTTGATAATGATGTAATTTATATTTTTGGTACAGGAGTAATTTATACATTCTAAAATATAATATAAACGATAATTACTTAGAGATAGCTTTAATTAAAAATTTTAGCTATCTTTTTTAATAACACAAGCTAAAAAAAATCTTTATATAATAAAAAATTATGATATAATATATTAGGGACTCTTTAAGTAGGGAGGTTGAAATTAATTGGACAAAAATATTTTAAAAGCAGAAATTTTTAATCAACTTGAGATGGAAGATTTATTAAAAAAAGAAGAGAGTGTAAGAATGACTCTTCTAATGAATCCTAATGATATAGATATGTTGAGTGAATTAGCTATTTTATTATATCATAAAGGAGATTATTCAAGTGCAATAAAGATATATAAAAAAGTTGTAGATTACAAAGAAGATAAAGCAGAAAGTTTCGCCTTTTTAGGTCATCTTTATTATGAAAATGAAGAGTATTTAAAAGCTATTAGATATTTTGAAAAAGCTTTAGATATTAATCCAGATGTAGCATTTGTGCATTTTTTATTAGGAAATGCTTATTCAAGAGCTGGGAAAATAATGGAAGCAATTACAAGTTATGATTTTGCAATATTTTTAGATTTAGATATCTACAAAGCTCATATAGATTTTGCTGAAAAATATGAAAAAATGGGGTTGTTAGATAGAGCTTTAAAAGAGTATGTAATTGCTTATGAGATAGACCCACGTGAAAAAAATATAGGGGAGAAGATAAAAAAATTAAAAGAAAAGCTTGAAGTAAAAGTTGTTTAGTTACTTCAAAATTAATATTAAGGAGAACAAATGATTTATAGTGTTTCAATGACATTGATATTAGTATTGTTTTTGGTTATAGGAATTACTTTTGGCTTTAATAGAGCAGTTGGAATGCTTCCTGTGCTATTTATAATATTTTTATTAGTGGCATTTTTTGGATGGTTTATTTTTAATTTTTTTTGGCTGATTCTTTTGATAATTTTCATTAATTATTTAAGAAATAGGAATCAACCTAAGAGGACAAGAAGAACTTATTATTATAGATATAATGGAACTAATACAAAAGATTTTGAAGATTTTTTCCGTCAAGCAGGAGGAAATTATGGTGGACAGCAACAGGGAGGATACTACAATAATAATCCTTTTGGCTATGCAGAGGATAAAAGTAAATATTATGAGATTCTTGGTGTAAATAAAAATGCTAGTAAAGATGATATAAAGAAAGCTTATAGAGACTTAGTAAAGCAGCATCATCCAGATAAATTTACTAATGCAAATGATTCTGAAAAAGAATACCATGAAAATAAATTAAAAGAGATAAATGAAGCATATGAAAAACTTTCAAAAGATTTTACTTAATCTTGAAATACTTTAATAAGTATGATATAATTTAACACGTATGAGATGTTTTTTGTAAATGTACAGTATAACTTAAAGGAGTGTAGTTTATGAAACTAAAAACATTGATTCTGGCAGCAGGAAAAGGTACTAGAATGAAGTCAGAAATGCCAAAGGTCATCCATAAAGTAAATGGAATACCAATGATATCTAAAATAATAGATGTTTTATCTGGATTAAGTCCAGAGGAAAATATATTGATTTTAGGACATAAGAAAGATGAAGTTTTAAAAGTAGTTGGAGAAAATTGTGATTATGTTGTACAAACTGAACAATTAGGAACAGGACATGCTGTGATTCAAGCTAAAGAAAAACTTCAAAATTACGATGGGGATGTAATGATACTATGTGGAGATACTCCATTACTTAAAGAGAGTACATTAAAATCTCTATATCAGTATCATAAAGAAAGTGGTGCTGTAACTACAATACTTACTTCTATTTATGAAAATCCATTTGGGTATGGAAGAATAGTAAAAGAAGATGGGTTTGTAAAAGCTATTGTTGAAGAAAAAGAAGCTAGTGAAGAAATTAAAAAGATAAAGGAAGTAAATGCAGGAGTATACTGTTTTAACTCAAAAGAACTTTTTAAGGCCTTAGATAAAATAAATAATAATAATGAAAAAGGAGAATACTATCTTACTGATGTAATAGGTATTCAAGTTTTAGAAAATAAAAAAGTTCAAAGTTTTGTACTAGAAGATAACATGGAAATTTTAGGTGTTAACTCTAAAGTAGAACTTGCTCAAGCAGGAAAAGTTTTAAGAGATAGAAAAAATAGAGAACTTATGGAAGAGGGAGTTATTCTTATAGATCCAGAAAATACATATGTAGAAGATAATGTAAAAATAGGAAAAGACACAATACTTTATCCAGGAGTGTTTTTACAAGGTAAAACTACAATTGGAGAAAGATGTGAAATCATAGGAAATACTAGAATTATAGATAGCACATTAGGGAATGATATTAGAGTAGAAAGTTCAGTAATAGAAGAGAGTATTTTAGAAGATAAAGTTACTATGGGACCATTTGCTCATTTAAGACCTAAGTCTCATCTCAAAGAAAAAGTACATATTGGAAACTTTGTAGAGGTAAAAAAATCTACTCTTGAAAAGGGAGTAAAAGCAGGGCATCTTACATATTTGGGAGATGCACAAGTTGGAGAGAACACAAATATTGGTGCTGGAACAATTACTTGTAACTATGATGGTGTAAACAAATTTAAAACTGTAATAGGTAAAGAGGTATTTATAGGAAGTGATACTATGCTTGTAGCTCCAGTAAATATAGGAGAAAAAGCTCTTGTAGGTGCTGGGTCTGTAATTACAAAAGATGTTCCTAATAACTCATTAGCTGTATCAAGAAGTAAACAAATTATTAAAACCGACTGGAGGAAATAAAAAATGATTAATTCAGAAAATGTAAAAATTTTCGCAGGAACTTCAAACAGAGACTTAGCTAAAAAGATAGCTGAGAAATATGGGCTGCCTTTAGGAAAAGCAGACGTAGTAAGATTTAAAGATGGAGAGGTATTCGTTAAAATTGACGAAACAGTAAGAGGAAGAGATGTATTTGTAGTACAATCAACTTCTGAACCTGTAAATGAAAACTTAATGGAATTGTTAATTTTCGTAGATGCGTTAAAAAGAGCATCAGCTAAAAGTATCAATGTAATTATTCCTTACTATGGATATGCTAGACAAGATAGAAAATCTAACCCAAGAGAACCAATTACATCGAAATTAGTAGCTAATCTGCTTACAAAATCAGGTGCTACTAGAATAATTGCTATGGATTTACATGCTGATCAAATTCAAGGATTCTTTGATATCCCAGTTGACCACATGCAAGCATTACCATTAATGGTAAGATACTTTATGAAAAAAGGATTATATGGAGATGATGTAGTAGTAGTTTCTCCAGATATCGGTGGAGTAAAGAGAGCTAGAAAATTAGCTGAATGGCTAGACTGTAAAATAGCTATTATTGATAAAAGAAGACCAAAACCAAATATGTCAGAAGTAATGAACTTAATTGGAGAAGTTCAAGGAAAGACTGCTATATTTATAGACGACATGATAGATACAGCTGGAACTATTACAAATGGTGCTGCTGCTATTATAGAAAGAGGAGCTAAGGAGGCTTATGCATGTTGTACACACGCTGTATTCTCTGATCCAGCAATCGAAAGACTTGCTGCTTCTCCTTTAAAAGAGGTTATTATAACTGATTCAATAGCATTACCTGAAAGAAAAAAATTAGATAAGATAACTGTATTATCAGTAGATGAAATATTTGCTGAAGCAATTAGAAGAATTGTAAATAATCAATCAGTATCTGAGTTATTTGAGAAAAAATTAATAATGGAAAACTAATTAAATTAGAAAAAAGCTAGTATTTTACTAGCTTTTTTTAATTAGATATGATAAAATTATTAAGAGTCTAAAAATAAGGTGTATAGTATGAAAAAAATATATAATTTACAAAATATTGATTTTTTAGAGATAGAAAAGTCACTAAAAGCTGGAGAATTGATAATATATCCAACTGATACTGTATATGGTATAGGTGGAGTAATTTCATCTGAAGAGACAATAAAAAATATATATAAGGCAAAAGAGAGAAGTTTTAAGTCACCTCTTATAGTATTAGTAAGTGATGTAAAAAAGATTGAAGAAGTAGCTTATGTAGAAGAAAAAAATAGAGAAGCTATTGAAAAGTTAATAGCAAAGTTTTGGCCTGGAGGGCTTACAATTATTTTAAAAAAGAAAGAATGGATTCCAAATATTATGACAGCTGATGGAGATACTGTAGGAGTAAGAATGCCAGCTTTGAATATCGCACAAAAAATAATAAAAGCTGCAGGTGGGTTACTTCCTACAACAAGTGCTAATATTTCTGGAGAAAAGACACCTAGAGCTTATGATGAGTTATCAGATACTTTTAAAGAGAGAGTAGATATTATTGTAGATGGAGGAAAATCTCCATTAGGAACAGAATCTACCATAATAGATATGACTGATAAGCCAAAAATATTGAGATTAGGAGCAATTTCAATTGAAGATATAGAAAAAGTAATTGGAAAAATATAGGGAGGAAGTTATGAAAACACAAAGAGTAAATCCAAATGGGATGAATCCGATGCAGATGAATAATATGTCTAGCATGATGGGTATGATGAACAATATTCAAAGAATAGGGAAAGGAAAAAGAAAAATAACAGTCAATTTAGATAAAAATAATAAAAAATTCCTATCTAAATTTATAGAAGAAGTAAAGAAGCAGTTTTCTTCTTCAGCTATGGGAGCTCAAGTAAGTGGATTAGGAGAGTTTTTTGATTATATAAAATCTGTAGCTGATGCTAAAGAGCAAATGGAATTAAAATTAAGTTTTGAAGAGTATGAGTTTTTAAAAAGAATGATAGTGGATTCTATAAGAGGAATGGAAGGAATGACTTTCAAGTGGTATCAATTTGTTAAAAAAGGTATGCTGAAAGTTATGATAAAACAATATAGAGAGCTACTTACAAAATTTAAATAAGATGAAAAAAACATTTTTCTAAATTTAGAAAAATGTTTTTTTATTGCCTGAAAATATTGATTTTATAAGAAAAATTTATTATATTTTAGATAATAACTTTTCAAAAGAGTTGATTACTTCGGCAAAAAATATTCCTTTTTCAATTTCAAAAGAAAAGGTTGAAAGTTTTGCAATAGAAGAGTTATTCTTACCTACAAAACTTATTATAGGAATATTATTGGAATTAGCTTCTTTTATCATATCTAGTAATGAATCTGTTTCTCCAGATTCAGAAACTACAATAAGAACAGTATCATTTGTCAGATTTTTATTTAAAAGTTGGAGATGGGTATTGGCTATTGAACGTCTACCTATAAGAGTTATTCTCTCATTCATATATGAGGTAATATTATTAGCAATTCCAACAGATAAAAACATAATCAAGGAATCAGGATTGGAAGTTAAAATTTTTATAGGAAGAGTTAGGTTATCATCTATATCAACTTCAGTTTTAGAATTTTTTATATAAAAAATTAAATCTGTAAAACTATTGAAACCAATTTTTTTTATACAGTTATAAATTACAGATGTAGAAGTATAATTGATTTTAGCTACCTCTCGAATAGAAATTTTTTCTTGCTTTAAAATTTTTTCTTGGATAGAGGTTAAGATATCTTTTTCTAAACTGTTAAGTCTATGTTTTTTAACTATATAATCTATATCTAACAAAGTACATCACCAATTATATTATACAATAAAAATTATAAAAAAAGGAGATATAAAATGGAAAAAAAATTTATTGTTGACCCTTGGGCAAGAACAACAACAAGAAATGGATTAGCTGGAGATGAGGTAATATCAGCTTTACAAAAATCAATCAGAAGAGGAAATGTAGAAGCAGCTTGTGAATTTGCTTATGAGATGTATATCACTTCTCCTCAAATGGAAGAAAAACTTTGGAGAAGACTTACAGCTATCTCTGTAGAAGATATAGGAATGGGAGACCCTATGGCTGCTGTACTTATCAATAATTTAAGACAGATGAGAAAAGAGTATGCTTATGCTGATGGAGATAGACCAATATTTTTTATCCATGCTATAAGATACTTATGTCAATGTGAAAAAGATAGGTCAAGTGATTTATTAAAAAATATAGTAATAAAAAGTTTTGCAATGGGATATGTTCCAGAAATTCCTGATTATGCATTGGATAAACATACAGTAAGAGGAGCAGAGATGGGAAGAGATTCATTCCATTTCTTAAATGAAGCTAGTAAAGTTACTCCTCAAAAGAAAGTAGACAATGATTATAAAGAGAGATATAACAAGATATTAGAAAAATATAATCCAAATGATGTAGTTCCATCAGCTTTTAAATTTAATCCATGGCAAGAGTAAAAGGGGGAGAGATGGAAAGTAAATTTTTAGAAAAATTAGAAAAAGTATTATTGCCAATAGGTAGTAAATTAGGAAATCAAAAACATCTTCAAGCTATCTCTGTAGGAATGATGATGACACTTGCACTAATAGTTGTAGGTTCATTATTCTTAATTGTAGCTAATCCACCTATAAATCTAGAATTAGTAGATCCAAATACAAGTAATATATTTTTACAATTTATGATAGGTTGGAAAAAATTTGCTATGGCAAATTATGATATAATTACAAAACCATTTAATTTTACTATGGGAGTAGTAGGGCTAATGACAGCTTTTACTATTGCCTATTCATTAGCTAACGAGTATAAGTTAAATGATCTTACATCTGGACTTATCTCAATGGCAACTTTTTTAATGGTAGCAGCTCCAATAGAAGAGGGAAAAATAGTTATGCAATATTTAGGAGCAGATGGACTTTTTATTGCTATTATCATCTCTCTTATAAGTGTTGAGATTTCAATGTTAGTAGAAAGACTTGGATGGAAATTTAAAAGTGAACATATACCACCAGCAGTGTTATCATTTATGAATGCCTTAATTCCGTTACTTTTAAATATCCTTATAATCTATGGTTTAAGTGTAATTATTTTTGTAAAAACAGGAAAAACTATTCCAGAACTTATAATGGCACTACTAACTCCAGCTTTAAATATTGGAAATAATATTTGGGGATATTTAGCAATACTTATTTTTGGAAATATCCTTTGGCTATTTGGAATAAATGGAACATCAGTAATATTCCCAATAGTATTTGCTATAGGAATAGCTAACACAGGTATTAATGCTGAGCTTGTAAGACAGGGAAAAGAACCAGAAATGTTAATGAATTTACAAATGTTTAGAGTAGCTATCTTAGGAGGAGCTGGGAATACTTTAGGATTGATTCTTCTTATGTTGAGAAGTAAGTCAGAACAATTAAAAACTTTAGGAAAACTAGCTTTTGTTCCTGGAATTTGTGGAATAAATGAACCAGTGATATTTGGAACACCAATAATATTTAATCCAATACTAGGATTACCATTTTTAATAACACCTATAGTAACTGTTTCATTGACATATATAGCTCAAAAAATAGGATTAATTTCAATGGGGTATATTGTAGATCCATCATTTGCTCCATTTTTTATACAAGGATATTTATCATCACTAGATGTTAGAAACTTAATATTCTACTTCCTTTTAGTTGTAGTAAGTCTTATTATCTATTTTCCATTCTTTAAAGTGTATGAGAAAAATTTAATAGCTCAAGAGGAAGAGTAATTATATAGGGAGAAAAATTTACTATAATCAGATTGAGAAAAGTTGTGATAAAGAGTAAATTTTTCTCTTTTTTTTATCAAAAAGGATATCGAATAAATGTTGAAAAAATTTAGAATATAGGGTAAAATATATTGATAATATTAAATTAATAGGAGAGTAATGAATGTTTATAGATGAGGTTATAATAACTGTTAAGGCAGGAAATGGTGGAGATGGTTCAGCTGCTTTCAGAAGAGAGAAGTTTGTACAATTTGGTGGTCCAGATGGTGGAGATGGTGGGAAAGGTGGAGATGTAATTTTCGTAGCTGACCCTAATATCAATACACTTATAGATTTTAAATTTAAAAAATTATTTAAGGCTCAAAATGGAGAGAATGGACAAAAGAAACAGATGTATGGAAAAACAGGGGAAAATTTGATTATTAAAGTACCTGTTGGAACACAAGTAAGAGATGTTGAAACTGGAAAGCTTTTATTAGACTTGAATGTAGCTGGAGAGGAGAGAGTTTTACTTAGAGGAGGAAAAGGAGGACTTGGAAATGTTCACTTTAAATCATCTATTAGAAAAACTCCAAAAATAGCTGGTAAAGGTAGAGAGGGAGCAGAATTAAAAGTAAAGCTTGAATTAAAACTTATAGCTGATGTTGCTCTTGTAGGATATCCATCAGTTGGAAAATCAAGTTTTATAAATAGAGTTTCAGCAGCAAATTCTAAAGTTGGAAGTTATCACTTTACAACTCTTGAGCCAAAACTTGGAGTAGTAAGATTAGAAGAGGGAAAATCATTTGTAATAGCAGATATTCCAGGACTTATTGAAGGAGCTCACGAAGGAGTAGGATTAGGAGATAAATTCTTAAGACACATAGAGAGATGTAAAATGATATATCATTTAGTTGATGTAGCAGAGATAGAAGGAAGAGATGCTATTGAAGACTATGAAAAGATAAATACTGAACTTAGAAAATTTAGTGAAAAACTAGCAAATAAAAAACAAATAGTTCTAGCAAATAAGATGGATTTATTATGGGATATGGAAAAATATGATAAATTTAAAGCTTATGTAGAAGCTCAAGGAAATGAAGTTTATCCTGTATCAGTGATACTAAATGAAGGAATTAAAGAAGTATTATATAGAAGCTGGAATATGTTAGAAGAAATAGAAAGAGAGCCATTAGAAGAGGAAACAAATGTAGATGAGGTTCTAAGAGAGATAAAAGGAGATAAAGAGGATTTCATTATTACTCAAGATGAAGATGGAACATATGTAATAGAGGGAAGAGTATTAGATGGAGTACTTGCTAAATATGTAATAACTATGGATGATGAATCAATAGTAAACTTCTTACATATGATGAGATCTTTAGGAATGGAAGAGGCTATGAGAAATGCTGGTATCCAAGATGGAGATAGTGTAAGAATAGCTGATGTAGAGTTTGAATATGTAGAGTAATAAAGTATAAATAATAGTAGGTTTAAAAGAGGGAAATTATTATCTTAACTTCTAAATTTGTAGGTTATTGTAATAAATTTTCCCTCTTTTTTACTAAGGAGGATAAATGAAAAAAGGAATAGTAATAGCTGGACCCACTGGAGTAGGAAAAACAGCACTTTCTATAAAATTAGCTAAGTTATTAGATGCTGATATAATATCTGCTGACTCAGCTCAAGTATATAGAGGAATGGATATAGGAACAGCTAAGATTACATTTGAGGAAATGGAAGGAGTTCCTCATTATATGTTAGATATATTAGAGCCTATAAAAAAATATAGTGTTGGAGATTTCCAAAAAGATGTAGATAGAATACTGAAAGAAGAAGAGAAAAAAGATAGATTTGTTATTCTAACTGGAGGGACAGGGCTTTATATTAATTCTATCACTGAAGGGTTATCTGACTTACCAGCTTCAGATACAAAGATGAGAGAAGAATTTATGCAAAAAAGTTCTGAAGAACTCTATGAAGAGTTGAAAAAAGTAGACCCAGAAGGAGCAGAGGAGATACACCCAAATAATAAAAAAAGAGTAGAGAGAGCTTTAGAAGTTTACAAGCTTACAGGAGAAAAATTTTCTATTCTTTCTAAAAAAAATATAAAAAATAATAGTTATGATTTCTTAAAAATTGCTCTGGAGAGAGGGAGAGAAAATCTCTATGAGAGAATAAATATGAGAGTAGATATTATGATAGAACAAGGGTTAGAAGAGGAAGTAAGAGAGCTCTATAATAAATATGGAGAGATTTTGAGAAAGATAAATATAATAGGATACTCAGAATTTATAGATTATTTTAAAGGAGAGATAACTTATGAAGAGGCAGTAGATAAGATAAAACAAAACTCTAGAAGATATGCCAAAAGACAGTTTACTTGGTTTAAAAATGACCACACATATATCTGGTATAACCTTGATGAATTATCTGAAAATGAGATAATAGAGGATGTAGTGAAAAAATTAAATATAGAAATTGAGTAATTAAATTCTTGATAAAAATATATGGATATGGTATTATTTATAGTGATAAGGAATGGTGTATATTATAATGAAAAAAATTTTTATTTTGATGATTCTTGGGATTTTTTTAACAAGTTGTTCTAATATTGGAAAAAGAGAGGAAATTACTTTAAAGGAAAAAGAAAGTCTAATAGTTTTAATAGAGGATATAAAAAATAATCTTCAAAAAGGAGAGACTGAACTTTTAGAAAAAACTCTTATTCCCAGTATAAGAAATAATTTTGTAAAAGATGAGATACAAAATATAAATTTTTCAAAGGTTAATATATTTAATTCAAAACCCAAGTTTTTAGGTGAAAGAGCTACAAATATAGTTGGATTTAATATACATAGTTCAACAATATATTATGAGGTAGAGTATCAATTAAAAAATGAGGAGTGGAAAATAGTAAAGTTTAAAGAGAGAAGGAGATAATAATGAAGCCAAATGAGGTAAAAATTACTGTACCTTCTTCTTTAGAAAATTTATCTTTAATAAGAGCCATGGTAAAAACATACTTAGAGTTACATCAAGTAAGTCAAAGGGATGTATTTCAACTTTTATCAGTGGTAGATGAACTTTCAACAAATGTAGTTGAACATGGTTATGAATATAAACCTGGAGATATCATTTTAGAAATTCAGAAATCGAATGATATTATTCGACTAGTAGTAGAGGATAATGGAGTTGGATTTGATGAAGAGAAATTGAGTAAAGAAGAGGGTGGGATGGGTCTTTTTATAGCAAGAGCCATTGCGGATGATTTTAAAATTGAAAAAAAACTAAATGGAACACTATTTAGAGTAGAGAAAAAAGTTAAGGAGGCAGAGTAAGAAATGGTAAACAATTTCGAAATACTTGAAAAAAATTTAGGGGAGATTAAAGAATTAAAAGTTGTAGGGGAATTAGATGCATTAGTAGCACCAAAATTAAAAGAAAGAATTACAAAATTAGTAGAGGGAGATTCTACAAAATTTATAATTGACTTTGAAGAAGTTACTCACATTAATAGCTTAGCTATGGGAATTTTAAGAGGAAAATTGAAAGTAGTAAAAGAAATGGGTGGAGATATAAAATTAATAAAATTAAATGAACATATTAAAACTATTTTTGAAATGATAGGATTAGATGAAATATTCGAAATATATGAAACAGAAGATGAGGCAGTAGCTAATTTTAAATAAAATGTAGAAAGGAAATAATTATGAGCACAGTATTAGGTATAGGTTTGATAATAATCGGACTGGGAATAGTATTTGCTATACTATATAAAAAGTCTGTTATAGATAAAAAAATAAATGAACTTAACGATTTAGAAGATGAAGTAACTAAATCAAAAATAAAAGCAAAAGAAATAATAGAAAATGCAGAAAAAGATGCACAAGCTAAAGGAAAAGAGATAGAATTAAAAGCAAAAGAACATGCATATTCTATCAAAGAAGAAGCAGAAAAAGAGATAAAAAATGCTAAAAACGAACTTTTACAAAAGGAAGCTAGACTTACAAAAAAAGAAGAGACTCTTGATAATAAAATAGAAAAGTTAGAGTTAAAAAGTCAAGAGTTGGAAAAAACAACAGAAGAGTTAGAAGCTAAAAAAGAAGAGATAGAAGCTATAAAATTAAAGCAAGAAGATGAACTTGAAAGAATTTCAGGATTATCTAAAACAGAAGCTAAAGAGATTCTAATAGCTAAATTAAGAGATGATCTAACACATGAAACTGCTGTTGCAATTAGAGAGTTTGAAAATAAATTAGAAGATGAAAAAGATAGAATTTCAAGAAGAATATTATCAACAGCAATAGGAAAGGCATCAGCTGAATATGTAGTAGATGCTACTGTATCTGTTGTAAATCTACCAAATGATGAGATGAAAGGTAGAATAATAGGAAGAGAAGGAAGAAATATTAGAGCTATTGAGGCACTTACAGGAGTAGATATAATAATAGATGATACTCCAGAAGCAGTAGTACTTTCAAGTTTTGATGGAGTAAAGAGAGAGATAGCTAGACTTGCTATTGAAAAATTAATTACTGATGGAAGAATTCATCCAGGTAAGATAGAAGAAGTTGTAAATAAAGCTAGAAAAGAGATAGAAAAAGAGATAGTAGATGCTGGAGAGGGAGCTTTAATAGAATTAGGAATTCCAGGAATGCATCCAGAGATCATTAGAACATTAGGAAGATTAAAATATAGAACAAGTTATGGACAAAATGTTTTAACTCACTCAATAGAAGTAGCTAAATTAGCTGCTAATTTAGCAGCTGAAATAGGTGCGGATACTGAGCTTGCTAAGAGAGCAGGTCTTTTACATGATGTTGGAAAGGTGTTGGAAAGTGATATAGAAGCTTCACATGCTCTTATAGGAGGAGAGTTTTTAAAGAAATTTGGAGAAAAACAAGATGTTTTAAATGCTGTAATGGCGCATCATAATGAAGTAGAATTTGAAACAGTTGAAGCTATAATTGTTCAAGCAGCAGATGCTGTATCAGCTTCAAGACCAGGGGCAAGAAGAGAAACATTAACAGCTTACTTAAAGAGATTAGAAAGTCTTGAAGAGATAGCAAATTCATTCTCTGGAGTAGAATCTTCATTTGCAATTCAAGCAGGAAGAGAACTTAGAATAATAGTAAATCCAGAAGCTATGTCAGATGATGAAGCTACTAAGATGGCAAGAGATGTTGCTAAGAAAATAGAGGAATCTATGCAATATCCAGGACAAATTAAAGTTACAATAGTTAGAGAAACAAGAGCTGTAGATTATGCTAAATAAAAAAAGGGAGCGAAAGCTCCCTTTTAATTTTATCCTCCTATTATCATTCGGCTATTCTTTTTGAAAATCAATTTAATAATTTTAGTAAAAATCATAGATAAGATACAGATATAAGTTGTAAAAAATATAAGTCCTAAATAACTAAAGTTCAATGTAAAGTTATACTTTTCTAAAAAATACTTTGTAATTAATATAAAGTAATTATGTATAAAAAATATAGGAAAGCTATAGTCAGCTAAAAGCGATAGTGGTTTTTCTATAAAAATCCATTTTTTATCTTGAATTTTATAAAATAAACCAACAAAGAATAGACACACTATTATTTTTTGTATTCCCATTAAGTCAATGCCATTATAAGCAAACATATTAGCTTTATGCATATTCATAAATTTATTTATGTGTACTTGAAAAATTCCCATTCCTACCCAAAGTAAAAATATAAAAGAATTATGTTTTTTTAAATAAGGTAAAAGTTTTTCTTTATTTTGTGATGTATATATTCCAAGACAATAAGCTGGAGAAAAATAAAGTAATGCCTGAATAACATTGATATGTAAATTATGTGCAGGTCTGTGTATTATCATTCCTATAAGAAGTCCAATTATAATGACAGCTATCTTTCCTTTTTTAGCTTCAATATATCTTATAAATATTGGAGAAGATATAAAAAGCACAAAGGCAAAGGGGATATACCAAGTAGAATCAAGAAGGGCTCCAGAAAGATACATAAGTATTAATCTAATTATATCAGATAAATTTATAGATTTTTCTGTAAGGGTTTTCGGAAATCTAATCATTATAATAGGAGTAATTATAATTAAGTATGGGAGAAAAACATTTTTAAATTTATTTTTCATAAATTTTTTAAAGTTGAACCCTCTAGAATAAAAAATATGATGAAATAAAAAACCAGATATAAAGACAAAAAGTGATGTTCCTCCAGTAGTCATAGTAAAAAAAAGTTTTCTGAAAAATGGATTACCGATGGGATTACTAAGATTAAAAAAATTAGTAATATAGAAAGAGTGCCCCATAACAATTAAAAAAATTGCAAATCCCCTAAAATAATTTAAAAAATTTAAGTACATAAATTCCTCCTTTCAAGTAGTTATTTTATAGATATACTAACATTTTTTTATGGCAAAAAAAGAAAAGATATACTTAGAAATAAATAAAAAATTAAATAATTTTTGGACAAAATTATGGGTTTTATGATATAATTGAATGTAAAAACCTATTGATAGAAAGAGGGAAATTAATGAGAATTTTAGTGGTAGGAGATATAGTTGGAAGCCCAGGAAGAGAGACTTTAAAAACTTTTTTAGAGAAAAAAGGAAAAGAGTATGACTTTATAATTGTAAATGGAGAAAATGCTGCTGCTGGATTTGGACTTACAGCAAAATTAGCTGACCAATTACAAGAGTGGGGTTGTGATGTAATAACTAGTGGAAATCATATTTGGGATAAAAAAGAGCTATATGAATACTTAGATAGAAGTGATAGAGTTTTAAGACCAGCTAACTATCCAGATGAAAATACACCAGGTAAAGGATATACAATAGTAAAAGATAGAAAGGGAAATAAAATAGGAGTAGTATCTATTCAAGGAAGAGTATTTATGGTACCTATTGATTGTCCTTTTAAAAAAGCTAAAGAGATAATAAAAGAGATTAGGAAAGAGACAAAATTTATAATAGTAGATTTTCATGCTGAAGCAACATCAGAAAAAATTGCTATGGGTTGGCATTTAGATGGTTATGCTTCTGTAGTATTTGGAACTCATACACATATACAGACAGCTGATGAGAGAATTTTACCAGAGGGAACAGGGTATATTACAGATGTTGGAATGACAGGTTCAGAAAATGGAGTAATAGGAATGAAAGTTCAATCTGTATTACCAAAATTTTTAAACTCTCTTCCTCAAAGATTTGAGATAGCAGAAGGAAATGAAAGACTTTGTGGATTGGATATAGAGCTAGATGAGGAAACTGGAGAGTGTAAAAAAATAGAGAGAATTAGTAAAACACTTATGGAGATATCATATTTATAAGGAGTGAAGAATGAAAGTAGTAGAGATAAAAGTAATATATGAAAGTGATGATATAGAGAGAGCTACTAAAGAGATTTCAGATATATTTTATGGGTTTGGAGTAACTGGATTAAAGATAGAAGAACCAATGAAAAGTAAAAATCCGTTAGATTTTTATAAAAATGAGAAGGAATTTTTAATGGTAGACCATGCTATTTCTGCTTACTTTCCATTAAATCCTTATGCTGAAAAAAGAAAGATGGCAATATTATCTACTTTTGAAGAAAAATTTGCTGATAGAGATGATATAATCTATACAGTTGATTTTTATGAGTATGATGAAGAAGACTATCAAAATAGCTGGAAAAAATATTTATTCCCAGAAAAAGTAAGTGAAAAATTTGTAGTAAAACCTACTTGGAGAGAGTATACTCCAGAAGCTGATGAACTTATAATAGAATTAGATCCAGGAAGAGCTTTTGGTACAGGTTCACACCCTACTACTTCACTATGTTTAAAACTTATGGAAGAGAATATCTCTGAAGGAGATAGTGTAATAGATGTAGGAACAGGTTCTGGAATACTTATGATTGCAGCTGATAGACTTGGAGCTAGTGAAATATATGGAACTGATATAGATGAATTAGCAGTTGAATCAGCTAAAGAAAATCTTGAATTAAATAAAATTAGTGAAGAGAAAGCTAAAGTTTATAAAGGAGATTTAATCTCTGTTGTTGAGAATAAGAAATTTGATGTAGTTGTGGCTAATATTCTAGCTGATGTACTACTTATACTTTTACATGATATTTCAAAGGTTGTAAAACCAAATGGAAAGATTATCTTCTCTGGAATTATTGAAGATAAATGTGAGTTATTAAAAAGAGAAGTAGAGAGTTTAGGATTTCCAGTAGAAGAGATAAAAGCTGATAAAGAGTGGAGAGCTATGCTTATAAAAGCATAATTAGGAGGGAAAATGAAAGAGTTTATAGTTACAGTAGATGGACCTGCTGGAAGTGGAAAGAGTACAATAGCTAAAATAATTGCTAAGAAGTATGGATTTACATATCTAGATACTGGAGCTATGTATAGAATGATAGCCCTTTATGCTTTAGAGAATAGTATTGACTTACAAGATAGCAAAGCTATTGAAACTATGCTTAAAAATACAAAGTTAGATATTGTAGGAAATCAATTTTTTCTAAATGGAAAAGATGTTTCTGATGAGATAAGAACTCCTAGAGTAAGTGCAATAGTATCTCCAGTGTCTGCAATAAAAGAGGTAAGAGTAAAACTTGTAGATTTACAAAGAGAAATAAGCAAAGGAAAGAGTGTTATCTTAGATGGTAGAGATATAGGTACAGTAGTATTTCCAAGTGGAGATGTAAAGATATATTTAGTAGCTTCTCCAGAGGAAAGAGCCAAAAGAAGACTTAAGGAGTATGAAGAAAAAGGAGTAGAGGCTGATTATGAATCAGTATTAGCATCTATTAAAGAGAGAGATTTTATAGACTCTACTAGAAAGGAAAGTCCTCTAAAAAAAGCTGAAGATGCTCATGAGATAGATAGTAGTACTATGAGTATTGATGAGGTAGTAGAGGTTATTTCTAAATATATAGATGAAAAAATAGGAGCTTAAAATGTTTTATCAAATAATTAGAAGGATATTACAACCTTTTATTCTAATTTTAATGATGATAGGTGGAAAAAAGGGAGAGTTCTTAAAAAAAAGATTGAAACAAGATTTTTCTTCACTAAAAAAAGAAGAGTATATATGGGTACACTGTTCATCAGTAGGAGAGATAAATCTTTCTGAAACTCTAATAAAAAAACTTTTAGATAATAGAAAAGAGAGAATACTTCTGACTATGTTTACTGACACTGGAATAGGAGTAGCCAGAGATAAATTTGTAAAAAATGAGAGAGTAGATATTTTTTATTTTCCATTAGATGATAGAAAAAATATTTTAGATATTTTAAAGAGAATAAAGTTAAATCTATTGATTTTAGTGGAAACAGAGATTTGGCCAAATTTAATAACAGAGATTGGCAGAAAATCTAAAGTTATTATAGTAAATGGAAGAATTTCTGATAGGAGCTTTAGGAGGTATCAAAAACTATCTAGTTATTTAAAAAAAATATTTTTGTATGTAGATAGATTTTATATGCAAAGTGATGAAGATAGTAGAAGAATAATAGAGATAGGCGCTGAAAAAAGTAGAGTAGAAACTCTTGGAAATTTAAAGTTTGATATCTCATTTCAAGAGTATAGTGAAGATGAGAAAAGAGAGTTAAGAGAGCTTTTTAGTGTAAAGGGAAGGAAGGTATTTACTGCTGGAAGCAGTAGAAGTGGAGAGTATGAAATTTTACTAGATACCTTTAAAGAGATGGAAGATACAGTTTTGATCTTGGTTCCTAGACATATAGAGAGAACTCCACAGATAGAGGAGATTGTAAAAAAATATGGTTTTACCTATAAAAAGTATAGTGAGATTGAGCAAAAATCTTTAGGTAAAACTGATATAGTTATTGTGGATAAAATAGGGGTATTGAGAAAGATATATTCTATTACAGATATAGCTTTTGTAGGAGGAACTTTAGTAAATATAGGGGGACATAGTTTACTTGAACCACTATTTTATGGAAAGACTCCAATTTTTGGACCATATCTACAAAATGTAAAGGAGATATCTAAGGAGATATTGGAACTAAATTTAGGCTATAAGGTAAAGGATACTACTGAGTTTTTACAAGCTATTAAAAATATAGAGAAGAATCAAGAAAAATCTTATGAGAAGATAAGGGAGCTTTTTAAGAAAAATAGCAGGACAGCTGATAAGATTATAGAGAAGTTAAACAAATTGTAATGGAGGAAAAATGGAAGATTTAAGAGAAAATCTATGGAGTCACTTCTTTAAAAGTCCAAGAAAAAACTATAATCCATATATGTTTAGACTTTTGGACTATCCAGAGTACATTATCTATGATAAAAAGATAATGGATTCATACAAAGGAAAGTGGCATGAGTTTTTTGGAAATGATAATCCAATATATTTAGAAATAGGTTCTGGTAGTGGAAACTTTGCTCAAGGTATGGCAAAGAGATATCCTGAGAGAAATCATATGGGACTTGAATTGAGATTTAAAAGACTTGTACTATCAGCTAATAAGGTAAAAAGAGATGGATCAACTAATGCACTTTTCTTGAGAAGAAGAGGAGAAGAGATACTTGAGTTTGTAGCTGAAAATGAAGTTGATGGTATATATGTAAACTTCCCAGATCCTTGGGAAGAGAATGAAAAAAATAGAGTTGTACAGGAGAGTTTTTTCAAAACTTTAGATGTGATACTTAAAAAAGGTGGAATGTTTTACTTTAAAACTGACCACGATAAATATTATCAAGATGTAATTGATTTAGTAGAGAGCTTAGATGGATATAGAGTAGTGTATCATACTGCAGACTTACATAAGAGTGAAAAGGCAGCAGACAATATAAAGACAGAGTTTGAACAACTATTTTTATGTAAACATAACAAAAATATTAACTATATTGAAATTGAAAAAATAAAGTAGGCTAGTAGGAGGTAACAATGGCTGGATATGTAGTAGTAGGAACTCAATGGGGTGACGAAGGAAAGGGAAAAATTATAGATGTATTAGCAGATAGAGCTGATTACGTTGTAAGATTCCAAGGTGGAAACAATGCAGGACACACTGTAGTAGTAAATGGAGAGAAATTTATATTAAAACTTTTACCTTCAGGAGTATTACATGGTGGAACTTGTATAATAGGACCAGGAGTTGTAGTAGATCCAAAAGTATTATTAGATGAGTTAGCATCATTAGAGACTAGAGGAGCTAGAACAGACCATGTTTTAATAAGTGATAGAGCACATGTTATTATGCCTTATCATGTAAAATTAGATGAATTAAAAGAAGCAAATGCTGGAGAGATGAAAATAGGAACTACTAAAAAGGGAATAGGACCATGTTATGCTGATAAAATCTGGAGAGATGGAATCAGAATGGTAGACCTATTAGATATGGATAAATTTGCTAAAAAATTAAAATATAATTTAGAAGCCAAAAATGAAATAATAACAAAAATCTATGGAGCTGAACCATTAGACTATGATAAGATACTAGCTGATTATACTGAATATGCAAATAAAATAAGACATAGAATAATTGATACTATCCCTGTAGTAAATAAAGCTCTTGATGAAGATAAGTTAGTTTTATTTGAGGGAGCACAAGCACTAATGCTAGATATTAACTATGGAACATATCCATTTGTAACTTCATCTTCACCAACTACAGGAGGAGTTACTACAGGAGCTGGAGTATCACCTAGAAAGATAGACAAAGGAATTGGAGTTATGAAAGCTTATACTACAAGAGTTGGAGAAGGTCCTTTTGTAACTGAATTACATGGAGAATTTGGAGAGAAAGTAAGACAACTTGGTGGAGAGTATGGTGCTGTAACTGGTAGACCAAGAAGATGTGGTTGGTTAGACTTAGTAGTAGGAAAATACGCTACAATGATAAATGGTCTTACAGATATAGTTATTACTAAGATAGATGTATTAAGTGGATTAGGAACTTTAAAAATTTGTACTGCTTATGAAGTAGATGGAGAGATTTATGAATTTATGCCAGCAGATACTGAAATGTTATATAGAGCAAAACCTGTATATGAAGAGTTACCTGGATGGGATGAAGATATAACTCAAGTAAAATGTTATGATGATTTACCAGAAAATTGTAAGAAGTATTTAAAGAGAATTGAAGAGATTGTTGGATGCCCAATATCTGTTGTATCAGTAGGACCAGATAGAAGTCAAAATATTCACATCAGAGAGATTTAATAAAAAATATTTATGAGAGGAAAAGAGAGTTTTTTCCTCTCTTTTTTTATTTATAAAAAAATGATATAATAAGAAAAATAGAAAATAGAGGGATAGAATGAAAATAGCAATAGTAGGAGCAGCAGATTCAGTAGATAAAATATATAATACACTAGAAAAAAAATATACGGATATAGAGTTTATATTAAAAAAAGAAGATAAAATAGAAAAAATGTTAAAGATTATAAAAGGTATTAAAGATGAAATTGATGGGATATATTTAACAGGAATAGGAGTATATTATGCCCTTGTGAATGATAATGAAATAGAATTAGATAAACCAGTGGTATATACAAGACGTGGAAGTATAGGGTTGATAAAAAGTTTTTGGGAATTAAAGGAAAAAAGGCATAATATATTAAATTTAAAATTAGGAATAGATGTAGTAGAAAAAGAAACTTTATTAAATGTAATAAATGAATTTGATATAAAATTAGAGAAAATTTTTTATCAAAAATACGAAATACAAAAAACAGAGGAAGAATATTTAGAGGAATATTTAAAATCTTATGAAAATAGAGAAATAGATTGCGTATTTACAGCTTTTGGATATATTTATAATGTACTAAAAGAAAAGAAAATACCAGTGTATAGAATACAAGCAACAAATATAGAAATAGAAAGTGAATTTAAAACTCTTTTAAATAGAATAGAGTTAACAAATAATAGGAAAGATAAAATAGGAATAGAGATAATAAAAATAGATTCAATAAAAAGTAGTTTGGATAATAATTTAGAAAATAAATTAAAATTAGAGAAAAAATTATTAGAATATAGTAAAGAGGTAGAAGGTAAAATACAAGTTTCCGATAATAAAGAATATATGATTATATCTAATATAGAAATGTTGAAAAGTAAGGAAAATTTAAAAGTTATTTTAAACTTAAAAGAAGATTTTGAAAAAATAGGTGAAAAATTATTAATTGGTATAGGAGAAGGGCATACAATATTTCAAGCGGAAAAAAATGCTAGAGTAGCATTAAAATTGAGTTTGAATCAAGAAGGGAAAATATTTTATTCTAATGGAGAGAAAATAAGAGGACCTTTATTAAAGGTTGAAGAACTTGAGTATAAAAGTGTATCAGATGAAAAAATAAAAAATATAGCTGATGAGATAGGGATAAGTCCTATTTATTTAGAAAAGATAAAAGGGATGATAAAAAAACAAAAAAAAGATAGTTTTACAAGTATAGAAATAGCAAAAATTTTAAATATTACCCCAAGAAGTGTGAATAGAATAGTAAAGAAGATTATTGAAAAAGATTATGCTGAAAGTGTCCAAGTAGAAAATTCAGTAACAGCAGGAAGACCAAGAAGAATTATAAAATTTAAAATTTAAGTTAAAAAGAGAAAATTTATCAAATTTTTTAATGATAAATTTTCTCTTTTGTTATATGTTACTTTATAAATTTTAATATCCTCAAACTATACAAAATTAATAATGTTTTAAAAAGGTTAAAAATAATTTAAAATAGAATAAAAAGTTTGACTTTTTGAAAAATAAGTGTTATATTAAGTTATATAAATTAAAGTCCTATTAAGGACTTGACTTTAATTAATGAGAGGTGGAATATGGAAAAATCTTTAATGAAAGTAACAATTGTTTCTGCTTTAATAGTAATTATAACAGAATCAATTGGAAAAATCTCAATACCAGTATGGAAAGTAAATGTTATTTTATTCCCTATGTTATATGCAGTTGTAATAGGGACATTAATTACTCCAGATTTATTAGGGAAAAAAATAGTTGCTTTGAAAAAAGCGATAGATTTACCAGAAATAAAATGGGCTGGTGAATTAGTAGGAATGGGACTTTTAATTTTAGGAGTAAAGTATGGAACATTAGCAGGACCAAATATTCAAAAAATATTATCAGCAGGACCAGCTTTTTTAGCTCAAGAAACAGGACATTTATTATCGCCTATTGTAGCATTACCTTTAGCTTTAATTCTAGGAATGAAAAGAGAAGCAATAGGGGCAACATCAAGCATAAGTAGAGAGCCATCATTAGGAGTTATAGGTGAAAAATATGGAATAGATTCTCCAGAAGGAAATGGTGTTTTAGGAACTTATTTAATTGGAACAGTAATAGGAACGATTATTTTTGGAATTTTAGGTTCTGTTTCTATTTACTCAGGAATTCATCCATATGCATTAGGAATGGCATGTGGTGTTGGAAGTGGAAGTATGATGACAGCAGCCGCAGCAGCCTTGACAGAAGTAGCACCAGTTGAGATGAAAGATACAATACTTGCTTATGCGGCTACGAGTAATATGTTATCAGGAATAACAGGAGTAAACTTTTTAATTTTTATAACTTTACCTTTAACAAATAAAATGTATGCAATATTAGAACCAATTTTAGGAAAAGGTAAGGGAGGGAAATAATATGGCAATAAATATGGAAAGAATGAAAAGAAATACAGGGTTATTAATAATAGCAGGAATACTAGTGTTGTTAACGCAAAGAGTAGGATTAGGAATATCTATGATAGAATCAATTCCAGGAATAATATTAATAATTTTAGTAGCGTTGGTGGCTTTGGTGATTAGAGAATTATTTCCAAAGTCAATATTCCCAGCATTTGGATGGGTTACAATACTAGGATTTTTATTAAGTATGCCATATAATCCTATGTCAGTAAAATTTATGGAATATGTAGGAAAAATTGATTTTATATCAATAACAACTCCATTATTAGCATTTGCAGGAATATCAGTAGGAAATAAAATTGATGATTTAAAAAGAATGTCATGGAAAATAGTTTTAATATCAGTTATAGTATTTATAACAATATTCTTTGCTTGTGCATTAATAGCTCAAACAGTATTAACAATAACAGGGGATATTTAAGGAGGAAAAAATGACTAGAGAAGAATTAAAAGAGAGAGTAATAAAAGCAATAGAAGAAAATAAAGATAGTATTATAGAAGTAGGAAGAAAAATTTATCATAATCCAGAATTTGGATACAAAGAGTTTGAAACTACTAAAACAGTAAGAGAATTTTTTAAAAATGAATTAGGATTAGAAACTGAAGATAAAATAGCATATACAGGATGTAGAGCTAGAGTAAATGAGGAAAAGGAAGGACCAAAAGTAGCAGTTTTAGGTGAGTTAGATGGAATATCTTGTAAAGATCATTGTGATGCTAATTCAATAGGAGCTTCTCATACTTGTGGACATAATGTACAGATAGCTGGAATGTTAGGTGCTGCAGTAGGATTAATAAAATCAGGAGTATATAAAGAATTAGATGGAAAGATAGATTTTATAGCAACACCAGCTGAAGAATTTGTAGAATTAGCTTATAGAAACCAATTAAGAAAAGATGGACATATAAAATATTTTGGTGGGAAGCAAGAACTTATAAGAAAAGGTGCTTTTGATGATATTGATATGGCTATGATGTTTCATGTATTAGATACAGGAGATAAAAAAGTATTAACAGCTCCAGAAAGTAACGGATTTATAGGAAAAGAAGTTAAATTTATAGGAAAGGAAGCTCATGCAGGTTCGGCTCCGTATGAGGGGATAAATGCCTTAAATGCAGCTATGTTGGCAATAAATAATGTACATGCTCAAAGAGAAACATTTAAAGAAGCAGATAGAGTAAGATTTCATCCAATTATTACAAAAGGTGGAGATATAGTAAATGTTGTTCCAGCAGATGTAAGAATGGAATCTTATGTAAGAGCAAGAACAATAGAGAGTATGATAGATGCAAATATGAAAGTAAATAGAGCACTTATGGCAGGAGCTATGGCAGTAGGGGCAGAGATTGAGATAACAGAGATACCAGGATATTTACCAATTTTAAAACATGATAGCATGGAGAAAGTTTTAAGAGGAAATTTAGAGTATATGGGACTTACTTCGGAAGATATTATAGAAGGTGGAGATTTTACAGGTTCATTTGATTTTGGGGATGTATCTCATATTATGCCTACTTTACATCCAATGTTTGGAGGAGTAAAAGGAGCTCTTCATACAAGAGAATATCAAATAGTAGATGAAGAATATGCTTATTTAGCTCCAGCAAAAGCTATGGCTTTAACAGTAGTAGATTTATTATTTGATAATGCTGAAAAAGGAAAAGAAATCTTGAAAAACTTTACTCCTATAATGACAAAAGAAGAGTACCTAAAATTTATGGACTCAAATGACAAAGTAATAAAAGCTTAAGTATAGGAAGTTATTTTGAAGACTATGAGTATTATATTATTCATAGTCTTTTTATATTTCAGTAACATATGTTACTGATTTTTTTTATATTATATAGTATAATGTATATGAAAATAGGAAAGATTAATGGAGGAGATTATGAGATATATAGATGAGAGTATGACAATATTAGAGATATGTGAAAAATATCCAGAGAGTATAGAATTTTTAGAGTCAAAGGGATTTAAAAATTTAAGTAATGAAACTATGAAAAATATGTTAGGAAAGCTGAGCTTAAAAAATGCTTTACTTACTAAGAAAGTAAATGTTGAAACTTTTATAGAGATGTTAAATGAGTATGTAACTCAAAATAGAGAGAGTACAGATATTACTATGAAAAAAAATAATATAGTAGATGAAGAGATAACAGTTATGGGACTTTTACCTTGCCCAATAAGAATACCATTATTAGAAGGATTTACAAAATTTTTAGAAGAAAATCCAGATATAAAGGTAAAATATGAGTTAAAAGCTGCATCAGCTGGACTTGATTGGTTAAAAGATGATGTAATAAAGGCTAATCATCCTGAGAAATTAGCAGATATATTTATATCAGCAGGATTTGACTTATTTTTTGAAGAAAGTCTTATGGGAAAATTCAAAAAAGAACATATATTTAAAGATATAACAGGGATAGAAAAGTATAATAAGGATTTTCAAAATGATGAGATATCTCTAAAGGACCCAGATGGAGATTACTCTATGTTAGGAGTAGTACCAGCTGTATTTTTAGTAAATAAGAATATGCTTGGAGATAGAGAGATGCCAAAATCTTGGGCAGACTTATTAAAACCAGAATTTAGAAAATCTGTAAGTTTACCAATATCAGATTTTGATTTATTCAATTCTATCTTAATAAATATTAATAAAAACTATGGAGAAGAGGGAGTAGTAAATTTAGGAAGAGCGTTGTTAGAAAATTTACATCCATCTCAAATGGTAAAATCAGATAAAATGAAGACTAATACCCCAACAGTTACTATTATGCCATATTTCTTTACAAAGATGATAAAAGCTGATGGACCAATGGTACCAGTATGGCCAAATGATGGTGCTGCAATTTCTCCAATATTTATGCTTACTAAAAAGGATAAAGCTGAAAAGATAAAAAAACTTGTAGATTATTTAGCAGGAGAAGAGGTAGGAACAGTATTTTCTCATCAAGGATTATTTCCTACTGTAAATCCAAATGTAGATAATAGAATAGAAGGAAAGAAATTTATGTGGTGTGGTTGGGATTATATTCATAATAATAATATTGGTAAAATACTAGAGAAGACAAAAGAGATATTCTTTAGAGCAAGTGAGGAGGAATAAGATGAATTTAGTAACAATATCAGGACCACCATCATCTGGAAAAACTTCCTTGATAATAAAGACAATAGAGAGTTTTAAACAAAGGGGAATTAAAGTAGGAGTAGTAAAATTTGATTGCTTATATACTGATGATGATAAATTATATGAAAAAATAGGAGTCCCAGTCAGAAAGGGATTATCAGGTTCTCTATGTCCAGACCATTATTTTGTAAGTAATATTGAAGAGGTAGTAAAATGGGGACTAGAAGAAAATTTAGATATACTTATTACGGAGAGTGCTGGGTTATGTAATAGGTGTTCTCCATATATTAAGGATATAAAAGCTGTATGTGTAATAGATAATCTAAGTGGTGTAAATACTCCTAAAAAAATAGGACCAATGTTAAAGAGTGCTGATATAGTAGTAATAACAAAAGGGGATATAGTATCTCAAGCAGAGAGAGAGGTTTTTTCATCAAGAGTAATGTCTGTAAATCCTAAGGCTACTATTATGCATGTAAATGGACTTAATGGACAGGGGGCTTATGAGTTTGGAACTCTTATCTATGATGAAGATGATAGGTTGGAAAGTTTAAAAGGAAAAAGTTTAAGATTCTCTATGCCATCGGCTCTATGTTCTTACTGTTTAGGGGAGACTAGGATTGGGGAAGAGCATCAAATGGGAAATGTTAGAAAGATAGATTTAAGCTCTTCTTGTAAAGGAGGAAGTTGTGGTAAGTAAAAAATTTTTATTGAAAAGTAATTTAAAAAATATTGTTGAAAAATATCCTTTTATAGAAGAATTTTTAAAAGATAACCAGATAGAGATAGAGTTAAATAAAAATATAGAAGAGATTTTAAATAGTTATGATGAAGTTGTTTTAGAAGAAAAATCATTAGATAGAGAGAAATTTATAGAAAATTTAGTTGAATTTGTTAATCAAATGGTAGAGATATTAGGAATAGAAGATAATAGTATAGAGGAGATGACAATTTTAGCTGGAATAAATAAATTTGGAGAAAAAGAGGAGTTTAAAGAATTTACTATTCATAAAGGGGAGATAATCTCAATAGTGGGTCCTACTGGAAGTGGAAAAAGTAGATTATTAGCAGATATAGAATGGGGAGCTCAAGGAGATACACCAACAAAAAGAACCATATTAGTGAATGGAAAACCTCTTGATAAAAAAAGTAGATTTTCATCGAGCAATAAATTAGTAGCTCAACTTTCACAAAATATGAACTTTGTAATGGATTTAACTGTTTATGAATTTTTAGAGTTACATGCTAAGAGTAGAATGGTTGAGAATAAAGAAGAAGTAATTAGAAGAATTTTTGAAAAAGCTAATGAATTAGCTGGAGAGAAATTTAAAATAGATACTCCAATTACAAGTTTAAGTGGTGGACAATCAAGAGCGCTTATGATAGCAGATACAGCAATATTAAGTACCTCTCCAATAGTTCTTATAGATGAGATAGAAAACGCGGGGATAGATAGAAAAAAAGCTTTAGACTTACTTGTAGGAGAGGAAAAAATAGTTTTAATGGCTACACATGACCCTTTACTTGCTCTTATGGGAGATAAGAGAATAGTTATAAATAATGGTGGTATTTATAAAATTATGAATATTACTGAAGAAGAGAGAGGAATATTAGAGGATTTAACAAAACTTGATAATATTATCCAAGGAATGAGAAATAAACTTAGATATGGAGAAAAATTAGAATTAAAAATTTAAAATAAGAAGAAAAGAGCTGTTGCAATATAGTTGTAACAGTTCTTTTTATATAGAGATATATAATATTAAAAAATCAAAATTGTAAAGAAAAAACACTTGACAGTTTTTGGAAAATTTTATATAATATGCTGGTGATATAATGGAATTAGATGAGTTTTTAGAAGTTTCAACCCTATTAGATTATTATAGAAATCTGTTAAGCGATAAGCAAAAAGAGTATTTAATCAATCACTTTGAAGAGGATTTATCTCTTTCGGAGATAGCTAAAAATAATGGCGTGAGTAGACAGGCGGTATATGATAATATAAAAAGAGGAATAAAACAACTGAGAGAATATGAAGAGAAGCTAGGATTTCATGAAAGAGAAAGAAGAGTATATAATGAACTCTTAAGCTTGAAAGAGGATTTCAAGAAAGAAAGACTAGATGAGATAATAGAAAAGCTATTTTAGTTGAGGTGTAGTATGTTAGATAATTTAGGTTCTAGATTTCAAGAAATTTTTAAAAAAGTTAGAGGTCATGGAAAACTAAGTGAAAGTAATATAAAAGATGCTCTTAAAGAGGTAAAAATGTCCCTTTTAGAAGCGGATGTTAACTATAAAGTTGTAAAAGATTTTACAGCAAAGATTCAAGAAAAAGCTATTGGAACTGATGTATTAAAAGGAATAAATCCAGGGCAACAGTTTATAAAAATAGTAAATGATGAATTGGTAGAACTTTTAGGTGGAACTAATGCTAGACTTACTAAGGGAGTAAGAAATCCTACTGTACTTATGCTTGCAGGATTGCAAGGAGCAGGAAAAACTACTTTTGCTGCTAAACTTGGTAACTACTTAAAAAAACAAGGTGAAAAAGTTCTTATGGTAGGAGCTGACGTATATAGGCCAGCAGCTATCAAACAATTACAAGTTTTAGGAGAACAAACAGGAATAGAAGTTTATTCAGAAGAAAATCATCAGGATGCTGTTGGAATTTGTGAAAGAGGACTTGCCAAGGCTAAAGAGTTAGGTTCTACTTATATGATAATAGATACAGCAGGAAGACTTCATATAGATGAAAAGCTTATGGATGAGTTAAAAGAGATAAAGAGATTAACTAGACCACAAGAGATACTATTAGTAGTAGATGCTATGATAGGACAAGATGCTGTAAATTTAGCAGAGTCATTTAATAATGTGTTAAATATAGATGGAGTAGTACTTACAAAATTAGATGGAGATACTAGAGGAGGAGCTGCTCTTTCAATAAAAGCAGTTGTAGGAAAACCTATAAAATTTGTAGGAGTTGGAGAGAAAATTGATGATATAGAGCTTTTCCATCCAGAAAGACTTGTTTCAAGAATATTAGGAATGGGAGATGTTGTATCATTAGTTGAAAAAGCACAAAGTGCAATAGATGAAGAAGATGCAAAGTCACTAGAAGAAAAAATCAGAACTCAAAAATTTGATTTAGATGATTTCTTAAAACAACTACAAAATATTAAAAAACTTGGTTCGTTAGGAAGTATTTTAAAAATGATACCAGGTATGGGACAGATTGGAGATTTAGCTCCTGCTGAAAAAGAGATGAAAAAGGTAGAAGCGATAATTCAATCTATGACTAAAGAGGAAAGAAAGAAACCTGAAATATTAAAAGCTAGCAGAAAGCAAAGAATTGCTAAAGGAAGTGGAACAGAGGTAGCAGATATAAATAGACTTTTAAAGCAATTTGAGCAAATGAAAGCTATGATGAAAATGTTCAGTGGTGGAAAAATGCCTTCATTACCATCATTTGGTGGATTTAAAGGTGGAAAGGGTGGAAAATTTCCATTCTAAAAATTAATAAATAATTTAAAGATTAAAATATAAATAATAAAAGGAGACGTGAAATTTATGTTAAAATTAAGATTAACTAGATTAGGAGACAAAAAAAGACCTTCTTATAGAGTTGTAGCTATGGAAGCATTATCAAAAAGAGATGGTAAAGCAGTTGCTTATTTAGGAAACTACTTCCCATTAGAAGATTCTAGAGTAGTATTAAAAGAGGAAGAAATAGTAAAATTCTTATTAAATGGAGCTCAACCAACTAGAACTGTAAAATCAATTTTAGTTAAAGCTGGAGTATGGGCAAAGTTCGAAGAAGCTAAAAAAAGATAATTGATTAAAAGTTTAAAAAATTATATTTATTAAAGATAAACAATCATTAAATTTGATTTAATGATTGTTTTATTTTTTAATATATTAAAAAATAAAATATACTAAGGATCAACTTTTAATAGTCAATCCTTAGTGAATAAAGTGAATGGGAAATTTTAGTTTTTTAAATAATAAGAAGAAAAAATATAATCTTAGTTATAATTTTTTGATGTATTTCTAGTTTTAATTATGAAATTAGTTATTTTTAAAAGTTTATCTATATTTTTTTCAAAAAACATTTGATAACTGTGACAAAATCTATTTTTATATTCATTATTCTTATCTAAATTTTTATGACGTCTACATCCACCACGGCAAATTTTAAAATATGGACACATTTTACAACTACTATGTATAGTTAGAGAAGAGTGTAAAAAATCTTGTTCAACTTTAGTGTTAAAAAGATTTGTATATGATGAATTGTTGATATTTCCTAATTTATATTCATCTAAAACATAAAAGTCACAAGGATAAATACTTCCATCAGCTTCAATAATAGCATTTATATTACAATGTCCAACCATATCACAAGCTTCTGGCTGTTCTCCTAAAATAATCTTTATTATATTATCAAAATATCTCACACTTATTCTCTTTCCACTCATTATATCTTGATACCACAATTCAAAAGTATCATTTAAAAAATTACCATAATCCTCTGCTGTAAGAGTAAAATCTTTTTTTTCTGTATCATAAAGAGCATCTAGACATGGAATAAATTGGAAATATCTAAATCCATTATTTTTATAAAAATTATAAATGAGTTTTCCATTTTGAGCAGTGAGTTTATTTATAACAGTTAAAATATTAAATTCTACTCCTTCTTTTTTTAAAAGTTTTATATTTTTAGAAATTTGAGAAAAAGTTCCATTATTTTTTTTATCCAATCTAAAGGTATCATGAATATCTTTATTTCCATCTAAAGATATTCCTATTAGATAGTTATATTTTTTAAAAAAAGTAACCCATTTTTTATTTATTAGTGTTCCGTTAGTTTGAAGAGCAAAAGTGACATGAATTTTTTTAGTATTATATTTTTCTACAAAAAAATGAAATTTTTCAAAATATTCTATTCCAGCTGTTGTAGGTTCTCCTCCTTGAAAAGCAAAATTAACTTGATATTCTACTTCCTCAAAGACTTTTTTTACCATATTTTCAAGTGTTTCATCATCCATTATTCCATAATTTTTAATTTCTCTATTGTCAGCCACATCATAATAAAAACAATATTTACATTGTAAATTGCAAGTACTAGAGGCTGGTTTTATTAATAAATTAAGATTTTTCATCATAACCTCCACAATAAAAATATATTAATAAAATAGCATATAATTTATGTTTAATCAAGAAATAAGAGTATTATTCTATAAATAATCCTTTAAATTAACTTTTTTTATTATTACAATTTAATTTTAAAATTTCTTTAGTCAGAAGTTCTTGTGTAATAAGAGAAATAAAACTATTTTCTACTAATGGGTTATTAAGAGAATTTATAAAAATATTTCCTTTTTTTTCTTCATCTAAAATATTATCAACAGAAGTTATTACCTGCCTTAAAAATATGATTATTTTTCCATAGGAGATAATCCCAGATTTAGGAATATTACTTTCATTTATAAGGCTTAGCATAAGAATAGTAAAAAAATTTTTTTTAAATAAAGTAATAAAATTGCTATCAGAATAATTTAATGTAATTTCTTCAAAAAAATCATAATTTTTAAAATCTTGAATAACTTCTTTTTGGCAAGTTTTTAAAATCTCAGAAGCTTGAAGAAATTTTTTTAATAATAGTTTAGTAGACATTTTTCCTCCTAAGTTATTAGTATTAACATATTCATTATAGTATAGAAAAGTTAAAATTAGTATAAAAAAGTAAAATTAACGAAATCTTAACTATTTACTATTAAAATAATGTTGAGGTGATTTTATGTATAACTTTATTCTAAAATTAGATATGACAATAACAAAACTGATAGGAAATAATTATGTGAGTATATTTTATAATTATTTAGATAAAGAAAAAGTAGATATTTTTTTCCAAAATATTACTAAATTAGGAGAGGGATATTTTGAAATTATTTTGACATTGTTTTTTATTTATATGATAAAAAATACTAAACAAAAAAAATATTATTTTTTTATAAAAGGAAATATATATACATTTTTGAGTTCAGGAATAGTGGTTTCAATTTTAAAGAGAATAATAGGAAGAGAAAGACCATATGTTAGTTTCTCTCCAGATAGATTTTATGGATTAAAATATTTATATGAACATAATTTATTGTGGAATTCTAGTTATCATTCTTTTCCATCAGGACATACAATAACTATATTTACAACAATTTGGTTTTTGAGTTTTAATTTAAAAAATAAAATTGTAAAATTGATCTTATTTTTTATAGGAGGAATGGTTGGAATTAGTAGAATATACCTTTCATATCATTGGACTTCAGATGTATTATTTAGTATTTTTTTATCTTATATTATTGCAAAGATAGTAAATCAAAAATTATCTCAAAAGAAAACTTTTAAATTATTTAAATTTTTATCTTATAAATGTTAAAATAATATAAGAGGTGAAGAAATGAAGAATATTTTAATTATAGAAGATGATTTAAGAATAAGAAGAATTTTACAATTGGAGTTAGAACATGAAGGGTATTTAGTAAGTTTAGCTAAAGATGGAAAGGAGGGATTAGAAAAGGCTAAATTAATAAGATATGATTTAATTTTATTAGACTTGATGTTACCTGAAATTTCAGGAGAGGAAGTTTGTAAGGAGTTAAGAAAAAATTCAGATGTACCTATAATAGTATTAACTGCAAAAGAAAATATTAGAAGCAAAGTTGAGCTATTAGATATGGGTGCTGATGATTATATAACTAAACCTTTTAATATAGAGGAACTTTTTGCTAGAATGAGAGTTGCTTTAAGAAATAAGAAAGATTATCAAGAACTTAATCAATTAAAATATGAAGATTTAGTTTTAGATATTATTAAAAAAGAGCTAATTATAGAAAAAAGAAAAGTATCTCTAACTAAAACTGAATATAGATTGCTGGAACTATTTATTTTAAATAGAGAGATAACTATTTCAAGAGAAAAGATTATAACAGAAATATGGGGATATGATTTTGAAGGAGAAGAGAAGATAGTCGACGTATATTTAAATTCTCTGAGAAAAAAGATAGAAGCTCCAAATAAAAAATATATACAAAATATTAGAGGATTTGGATATATGTTAAAGCTTAAAAGAGGAGATTCTTATGAAAAAGATATCTAAAATGCTTTTAAAAAGCTATATGATTTTAATTTTAATTTTTACTTTTTCAGGTATAGTGATTTTTATAACTGTTGAAGCATATATAAAGAGAAGTTCTGCTGATGATTTATATGCTATCGATAGTTTTTTACAGTACGAAACAAAAGAGTTTAAGGAAAAGTTAGAGAGTGGTAGAAAAATAAATGATATAATTGATTCTGCTTTAGATGAAGCTCCTAAAATATTAGGGAGTTCTATTATTTTTGAATTAAATGGACAAATATTATCAAAAAGTTATTCAGAAAATGAGTTAAAACAAGTAGAGAATGAAGATTATTATGATATTGTGAAAGAGTGTGGTTATTATAATCTTCAATATTTAAAAAGAAAAATAAATATAAAGGAATATCCTAATTTAGAAGTATATATTATAAAAAATTTAAAAGCTGAAAAAAGATTGATGTTAAATATTATTGGTTTATCTACATTAATTTTAATTTTTACAACTTTATTAGCTTATTTTATTTCAAAAAGATTTTATAATAGATTTACATCCTCTTTGAATGAACTTCAGAGATTAACTAATGAGATAAATTTAGAAAGTTTGGATACAAATTTTAAAGAAAACGAATACTATGAATTTCAACAAGTTATTATTTCGTATAATAATATGTTAAAAAGACTAAAAGAACAGACACAAAAGCAGATAGATTTTGTAAATAATGCTTCCCATGAGTTAAAAACTCCAATTTTTGTAATAAGTGGATATGTAGATCTGATAAAAAGATGGGGATATTCAAATAAAGAGTTAGTAGAGGAAAGTTTAGATGCAATAGGGGAAGAAAGTAAAAATATGGCTAATTTAGTAAATAAATTATTATTTTTAGCTAAGGATGAAGAGAATTACATAAATGAAGAAGAGATTAATTTAAAAGATTTAATAATAAATATAGTTAAAGGTTTAAAAAATTTGTATCCATTTCAAGAGATAGAAATAATTATTTCTGAAGAATATACTATAATTTCAGATAATTTTTTACTAAAACAACTATTAATAAATTTAATAGAGAATGCTGTAAAATATGGAAATAAGAAAAAAGTAACAATTATTTTAAAAAAAGATAAAAATATCACAATTGAAATAATTGACAGAGGAAAAGGAATTAGTGAAGAAAATTTAAATAAGATTTTTGAAAAATTTTATAGAGAAGATAAAGCAAGAAGTAGGGAAGAAGGAAGCCATGGATTAGGACTTTCTATTGTAAAGAAGATAGCAAATATACTAAATATTAATATAGAGATTGAAAGTAAGATAGGGATAGGAAGTACAGTAAAAATTATGTTTAAAAAATAATATTTAAAAAAGAAGCTATTGTAAATTTTAAATTACATAGTTTCTTTTTTTTATTTAAACTGAATTTAGTTATTGGATTTTAAACATTGACTAAAAATATGAGATAGAATATACTATTTTTATGAGCATATAAAATATATGGAGTAAAGGAATGAAAGGAAAAGTGAAAAAATATATTAGAAAAAGAGCACTATTTGGATTAATGATACTTTTATTTTTTATAGTTTTATCTATAATTTCTTTAATGATGGTTAGAAAAAAAATTTTAGATAATATTCAATTAATGGGGGAAGAGGTATCAGAGCATTTATTAATAAAAGAAAATGGAAAAATAGAAAATTATGATATGTTTGTTAGAACTGCAAGTATATGGTTGGATGATCAAATTAAAAAGAATAGAACCGAAAAAGAGTTAAGAGAATGGATGAAAAATTATACTGATTATATTAATCAAGAACTAAATACAAAGAAAGTAGAAGTATATGCAGCTATAAATAAGAAAATAATAGGTGCAACTTATTGGGAAGGGGATGAAACTTTTGATGTAGATAAAGCTGAATGGTATAATTTAGCTATTCTAGCTAATGGAAATGTTATATATACAGATATCTATCGAGATGTTAGAACAGGTGAAATAGGATTTACAGTAGCCAAAAAAATAAATGAAAAGAATGATATTTTAGCTGTTGATATATATTTAGATGAGTTATCAGAGAAAGAGGAGATTAGTGAATTGCCTGTAGGAAGTTCTTATTATCTTTGTGATGTAAAAGGAAATATAATTTATAGTATACATGAAAATAAAAATAGTGAAGCAGAGATAAAAGTATATATTCAAAAAGTATTAGAAGAAATTTTAGAAGGGAAACATGATGTTGCTGATTCTTTTACTATTGATATGCAAGGTAAAAAAAAAGGAGTTTATTATTCACTGTCTAAAAATGGATGGATATCTGTACTTACTATACCTTATAGTACTCTTTTAAGTGAAGTAAAAGAATTATACCATTTTTATATAGGTATTTTTATTCTTTTTGTAATAGTAGGGATAATAGTCTATTATAGAGATATATGTTTAAATAAAAAAATAGAGGAAACAAATGAGGCTGTAAGAATTTTAGGAAATTCATATTATGCAATTTATCGTATTGATTTTAAAAAAGAAAAATATTTTATGTTAAAAGGTTCCGGATATATGAAGAAATTATTGTCTCAAGTGGGAAATTATCAAGTGTTTTTAGATATATTACTTGATGTAATAGAATTAGAAGCAAGAGAAGAATTTCAAAAGGTATTTTCAATAGAAAGCATAAGAGATTTAGTAAAAAGAAGAATTAGAGATTTTGGTGGAGATTTTAAGAGAAAATTTGGAAATGAATATAGATGGGTAAATGTAAGAGTACTTTATGATGAATCTTTAAGTATTAATGAAGTTATTTTATGTTTTAAAGAGATTAATGATGAAAAAAACAACAATTAGAACATATTGAATTATTAAAAGATTCATTGAATACTATGGAGAAAAATATGGAATCAAGAAATATATTTTTTTCAAATATGTCACATGATATGAGAACTCCTTTAAATGGAATAATAGGATTATCTGAATTAGCAAAATCCCATATAAATAATCCAAATGAAGTGGCAAGGTATTTAGAAAAAATTAATAGTTCAAGTAAACAATTATTAAACTTAATAAACGATATTTTAGATTTATCAAAAGCTGATTTTGGAAAATATGAATTAAATAGAGAAGAATTTTTATTGAAAGAAAGCATAGAAGAAAGTTTAATATTATTTGAAGTTGATGCTAAAAAAATGCAAAAAGATTTTGAAGTAATATATAAGATTAAACATAATCATGTTATAGGAGATTTTAATAAGATACGTCAAATTTTAAATAATATTATTTCTAATGCTTTTAAATATACAAGAGTTGGAGATAAAATAAGTTTAACAATAGAAGAGATAAAAAGAGATATATATTCTAATTTTCGTTTTGAAATAAAAGATACTGGTTTTGGAATGACTAAGGAGTTTTTGGAGAGGGTATTTCTTCCTTTTGAAAGAGAAACAAGAAAAAAAGAAATGAAAGAAGAGATAATAGAAGAAAAAAATTAGAAGATATAGATTTATGTGGGAAAAAAATATTACTTGTAGAAGATAATGAATTGAATTGTGAAATAGCTCATGATTTATTAACTCTTACTAAAGCACAAGTAATAGTAGCAAATAATGGAGAAGAAGCAGTAAAAATTTTTAAAAATTCTAAGATAGGAGAAATAAATCTTATATTAATGGATATTCAGATGCCAATTATGGATGGATATATGGCAACTAAGGTTATAAGAGAATTAGAAAGAGAGGATTCTAAAAATATAGAGATTATAGCAATGTCTGCCAATACTTTTTTGGATGATATTCAAAAGGCTAAAAACTGTGGAATGAATGACCATATTCCCAAGCCAATTGATATAAAAAAACTAATGAATATTTTAAAAAAAATATAATTAAAAATAGGGAGCTATTATGATACAAAATCATTTTATCTCCCTTTATTCTGAAAAAATTTAAAAAACTATTGACAAAAAATGAAAAATGTTATATATTTACATTATAAGAATTAGCACTCTTGATAAATGAGTGCTAACAAAAAGGTGATAAAGATGTCTATAACAGAGAGAGAAAAACTCGTATTAAATGCTATAGTAAACTATTATCTTAATTTTGGTGATACTATAGGATCTAGGACATTGGTAAAAAAATATGGAATTGACCTTTCGTCAGCAACTATTAGAAATGTAATGGCTGATTTAGAAGATATGGGATTTATAGCAAAAACTCATACCTCTTCTGGAAGAATTCCTACTGATAAGGGATATAAATACTATCTTGATGAACTTTTAAAAATAGAGAAACTTACAAAACAGGAGAAAGAAAATATTGAACTTTCTTATGAGAATCGTGTAAATGAATTGGATATGTTATTACAACATACATCTTCACTTCTTTCAAAGTTGACTACATATGCTGGAATAGCAATGGAGCCAGCTATAATAATAGAGAAGGTAAAAAAAGTTGAGTTAGTACATATAGATGATTATATGATAATAAGTATAATCGTTTTAGAAAATAGAGCTGTAAAAACTAAAAAGGTAATACTGACAAATCCAATAACTAAAGATGAGTTAGCTGAGCTTACTGAAGAGATAAATGAGAGATTGAAAGTTGAAGATTTAAGTTCAACAGAGATTGAAAATTTTATATTAGGTAAGAAGAAAATTATTCCTAAGGTAGCACGGCATTATGAGGATGATGGAAAGCTATTTATTAATAATGTACCAAGTATATTTAGAGATAAAAATGTAAATGAAGTTTCAGAAGCATTGGAACTATTTAATCAAAGAAAAGATATCAGAGGAATATTTGAGCATATAATAAATACAAGAAATACTACAAATGGAAGAGTAGAGGTAGTATTTGGAGATGAGCTAGGAATAAAGGGACTAGAGGATTATAGCTTTGTATATTCAACATATAGCATTGGAGATTCACAAGGGGTAATCGGAGTAATAGGACCTAAGAGAATGGCTTATTCGAAGACAATGGGACTTATAAAATATGTAACTCAAGAGGTAAATAAGGTAATAAATCAAAATCAGATTGAGAGAAAGGATGAAATTGATGAAAGATAAAATAAAAGAGATGTTTGGAAAAAAAGAAGAAGATAAAAAAGAGTGTGGATGTGGACCTGAATGTGAGTGCTCTTGTAAAGATGAGAAAGTAGAAGAGCCAAAGCAAGAGGATATATTAGCACAAAAAGATGAAGAAATAGGAAAATTAAAGGCTGAAGTAGAGGATTGGAAACAATCATATTTAAGAAAGCAAGCTGAATTCCAAAACTTTACAAAGAGAAAAGAAAAAGAGATGGAAGAACTTAGAAAGTTTGCTTCTGAAAAAATAGTAACTAAGCTTTTAGATGGACTAGATAACTTAGAGAGAGCTATAGCAGCTTCATCAGCAACTAAAGACTTTGATGGACTAGTAAAAGGAGTAGATATGATACTAGGACAATTAAAGGGAATTATGGAATCTGAGGGAGTAGAAGCTATAAAGTCAGAAGGAAAGTATGACCCTATGTATCATCATGCCGTAATGGTAGAGGATAACCCAGAGTTCGAAGATGATCACATTGTATTAGAGTTACAAAAAGGATATACAATGAAGGGAAAAGTAATCAGACCATCAATGGTTAAAGTTTGTAAAAAAGAATAATCAAATCGTAGTAAATAAAGTTTTAATATAGATAGAGTATTTTAGGAGGTTTTAAAATGAGTAAAATAATTGGTATTGACTTAGGAACAACAAACTCTTGTGTAGCAATAATGGAAGGAGGTAACGTAACAGTTATCCCTAACTCTGAAGGAGCAAGAACTACTCCATCAGTAGTAAACATAAAAGAAAATGGAGAGATCATAGTAGGAGAGATAGCAAAAAGACAAGCTATAACAAATCCAAACTCAACAGTAAGTTCAATCAAAACTCACATGGGTTCTGACTATAAAGTAGAAATATTTGGAAAAAAATACACTCCACAAGAAATTTCTGCTATGATACTTAAAAAACTTAAAAAAGATGCTGAAGCTTATTTAGGAGAAGAGATCAAAGAAGCAGTAATCACTGTACCAGCTTACTTTACAGATTCTCAAAGACAAGCAACTAAAGACGCTGGAGCAATAGCTGGATTAGATGTAAAAAGAATCATCAACGAACCAACTGCAGCAGCACTAGCTTATGGACTTGAAAAGAAAAAAGAGGAAAAAGTTCTAGTATTTGACCTTGGAGGAGGAACTTTTGACGTATCTGTACTTGAAATAGCTGATGGAGTAATCGAAGTTATAGCAACTGCAGGAAACAACCACTTAGGAGGAGACGACTTCGACGCGGCTATCATCAATTGGTTAACTTCTGAATTTAAAAAAGAAACAGGAATAGATTTATCAAATGATAAAATGGCATACCAAAGATTAAAAGATGCAGCTGAAAAAGCTAAAAAAGAGTTATCATCAATGATGGAAACTTCAATATCTTTACCATTCATCACTATGGATGCTACAGGACCTAAACACTTAGAGATGAAATTAACAAGAGCTAAGTTTAATGATTTAACAAGACACTTAGTAGAAGCAACTCAAGGACCTACAAAAACAGCTTTAGCAGATGCTAAATTAAATCCATCTGAAATAGATGAAGTATTATTAGTAGGAGGATCTACAAGAATACCAGCAGTTCAAGAGTGGGTAGAATCATTCTTTGGTAAAAAACCAAATAAAGGAATCAACCCAGATGAAGTTGTTGCCGCTGGAGCAGCTATTCAAGGTGGAGTATTAATGGGAGACGTTAAAGATGTATTATTACTAGACGTAACTCCATTATCATTAGGAATTGAAACTCTTGGAGGAGTATTCACTAAGATGATAGAGAAAAATACAACTATCCCAGTTAAAAAATCTCAAGTATTCTCAACAGCAGTAGATAACCAACCAGCTGTTACAATCAATGTATTACAAGGAGAAAGAGCAAAAGCTTCTGATAACCATAAATTAGGAGAATTTAACCTAGAAGGAATTCCAGCAGCACCTAGAGGAATCCCTCAAATCGAAGTAACATTTGATATTGACGCAAACGGAATTGTACACGTATCAGCTAAAGATTTAGGAACTGGAAAACAAAATACAGTAACTATCTCTGGTTCAACTAACCTATCTAAAGAAGATATCGAAAGAATGACTAAAGAAGCTGAAGCTAATGAAGCTGAAGATAGAAAATTCAAAGAGTTAGTAGAAACTAGAAACAAAGCAGATATGTTAATCTCTTCTACTGAAAAATCATTAAAAGAGTATGGAGATAAAGCTTCTGAGCAAGAGAAAAAAGATATCGAAGCAGCTATCGAAGAGCTTAAAAAAGTAAAAGATGGAGAAGATAAAGAAGCTATAGATAAAGCTATGGAGCACTTATCTCAAGTAGCTCATAAATTTGCTGAAGAAATCTATAAAGAAGCTCAAGCAAAAGCACAAGCTGGACAACAAGCAGGAGCTCAAGAAAATAAAAAAGCAGATGATGATGTAGCTGAAGCTGAAGTAGTAGACTAATAAAAATATAAAAATAGAGTTCTAACATAAAAGATAGAAGGGGAGATGGGGTTATACCCCTCTTCCCTTATCTTAAATTATAGGGAGGATAGGAGATAAAATGGAATTAAGATTAAATAATGGATTATTAGAAGTCAGATTAGAAAGTTTTGGAGCAGAATTAGTAGGACTTAGAGATTTAGAAAATAATAGAGAGTATATGTGGCAAAAGGACTCAAAATTCTGGGCTAAATGTTCTCCTATATTATTTCCTTTTGTTGGAGCTATAAAGGATAATAGATATTTTTATGCTGGAAAAGAATATCAGATAACTACAAAACATGGATTTGCTAGAGATTATGAATTTAAAGTAAGTTCTCAAGATGATACAAGCATTGAATTTTTATTTGAAAGTAATGAAGAAACATTAAAAATTTATCCTTTTAATTTTAAACTTTATTTAAAGTATATCTTAAATGGAAAAAAATTAAGAATGGAGTATAGAGTTGAAAATTTAGGAGATAAAAAGATGTATTTCTCTTTAGGAGCTCACCCAGCATTTGCCACTCCTGTAGGAGAAAATATTGATTATTCAGATTATTATATAGAGTTTGAAAAGGAAGAGAGTGGTGAAGTAAAAGTTTTAAATGGAGCTTTAATAAATTCTAAAAAAGTAGAGAAAGTTTTTGAAGGAAAGAAACTTGTATTAACAAAGGATAGATTTAAAAATGATGCTCTAATAATAGAGAATCCAAACTCTTATAAAGTAAATTTAAAAAATGATAAGACTAAATACAATGTTAACTTCACTTATGAAGGATTTAAATATATGGCTTTTTGGAATATGGTAGGAGCGGAGTATGTATGTTTAGAGTCTTGGTGTGGAATATCTGACTATGATAATTGTAGTGGAAATATTGAAGAAAAAAATGGAATAGAAACTCTTGAAGCAAAAGAAAAATTTGTAAGAAAAATAGAAATAGAAATTCTTTAATTTTAAAATTTATGATATAATAAATGGGAATGTGTAGAGATTTTTAGAGAAGGAGAGAATATTAAATGGCAGAAAAAAGAGATTATTATGAAGTTCTAGGAATATCTAAAGGGGCTTCAGAAGATGAGATAAAAAAAGCATATAGAAAAGCAGCCATGAAATACCACCCTGATAAATTTAGTAATGCAAGTGATAAAGAAAAAAAAGAAGCTGAAGAAAAATTTAAAGAGGTAAATGAAGCTTATCAAATTTTATCAGATGCACAAAAGAGAGCTCAGTATGATCAATTTGGACATGCAGCCTTTGAACAAGGAGCTGGTGGATTCGGAGGAGGATTCAATGGCTTTGGTGGAGGAGCTGGAGGCTTTGAAGATATATTCAGTTCATTCTTTGGTGGAGGAGGTTCTGGATTTGGTGGATTCGGAGGAGGATTTGGTGGTTCTTCGAGAAGAAGCTATGTAGAGCCTGGAAGAGATTTAAGATATCAAGTAGAATTAACTCTTGAAGAGGTAGCAACTGGAGTAGAAAAAACTTTAAAATATAAAAGAAATGGAAAATGTAAGAGCTGTGATGGAACAGGAGCAGAGTCTGGAAGCTCTATGAAAACTTGTCCAAAGTGTAATGGTAGAGGTTATGTAGAGGTAACTCAAAGAACTATATTAGGAAATATGGTAAGTCAAATGGAATGTGATGAGTGCCATGGAAAAGGAAAAGTACCTGAGAAGAAATGTAAATCTTGTGGTGGAACAGGAATAGCTAGAGAAACAGTAGAGAAAAAAGTAAAAATTCCAGCAGGGGTAGAAACAGGACAAAAATTAAGATTAGAAGGTATGGGAGAAGCTAGTGAAACTGGTGGACCAAATGGAGATTTATATGTAATAATAAGAGTAAAAGAGCATGCTATCTTTGAAAGAGATGAGATGGATATCATGTGCGAAATACCAATTAAATTTACTACTGCAGCACTAGGTGGAGAAGTAGAAGTACCTACTTTAAAAGGTAAAAAAACTATAAAAATCCCAGCAGGAACTCAAACAGGTAAGAGCTTTAGAATGAGAGGAGAAGGATTACCTGCTCTAAGAGGTTCTATAGTAGGAGATGAAATAGTAAAAGTAGTAGTAGAAACTCCAATAGACTTAAATGAAGAACAACAAAAATTATTGAGAGCTTTTGAAGATAGTTTAAAAGAAAAAAATTATAAAAAGCATAAAACATGGTTAGATAAAGTTAAATCATTTTTTAAATAGTTTGAAAAATAGATTGTTTTGTGGTATACTAAGGAGAAGAAAATTTTTGTCAGAGGGGGATAAATAATGGAACAACTATTAGGAAAATACGGTGGGATGATACTTACTTTTGCTATATGGATAGCAGTATTTTATTTCCTATTAATATTACCAAATAAGAAAAAACAAAAGAAACAGCAAGAGATGTTAGACTCTATAAAAGAGGGGTCTGAAGTTATAACTGTTGGTGGAATAAAAGGAACAGTAGTGGCAGTATTAGGAGATTATGTAGAAGTAAGAGTAGATAAAGGAGTAAAAATTACTTTTAGAAAATCTGCTATATCAACAGTATTACAATAATATAAAAAAGTTTTAGGAGGGTTTAAGGAAACAATTTCCTACCCTCTTTTTTCTTAATATGTTGGTTATCTTTAAGTTAATAGTAGCCTAAATATTTATAAGAGATGGAGAGGTTAATGAAAAGAGTTTTAATATTATTTCTAATTATTGGAAGTATTTGTTTTGGAGGAACGATTAGTTCTGTCAGTGAAAAGGGAAGTAAACTCTCTTTTATATTTACTGGAAGTAATAAGTCAGCCTATCAGATAAACTATGATTCATATAATAGACTTATATTTATAGAATTTCCAGGAAGTAATCTTTCAACTAAGATAAATGATAAAAACTATACTTCAAAGTATGTAGAGGATTTTTCTACAGTGAATTATGGAAATTCAGTAGGTTTTTTTATAAAATTAAATAAAAATATATCCTATTCAACATCCTTTAGTGGAAATGACTTTGTATTTTCTTTTAATGATAAAAGTACTAAGAAGCAATATACTATAGCTATTGATGCTGGACATGGAGGAAAGGATCCTGGAGCTATAGGATATAAGAAATATTATGAAAAAACAATTGCTCTTTCAGTGGCTAGATATTTAAGAGATGAGTTAAAAAAAGATTTTAACGTGGTTATGACTAGAGATAGTGATGTATTTGTGACTTTAGGAGAAAGACCAAGAATAGCTAATAGGGCCAAGGCAGATATGTTTATAAGTATACATGTAAACTCAGCTGTGAAAAATACTCTTACTGGGACAGAGGTATTCTATTTTTCTAAAAAATCTTCCCCTTATGCTGAGAGAATAGCTGCTTTTGAAAACAGTGTTGGGGATAAATATGGAGAAAAAACTAATAATATAGTACAGATAATGGGAGAACTAGCTTATAAGAAAAATCAAGAGATATCAATAGGTTTTGCTAAAAAGACATCCTCAGCATTAGCTAAAGCTATGGGAATGAAAGATAGAGGAATACATGGAGCAAATTTTGCTGTACTGAGAGGATTTAATGGTCCTGGAGTATTAATAGAATTAGGATTTATAAATAATAGTGATGATATAAAAAAATTAACAAGTTCAACTTCTCAAAAGAAAATGGCTCAAGAGATAGCTAAAATGGTAAGAGAAAATTTTTATTAGAAAGAGGTGTGGCTTTTGAATAAAAAATTAATAGCAGTTGTTTGTATAATTTGGGGAATAGTTATAGTAAGTGGTGTAATGTTTTTTCAAATGAGAAGCTCTTCAAAAAAGATAAATATAATAGAGATAACTAATAAAGAAAAAGTAGTTACTGAAGAAGGAAAAGTAGAAAAAATAAATTTCTATGTAGTTTCAGATAATGTAGATAAGTTATTAAGAAAAGAAAAGGAGATTCCACTCTATATAAAACCAAAGGATAAAATAAGAAAAATTGTTCAAGTAAGTATGGAAAATTTATGGGAGAGTAAGATTTTAAAAACTTCTCAAATAGAGATAGGAAATATCTTTATAAAAGGTGATATGCTCTATATAGATGTAGATGCTAATATGTTGGAGCTAAAAGTAGAGAATAGAAAAAATTTGTTAGCAATATACTCTATAGTAAATAGTGTTACAGAGATAGGAAATATCAGAAAAATAAAGTTTTTAATAGATGGTAAAGAGGAAACAGGAAGTTTCTCAAAAATTTATACAAGAAATACAAATATTTAATGTGTGATGGAAAATAAACAGATTAATTTTATTAGAGAGAATATCTAAATATGATATAATGTAGAAAAGGATTTAGATATAAATAATCTGGATTATTTTCCATTTTTTTAAGGAGGGAAAATGTTAGAAAAATTGAGAGAGATGGTTAAAGAAAGAGTAACTGAGAAAAGATATATACATACTTTAGGAGTAGAGGAAAAAGCTGTGGAGCTAGCTAAAAAATATGGTGTGAATGAAGAAAAAGCTAGAGTAGCAGCAATTTTACATGATATAGCTAAAAGTGTAGAAGTTGGAAAATTAGAAGAGGTGTGTAGAAAATATTTTGCAGATGAATTAACTGAAGAAGATATAAAGATAACTGAAATATTACATGGATTTGTAGGCTATATAATAGTAAAAGAAGAGTTAAAAATAGAAGATAAAGAGATTTTAGAAGCCATAAAATATCATACAATAGGCAAAAAAGGATTATCTAAGCTTAGTAGAATAATATATATAGCTGATGGGATAGAAAAAAATAGAGATTATCCAAATGTAAAAAAAATAAGAGAGATAGTTGATAAGGATTTAGATGAGGGGATTATCTATGAGATTGATAAGAAGATAGAATATTTAGAGAGTATTGGTGGAAAAATACATAGAAATACTTTAGAGATGAGAGATTGGTTAAAAAGTTTGAGGAGGTAAATTATGAAAATAGAAAAAGAGTTAGAGAAATTAAAAGATATATTTAAAAATACAAAGGGAAAAGGTTTAAAACTTGATGAGATAACTAAGATGTTAGGATGGTCTCCAAAATTTAAAAAGGAGAATAGAGAGATAATAGAGAAATGGGTAAGTGATGGTGAGCTTATCAAAAATAATAGAGGAAAGTATAATCTTCCAGAAACACAAGGATATATTAAAGGAGTATTTAGTATAATAAAGGATAGATTTGCTTTTGTAGATACTGAAGATGAGGGGATATTTATTCCAAAGAGTGGATTTAATGGAGCTCTTGATGGAGATACAGTTTTTGTAAGACTTACAGCAGGTATGAAGGGAGACAGAAAAAAAGAGGGAGAAGTAGTAAGAGTAATAAGCAGAGATAAGGATATAGTTATAGGAATATTCCAAAAAAATAAGAACTTTGGTTTTGTAACTCCTACCCATTCTTTTGGAAGAGATATCTATATTCCATCTATAAGAATGAAAAATGCCGAAAATAATCAGTTGGTAGTGGTAAGAATAACTTTCTGGGGAGATAATGAGAGAAAACCAGAGGGAGAAATAGTAGAGATACTTGGAAATCCATATGATACTAAAAATATGATAGAGGCATTGATTATTAGAGAAGGAATGTCTGAAACTTTTCCACCTGAAGCAATGGCAGAGGCTAGAAGAATACCTATGGAGATAGGGAAAAAAGAGTTAAAGGGAAGAAAGGATTTAAGACATCTACCTATTATAACAATAGATGGCGATGATGCTAAGGACTTAGATGACGCTGTCTATGTAGAAAAATTAAAAAATGGAAACTATAAATTGATTGTAAGTATAGCTGATGTATCCCACTATATTCCTGAAGGGTCAGTATTAGATAGAGAGGCATATAAGAGAGGAAACTCTGTATATTTAGTAGATAGAGTACTACCTATGTTCCCTAAAGAGATTTCTAATGGTATCTGCTCTTTAAATCCTAATGAGGACAAACTTACTTTTACTTGCGAGATGGAAATAGATAAAAAAGGAAAGGTTGTAGACTCTGATACATATAAATCAGTTATAAAGACAGCATATAGAATGACATATAATAATGTCAATAAGATGATAGCTGGAGATGAGGAAACTTTAAAAACTTATGCTCCTATAAAAGATATGGTAATGGATATGTTAGAACTTTCTAAAATAATTAGAGAGGTAAAATATAAAAGAGGAAGTATAGATTTTGATATTCCAGAGATAAAACTTGTATTAGATGAAAAGGGAAAAGTTGAATATATTAAGAGTAGAGATAGAGGAGAATCTGAAAGAATAATAGAGGATTTTATGATAGCTGCCAATGAAACAGTGGCAGAAAAACTTTTCTGGTTAGAGATACCATCTGTATATAGAACTCATGAAAAGCCAGATATGGAAAGAATAAAAAATCTGAATGAAACTTTAGCAAAGTTTAAATATAGAATACACTCTTTAGAAGAAATACACCCTAAACAGTTTCAAAAAATAATAGAAGATTCTAAAGAGAGGGGAATTAATCTATTAGTTCATAAGATGATACTAATGGCATTGAAACAAGCTAAGTATACAGTAGAAAATTATGGACACTTTGGACTTGCATCTGGATACTATACACATTTTACATCTCCAATAAGAAGATATGCAGATTTAACTGTGCATAGAATTTTAAATTCGGTATTACATGGTTATCCAAATAAGAAAACTATTATAAAAAATATGGAGGAGTTACCTGTAACTTGTGCTCATATTTCTAAAACAGAGAGAGCTGCTATGAAAGTAGAAGACGAAAGCGTAAAAATTAAGCTTGTGGAATATATGATGGATAAAGTTGGAGAAGAGTATGATGCTACAATTGTTGGATTTAGTAATAAGAGAGTATTCTTTGAAACTGAGGATCATGTAGAGTGTTTCTGGGATGTAGTTTCTGCTAAACATTACTATGAGTTTGATGATAGAGAGTATGTGATGAGAGATACTGACACAGGTAAATTTTATAGTATAGGAGATAGATATAAGGTTACATTGGTGAGAGCTAGTCTGTCAGAGTTAGAGATTGAGGTTGTACCTAACTTTGTTATGGACGAGGGATTGATATTGAGATAAAAGGGGCTGTTGCAAATTTAAATAGCCCAAACCTTTGAAATTAGCTGAAGAGA
>ENA-OWPD01000171-OWPD01000171.1-human-gut-metagenome-genome-assembly--contig:-NODE-171-length-84232-cov-4.663994_pt1 | contig 84232 bp, 82 predicted proteins | sample MGYA00248262_ERZ651842 | MGnify/ENA primary metagenome ERZ651842 (study PRJEB26924, sample SAMEA4378253) | human gut metagenome | biome: human gut; feature: human-associated habitat; material: faeces... | reverse complement strand
AGATGCGCGCATTCAGGACGTGCTGATGTCCATCCAGATGGGCAAGACCGTTGATGACCCGACCCGCATGAAGTTCGAGACGCAGGAGTTCTACATCAAGGACGCGGACGAAATGGCGGCGCTATTTCCAGAGCACCCGGAGGCACTCGCCAACACGGTAAAGATTGCGGAACGCTGTCAGGTCGAGTTCGAGTTTGGAAAGTACCATTTGCCCGAATTCGATGTGCCGGACGGCTACACCTCGCTCGAATATCTGCAGAAGCTGTGCGATGAAGGCTTCGCAAGACGCTATCCGAACGACGACGGCACCGTGCGCAAGCGTCTGCAGTACGAGATCGACATGATCGCCAAGATGGGCTTTGTCGATTACTTCCTCATCGTGTCCGACTTTATCGGTTACGCGAAAAGTCAGGGCATTCCGGTCGGACCCGGACGCGGCTCGGCAGCAGGCTCGATCGTGTCGTACTGCCTCGCTATCACCGACCTTGACCCGATTCACTACTCGCTGTACTTCGAGCGATTTTTGAATCCGGAGCGTGTCTCCATGCCGGATATAGACGTGGACTTCTGCTTTGAGAGAAGACAGGAGGTCATTGATTATGTAGTGAGAAAATACGGTGCTGACCGTGTGGTACAGATTGTAACATTCGGTACGATGGCGGCGCGAGGCGTCATCCGAGACGTAGGGCGTGTGATGGATCTTCCGTATGCATTTGTAGACAGCATTGCGAAGATGATTCCAAAAGAGCTCAACATTACGTTGGAGCGTGCATTGAAGATCAGCCCGGAGCTTAAGAAAGCGTACGGAGAAGACCCGCAGGTACAAGAGCTGATCAATATGTCCATGCGTCTGGAGGGACTTCCGAGACATACATCTATGCATGCGGCAGGTGTTGTGATCGGTCAGAAGTCTATCGATGAATTTGTTCCTCTCTCGCTAGGGTCAGATGGTTCTCCGGTGACACAGTTTACGATGACGACCCTGGAAGAACTGGGACTTCTGAAAATGGATTTCCTGGGGCTTCGGACGTTGACGGTGATCCAGAATGCGGTGAACCTGGCGGAAAAAAGCACAGGGAAAAAGATCGATCTGGATGCCATTGACTATGATGACAAGGGGGTTCTGGAGCTGATCGGAAGTGGAAAGACAGACGGGGTATTCCAGCTGGAAAGCGGCGGAATGAAGAGCTTCATGAAAGAACTGAAGCCGCAGAGTCTGGAAGACATTATCGCGGGGATCTCCCTGTACCGGCCGGGACCGATGGACTTTATCCCGCAATATATCAAGGGGAAGAATCACCCGGAACAGATTACTTATGACTGCCCTCAGTTAGAGCCGATTCTTGCTCCGACTTATGGCTGTATTGTATATCAGGAGCAGGTAATGCAGATCGTTCGTGATCTGGCAGGATTTACACTGGGAAGAAGTGACCTTCTTCGCCGTGCTATGTCTAAGAAAAAAGGCGATGTGATGCAGAAGGAGCGTCAGGCCTTTGTATACGGAGATGAAGCAGAAGGAGTGCCGGGATGTATTGCAAATGGAATCAGCGAGGCTGTAGCAAATAAGATCTATGATGAAATGATCGACTTTGCAAAGTATGCGTTTAACAAATCTCATGCGGCAGCATATGCGGTGGTATCTTATCAGACGGCATGGTTAAAATATTACTATCCGGTAGAATTTATGGCGGCGCTTATGACATCCATGATCGACAATCCGGGGAAAGTGTCGGAATATATTTATTCCTGCAGACAGATGGGGATTAAAATCCTTCCGCCGGATATCAATGACGGAATCGGAGAATTCTCTGTAGATGGTGGAAATATCAGATTCGGTCTTGCTGCGATCAAGAGTATCGGACGCCCGGTTATTGAAGCGGTCATTGCAGAACGGGAAGCGCGCGGAAGATTTAAGACGCTGAAAGACTTTATTGAGCGGTTGTCCGGCAAAGAAGTGAATAAGAGAACGATCGAAAGCTTTATCAAATCGGGAGCATTTGACAGCTTAAGCGGCACGAGAAAACAGCTGATGATCATCTATGTGCAGATTCTGGATCAGGTGAATCAGGAGCGCAAATATTCTATGGCAGGTCAGATGTCACTCTTTGATATGGTAGGCGAAGATCAGAAATCAGAGTTCGACATACAGCTTCCTGATGTGGGAGAATATGAGAAAGAGACACGGCTTGCTTTTGAAAAAGAGGTGCTGGGCGTGTATCTGACCGGTCATCCGATGGAGGAGTATGAGGCGCAGTGGAGAAAACAGATTTCAAAGACGACACTTGATTTTCAGTTTGATGAAGAAGTGGGAGCATCCAAGGTCCGGGACGGAGCACGGGAGATCATTGGCGGAATTATTGCCGGGAAGACCATCAAATATACAAAAAACAACAAGGTCATGGCGTTTCTGATGGTGGAAGATCTGCTTGGAACAGTGGAAGTGGTTGTGTTCCCGAAAGATTATGAGAAATACAAAGAGTATCTGGAGGAAGAAAATAAGATATTCGTACGCGGAAGAGTCTCTGAGGAAGATGATGCCAACAGTAAGCTGATGTGCGAATCCATCGTTCCGTTTCATCGGATGCGGAAGGAATTGTGGCTTCAATATGAATCAAAGGAGATTTTTCTGGCACAGGAAAAAATGCTCTATGAGATGCTTGCTGACTCGGACGGAGAAGATGAAGTAGTGATCTACTGTAAGAAGGAACGAGCTGTTAAACGGCTTGGGCGGAACCGAAATGTAAGGATACAACCAACGTTATTAAGCAGATTGACGAATTATTTAGGAGAATCTTGTATAAAAGTAATAGAAAAACCCATTGAAAACATTTAATAATTCATGTAAAATGGTGCACGAACATAAAAAAATTAACAAACACACATCAAATACAGACAATGGAGGAAGAATTATGGCAGACAAAACGATCCGTACAATCGGGGTATTGACAAGTGGAGGAGATGCGCCGGGAATGAATGCGGCAATTCGTGCCGTAGTAAGAACAGCACTTGGAAAAGGATTAAGAGTAAGAGGTATCCGCAAAGGATATCAGGGACTTTTAGATGAAGATATTATCGATCTGACCGCCAGAGATGTATCTGATACGATCCAGCGTGGAGGTACTTTTCTTCAGACTGCAAGATGCAGTGAGATGCGTACTAAAGAAGGACAGCAGGAGGCTGCTGCGATCTGCAAGAAATACGAGATTGATGGTCTTGTAGTAATCGGTGGAGACGGTTCTTTTGCAGGAGCACAGAAGCTTTCTCATTATGGTATCAATACAGTAGGAATTCCGGGAACTATTGATCTTGATATTGCATGTACAGAATATACAATCGGCTTTGATACAGCGGTAAATACAGCGATGGAGGCAATTGATAAAGTGCGTGATACTTCAACTTCTCATGAGAGATGTTCTATCATTGAGGTTATGGGAAGAGATGCAGGATATCTGGCACTCTGGTGTGGAATTGCCAACGGTGCAGAGCGAATCCTTATGCCGGAAGAACACGACTATGATGAAGAGAAGATCATTGCAGACATTCAGGAGTGCAGAAAGCGCGGGAAGAAGAATTACATCATCATCAATGCAGAAGGCATTGGCGACTCTATGAATATGGCTAAGAGAATCGAAGAGGCAACCGGCATGGAGACGAGAGCAACAATCATCGGACACATGCAGAGAGGCGGAAGCCCGTCCTGTAAGGACAGAGTATATGCATCCATCATGGGTTCTATGGCAGTGGATCTTCTTATGGAAGGAAAGACAAACCGCGTGGTAGGATATCGCCACGGCGAATTTGTAGACTTTGACATTAACGAAGCGCTTAGCATGAAGAAAGAACTTCCGGTATACGCTTACGAGGTGGCAAAGCGTCTGGCATTGTAATCGCTATGACAAAAGATGTGTTACTTAAGATTTCCGGACTTCATTATGCAATGATGGAAGATACAGAAGAAAGTGAACCCATCGAGGTCATTACACCTGCTTCCTATTACCTGAAAAATGGAAAACACTATGTGATCTATGAAGAAGTAGTAGAGGGAATTCCGGGAACAATAAAGAATAAAATACGCATGACCGGAGACGGAGTCCTTGAGATCATGAAAAGCGGGATTGCTGACGCGCACATGGTTTTTGAAAAGGGAAAGATTCATGCGTTTTCCTATGAAACTCCGTATGGAGAACTTTCAATGGGAATCTTTACCAGAGATATGATCTTCACAGAAGAAGAGAATCGCATGACAATCGCTGTGAATTATGAATTGGATATCAATGGCGAAAAAGCTTCAGATTGCGATATCCATATTGAGATCAAAGCAAAAAAAATAGAGCAATAATCAAGGAAAGATTGTTGTGATAACGGTATCCTTTGTGACATTATCACAGAAAAAGAATAAGAGAAATGATATAACAGATGTAGGATGATTCCTGCATCTGTTTTAGGTTCAGTAGGAAAAAGCCGCTTAAAAGAATATATTATAAGATGAAAGAGGAACAATATATGAGTGATAAAATGAAAAAAGGAATCCGTAAAGCTGCTTTTATAGTAGGCGGTATAGCTCTTGGGCTGGCATATTATTATTTTGTGGGATGTAAAACCGGTGGATGAGCGATAACCTCCAATCCGGTGATGACAACGCTGTATATGGGTGTTGTTGGATGGCTGTTATCAGGAATATTTGAAAAGGATGGTGAAAAGTAATGCAGTATGCAGTTTCTTTTCTGGAAGGGATTATTACCTTTATTTCGCCGTGTCTTCTTCCAATGCTTCCGCTTTATATTTCCTACTTTGCAGGAGGCGGGGAACGAAGTACAGGGAAAACATTGAGAGGCGCATTTGGATTTGTGACAGGATTTACAATCGTATTTATGGCATTGGGAGCGTTGGCAGGAACGCTTGGCGGTTTCTTAAGAGAATATCAGACTGTAGTAAACGTCGTTTCGGGATTGATCGTTATTTTCTTTGGACTTAATTTTCTCGGTGTATTCAAGTTTAATTTATTCAAGGGAATTCAAAGGGATGTGAATACCGATAATATGGGTTTCTTGTCTGCGTTTGTATTCGGCGTAGTTTTCTCCATAGGCTGGACGCCTTGTGTAGGAACTTTCCTCGGCTCGGCTTTAATGCTTGCGTCACAGCAAAGTCACGCGGCAGCGGGAGTGCTCATGCTTCTGGTGTATTCGCTTGGGCTTGGAATTCCATTTGTCCTTTCAGCGGTATTGATCGATTATCTGAAAACTGCATTTGACTGGATTAAGAAGCATTATAAAATAATTAATGGAATCAGCGGAGGGTTGTTGATTTTTATTGGCGTTATGATGGCAACAGGAGCTTTCGGACGATTGATGAGTTTATTTAGTTAGGAGATATTATGGATAAAAAGAAAAAAGTGTTGATTATTTTACTTGTATTTGTCCTCCTGTTCGGAGGGGCCTCGGTATTATATAAGCAGCTTGGGAAAAATGCAGATGCAAACCAGCTGTCCTCTGAAACGGATGTTGCTTCTGAGGAACAGGATGATAAAGACGAAGCAGAGGATGAAAGGGCGATGGCGCCTGATATGACAGTTTATGACCGGGATGGCAAAGAAGTGCATCTGTCAGATTATATTGGGAAACCGATTGTGCTAAACTTCTGGGCAAGCTGGTGCGGACCATGCCAGATGGAAATGCCGGATTTTAATGAGAAGTATCAGGAGCTTGGAGAAGAAGTACAGTTTTTAATGATCAATATGACAGATGGGTCAAGAGAAACTGTGGAGAAAGCGTCAGCATTTATAGAGGAACAAGGATATGGATTCCCGGTTTTCTATGATACAAAGTTTCATGCGGCAAACGCTTATGGGGCAAATTCTTTGCCGACAACATTTTTTATTGATGCGCAAGGGAAAGTGACTGCACAGGCGAAAGGGGCAATCGATGGAGAGACCTTGCAGAGAGGAATTGATATGATCACAGAGAAATAGTGGAGAAAATGCCAGAGCTAAGAAGTATAGCTCTGGCATTTATTGGTTATTTGATTCCTTTATATAGATTTTCTAACAGGGTGATCAATTCATCTTCCGGAATACTGCTGCTGTCTACACAGATTGTGTACTGACTCATATCGGTCCATTTCTCATCGGTGTAAAATTCATAATAACATCTTCGCTGTTTATCCATGCGTCGAATGAGTGACTTTGCATTTTTTTCATCTGTGCAAGCTCGTTTTGCAATTGTTTTGATTCGATCTTCCAGAGGAGCATATACGAATACACTGCGACAGTTTTCGTTATCGCGCAGAATATAGTTTGCACATCTTCCTACGATGATACAGTCTTCCTTCTCCGCAAGTTCACGGATGATTTCTTCTTCTGCATCAAACAATACATCGTTGATGGGTTCTGAACGATATTGAGGAGACATTTGATATTCGTCCTCTACCGGATACCGCCACATGCTTGCCCTCTTTTCGTCGACTTTGACCAGTTCTTCATAAGGGATACCCTTGCGTTCACTTGCCAGTTTTAAAAGTTCACTGTCATAGAAACGGATTCCGAGTCTTTCGGACAATGCTTTTCCGAGTCTTCTCCCGTTGCTTCCATACAGTCGGTTAATAGTAATGATACGTCCACTCATGATCCTTCCTCCTTCTGTCTGGCGGTAGAATTGTAGAAGTGCAAAGCACGAAAAAGTCGCCAGACATCTTTTGACACTGTAATTATGTATATATTATAGCACAATTTAGAGAAAAAGGTAAAAATTTCATGCAATAATAAAAATATAAATAAAAAAGACAGGCAAATCAACCTGTCTTAATTAGTAACTCGTCTGTAATCCTATTTGTTTCTCAGTCTTGCAAAGAAGCCTTTTTTCTTCTCCGGTGTGTCCAGCGGACCTCTAAGTCCCTTAACTCCGGTTATGTAAATACCGCTTATCGTAGCTTTTACTTCTTTCTTTACAGGAATGATCGGATAAATCTGTGCATCGCACATTAAAGTCATAACCTTTGGTCCAACCTTTGCTTTGACAACCGGCACTTTAGAACGGCGAAGATACTTTGGTGTGTTCTCGACAACGATTGGCGGGAATCCAGCATCTCTTAAGCGAACACGGCCTTTATCAATGATCAACATGGAAACAGTCTGCTTTACAGCATCTAATTGCTCCTGCTGTTCTGCCTGCTTTTTCTCTGCTTTTTTTCCGAGAAAATATAATACGATACAAGCAATGATCAAAATCGCTAAGATAACTAATAATACAATCGTAACTTTACTCACGGCTAACCTCCTACAAATCTTTTTCACGGATTCCATTGTATCATACCTTGGCGGACAAGTGCAAGAGATTTACAGGTTATTTGAAGGGTTATTTACGGAAAGGAGAATATGAAATAAGTGTGAAAAAGGTTTTCAGAAAGTACAGAATATGGTATAACATAAGAAGTGTCTGCAAAAAGGCCAAGAAAGAGTGAAATAGATGAGGTGTATTATGAAAAAGACAATCGCAGTTTTATTGACAGGTGTTATGGCATCAGCGCTTTTGTTGTCAGGATGTGAAGCAAGTAAAGGGCTCGAAAACGATGATATTAAGATTACTCAGTATAAAGGGATAGAAATTGATGAGGTAGAAAAAGCCAAAGAGGTTACAGATGATGATGTGGATTCATTTATTAAATCCATGCAGGAGTCTCATGCAGAAGTGACAGAGATCACAGACCGTGCAGTAGAAGACGGGGATACGGTAAGCATTAATTTTGTCGGCAAGATGAATGGGGAAGAATTTGAAGGCGGTTCTGCAAAAGACTATTCTCTGACGATCGGTTCCGGTGTATTTATCGAAGGGTTTGAAGACAGTGTGATCGGACATAAAGCAGGAGAGACTTATGACTGGAACGGAAAATTCCCGGATGATTACGGCAATGCGGAGATGGCAGGAAAAGATGTAGTATTTACAATTACAGTAAATGCTATTACAAAGGAAGACGTGCCGGAGCTTAATGATGAATTTGTAAAGTCTGTGTCTGAAACATCTAAGACAGTAAAAGAATATAAAAAAGAAGTAAAAAAGCTTCTTCAGAAGGATGCAGAATTGTCTTATGAATATTCTATGGAGACTGCTGTATGGGAAAAGGTGATGGAAAATACGGAAGTAAAGAAATATCCGGAAAAAGAACTGAAAGAAACAAAAGAAAATTGGATCAAACAGTATCAGACAGCAGCAGAATATTACCAGATGGAATATGAGACATTTATTGAAGAGCAGATGGGAATGACGGTAGAAGATTTCGAAAAACAGATCGAAACTGCTGTAAAAGATACCATCAAAGAGAAGATGGCAGTTGAAGCAATTGCCGATAAAGAAAAGATCAAGCTGGACGATAAAACGTACAAGAAAGAATTGAAAAATATTGTCAGTGATTATGGCTACGAAAGTGTCGATGCTTTGAAAGAGGCGGTTGAGGAAAAAGATCTCAAGAAAGAAGCGTTGAAAAATGTAGTGATAGAAAAACTTGCAGAAAAGAGTATTCAGGTGAAGTCTGAATAAGTATATAGGAGATTAACAAGCGGGCAAAGATGCCCGCTTGATTTTTTTCTATTCGGTGATACCACCATCATTAATTGCTATGATTCTTACTGGACAAGCTTCGATTCCGAGGATTTTGAGTGGGAGAATAAACACTAATGCGCGTCCATTTTCAATTTTATCCAAATTGGTTAATGATTCAACCATTGCAAGGTTATTTTTGAAAGCAAGGTTGTGATTTGGCTGGTCTGGGACATTGAAATTTTCCAGAGAAGTGGCATCGGTTCCAATAGCTTTGATTTTCTTTTTGGTAATCAGCCATTCCATAGCATCGCAAGCTACATATGGGTACGGTTCCCAGTCTTTTGTACGCCATTTTTTATCAAGACCTGTATGTAAGAATACAATATCACCTTCTTTTATCTTGTCATCATATGCCTTGAATTCATCAAGAGACATACAGTCTCCAGCGTTTTTGTCTGTGAAGTCAAGAACAACAGCTTCGCCGATAAGACTTGTGAGAGGAAAGTTTGCAGCGTGAAAACCGTTTTCTACGTGATGAAGTGGAAATTCTACGTGAGTACCACAATGTGTAGAAAATGATACATCTCCGGATACATACCATGTTCCTGGACTATGTGGTTCTCCACGTTCGCCTAAAAAGTCAACATCATATACCCAGGTTTGCAGATTGAATGGCTCCTCTCTTGGAATCATGCGATGGCTTAACTCTACGACTTTGTTAAAATCAATTTTCATAATAGTTCTCCTTTTTTATTGTTTTATTTGAGCATGTCTATACGTTTAGACATGCTCATTTTTAAGTTTGGATAAAGCTCTTTGTATAGGTTGAAATATTTTTCGTATTGTTCATGGTTTTTTTGATTTGGAAAAACAGCAGGATTCATTTGAATCCAAGATTCAATGTTACTGTATTCATGGATCTGGCCGGAGCCAATGGCGGCCATGAAAGCGTCCCCAAGAGGAGCCTCTATTTCTTGCACAGGTGTAACGATAGGAAGTCCGGTAACATCTGCAAAAATCTGTTTCCAAATTATAGATTTAGCACCACCACCAACGAGTACAATTTTTTCGAGAAGTATATCGGTATCGGTCATGGATTCCATGACATGACGGAGTGAATATGCAACAGATTCTAAAAGGGCTCGATAAATATGTGCTTTTGTGTGAGAAAGTGTCAAACCAAAAAATACGCCGGTTGCTTTTTCGTCCCAAATAGGTGTGCGTTCTCCCATGAAATAAGGAAGTATGATTAATCCATTTGCGCCGGGACCTATGTTTTGGGCAAGAATCATTTCTTCTAGTGTGTTGTAGGAATTAGCGTCATCGCTTCCTATAAAATTTTGTACAAACCATCTGGGTAATGCCCCGGCAGTTGAAGTTCCGCCATATGTATAACTATAATTAGATGGTTGAATGCAGTAAGGCATGGAGATTAAGTTTGGATTATTTGGCCTGTTTTTGTGGATATATCCCCAATTTAATGAGGTTCCGAGTATGGCAGCATTATCTCCAGCGTGTACAATTCCTGCGCTTAACATAGAAGCAATGCAATCAACTGTACCTGCGCATACAGATACGTTATGGTTTAGTCCAAGCTTTTCCTGATATTCGCTATTTAACGTTCCGATGATATCACTTGGGGAATGGAAGCTTTGAGGCAGTGTTTCGAAAGGGATTCCTAACCGTTCGCACATATCCTTTGACCAACAATGGTGGCTATAGTCATAAATCCCCCCCATGTTTCCAGCGCTACAATAGTCTACGGTTAATTTTCCGGTCATTTTATAGATAATATAACTGTGGATAGGAAGAATATGCTTGATTTTCTTCCAATTATCAGGCTCGTGCTTTTTTACCCAGAGTAATTTAGTGTATCCGAAATAAGAATCGACTCCATTGCCCGATGTTTTAAAAATGGATTCTTGACTGAATTTATCTATAATTTCCTGACTCTCTTTTTCAGCGCGGCGATCCATCCAAATGATTGCAGGGCGTATAGGAGTCATATCTTCGCCGCACATTGCACCTGTTCCTCCGTATAATGCACTGATACAAAGTGATTCTATGGAGTTTTTGTCTTTGAGTTGTGTAATGACTTCGCGGATAGTTTTGATAGATGCGTCCAACCATACATCGGGGTTTTGCTCGGCCCAGTTTGTGTGGAGTTGTATTATCCCGTAAGGTTCATAAGATTTTGCAAGTATTTTTCCGTGTATGTCCACAGCAACAGCTTTTGTTCCGGATGTACCAATATCGCATCCAATAAATATACTTTTTTTCATGTTTTGCGTTGCCTCCTATTATGCGTCTAGCTCTTTGTGCAGATAGTCCATAGTTGCTTTCATTTTCTGATATACTTCTTCGTCGGGAGTTTCGAAAATTGTTACAACTTCCAGATATTGCGGAATGTTATCTAACTTGGCAGAAGCGGTTGCTTGCTTGATTAATGCTGGAGTTACAATCCCCTTTTTAGTGAAATCCCAGTGGCGATCTAAGAAACCATCTGTTTGCTGAAGGTGTATAGAACCTATATAAGAAGAACAAGTTTTGAACCAGAGATTGATATCAGCTTCGTTCTTGAGCAGTGGTTTGTAGAGGGCGTGCCCCCAATCAACAAGGAGCTTGATTGGAATAGCGGTTCCCTCCAAATCTTTCATCATTTGAACTGCGGTGGAGGGAGAGTGCGGAAATTCTGTGATCAGTGGTGTCGCTTCTATGTGAATTTCTTTTAGACCAGATTTTTTTCCGTATTCGGCAATCGTGTGTATATGCTTTAACATTGAAGAATATAGCTCTGAACGTTTTTGAGGATTTCGAGCATCATTATAATCCATTCCACCGACGGGAGTTCCCATAATAGGAGCTCCAAGTTCTAAGGTAAGATCGACGGCACGTTTGAAAAATTCGATAGAGATTTCCTGTTGCTCTGGATAAGGGGATAATAATTGTGGGTAAGAATAGGAAGCAACTCCTCCAAATGCAGAGTCTATGGAAATTCCAACATCGAGAAAAGCTGTTTGATATCGACGTGCCATTTGCTTCCTCTTATCTTTGGGCCACCATGGGTCTATGAGATCCCATGTGAATTGTACATTATCTACATGAAAATCATTGCGGCACATAGATGCAAGAAATTCTGGTTTGAGCCAACGCTTTACAGCAAACGATAAATTGAGTCCTAAATTCATAAATACGCCTCCTATATTACTTTGGAAAGTTCTTTCATTCCATTTTCATATTCTTCCTTAGAAGGAGTTTTTCCATGGAATTCTACCACGTTTTCCATAAAAGATACGCCTTTGCCTTTGATTGTGTGGGAAATAATAGCTGTGGGTTCTCCTTTGTGTAATCTGGCATTGTCGAGAGCGGAGAAGATTTCATTAAAATCATGTCCGTTAATCTCTAGAGTGTGAAAACCAAAAGCTTTCCATTTATCTGCTATATTTAGCATGTTTTTCACCTTTTTTGTTTCGGCATCATTTTGGAGTCCGTTAACATCGATAAATACTACTAAATTATCAAGGTGATAGTGAGAGGCGGTTGCAGCAGCTTCCCAAATTTGCCCTTCGTTGATTTCACCATCGCCAAGCATACAGTATACGCGGGCATCAATATGTTGATGTCTTAGCCCAAGAGCCATTCCGTTTGCTGCTGATAATCCAATTCCTAGTGACCCACTTGTCATTTCGACTCCGGGAGTTTTTTTCATGTCGGGATGTCCCTGAAGCATAGAATTAATTCTCCGAAAAGATGTCATTAATTTTTCTTTTGGGAAATATCCGGCATTGGCAAGTGTAGCATAAAGTGCGGGAGCGGTGTGACCTTTGGATAAAATGAAACGATCACGGTTTGGCATAGCCGGTTTTTGTGGATTGAAATACATTTCGTCAAAATACAAAGCGGTGAGGATTTCTACCATGGAGAAAGAACCGCCTAAGTGACCGGATTTGATATTATAAATCATTTCTAATATATCTTTGCGAATGGTATTCGCTTGTAATTTTAATTGTTCGATATTTCTAGACATTGTTTTTCACCTGCTCTTTCATCTGAATGACTTGCTTTGCTGTGTTGACGATATGATCAGCAGTTAATCCATATTTTTTGTATAATTCATCTTGTGTTCCGGATTCGCCAAAGTGATCATTTACACCGATACGAAGAAGGGGAACGGGATGATTTTCTGATAAAAATTCACTGATTGCGCTTCCGAGTCCGCCGATGATGGAATGATCTTCTGCTGTGACAAATGCCCTGGTTTTATTTGCTTTTTCTAGAAGCAAACCTTCAGGGAGTGGCTTTATAGAGTACATATTTAGCACTGTGGCGCTGATCCCTTCTGCTTTTAAAGCGGAAGCTGCAAGAAGTGCTTGCTCTGTCATGAGACCGCAAGAGGCAATTGTTACATCGTTTCCGTCTCTTAAAACATCTGCACCGCCAGGGATAAATGTTTTATTGTGACTGAAAATGTCTTCTGCGAGATCGCGTCCTAAGCGAAGGTAAGCGGGACCATTGTGTTTTAACATTGCGGTAATGGCTGCCTTTGTTTCGGTTACGTCAGCAGCAGCAAAAACTTTGAAGTTAGGAAGGCTCCTCATGACAGCTATATCTTCGAGAGCTTGATGGGTTGCGCCGTCTTGTCCCACACAAAGTCCGCTGTGGGTGGCTATGATTTTTACGTTTAGATTTGGGTAGGCAATTGCTTGGCGGATTTGTTCAAAAGGTTTTTCGGATACGAACATGGAGAATCCAACGACAACAGGGATCAATCCGGTTGTTGCCATTCCTGCAGCAGTGCTGACAAGATCAGCTTCGCTGATGCCAACTCCAAACATGCGATCAGGGAAGGCGGTGGAAAATTCGGTTAGCTTTAAGGCTCTGGCAGAATCTGCATTGAGAACCACCATGTTAGGATATTTTTGGGCATTGTTCAAAATAGCGTCAATTAGTTCAGCCCGGAATGATTTTTTCATGATATTCAATCCTTTCTAAATATTATTTTGTAAAATTTAGTTTATGCTCCAAGTATATTACGGAGAAAACGGATTATCAATAGTAAAAAATAGACAATTTTATTGATGAAAAAGAGCGTTATAATTGTGTGAATGCTATAAAAACTCCAAAAAAACAAAAAAATACTCCAAAAATAATGCGTTGAACATGGAGTAAAATAAAGGTATAATATGTATATATACAAATAAGATGGGGGGAAAGTATGAATAAAAAGGAAAGTATCAGAAATATTCTCGCTACAACAAAATTTCTTTTGCCAAGTCTTACACCGGCGGAAAAACGGGTGGCGGAATTTGTTTTGTCTTCCCCGGCAGAAGTTTCACGAATGTCTCTTCAGAAGATGGCAAAATGTTGTGAATGTGGCGAAGCAACTGTAGTTCGACTGTGTCATACAGTAGGGGTGTCTGGCTATGCAGAGTTTAAAAGAATTTTGTCTAAGCAGCTTCAAAAACCGCCGACAAAAGAAGAAACAGATATATTAGGTGTTGGACACGATATGAATCAAATTGTGGAAAGCGTGTTTAAACTTAATATTTTGAATCTAAAAAAAACGTTGGAAGTTGCGGTCATTGAAGAATATGAAAGTGCCTGCGAGGTGATTGCGGCGACGAGAAAAATCTGCTTTTTTGCTATTGGAGATGCGATGTTTCCTTGTAATTATGCGAGTTTGAGGTTTCGCAGAATAGGATATGATTGTTATGCGGACAGTGATGCAGATGTACAAATTGTGAATGCTGGAAATATGGAAGAGGGAGATGTCGCTATAGCGATTTCGCACAGTGGAAGAACGAAACAAGTGGTGGAGTCTATGCGTATTGCTAAAGAAAGAGGCGCTGTAACAATTTGTATTACTAAGGCGGGGAAATCGGAACTGACAAAGTATTCGGATATCGTACTGTACAATGAGACAACAGATAGCAGCGTAGACAAAGAAGTAATCGCAAGAAGAGTTGCGGAGCAAGCTATGTTGGATGCTATTTATATGGGGGTCCTCCAGAGGATGGAAACGAATTCGTTTGCGAGATTACAGGCGGTTTCTCGAAATTTAAAAGTAAATAAACTACCAGATAAAAGTATGTAAGGTTTAGGGAAAGAGAAGAGGAAGTTAATGAAGTATAAGGCGAAGGATATTGCCCGTGAACTTGGTGTATCGCCAGCGACAATTTCACTAGTTTTAAACAACAAGCCGGGTGTGGGTGAAGAAAAACGGAAGGAGATTTTGCAAAAGATAGTAGAGCTGGATTGCGAATATCTTCTCAGAGATGGAAGCGTGAAAAAAGGAGATATTGGATTTGTTGTTTATAAATGCGGAGGTGAAGTGATAGATGAGTATCCGTTTTTTAATTATCTCAACGAAAGTGTCACGAAAACAATTGAAAAATATAATTATACGATGACTATGATGTATCTGGATAAAAATATGCCGTTAAATGAAAGGTATTTAGCGCTTGAGAATTTTCGGTATGCTGGATATATTGTATACGCGGTGGAAATGTATCCGGAAGATGCGGAAGTTTTTTTGAAATTAAATGTGCCGTGTGTCTTTATTGATAATCCGTTTCCGAGTTTGGCGGTGGACACTGTTGTTGTTGATAACTATTTGGGGATTTACCAGGGGTTTGAATATTTGTATGAAATGGGGCATAGAGAGATAGGATATATTAAGAGTCGTTTTTCTATTGCTTGTTTTGATGAAAGGCAACAGGCATTTCAAGACTGTATGATGAGAAGGGGGTTGGAATGCAGAGAGGATTATGTGATGAAAGTCGGATATATGGAGGATGAAACGGAAAAAGATGTAGAAAAATATCTAGATTCTCATAAAAATCTCCCAACGGCGTTTATGGCGGATAATGATTTGTTGGCTTGCCGTGCAGTTCAGGCTTTTAAGAGAAGAGGGATTAAAGTGCCGGAGGAAGTATCGGTAGTGGGATTTGATAATCGTCCAATATGTTCTTTCACAGAGCCTAGAGTGACTACGGTTCAGTTATCGGGAGATGAGATGGGGGAGTTGGGTGTAGAATTGTTGATGAAAAAGTTGAATAGAACGGAAGATCATACTGTAAAATATAAGCTTGGAACAAAACTAATTGTTAATGAAAGTGTGAAGGGGATCTTGGAATAGATAAAGTGTATGAAGAAAATGCTATTTTTGCTAAATTAAATTTAGTAAAATAGCATTTTTTTATTTGGAATTTAGTTGACATAATGTTAAAAAGATGATATAAATTGGTTATAAGGTCAAAAAAGTTAAAAGAATCCGTTAAAATTTAGTCGGAATCAATAAAATTTTACTAATTGTTTGAAAAAAATATAAAAACAAATTTAGTTAAAAATTTATACAATTCTGATTTGCGGATTCAAAAGAGCGACTGAAAAAATTAGAGGAAAGGAGGAAAATTTCACGAAGGCTTCACAGCTTAAAAGCAGAGGTTTAAGTTGAAAGGAGAAAAATTATGAAAAAGAAAATTGTGAGTTTATTGTTAGTAGCAGCTATGGTATTAGCTATGGTAGGATGCGGAAGCAAAGATGCAGAATCTGGAGATTCCAAAGATTCTAAAGAAACAGAAGTGGCAAATGCAAAAGCGCTTGCAGATCAGGATTTTGATACAAGTTATGAGCCCAAAAAAGATGAGTACAAAATTTATTGTACATATAAGTTAGTTCATGCATGGTATGATGCTATTGAAGTTGGAGTAAAAGCGGCTGTTGAAGACATGAAAGCAAAAGGAGTTACGATTGATTATGAGTGGTATGCACCGGTTGAGCCGGATGCAGTTGACCAAGTTAACTCTATTGAAACAGCAGTTGGACAGGGCTATGATTTAATCGCTGTAGACGTTAATCAGGTAGAAACAACAGAACCTGCAGTTAATGATGCAGTTAAGTCTGGTGTTAAGGTAGCGCTGTTTGCATCATCTGATCTTCCGAATACAGAGAGATCATTCTTTGTAGGAAACAATGATAACTATGGTGATGGAGCTGCTATTGCAGAAGCTGTATGCGAGAAGATGGGCGGAAAAGGTAAGATTGCGTTCTTATCTGGAACAATCGGAGCTGTTTCTCATGAAGACAGATTAAAAGCTTTCTATGACACTGTTGAAAAATATCCAGATATCGAAGTAGTTGATGATCAGAGAGATAATGACTTTGTTGAAAAAGCTGTACAGATTACAGAAGCTTGGATGCAAGCATATCCAGATCTTGGAGGCATCCTTTGCAACAATATGTCTAATCCGGTTGGCGCATGCCAGGCTGTTAAAGATGCTGGACGTTCTGGTGAGGTTGTTATCGGCGGTATGGATCATGATCTTCGTACACTTGAGTACCTGAAAGATGGCACATTATATGTAGCACAGGTTCAGAACTGTTACGACATGGGTTACAAAATGATTTTCAATGCTGTTAAAGCTATTGATGGAGAAGAAGTTGAAGAAGTAACGGATGTAGGAAGTTCATCTGTATATTCTGATCAGGCTCAGGAATACATTGATATGCTTTTCGGTGATGAAGCTAAATAATATCCGAAACAGAATATTATTGACCGACAACACGTGTTTAGCTAATCGATGAAAATGAATGAAATTCCACGTGATGATGGTACATTATCACGTGGAATTTTTTGTTAAAGTAGCTGTCACTTAGTTGATTAAAAAAAGCAGAGGAAGTGAAAAAAGTTGAGCGAATTCGTAATTGAAATGAAGGGAGTTACTAAAATATTTCCGGGAACTAAAGCATTGGATAATGTGGATCTCAGTATTAAACAAGGAGAAATCCATGCACTTTTGGGTGAGAACGGAGCGGGGAAAAGTACGTTAATGAATTGTCTGGTAGGACAATACATTATGGACGAAGGCGAGATTTTGATGGATGGACAGCCAGTTAAAATAGCTTCACCCAAGGAAGCCTCCGCTAAACATATTGTAATTGTACCTCAGGAGTTAAATCTAATTCCGGAGGCATCTATTGCAGAGAATATTTTCCTTGGAAATGAAAGAGGCAATGGAGCCAAAATTAATTGGAAAGAAGCAGAAAAAGAAGCGGTAGAGCTTTTGAAACTGTTAGATGTAGAAATAGATGTTACACAGAAGGTGAAAAAACTTTCTGCGGCATATCAGCAATTAGTGTCTATTGCTAGGGCGTTAGCATATCAGCCAAGAGTGTTGATTTTGGATGAACCAACTGCGGTGTTGACAAATAAAGAGGCGGAATCATTATTTGCATCTATGCAGAGATTGAAAAAAGCAGGAACATCCATGATCTTTATTACGCACCACTTGGATGAAGTAATGGAACAAGCTGATCGTGCTACGATTATGAGAGATGGACAACTTGTAACCGTAACAGAGATTAAAGACATTACAAAAGAGGGAATTATTACTCACATGGCTGGTAAGAAAGTTGTAGAATCAACGCATGTAAATCGTAAATATTCAGATGAAGTTTTCTTTGAAGCTCAAAATTTGACACGTGAAGGAGAGTTCCAAGATGTAAGTTTTAATGTAAAAAAAGGAGAGATCTTATGTGTTGCAGGGCTCGTAGGAGCCGGAAGAACAGAGATATTTAAGAGTGTTTTTGGAATTACTCGACCTGAAGCGGGTGGAAAAATGTATGTGGAAGGTCATGAAGTAACCATTACAGATCCACGTGCGGCGATAAAATTAGGCATGGGATATGTATCAGAAGAAAGACGTCATGATGGTATTACACCAGGCATGTCTGTAATGGAAAATATGATGCTTCCTTCTTACGATCAGATTAAAAAAATGGATTGATCAACTTTAAAGAAGCGGCAAAAATTTCAGACGAATATATTGAGAAATTTAGAATAAAAACAGCTGGAAGAGATGCCTTGATCAAGAATTTGTCTGGTGGTAATCAGCAAAAAGTGATTGTCGCTCGTTGGATGGCGAAAGGAATTAAAATGTTGATTATGGATGAACCAACCCGTGGTATTGATGTGAATGCAAAAGCGGAAATTCATTCTCTTGTAAGAGAACTTGCAGATAATGGAGTTGCGGTTGTTGTAATTTCTTCGGAAATGGAGGAAGTACTTGCATTAGCAGATAGAGTTATGGTTGTTCATCAAGGACGAATTAAAGGATACATAGAGGAAGTAGATTTGACCACTCCAGAAGATGTTCTGAAAGTGGCATTTCAGTAGGAGGTAATCAAGCATGAAAAAAATAGTAGATTTCTTTAAATCAACGGCGGGAATGGTATTGATTGTTACGATTCTTGCAGGTGTTGTCGTTCACATAATGACAGGGAATTTTTGGACGGCATACAATATTAGTACATTAACAAGAGCTGCATCATTTATTATCATTGTCAGTTTTGGTCAGACCCTTGTATTGCTGACAGGAGGTATTGATCTTTCGGTGGCTGCTGTCGGTTCAGTATCCAGTATGGTTGCTGCAAAGCTTATGATTGAACAAGGAATGAATCCTTGGGTTTCTATTTTGATTTCTTGTATTGTAGGTCTTTTGCTTGGCATGATCAATGGTCTTTTTATAGCACATTTACGCTTAACACCGTTTATTGTAACATTAGCAACTGGAGAGATTTATAAGGGTATTGTTTATATAGTAACAAAAGGTACACCAATCGTAGGTGTTCCTGAGGAGGCTCAATTCCTTGCTAATGGCGTGTTAGGAGGATTCCTTCCTACTATTGTTATTATTATGTTGGTTATTTGTGTTGCGCTTGCGGTTATGCTTCGTTATACAAAGTTTGGCCGCCACGTGTATGCTCTTGGAGGTAATAGAAACTGTGCTAAAATCGTGGGTATTAAGACTGAGAGAGTCGAAGTTTTAGTGTATTGCTTGAGTGGACTTTTGGCTGCTATTGCCGGAGTTATGATGACCTGTAAATTAGCTTCTTTCCAAGCTTCTATAGGAGCTAACTGGGTAAATCCAACTATTTCAGCATCAGTACTTGGAGGAACTTCTATGACAGGTGGTATTGGTGGAGTTGTTGGTACTGTAATTGGTGGATTGCTTAATAGTACGGTTTCCACATCAATTACGTTACTTCGAGTATCTTCATACTGGGAGACAGTTGTTACTGGTGGAGTTGTGCTTGTGGCTGTAACAATTGATGCTATTAAAGAAAATCCGATTATGCGAGACAAATTTGCCCGTATTTTTAAACGTAAATAAGTGTGGATTGAAGATATAAAGGAGAATAATTATGGAGAATTTAAAAGCATTAGCTTATGAGTTGAGAGAAAACACTCTGGATATTATCATGTCAGGAAAAGCGGGACATATCGGAGGAGATATGAGCGTGATGGAAATTTTGACAGAGTTGTATTTTGAGCAGATGAATGTTAGCCCTGAAAATATGGACGATCCCAATCGCGATAAATTTGTAATGAGCAAAGGTCATTCTGTGGAAGCTTACTATGCAGTGCTTGCTAAAAAAGGATTTTTAGATATTGAAGATGTGACAGCGAATTTCAGTAAATTTGGTTCTAAGTATATTGGGCACCCAAACAATAAATTACCAGGGATAGAGATGAATTCAGGTTCTCTTGGTCATGGGCTTCCAGTGTGCGTGGGAATGGCGTTGGCAGGAAAAATGAATGGACAGGATTATAGAGTGTATACTGTTATGGGTGACGGAGAGGTTGCAGAAGGCTCGGTATGGGAAGGTGCAATGGCGGCTCATCAATATAAATTGGATAATTTGTGTGCAGTAATAGATAGAAATCGGCTTCAAATTTCAGGGAATACGGAAGATGTGATGGGGCATGATGATCTTCATGAGAGATTTAAGTCTTTTGGATGGCATGTAATTGATGTTTCAGATGGAAATAATATTGATCAGTTACGAGAAGCGTTCAATGAAGCTAAGACGATAAAAGGACAGCCGACAGTATTGATTGCCAATACCGTAAAGGGAAAAGGATCTGCGGTGATGGAGAACAAAGCAAATTGGCATCATAAAGTTCCGAATGAAGAGGAACTTGCGCAGATTAAAAAGGACTTAGCAGAAAGAAAGGAGGCTGCAAAATAATGGGTAAGATTGCAAATAAGCAGGTAATTTGTGACGTATTAGTAGAAGCTGGGAAAAAAGATAAGGATATAGTAGCTCTTTGTAGTGATTCCAGAGGAAGTGCATCTTTTACAGCGTTTGCAAATGAGCTTCCGGAACAATTTGTAGAAACGGGAATTGCCGAGCAAAATTTAGTGAGTATTTCAGCAGGACTTGCAAAATGTGGAAAGAAACCGTATGCAGCATCTCCAGCATGCTTTTTATCAACAAGAAGTTATGAGCAGTGCAAAGTAGATGTGGCTTATTCTAATACAAATGTAAAATTAATCGGTATTTCTGGGGGGATTAGTTATGGCGCTCTAGGAATGAGTCATCATTCTGCACAGGATATTGCTGCAATGAGTTCTGTTCCGAATATGAGAGTATATCTTCCGAGCGATAGATTACAGACGGAATGTCTAATGAAAGAGTTGATAAAAGATGACAAACCGGCTTATATCCGAGTGGGAAGAAATGCAGTAGATGATGTGTATGAAGAAGGAAATGTGCCATTTGAAATGGATAAAGCAACTGTTGTGTGTGAAGGAACGGATATTGCAATTATTGCTTGTGGTGAAATGGTAAAACCATCTGTAGATGCAGCGAAGATTTTAAAAGAAAAAGGAATTAGCGTTTCGGTTGTAGATATGTATTGTGTAAAACCTCTTGATGAAGAAACAATTATTAAAGTGGCAGAAAATGCTAAAGCTGTAATAACTGTTGAAGAACATGCTCCATATGGTGGGCTTGGTTCGATGGTAAGTCAAGTGGTTGGAAGAAAATGTCCGAAAAAAGTGATTAATATTGCATTGCCGGACGCACCAGTAATTACAGGAACTTCAAAAGAAGTATTCGAGTATTACGAAATGAATGGAGAAGGAATCGCTAAGAAAGCAATGGAGTTGGTATAAATGGAACAGAGATATATTATCAGTATTGATCAGAGTACGCAGGGAACGAAAGCGCTTCTCTTTGATAAAACTGGGAGTCTGATCAAGCGTACCGACAAGACACATAAACAGATTATAAATGAAAAAGGATGGGTCTCACATGACCCATCTGAAATCTATCAAAATACGATAGAGGTTGTAAAACGTTTAATTGAAGAAGCTAATATTAATAAAGAAAATATAGCGGGGGTAGGAATCAGCAATCAAAGAGAAACTTCTCTTGCATGGGATAAACAGACTGGAGAACCTGTAGGACAAGCAATTGTATGGCAGTGTGCCAGAGCTGTAGAGATTTGTGAACGTGTGGAGAAAAAGGGACAAGCGGAAAATATTCGCAGAAAAACAGGAATGAATTTATCTCCATATTTTCCCGCTTCTAAGATTGCATGGATTTTGGAAAATGTAGAAGGGGCTAGAGAAAAGGCAGATAAAGGAGAAATTTGTCATGGAACTATTGATAGTTGGCTCCTTTATAAATTGACTAATGGCAAGGCATATAAAACAGATTATTCTAATGCATCCAGAACCCAGCTTTTTAATATTTTTGAATTAAAGTGGGATGAAGAAATCTGTGGAATGTTCGGGATCGATGTGAAGAATCTTCCGGAAATATGTGATTCTAATTCCTATTTTGGAGAAACCGATTTTGAAGGATTACTTCCTCATCCTGTTCCTATTCATGGAGTTTTGGGAGATTCTCACGGGTCATTGTTTGGACAGGGATGTTTGAAGCCGGGAATGATCAAGTCTACTTATGGAACAGGTTCTTCTATTATGATGAACATTGGAGAAAAACCTGTTTTAAGTACACACGGTGTCGTCACTTCTCTTGCATGGAGCATGAATGGAAAAGTAAATTATGTACTAGAAGGAAATTTAAATTACACGGGAGCGGTTATTACTTGGCTGAAAGATGATTTAGAATTAATACAATTACCGGGTGAGACAGAGAGATTATCTGAAGAAGCGGTTAAAGATGATTCATTGTATTTAATCCCAGCATTTTCAGGTCTTGGTGCTCCTTATTGGGACAGTCATGCATCAGCTGCAATTGTAGGGATGACACGTACAACCGGTAAAGCTGAAATTGTAAGAGCCGGTGTGGAATGTATCGCATATCAAATTACAGATATTGTAAAAGCCATGAGTGAGGATGCAGGTGTTACGGTAGAGGAATTGCGTGTAGATGGTGGACCGACTAAAAATACATACTTAATGCAGTTTCAAAGTGATTTAGCAGAAGCGAATGTAAGAGTACCTGATTCGGAAGAATTATCTGGAATTGGTCCTGCATATGCAGCAGGTCTTTCCCTTGGCATATGGGATGAAACCATTTTTGATAAATTAAATCGAACAAATTATGAGCCAACGATGGATAAAGCAGTTCGTGATAAAAAATATGAAGGATGGAAACAGGCCGTTAAAATGGTACTGACAAAGTAAGATTTTTAAGAAAAGAGGTATACAACAATGGAAGGAAAAATGAAAGTTTGTGTATTGACAGGTAAGCAGCAGTTAGAGTGGGTAGAACGTGATATTCCGCAGCCGGGAAAAGGAGAACTTCAAATTAAATTGGAATATGTAGGGGTATGTGGTTCAGATCTTCACTTCTATCAAGAAGGGCAGCTGGCGAATTGGACATTGGATGGACCTCTGGCTCTTGGACATGAGCCGGGTGGAGTTGTATCAGCCATTGGGGAAGGCGTAGAAGGGTTTGAAATTGGAGATAAAGTTTCGATTGAACCTGCTGTTCCATGCGGAAAATGTGAAGATTGTAGAAAAGGTAATTATAATTTATGTAAGGATATTAAGATGCTTGCTATCCCTCATGAAAGAGATGGCGTAAATGCAGAATATTGTGTGCATGATGCGTCTATGTGCTATAAACTTCCAGATAATATGAGTACTTTAGAGGGAGCGTTGATTGAACCATTGGCTGTAGGTATGCATGGCGTGGCATTATCTAATGCGCAGGTTGGACAAAATGCAATCGTCCTTGGAAGTGGATGTATTGGTCTTTGTACTGTTATGGCATTAAAAGCACGTGGAGTGAGTGAAATCTATGTGGCAGATGTGATGGATAAACGGTTAGAGAAAGCATTAGAGGTTGGTGCAACAAGAGTATTTAATAGTAAAAGAGAAAGTATTGAAGATTTTGCTAAGACATTGCCGGGAGGTGGGGCAGATCTTGTATATGAATGCGCTGGAAACAGAATTACAACATTACAAAGTTGCCGCTTGATTAAACGAGCAGGTAAAGTAACATTGACGGGTGTATCACCAGAGCCAGTATTGGAACTTGATATTGCTACGCTGAATGCAATGGAAGGTACAATTTATTCAGTATATCGTTACAGAAATCTTTGGCCACAGGCAATTCAAGCAGTGTCTTCAGGATTGATTCCAGTTAAAGACATTGTTTCTCACGAATTTCCATTTGATCAGTGTATCGAGGGAATACAATATAGCTTGGAACATAAGGATGAGGTAATCAAATCAGTAATTAAGATGGTGTAGTGATTACGAATCAATAATGGTATAAGGAGAGAATTCGCTCTTACTTTATACGGGGGACAGCCATTTCCTTGGAAAGAGAAGGGCTGTCCTCATTTTGTTTAGCAAGGGAGAAAAATTATGAAAAAAGGTATATTAGGCATGTTGGTTATGATGACAGTAGCATCTCTTATGGGATGTGCAGGCACAGGACCAAAGAAATTATCAAATGAATATGTGACCGTTGAAAATTATCAAGGCATTAAAATAGAAAAAGTAAAGGTGTCAAAAGTTACAGAGGAAGATATTGATAAAGTTGTTTCCCATATGATGGAAGGATATACAGCGCAAAATAACCTTCAGGAGGATACGCTGATTACGGATGAAATTGTAAAAGAAACTATGTCAGATACAGCAGAAACGGTAGAAGAATATAGGAATGAGCTGAAAAAACAAATAGAAGATACCAAACAGAAAGCGGCTCGTGAAGAAGAAGAACTTCGTGTATGGGAAAAAGTTATGGATAATAGTAAGGTGAAAAAATATCCAAAAGAACGATTGAAAGAGGTGAAAAAAGGTCTTGTAGAGTTATATGAAGGTTATGCGGCAGAAGCCAAAATGGATTATGAAGACTATCTGGAGGCTATCAAATTGACAGATAAGGATCTTGATGAGGCTGCAAAGGCAAGTTTAAAACAGGAGTTGGTGGCAAACTTAATTGCAGAACAATATGGGCTAAAACCGACAGAAAAAGAATTTCAAGCAGCATTGGAAGAATATGCAGAAGAGTATAAATTTACAAATGTAGACCTTCTTTTGAAAGCGGTTTCAGAAGAAGAAATGAAGGAAATGGTTATTCGGGATAATGTGAAAACGTGGTTGACAGATCGTTGTGAATATATAGAAGCAAAGGAAGATTAGGTATGAAAACAAAAGTGATATTAATTCGTCATGGAGAAACGGAGTGGAATGTATTGTGCAAGTTTCTCGGAACAGTGGATCTTCCGTTAAATGAGAAAGGTAGGAGGCAAGCTGGATATGCGAAAGAGGCGCTGAAGGATGAGCCAATTGATGTGGCATATTCAAGCCCCATGAAAAGGGCATATGAAACGGGAAAGATAATTATGGAAGGTCGGAATGCTTCTATTATTACTGATGATGGGCTTCGGGAGATAGATTGTGGGAAATGGGAAGGAATGAATGGGAAAGAGGTGGAAGAAAGATTCCCTGTGCAGTTATATCTTTGGGGGAATTGCCCAGAAGAATGCAAAATTGAAGGTGGAGATACGTTTCAAGAGGTGTCAGACAGAATTGTAGAAACATTTTGGCAAATTGTTAATAAGAATAGAGGAAAAACAATATTAATTACTTCTCACATGATCTGTCTTACACTTTTAATGATACATTTCATGGGAAAGAGAATTAATGATATATGGAATGTAAAGCCGATATGTAATGCTGCAGTGAATTGTATAGAAGTATCAGATAATAATCAAGTCGAAATTACAGTCTGGAGTGATGATAGTTTTATTCCAGAAGAGGATAGAATAGGAAGTGCTCTTGTGGCAGGAAGAAATTGTGTGGAGGAATAGGCAGTGATGCCATTCCTCCATTTTACAATTTATTATAGTGGTGCTGAATTTTATTATTTTCTGGATTTACAATAATTACTTCTTTTTTTAAGCCTACTGCTTTTTGTATAATTTCTGGAGATGTTTTGTTATCTGTTACAATTACATGGATTTGATTAAGCGGAATGGAGTTGCAAAGGGAAGTATGTTCGCATTTTGTGTGATCAATTAAAAGTACAGTTTTTTTTGCGATTGACACAAGTGCTTTTTTGGTTTCAACTAAAGGATATGTGTGCTCAAAAGCGCCACCTGGAATTCGAAATGCTCTTGCAGATATAAAAGCTACGTCGGCAGGGTGTTTAGAAAGAAGAGCACTTGTGTCTGTCATAATAGATTTGGTGCGATGAAAAAGCATTCCCCCGATTATATAAGTTTGTATATTTTCTTTATTGGATAATTCTATTGCTGTCATTAGGTTGGGGGTAATAACAGAAAGAGGAATATTATCGGGCAGAAAGCGGGAAAAAGTGTGTGCAGTAGTACCAGAATCTATGCATAATACATTATAAGGATGAACAAATTGGAGAGCTGCTTTTGCAATAGCTTCTTTTTCATGTTGATATTCATCAATTTGTTCGTGAAAATAGTTTGGTTTTGCATTTTTTGCTAAAAAGGCACAGCCGTGTTTTCGGTGTACGAGATTCATTTGCTCTAATTCATTCAGATCTCTTCGAATCGTCATTTCGCTACAATTTAATAATTGAGATAATTCTTTGGAGGTACACACCATTTGAGATTCTAGAAGTTCTATAATTTTTGCGTGTCGGTTTGTTTTCATATATTCACATCCTTTTGATTATATGTTGATATTTTATCAAATATTTTATGTTAAGACAATAAAAAGTTTAAAAACGAACATTATATAAACGAAAATGTCTTTAAACAAACATAAATAGGGCTCGAAAATGTTGAAAATAGAACAATAGATTTTTATAATTTTGTTATAAAGGAAGATAAAAAGTTGTAAAGGAGTGTATATTATGATTCAAATGCCGGAAAAAGAAAAAGCAATTGGTATGTATAAGAAGATGTATCAAATTCGTCAATATGAAGAAACGATATATTATTTATTTTTAGAGGGGATTATGCCAGGAACAATACATCAGTCGCATGGGCAAGAAGCGTGTGCCGTGGGTATGATATATGATCTTAGGAATGATGATTTTATTCTTACAACACATCGACCGGCGGGGCATGATCTTGCAAAGGGAGTTTCGCTTCGATCTATGATGTGTGAGATGTTTGGAAAGGAAGAAGGCTGTTGCAAGGGGAAGGGCGGCGCTATGCACACAGGAGATATTCAGGTAGGAGCGATTACTGCAAATGCGATTGTCGGAGGAAATCTTCCGATAGCAGCAGGAGTGGCATTGCGATGCAAATTAATGAGGACGGATCAAGTTTCCGTTTGTTTTTTTGGGGATGGCGCTAGTAATGAAGGGGCCTTCCATGAAGCTCTTAATGCAGCAGCGGTTTGGAAATTACCTGTCATTTATGTGTGTGAAAATAACTTGTATTCGGCAACAACATCAATCAAGATGACTTGTAACTTGGAAAATGTGGCAGCAGATAGAGGAAGTGCCTATGGCATACCAAGTGAAGTGGTGGATGGCAATGATGTTCTTGCAGTCAATGAAGCAGCCCAAAAAGCAATTGCCCGTGCAAGAAAGGGAGAAGGACCAAGTATTCTGGAGTTAAAGACATATCGTATTGGAGGACATTCCAGAAATGATGCATGTGGGTATCGATCTAAAGAAGAAGAAGCAGAATGGTTTTCTAAAGATCCGGTAAAAACATTTCGAAAAAGATTGCTAGAAGAGAACGTTATTGATGAAGAAAAATTAGAATATATAGAAAAACAAATTATAGATGAAATTGAAAAGGAAGTTGAATATGCACAAAAAAGTGCAGATCCAAGACCGGAAGATGCGTTGAAAGATGTGTTTTGGGAAGGGGGATGTTTATAATGTCTGAGATATCTATTGCAGAAGCATTAAAGCAGGCAATAAGGGAAGAAATGAGGCGAGATAAAACGGTTTTTTGTCTCGGAGAAGATGTAGATATAAAAGGGGGAATGGGTGGAGCTTTTACAGTAACAAAAGGTCTTTTAGACGAATTTGGATCCGAGCGAATTATTAATACACCGATTTCTGAAATACTTATTTCTGGTGTGTGTGTAGGTGCAGGAATGACAGGGATGAGACCGATTGCAGATTTACAATATGGTGATTTTTTGTTTTGTATGATGGACCAATTAGTAAACCAAGCAGCGAAGATGTGTTATATGTCTGGAGGTAAGGTGCATATACCGATGGTTATGAGAGCACCATGTGGTGCAACAAACAGGGGGGCTCAGCATGCCCAGAGCCTGGAGAGTTATTTTCTTCATGTACCAGGGCTGAAAGTTATCTGTCCTTCCACTCCATATGATGCTAAAGGAATGATGAAAGCGGCAATTCGGGATGATGATCCGGTTCTTGTATTTGAACATAAATTATTATACGGAGGAAGTAGGAAAGAAAAAGATGCGATTAAAATAGCTGGAGAGGTTCCGGAAGAGGATTATACGATAGAATTCGGGAAGGCAGTAATTCGAAGAGAAGGAAAAGATATAACAATTGTGGCGAATCTTCTTATGAGTTATCGAGCGCAGGAAGCGGCTAAAGTACTTGAAGAAGAGGGAATAAGCTGCGAAGTGATTGACCCAAGAAGCTTAGCACCATTTGATTATGAGACAGTAGAAAAATCGGTAAAAAAGACAGGTAAATTAATGATTATTCACGAAGATACTTATACCGGAGGTTGGGGAATGCAGATTGCTTCGCACTTTGCGGAAAAGTGTATTTATGATTTGGATGCACCTGTGAAAATTGTAGCAGCGTATGATACACCGATTCCATTTGCTTCCACAATGGAAGACTATGTAATTCCATCTATAAACAGAATTATTGAAAATGTAAGGGAATTGGCAAAATTTTAAAGGAGAAAATATAATGAGCAGAATATCGGTAAAAGAAATGATAGAACATGCAGTGAAACATAGATATGCAGTGGGGTATTTTGAAAGTTGGAATTTAGAATCTACGCTTGCTGTTGTAAGAGCAGCAGAAAATGTGAAATCACCAGTAATAATCGGGGTATGTGGAACCTATATAGGAGAACCTAAAAGAAAATATAAGGAAAGTTTGACTGTATATCAAAAGATGCTTGCGCAGATAGCGGAAGAGGCGAGTGTGCCGGTCGCTTTGCTTTTGAATGAAGCAGATGACGAAGCCATGGTTCTTGATGCAGCCAAAATGGGATTTGATATGGTAATGTTTGCACCTGTATTTTCTGTTGAAGAACTTTCTATTCAGGAATTGAAGCGGATTCAGAAAAGAATAGTAAAAGAAGTATGCAAATATGAGGTTATAGTAGAAGGCGAAGTGGGAGAATTACCGATGTTTAATTCTATGACAGGAGAAGTGCATAAAGGAGAAGTTACAGATCCAGAGGAGTTACGTCAATTTGTAAATGAGACGGGAATAGATATAGCTGCTGTTTCAGTGGGGAATTGTCATTTGAAAGAAGGAGGAAAGGTGAATATTAATTATGAAGCACTAAAGACGTTGGCAGAAGCAGTAAATATTCCGTTGGTTTTGCATGGTGGAACGAGTATAGCAAGAGAGGATTTGTCAAAAGTAGCTGCTTTAGGTGTGGTAAAAGTTAATTTTGGGACAGGAATGAAAAGAGAAGTTTTAAATGTAATCAAAGCGTATATTCAGAAACATGATATAGATAAAATGGATCCAAACGATGTTCTTGGTAGGGGAACTGGTAAAGATATCGGGGTTTTAGAACAAGAAGCAGTAATAAAATATGTAGAAGATACAATAAGAGCAATGAATGGGGAAAATCAGGCTTTTTAAGGATGGTAAAGTATTATGATAAAAGAAATAACAATGCCGGCTGGGGGACAGACAACAGATATGTCTATTGTGGGACAGTGGTTGGTAAAAAAGGGAGACTGGGTAGACAGAGGTGATCCTCTTCTGGAAATAGAAACAGATAAAGCAACTCTTACAGTTGAGAGCTTTGCAAAAGGGGTTATTTTGGAAATCCTCGCTGAAACAGGACAAAAAGTTCCAGCGGGAGAAATTATTGCATATGTAGGAGACGAAAAAGACAAAGGTAAATTAGAAGAAAAATTAAAAGTGTCACAAGAGATTGTTGAAAAAGATGTTTGTATTAACGAAGAAGAGGAATATCAGCCTATTGATAAATGCTATATGCCTTTTCAAAATGGAGAAATGCAATTGGAAAAAGAAAAAAGAGATTCATTCTCCAATATTAAAGCTATGCCGAATGCGAAAATTACAGCAAAAGAGTACAATGTTTCGCTTGAGGATGTGGCTAGGCATGTTGGAAAACACATTTTAAAACAGCAGGATGTGCAACAGTATATTATGTGTAAAAAAGAAAATGAAAATAATCAGAGGCTCCCATTAACGAATATGCGCAAGACAATTGCAAAAAGAATGCAGGAGAGTGCGCAAACGATTCCAGCATTTCAAGCGATGATTGAAGTAAATATGCGAAGATGCATAGAAATCAGAAAAAAAATAAATTTGGAAAATGAACAAAATAAAATTTCCTATAATGATATTTTATTCAAATGTATAGAAGCAGCAATTCGCAAATATCCCAATATTAATGCTTCATATATAGAAGATGCAATTGAAGTGCATTTGGATGTGAATATAGGGCTTGCTGTTTCTGTAGAAGGTGGATTGCTTGTCCCGGTAGTGCATAAGGTACAGGAAAAGACCATATCTGAAATAGCGAAAGCGAATCGGGAAAATATAAAAAGAGCGAGGGAAGATCGTTTGATTTTTACAGAAATGAGCGGAGGAACTCTTACATTTTCAAATATGGGAATGTATCCGATTACGCAATTTAGTGCAATTATTAATCCGCCGGAAGTATGCATTTTGGCAGCAGGAGCGATTGAAGAGAAATTGTTGTTAAAAGATGAACACGTGGAAAGTATACCAGTAATGAAAATTACAGGTAGTTTTGACCACCGTGTAGTCGATGGAGCATATGCAGCGGGATTTTTGACAGAACTTAAGAAAATTGTAGAAGATCCTGCGTTGGCACTTTTATGAGTACTAAATTAAATGGAGAGGATAGTCATGTGTGTAGAAAAGTATGATGTGATAGTAATAGGTGGTGGACCAGGAGGTTATTCAGCGGCTATTAAATCGGCTCAAGAAGGACTAAAAACGTTGCTTTTTGAGGGAAAAGATATAGGAGGAACATGTCTGAATGAGGGGTGTATTCCAACAAAATATCTTCTGGATAAAGCAGCGATGCTAGAAAGAATCAGGGAACTTACAAACGAGAAAATATTAAAAAGTGCTGGCTATTTTAGTTTGAAAAAAATTCAAAAAGGTAAAGAGGAAACAGTTAGAAAACTCACCAACGGTGTGAAATATTTATTAAAAACTAATGGTGTAGAGGTTATTTCCAAAAACGCTTTGTTAAAAAAGGCGGGACTTGTAGAATGTGATGGAAGGCTATACCGGGGAGAGAATATTATTCTGGCAACGGGGAGCAAGGCGGTGAAAATTCCAATTCCGGGAGTGGACTTTACAATTACAAGTAAGGAAGCTTTAAAACTTCTAAAAGTTCCAAAGCGTTTGACTGTGATCGGAGGGGGCGTAATAGGAATGGAACTTGCCAGTGCATTTTGCTCTTTTGGGAGTGAAGTGACTGTTGTTGAGGTTTTGCCGGAATTATTTCCCAGGGAAGACAGAAAAGTGGTGTCTTATCTTGAAAAGGAAATAAAAAAACAAGGGATTCAAATTTTATACAAAACAAAAGTGAAAGAAATACGAAATAAATCGGATGTATATTTGGTGGAGTGTGAAAATTTAGATGATGGGAAGAGAAAAGTAATCCAAGCGGATCTTGTATTGTTGGCGGTTGGGAGAAAGGCTTCTCTTTGTGGAATAGATGTAAATCGGTTGGGTCTTAAATTGACTTCAAAAAAAGAAATTGCAGTTGATCAATATATGCAGACAAATTTGGAGCATGTGTATGCAATAGGGGATGTGGTAGGAGGATATCAGCTAGCGCACGCAGCGTATGCTGAAGCAGAAGTTGCAGTTGATCATATTTTGGGAAAAAAAATACCAATAGATTTTAGAGTGTTGCCAAGGTGTATTTATACAAGACCAGCATTTGCATCAACAGGTCTCGGTGAAAAAGACGCGTATGAGAGAAATATAGAAATAGCGATTGGAGAATTTTCATATGCTGGAAATGGAATGGCATTGGTAGAAGGAGCGGAGGGACTCATTCGTGTTTTAATGGATAAAAAGAATAAACAAACGTTGGGAGTTCAAATTGTAGGAGAGTGTGCCCCGGAGTTGATTAATTTTGCATCTCTTGCTGTGAAAAATAAAATGACATTAGAAGAATGGAGACGATTAATTATTGCGCATCCATCGTTATCAGAAATGATGAAGGAAGCGGTTTGTGATTGTTTCGGAAAAAGCATTCATGGAGTGGTAAAAAAGTAAGGAGGCAGTTGGAATGGCAGAATATATGATTGGCCTTGATTATGGGACGGGTGGAGGAAAAGCTTGTATCATTGATGAAAATGCGAATGTTCTTGCGTATTCATTTCAAGAATATCCTATTTATGTGGATAAGCCTTCATGGTCTGAACACGATGCGGAAAATTATTGGACTCTTGCATGTAGTACGATTAAAGATTGTTTGAAAAAATCGGGAGTATCGGCAAGAGATATAAAGGGCATAGGGATATCGTCTGCACAACCCTGTCTTGTTATGGTGGATCGAGAGTTCCGTCCGATTAACCGTGCGTATAATTTGATGGATCGGAGAGCAGTAGAAGAAGTAGAGTGGCTTAGAAAACATATAGGAGTTGATAAAATTTTTCAAATTACTGGAAATCGTATTGAAGACTATCCAACAATCGTTAATATTATGTGGGAAAAAAAGCATCGTCCAGAAGATTATAAAAAAATTTGGAAAATGTTAACTATTGATGGTTTTGTTAGGCTTCGGATGACGGGTGTTGCGGCAATGAGTTATTCCCATGGGGGCTTTTGGGGTGTTACTTATGATGTTAGGAAAAAAGAATTTAATCGAGAACTTATGGATGTTTTGGGGATATCCATGGATTTGATGCCAGATTTATATCCATGTGAACAGATTGTTGGGGCAGTTACAGAAGGTGCTGCAAAGGAATTAGGGCTTGTGCCAGGTATTCCGGTATGTGCGGGACAGGTAGACTGTAATGCGGGGTTTATTGGAGGCGGAGCAATTACACCAGGTGATGTGCAAATTAATTTGGGGACCTGTGGAGTTATGGGAGTAGTTAATGATAGCAAAGAGTTTATTGATCTTGTATGTAACGACGCATATACGACAAATTCTTGTAATGATTTTATTTCGATAGCAGTAGTATTGACCGGAGGACAAGTACTTCGATATTTAAGAGACAATTTCTGTCAGATGGAAGCTGAAATGGCTAAGCAGATGATAGATATGGATGTATATGACATTATGAATCAAGAGGCAGAAGAAGTACCGCCAGGAAGTGAGGGGCTGATTGTACTTCCGTACTTGATGGGGGAAAGAACAGTCTTGTGGGATGCGTATGCAAGAGGAACAGTATTCGGATTGTCAATGCATCATACAAAAGGTCATTTGATTCGTGCATTTATGGAAGGTGTGGCATATGCATTATATGATAACTATCGTCTGATGTTAGAAAAAGGGATTCGAGCAAATGCACCTATTATTTTAAATGAAGGAGGTGCGAAAAGTAAATTATGGAGAAGAATTATAACAGATGTATTTAATGTTCCGACTGCTTTTGTAAAAAATAGAGTAGGGGCACCTTATGGAGATGCTATTTTAGCGGGTGTATCGGTCGGTATATTTAAAGATTTTACAATAGCAAAAGAGAAAGTTAATTATATTGACTATATGGAACCAGATGTTAAGGCTCACGACTGTTATATGGAGTTTTTTGAAATATATCGAAATTTGTATAATCATTTAAAAGGAGACTATGAAAAATTATATTGGGTGACAAAGAAATATGAAAAATAAATATCTCGTAGTAAATCCCTCCATTAATCCTTATTACAATCTTGCATTGGAAGAATTTTTGCTTAAAAATAATTCAGAAGATACGGTTGTAATTTTGTGGAGAAATGACTGTGCAATTGTGGTTGGAAGATATCAAAATGCTATGGAGGAAATTAATTATGATTATGTTAAAAAAAATGGGGTTCGTGTTGTAAGAAGAATAACAGGAGGAGGTTCGGTATACCATGATTTGGGGAACTTGAACTATTCAATTATTTCGGACAGAAGTGCTGAAAAAGAAGTAGAAAGTTCAGAATTTCCTATTATTAGAATTTTGCGAGAACTTGGAGTTAATGCATATTTTAGTGGAAGAAATGATATTTTAGTAGATGGAAAGAAAATATCAGGAACGGCACGGCGAATATATAATAATCGTATGTTAAATCATGGGTGTTTGTTGTTTGAGTCTGATTTGGATCGACTTGCTAAAAGTTTGAATGTAAAAAGTGATAAATTTCAATCAAAAGCTGTCAAATCTGTAAGGAGTCGGGTAGGGAATCTAAAAGATTATTTAAAATCTTCTCTTAGTATTGAAGAATTTCAAGAATTACTAGTAAAGCAAATACTAATGGAGGGTTATAAAGAATACAACCTGTCTGAAATAGAAAGAAAAGAGATAAAAAATCTTGCGAAAGAAAAGTATGCAACATGGGAGTGGACATACGGAAATCCAATGAAAAGCATGCTCCATAATTATAAACGTTGTAGTGCAGGTACAATAGAGGCGTATATGAATGTAGAAGATGGAAAGATTGTAGCATGTCAATTAGTCGGTGATTTTATATCGCTGCACTCTGTATCAGAAATAGAAAATCGGTTACAGGGGTGTCGATTTTGGTATGAGGATGTTGTAAAGGTGCTTTCTGAATTGCCAATTCAAGAATATATATGTGGAATAGAGATAACAGATATAGCAGAAGTAATCTGCAATGTCAATAATTCTTGAATCGGCAAAACAAAAACTAAAAAGTAATAAAAATCACTAAAAAAATAGAAAATAATTTATTGTTTTTAGAAAATATGTTATAATAGACTCACTAAAAACGGAGAAAAGAGGTTGAGTAATGAGAAAGATTATTAACAATCCAGATCATGTGGTTTCAGAAATGATGGAAGGATATATTGGAGCCTATGGGAGATATTATGAAAAACATCCAGAAGTAAACGGCGTGATCTTAAAACAGAGAAGAAAAGGGAAAGTGGCTTTGGTTATTGGCGGAGGAAGCGGACATGAGCCTATGTTTTCAGGATTTGTAGGAAAAGGTCTGGCAGATGCGGCGGCTTGTGGAAATATCTTCGCTTCCCCTGACCCGAATACGGTGTATCAGACAGCGAAAGCAGTGGATCAGGGAAAAGGTGTTATCTTTGTGTACGGTTGCTATGCCGGAGATAATTTGAACTTTGATATGGGAGAAGAATTTTTAAATGATGATGGAATTGCAACGACTCATGTGCGGGTATGGGATGATGTGGCATCCGCACCGAAGGAGAGAATTGAAGATCGGCGGGGAATTGCCGGAGATGTGTTTGTAATTAAGATTGCCGGAGCGGCTTGCGATGCTGGATTAAGTCTGGAAGAAGTGACGAGGATAACAGAAAAGGCGAGAGATAATACTCGAACCATTGGAGTAGCAACTGCGCCAGCACAACTTCCCGGAGTAGAGAAACCGATTTTTGAGTTGCCAGAGGGAGAGATTGAATATGGCATGGGATTACATGGGGAGAGAGGAGTGTTGCGTACTACCTGGCAAGATGCAGACGTTTTGGTAGAGAAAATGTATGATCAGATTATGGAAGATGCTGATTTGAAGGCTGGGGATGAAGTCTGCGTGTTGGTCAATGGACTTGGCTCAACAACGATAACAGAATTGGCGATCGCTTTTCGAAAAGTACGAGAACTGTTACATAAAGACGGAATAAAGATATATGATACAGATCTGAATAGTTATTGTACCAGCCAAGAAATGGGGGGATTTTCAATTACATTATTTAAAGTGGATGAAGAGTTAAAAACATTTTATGATATGCCATGTTACTGTCCGTTTTATGCTAAAGGGGAATTAACCGGAGCAGGTCAGGAAAAAGATGAAGAAATTTGCGTCATACAAACAGAGCCGGAGTTTGATGAAAATGATGTAGAAGAAGCAGAAATTAAACGAAGCAAAGCCGGAGAATTAACAGAACTGAATGCAGAAGATGCAAGGAATATGTTATTGTATATTGCAGATAAAATTATTGCAAAAAAACCTTATCTTACAGAGATAGATAGTGCAATAGGGGATGGAGATCACGGAATCGGAATGGCAGGAGGAATGCAAAAAGTAAAGAAAAAGCTGGCAAAGATGGAGAATGAAGAAAATGTATATGCAATTTTTGAAGCGGCGGGGAAAGCCATGTTGTTATCCATGGGTGGTGCTTCAGGAGTAATTTTTGGTAGTCTGTATCTTGCGGGAGCTAAGGAAATGGAAGCGAAAGAAGTATTAGGAGCAACAGAATTAGCCAGAATGGAGAGAAAGAGCCTTATAGCAATTCAGGAGAGAGGGAAAGCAGAGGTTGGAGATAAGACAATGGTAGATGCGTTAGTTCCGGCGGTGGAAGCAATGGAGAAGACTGCAGGAGAAGGGTTATTAGCAATGTTAAAAGCGGCAGAAGAAGCAGCAAGGCAAGGAGTAGAAGATACAAAAAGGTATCAAGCTAAATTTGGACGTGCAAAATCATTGTTAGAACGTGCAATAGGGTATCAAGATGCAGGAGCAACATCTGTATGGCTTATTTTCCAAGGAATGAGAGAATTTGTTGAAGATAAGATGTAGAACAAGGAGATTTGGGAGGGATATGCTGTTATCCCTCCTTTTTTTGACTGTTTTTTCGATATTGACCGGGTGTCATGCCGGTTTCCTTTTTAAAGATGCGGATAAATGTCTCTGTGTTTTCATAACCAAGACTCAGAGAAATGTTGTTGATGGTGTCTGTTGTATTGACGAGAAGACGTTCTCCCTTTCTAACCCTCAGCGCACGTTTCCATTCACTGAACCCCATGCCGGTTGTGTTTTTGATCAGTTTGGAGCAATAAGAGAGGGAAAAGCCAAAATGCCGGGAAATATCTGCAAGCGTCACAGTGTCAATATGCTCCTGTATATAATTCAGCACGAGAAAGTCTTCCAGACCGCGCGTATGGCTGGAAGAATATGAAGACTCCATGGTGTCCTGAAATCTTCGCATTGTATCTGCGCTTAAGTAAGTCATCATCCCAATCAGGATTTGATCAGAAAAAGCATCGTGATTCAAATGTTCATAATACATTTTCAATACGAAGGACTTCCAGGAATCCTGTGTGTGATATACGAGGTATTCTAAGCGGTGCTGGTTGTAAAGCCCTTCTTTAAAAAACTGGCTCTGCAGATTGTTTCCGCTGGCGAGCGGGAGAAACATCTGGTGAAATGTTTTCTGCTGAATCAAAATATTAAAAACAACAGCCTGATCCTGAAAGACCTCTATAGTATGATAAATTCCCGGGGCAATGAAAATTACATCCCCTTCAGAGAAATGTTTCCGAGTTGTACCAATGTTCTGGGTACATGTTCCATGATATACAAATACAATTTCAAAAAAATTATGGCGATGAAGAAATGCGGGAGTGTAGCGGTTATGTCGGCTGATATACACATTTCGCTGTTCGCCTTCTTTAAAATATTCCTCATCGTTCATCTCGTAAGAAATAATCTCAGGAAGAAGCGCTGGGCTTTCGGATTGTGATGGGAATGTTTGGAGTGGTAGGCTGTGTATGCTTTTTCCTGACATTTTTCCTTGTAAGAGAAAATAATCTTCAGGAAAATGTGAAAAGTGCAACTTTGAAGGAAACGATACATTCGCTCGGTCAGAATACTCCTTGGAAATTATTTGCGGTGAATATTATGTTTATGTGGACCGGATATTTCCTTCAGTCTTCGGCGCTGGTCTACTACTATAAATATTATATCGGAAGTACATCTATGGCTTCTCTTGTGGCAACGATCATGACGATGATTCCGATGGCGGCAAACTTAACGGTTCCTTTTCTTGCGAAGAGGCTTGGGAAGCGAAATCTGTATTCCGGTGCGGCGGCAGTGCAGTTCCTCGGTCTTGTGGTAATCCTTGCAGGAGGTTTTCATACAGGAATCATCGTTGCAGGTGCAGTAATCTCAGCGTGTGGTTATGGAGTAAAGGAAAGTATTTACTTCTCTATGCAGGCAGACCCGGTAGACTACGGAGAATGGAAGACGGGAATTCAGGCAACCGGTACGCTGTCATCTCTGAATGGTTTCCTCGGAAAAGTCGCACAGGCGGCAGCAGGAGGAATCTCCGGTTTGCTTCTTGCGTGGGGAGCGTATGATTCGACGGCGGTTACGCAGACAGCAGAAGCGTTAACTGCAATCAAAGCAATGTATCTCTATATTCCAATGATCTTGCTTGTGTGTTCTATCGTTACGATGCATTTTTACAAATTAGATAAACAGTTCCCTCAGATTCAGAAGGAATTGGAAGATAGAAGAAAGGAAAAAAGGTAAATTACAATGAATGAAACAACGAATAAGAAACAGTATATGCCTTTAGTAGGGGCAGCAGGTATCGGGTCCATGCTTGGGTCCGGAATCATTATCGGATTGTCGGCAACAATCACCGTTTGGCAGAGTGGCTTAGGATTAAGTGACGGGCAGGTGGGAATTCTGTCCGGTGCACTGACATTTGCGATTGCGGCGGGCTCTCTTCTGGCAGGAAATATTACAAAAGCGTTAGGCTTGATTCGTTCTTTTAACTATTTAAATCTTCTGTATGCAGTGGGAGCATTGATCTGTGTATTGTCCGGGAATTTTCCGGTGTTATTGGCAGGCTTGATTCTGGCAGGCTTTGCTTCAGGGGCAGATCTTCCGATCAGCTTGACGGTCATTTCACACGATGCTCCGGATGAAAAGACATCTGCAAGTCTGGTGGCTTCTACTCAGGTATTCTGGCAGATCGGAGTATTGGCATCTTATCTGATGGCATTTATTGTATCCCGTACAGAGGGAGCGCTGGGGGCACGAATTGTATTCGGACTTCTTGGCGGCTTTGCAGCGATTGCATTTTTATGGAGAACATTTTCACCGAAATTTAAAGAATTCCATGAAGCAGGGGATCGTTACCGGGCAGCAGAAGGAGAGACTGCTTCTGAAGAAATCTCTTTCACAAAGTTATTTAAAGGAAAAGAAAGTAAGAAATTTATTTCCTTCTTTACATGTATTATGATCTTTTACATTTGTTGGAATCTGCTGGCAAATACATTTGGACAATTTCAGACTTATATTCTGGTAAAGGCAAATGCTTCTCAGTCTTTGGCAACAGGGTGCGGAATTATTCTGAACATTGCCGGATTGATCTGTGGTATTTTATTCGCATCTGCGGCAGGAAGTAAACATAGAAATAAATTTTTCTATGTTGGTATTGTGATTCAGGCAGCGGCTATGATCGGAATTGCTCTTGGCGGCGGTTCAGTATTCATGATTGTTATTATGATTGCCTGCTACAATATCGGAAATCAGTTTGCAGGAGAGTCTATTTACAAGGTGTGGACACAGGAATCCTTCCCGGTATCAGCAAGAGCATCTATGCAGGGCTTTATTAATGGATTTTCAAGATTTTGCTGTGGTCTGTTTGCGTTAATCACACCGATTTTGGTGGCGCCGGAGAGAATTCAGACAACCATGTACGGATTTGCAGGAATTGTAATCATTAGTGCGATCGCAGGTTCTTGTATGTTGAAGTTACAGAAAAAGCATGGCATTGGTCAGATGGAATAGGAGGAAAGATCATGGCGTTTACATTTCAGATTAATAACGATTTACAGTTTATCCATGATGAAGCGCTGCTTAGTATGGCGGAGGTAAACCATCCACAGATCAAGAGACAGACGGTGCTTCCAACTGCCATCGTTGATCTGGTGGAGGATGAAACGAAGCTGAATGGATATGGCGTAAAAGAGAGCGAAAAGAAAATTGAAAATCTTCAGGAATACAACTTTAGAAGAGATGAGAAATTAATTCTTGATTTCGGTGATCATCAGGTGGGAAGCTTTAAAATCGATATCGATCAGACCGGTTCGCCGATGGATGCGCCGCTGTATCTTCGTTTGAAATTTGCAGAGATGCCGGCAGAGCTTGCGGCAGAATCTTCGGAGTACGAAGGATGGCTTAGCCGCTCATGGATACAGGAAGAGTTTATTCATATAGATGAGCTTCCGATGACATTGGAACTGCCAAGAAGATATAGTTTCCGTTATGTGGAACTGAAGGTTATTGATACATCACCGAAATGGCAGGCTGTCTTTTATAATCCGGTTGTGACCAGCGAAAATTCAGCAGATATGACAAAAGTAAAGAAGCCGGAAATCGAAGATGAGAAGCTTGACAGAATCTATCAGGTTGGGTTAAAGACGCTGGCAGATTGTATGCAGGATGTATTTGAAGACGGACCGAAGAGAGACAGACGCTTATGGCTTGGTGATTTAAGACTTCAGGCGCTTGCGAATTATGCAACTTTTGATAACAAAGAACTGGTGCGCAGATGTCTGTATCTGTTCGCAGGAATGACTACGGAAGATGGAAGAATTTCTGCAAATGTATTTGTGAAGCCGAAAAATATCCCGGACGATACTTTTTTGTTTGAATACAGTCTCTTTTTTATTTCAACTTTGTACGATTTAAATGAAGCTCACCCGGATATCAAGATTGTTAAGGAACTGTATCCGACTTGCAAAAAGCAGATGGATATCACTCTGGGAATGTTTGATGAAAACGGAAAGCTTATGGTGGATGAAGATTATCCGGTGTTTGTTGACTGGTCCAATGAATTTAACAAGGATACGGCGGGACAGGCAGAGACCATCTATGTTTTAAAACAGTTTATTGAACTGGCCAAATTAGCAGAGGATGAAGAGCTGGCAAAATACGAAGAGGCGTTAGAACTCATTTCGTTTTATGCAAAAAAACAGTTATATAATGAAGAGAAGAAGTTATTTGTTACAACCGGAAATGAATATAACATCGCCAGTCAAGTGTGGATGGTACTTGCGAAGGTGATGTCTCCGGAAGAGAACAAGGAGATTATGAAAGCAATGATCGACCAGTTATTCCCGGTGAAAAATATTGCGACACCGTATATGTATCACCATATTGTAGAGGCGTTGTTTGAAGGCGGATTAGAAGAAGAAGCTATTCAGCTTATGAAGGATTATTGGGGAAAGATGATTGATCTTGGCGCAGATACTTTCTGGGAGGCATTTGATCCGGATCAGCCGGATTATTCTCCATACGGAAGCCCTATCTTAAACAGCTATTGCCACGCATGGAGTTGTACACCGGTGTACTTGATTCATAAATATATATTAAAAGATTTTTAGAAAAACAGAAGATTCTTTTGACAGGATTGCTATTATTTGGTGGACAGGATATAATGATTTTAGCATTGTGTGACACACAGATAAAAGGAGAGCATTGGTATGGAGAAAGAATTAAACATTGCTTATCGGGAACCGGAAGTTGAAGACGCGAAGAAGATTGTTGACTTCTACAATTATGTTGGAGGGGAAACGACATATTTGAGTTTTGAAAAAGACGAATATCCAATGGATGAAGAAGCGCAGAAAGGGGATATCATTTCAACGAAAGAGCATCCTGCAAGCATTATGATTCTTGCTATGGATGGAGATGAAATTGCCGGAATCGGGACGATTCATTCAGGAAATAAGATTAAGGCGCGTCATCAGGGAGAACTTGGAATTGTTGTTGCTAAGAAGTATCAAAAGTTCGGAATCGGAAGTGAGATTATCCGTCAGCTGATCGATTTCTGTAAAGGTAATGGAATTACGACAAGAATTCAGCTTGATACCCGCAAAGATAATGAAGTAGCTGTAAAATTATATGAAAAATTCGGATTTGAGATTGAAGGATGTCTTAAAAACACAACACTTCTCAATGGAGTGTACTATGATTTATATGTAATGGGATTAATGTTGTAGGAGATAGTGTGTCAGATTGGCAACAGCCGGGCGAGAGCCCGGCTGTTGCTTTTGGGAGAATTATTTCGCTTGCTATTTTTGAAGAAACCTTACATAATGAATTTATCGAAAAGTATAGTCAGAAATATCGGGAGAGGTGTTGTGTGATGGGCGAGATACGAAATGTCTATTATCCGCAAAATGAGATGAATACAGTATTGCTTCCGGTTGCAACAGGCTGCCCTTACAATCAATGTGCTTTTTGCTCTATGTATAAGGATGAAATATATCAGGAAGTGCCGATTCAAGAGATAGAGCAGGAATTAATGAATGGAGATCCATATACGGAACGTATATTTTTGACAGGTGCGGACCCACTGGCTGTTGGATATGACAGAATGTTCCGTATCTTGAAGCTGATTGCAAAATACTTCCCTTATTGCGGATGTGTGGCAGCGTATGCATCTGTGAGAAGTCTCAAGAGGTACTGTGTGGAAGAGCTTGAATCGCTTCATAGAGAAGGACTCAGACTTCTCTATGTCGGATTTGAAACAGGGGATGATGAAGTGCTGACTTTTATGAAAAAGGGAAACACAGCGGAAGAAGCAGTGCAGCAAGGTCGGAAATTAGCTGAGGCGAATCTGATGTTTAACGCAATTATCATGTATGGAATTGCCGGAAAAGGTAAGTCTGTGAGAAATGCAAAACTGACTGCGAAGATGTTGAATCAGTTAAATCCGAGGAAGATTATTACAATGAATCTCACTGTTTTTCAAGGAACCGAATTGGCTCATCTTGTAGAAAAACAGGAATTTGTCGAAGCCGGTGTAAGAGAAAAAAGAGACGAGATAAAAGTTCTGATCGAGAATCTGGATGTCGGGAAAAAGGTGGAGTTTGATACAACTCATGCAACGAATCTTGTGAAATTGCAGGGGTGGCTTCCTGAACAGAGAGAAGAATTTATAGAAAAACTGGAGGATCTCGATGGATACAAGAATAAAAGAAAGAACAATAAAATGGAAGCAGACCATAATTTTTAGTATGTTTGTATTGCTTGCGGCACAGATTAATTTTGATATTTTCACTACATATTTTCGAGTGTCTCTTGGAATTATTATGATTCCGATTCTTATTTTTTTATTTCAGAGGATTCCGCTTCTTCCGGTAACGGTACTGTCAGGCATCGGGGTCTGGCTGTCACGAGCTTTGTTTTCGGGGGTGCAGAATGGATTTGCCGGACAGGAGTTGTGGAACTATTTTCCGGAATTAGTTTTTTACCTGGTGTATGGCTTTCTTGTCTGGTTCTATTTCCGGAAGAAGGATTATAAAATACAAGGATGGAAAAGTTATTGTTTTCTGCTTCTGGCAGACTACTGTGCTAACTTTTTTGAATTGTTTCTGAGGTTGCAGGGGGACGCTCTGACAATGAAATTGCAGAGCAAAATTTTACTGATTGCTCTGATTCGTACAGTTTTGTTGTGGGTAATACTGACCGGCCTTGGAAGTTATAAATTGGAGCTTTTGACACAAGAGCATGCAAGCAGATATCAGCGGCTTCTTCTTTTGATCTCAAAATTAAATGGCGAGGTAATCTGGATGAAAAAGAATACGGAGCTGATTGAAAAGACGATGGAGCTTTCATACAAATTATTTTCTGAGATGCAGAAGCAGAATGTGGATAGAGAATTATCGCAGACGGCGCTTGCAGTTGCAAAAGATATCCATGAGATCAAGAAAGAGTATATGCTGATCTTAAGGGGCATTTCAGAGGCTATGGATTTGAACCTTCAAGATGGAAGTATGTCCTTGTCAGATATCCTTACAGTTATGGAGACAACGCTCCGACAGGCGGCAGCAGAACAAGGTAAGAAGCTGACATTTGCGAAAGAATATAAGACAAATATTATGACAGATAAACATTATTTTCTGTTATCGATTTTTCGAAATCTTTTCACCAATGCATTGGAGGCAAATGAAACAGGAGAAGTCACATTGAGATTTACGCAATGGGAAGAGGGACAGGAGGATTGTTTCTCTATTTGTGATGATGGCCCGGGAATTCCCAAAGAGAATATTCCAAACATTTTCACACCCGGATTTTCGACAAAAATTAATTTCTCTACAGGGGAGATTAATCGAGGGCTGGGACTCAATCTTGTAAAAGATATGATTGAAAATCAATTTCACGGGAAGATTACCGTAGAGTCGGTTCCCGGACAGACAACGTTTTTGATTCGTATTCCGAAAATACAGTTGGAGGTGGACTAAGTGAAATTCTATTTGATCGATGATGACCAGAACATCATTAATATTTTAAAGTTGATCATTCAAAACCGCAATCTGGGGGAAATTTGCGGGACAAGTCTCAATGCAGAAGATGCAATGGATGATTTGAAATATGTACAGCCGGATATTGTGATCGTAGATTTGCTTATGCCGGTTATGGATGGAATTACATTTGTGAAGCAGGCTTCAAAGCTTTATCCGGAACTTGTATTCATTATGCTGTCCCAGGTTGCCGCAAAGGATATGATTTCTTCTGCGTATGAAAGCGGGATTGAGTTCTTTATTCAGAAGCCGATCAACAGTATTGAGGTGGAAAATGTAATTAAGAAGGTTGTAAAAAACCTGACGATGCAAAGAACGTTGACGGAGATGCAAAGTCTCTTTATGAATCAGATGCAGGAAATTCTTCCGCAAGAACCAAGCAAGACTGTGCAGGAAGATGCACATATTGAACGGGTAAAGGACATTTTACAGAAATTGGGTGTCATTGGGGAAATCGGAAGTAAGGATATTGTCAGTATCGTAGATTATATGATCACGAATCGTGATACCGTTGCGGACGCTACTTTAGTGGAGCTTTGCAGTAAATTTACAGATAACCCGAAGTCTATGGAGCAAAGAATCCGAAGGACGGCAAACAGTGCGATGGTGAATCTGGCGAATCTTGGAATCGAAGATTATTCTAACGATACATTTATTGAGTATTCGAACACACTGTTCAACTTCGAGCAAGTGCGCAGAGAGATGGATTACATCAGAGGAAAAGAGCCAAAAGGGGGAAATGTGAAAATTAGGAACTTTTTAAATGCTCTTGTATCTTATTGTTACAAATAGCTTTGGTAATATTTCACAAAAATACGTGATATTTTAAAGAATGGAATAATTTTTTGAACAAAATTGATACCGTTTGAAACTTTTTGAAACTTCATATCTATATTCTTAGCATCGAAGGCAACGTTTATATGAATGGAAGAATATGAGGTGAAGTTATGTTGACAATTATTTCAGGAGTTGGATTATTATTAGTAACACTGGCAGGTTTTTCGCTTTTTAGTATGAAAGCGCCGAAAGGCTCTGAGGCAATGTCCGGAATGGCGAATGCAGCAATTGCTTCTTTTTTGATCGAGGCAGTGCACAGTTATATTACAGGGGATTTGATGAATATCGAATTTTTCAAAACAGTAGGCGCGACATCAGGAAGTCTCGGCGGAGTGGCAGCAGCTATCACGGTTCCGATTGCAATGGGCGGGAATCCAGTGTTTGCTGTAGTTGCAGGTTTGGCAGTCGGAGGATTTGGAATTCTTCCGGGATTTCTTGCAGGCTATGTCATCGGTTTGATTTCACCGATCATCGAGAAGAAGCTTCCGGAAGGGTTAAATATTATCGTTGGAGCTCTTGCTATTGCACCACTTGCAAGAATCATTGCTGTTCTTGTTGATCCGGCAGTGAATGCAACACTTGTAAAAATCGGTGGAACTATTTCAGCGGCAGCGGATCAGTCTCCGATCGTTATGGGATTTTTGCTTGGCGGAATTATGAAAATGATCTGTACTTCACCGCTTAGTTCTATGGCGCTTACTGCAATGCTTGGGTTAAATGGTCTTGCAATGGGAATTGCGGCGATTGCATGTGTGGGCGGTTCTTTTACAAATGGAATTATTTTCAAACGGTTGAAACTTGGAGATAAGAGTAACGTGATCGCGGTCATGTTAGAACCATTAACACAGGCGAATATCATTACTGCAAATCCGATTCCGATTTACTGTTCGAATTTCTTTGGCGGTGGTCTTGCAGGAATTTCGGCGGCGGCATTTGGAATTATCAATAATGCACCGGGGACAGCATCCCCAATTCCGGGGCTGTTGGCACCATTTGCCTTTAACTCTCCACTGAGTGTGGTGGGAGCGCTGATCTTTGCTGTGCTGGGCGGATGTCTCGCCGGATATGTGGGAAGCCTCGTGTTTAAGAAACGGGTTGAAAAATCTGAGGTCTGCTACGCATAAGTTGGGGCAGTAACCAGTTAACAATATGGAAATCTTTGACTTAGAACGTAAGAGAGCGTTGCGTCTTTTTGAAGCAGCGCTCTTTTTGTGTGATGAGAATCAGGTTGAAAGTTTACTTTGCAGTTCTTGGAAAATAGTTTCATATTCTTGAGAAAAGATACTGTCTTTATTCCACAGAAAAGTGAAATCATGCATGACCATAAAGTCAGAAAGAGGGATTTGTATAAGTGTTCCTTCTTTTAGTTCTTTTTCAACAGCAGCTTTGTACAAGAAAGAAATTCCGCAGTCATCCTTTAAAAGTTGTACGATTGTATGGATGTTTTCAATTTCTATCAGGTTTCGAAAATCTTTCATGGACATATTTTTCAGAGCCAGTGTCTTTGTTAAAATAGCTCTTGTTCCGGAACCGTGTTCTCGGATAATGAGTCGTTCGTCTTTCAGATCATTCAGGCAGTGGATTGGTTTTTCAAAAACATGGTTTGCAGACGCAACGGCAATGTATTCTTCGGACTTAAAAATTTTTGTTTTGTAATAATCTCCTTGGAAATATCCTTCGATAATAGCAAAATCAATAATTCCATCTCTGAGATACGATAGAAGCATCTGTGTATTGCCATATCGTATGTGCAGATCTATATTCGGATGTGCTTTTATAAACCTGGCAAGAGAAGGAACGATGGTATATTCTCCGATGGTCATTGTCACACCAAAGGTCAGGACCTGTTTGCCTTCAAGACTTTCTCTCATGCGTTTCTTTAATGTATTTTCGTCATTTCGCATTGTCTCCAATGCAGAACGCAGAATTTCTCCGGCGGGAGTTAAGATAAGCTTTTTCTTGTCTCGAACAAATAAAGTGGTATCATACTTTTGCTCTAAATATTTTATGTGTTGAGAAACAGCAGGCTGTGTCAGATTTAAATGTTCGGCGGCATGTGTAAAATTCATATAATGACATACGGACAGAAATGTATCCATACGAAAATCAAGCATATGTGAACCTCCTTTGTCTCAAGTGTAAATAAGATTTATCATATTATATCATAAATTAAATTTATCATACTATCAAATATCATAATTTTACAAAATGTATATATGAGATTATAGTATATATGACAGCGGTGGCAGATGGAACGATTGCAGCCATTCGTGCGTCAAAATAAAAATAAGACAAGACAGCAAGTAAAAATTACGGTATAATACAAACGACAATCAAAAGATAAGGGAGAGAGAACATGGAGTTTATGAAAAAAAACTGGAAAGGTATATTATTTTGTCTGGCAATAGCATTGCCTTCTGCATTTTTAGGAAAAAAGTTTCCTGTCATAGGAGGCCCGGTATTTGCAATCCTAATAGGAATGGTGCTTGCATTAGTGATTAAAAATCGGGGACCATTGGAAAGCGGCGTGAAATATACATCGAAAAAGATTTTACAATATGCAGTTGTATTGCTTGGTTTCGGATTGAATTTAGAAGTTGTTATGCAGACCGGAAAACAATCACTTCCGATTATTCTGTGTACAATTACAACTTCACTTGTAATTTCGTATGTGCTTCATAAGGCGATGCACATTCCGTCAAAAATATCTACGCTGATAGGTGTGGGCTCATCTATTTGCGGAGGGTCTGCGATTGCAGCGACAGCTCCTGTTATTGATGCGGATGAAGAAGATGTTGCACAGGCAATTTCTGTAATCTTTCTCTTTAATATTCTGGCGGCACTTACTTTCCCGGCATTAGGAGCGGCGTTGGGGTTTTCCACAACGTCAGGGGAAACATTCGGAATTTTTGCAGGGACAGCAGTAAATGACACATCTTCAGTAACGGCAGCAGCGTCTACATGGGACAGTATTTACCATCTTGGAAGTCAGACATTGGATAAGGCGGTTACGGTAAAATTAACAAGAACACTTGCGATCATTCCGATTACTTTGGGACTTGCACTGTATCGCGCAAGAAAGGCAGAAGAACAGAGCGGAGAAAAAGTATCTATGCGCAAAGTGTTCCCGTTCTTTATACTTTTCTTCATCGGAGCAAGTATTATTACAACAGTTGCAACGGCATCGGGGATACCTGCAGAGACGTTCCAGCCATTAAAAGAATTATCCAAATTCTTCATTGTTATGGCGATGGGCGCAATCGGATTTAATACGAATGTTGTAAAATTAGTAAAAAGCGGTGGGAAGCCGATTTTAATGGGAATGGCTTGCTGGATGGGAATTACAGTTGTGACATTGATTATGCAGCACTTGATGCATTTGTGGTAAAATGAATACACGAAAGAAGGTCGGAGACGCCGGCCTTTTTTTGCATTTTAAGTTTAGAAGAAGAGAGAATAAAGTATGCTTCTTAGTAAAGGCGCAGAAAATATTTTTCAAGGAGAATGCCAACTCCTTACTATAGCACGCACCATTGCATTCGTTCCAAAGATTATTTTTTTTGATGAAGCGATAAGTAAAGTGTACTGTGGCAGGAGTTCTTTACGGAATGTTCTTTATGGAAAAATTATATCCGTTTAAATGGGTTTTCATTACGCCATTGTCTAGGAGAAATCCCATAAATTTTTTTGAAAGCTCTGGAAAAATGCAGTTGGTTTGAATAGCCGACTGCGGAGCCGACTTCAGCAATGGATAAAGAAGTCAGTTTTAGCAATTCGGTTGCTTTAGTCATTCGATAGGAAATGAGAAATTCCTGTGGAGATTTTCCTAAGACCTCATGGAAAATTTTCCCGAAATAGCTACGATTTAAACCACAGCAGGCGGCAATCTCTTCGACGGTAATGTCGTTTTGAAAATTTTGTTCAATAAAAGAAAGCGCTTCTTTGATATAAAAATCCCGTAAATTATTACTTTTACTTATCTGAGTGATTGCAGAAGATTTTACGAAGCTATCGATAAAAAGGTATAAATGACCAATCAGATGAAATGGAGAATCGTCTTTATGATTTATGATATATAACATTTCATCTTTCATAGTCTGAGCAACATCCTTATATTTAGCTTTGTAAACCGGAGAATTAACGCATAACCCAGACAATTCTACAGTTTCTTTGGCTCGAAGGCCATCAAATTCAATCCAAACATATTCCCAAGGTTGTTGAGCATCTGCGATATAGGTGCAGATTTGATTTGGAAAAATCATGAAGCCTTGACCACTTTTAATAGAATAAGAAATTGATTCTTTTTTGGAATTTTCGGCAATTAAAGTACCGGTTCCGGAAATCACATAGTGGAAAAGAAAATGATTGCGCATTGCAGGACCAAATGAATGGGAAGGTTCGCAATGCTCCCAGCCAAATTGATACAGTCCCAGATCTATGAAATTTTTGCTTGGAAAAATAGAAAAAATAACTTCGCTCATATACAACACCTGCATTTATTTCTTTGTTCTTATACATAAATATATCAAAATGCTAGGTGATTTACAATATCGATATTTAAAATAGCATAAAGATATAAAAGCTGAATTATGATGATATTTTAAGACGCATAATGGTATGATATGATACTTATAGAAAAGGTTAGGAGGAAAAAATATGAAAAGGACATGGATGAAAAGATTGATAGTTGTAAGTTGCTGTATTACGACGTCTTTTGTCTTTCAAGGATGTGAAAAGGCAAAAAACAACAGTGTAACAGAAATAGAGATCGTTCAGTATAAGCCGGAAGCGGCAGCTTACTTTGAAGAACTAGAAGATGAATTCAATGCCTTACATGATGATATACAGTTGACGATAAACTCACCAAATGATGCAAATGCGATTTTACGAACACGATTTATCCGTGAAGATTATCCGGATATTATCGGTGTTGGCGGAGATATCAATTATTCTTATTACATGGATGCCGAGATTTTTGCAGATATTTCAGATTATGAAGGGCTGAAGAAAATTAAACAGGCATATCTTGATATTGATCAAGCATTGGAACTGGTGCCAATGGACGGAGTTTATGCGGTTCCTTATGCCGCAAATGCAGCAGGAATTCTATACAATAAAGATTTATTCCAAGAACATGGATGGCAGATACCGAGAAATTGGGAGGAATTGATGGCGCTTTGTGAAGAAATAAAAGGAGAAGGCATACTACCATTTTATTTTGGATTCAAAGATACATGGACATGCCTTGCACCGTGGAATTCTATGGCAGTAGATTTGGCACCGGCCGATGTTGCACAACAAGTAAATCGTAGTAAGACTACATTTTCGAAGGAATATCGGGAACTGTCAGAAAAATATTTGAAGCTTATTGAATACGGACCGGAGGATCCATTTGCATACGGATACAATGATGCATGTACTGCCTTTGCAAAAGGAGAGTCAGCAATGTATCCTATCGGAAGTTATGCCGTACCACAAATTTTATCAGTAAATCCGCAATTAAATATTGATTCATTTGTGATGCCTGCAAACGATCGGGCAGAGAAAAATGCATTGAATTCCGGAATTGATCTACAGTTCTGCGTAGCAGAGACCTGTGAGAATAAAGAAGCTGCCTATGAAGTGCTTGATTTTCTGTATTCGGATGAAAATATGCAGGCATATGCCGATTTGCAAAATGCTATTCCGTGCAAAGAAGGGGATTTTAAATTGTCTCCAATGCTGAACGGTATGACAGAGTATATCAAAGCCGGGAAAATGTTCGATTTTCAGGATCATTATTATCCATCAGAAATGGCAGTGGATGCACAAATTCAGACGTTTTTAATTCGAAAAGATGTGGATGCGTTTTTAAAAAGATTTGATACAGATTGGCTGCGATACAATAGAGATATTATTCGTATGGTAGAAGAATACGAAAATAGTCGGAACAAATCAACAAAATAAAGGAGACAAATGGGATGAAGAATGAAAGAAAGAAAACGTTTCTGATAATTACAATACCGATTTTGGCGTTATTTATTTGTTTTAATACAATTCCATTGATCAGAGGAATTATATATAGTTTTACAAATTCAAGAGGATTTGGTAACTATGATTATGTAGGTTTTCGAAATTACATGGATTTGTTTACAGATACAAGAGTATTGAAATCGTATTGGTTTACTTTTAAATTGGCAATCGTTACAACCATTGTGGTAAATGTGATCAGTTTGTTACTTGCATTAGCGTTGAATAGTAAGATTCGTGCAAAAAGTTTTTTTAGAGGTGCATATTTTCTGCCGAACATTTTAGGATCATTGGTAGTGGGGTATATTTTCAACTATTTCTTCACATATATTGTCCCTGCGGTTGCAGATATGGTTGGAGTGGAAGGATTAAAATCCAGCATCTTATCTAATCCGAATACTGCGTGGATCGGTATTATGATTGTGTGTGCATGGCAGGCAATTGCAATGAATACGATTATCTACATTTCCGGTTTACAGACGGTTCCGGTTGATGTCTATGAGGCTGGAGAATTAGATGGAGCAACCGGAATTATGAAATTCAGAAAACTTACATTCCCGTTGATTATTCCATTTTTTAGTATCAATATGGTGCTTTGTATCAAAAATTTCCTTATGGTATTTGATCAAATCATGGCGTTAACAAAAGGTGGTCCGGCACAAAGTACAGAATCTATTTCCTACTTAATCTATAACAATGGAATGTCTGGTGGACAATTTGGTTTTCAAAGTGCAAATGCAGTTGTATTTTTCATTGTGATCGTTATAATCTCGGTTATGCAGATGAAGATATCCAGTAAGAAGGAGGAGCAGTTATGATAAACAAAAAGAAAAATTTACCGGCGATGATTTTGCTTATATTGGGTCTGTCTGCGATTGCACTTCCGCTATATATGACAATTGTCATTGCTTTTAAACAGCCAACAGAGATGACCAACAGTATTGCCGGCATCCTGTCTCTGCCTCAGACGTGGAGTCTGCATAATTTTAAAGAAGCGATGAGGGTTACAGATTTTTGGCATTCTCTGGGGAATAGTTTGATGATTACGATCGTGACTGTTGGCTTATCATTGGTAATTCATTCCTTGATGGGCTATGCACTTGCCAGAAACAGAAAGGAAAGTAAATTTTATAATTTTGTATATTTGTTTATTGTGAGTGGAATGTTTGTGCCGTTTGCGATTTTGATGATGCCGTTGGCAAAACAGACAGCAGAAATGGGATTGGAAAATTGGTTTGGCGTGGTATTATTGTATGTTGTTTTTTATATGCCGATGAATATTCTTCTTTATTCGGGATATTTGGTAAATATTCCATTAGCTTTGGAAGAAGCGGCAAAAGTAGACGGAGCTTCCATTTGGAAAACATACTGGTCCGTGATTTTTCCGGTTATGAAGCCGATGCATGCAACGGTTGCAGTGCTTACTGCATTATCCGTATGGAATGATGTTATGACACCATTGGTGATTATGGCAGGAAAAGAATGGAATACATTGCCGCTTGCGCAATTGAATTTCCAGTCACAATTTGGAACAAATTATAATCTGGCATTTGCTTCATATTTATTATCCTTAGTTCCTATATTGATTTTTTATTTAATCTGTCAGAAACAGATCTTAGACGGCGTAGTAAATGGTGCAGTGAAATAAAAAAAAGGAGAAACGATATATGGCGATTCGATATTGGAAAGAAAAACAGATTTTTTCAATTGATACTAAGAATACAACCTATCAGATGAAGGTGGATTCCTATGGATTTTTGCTACATTTATATTATGGAGCAAAAGTAAACGGAGCAATGGACTATCTTTTAACTTATGCAGATCGAGGATTTTCCGGGAATCCGGCTGAAGCAGGAGCGGACAGAACGTATTCCTTGGATGTTCTTCCACAAGAGTATCCGACTTGGGGAACAGGGGATTACAGAAATGCAGCCTTGCTCATTCAAAATGCAGATCATTCAGAAAGCTGTAAGCTTCAATATGCAGGACATACGATTAAAAAAGGGAAATATAACTTATCGGGTTTGCCGGCAGTTTATGCAGAAGAAAACGAAGCGGAAACTTTAGAAATATATATGGAAGATTGTGTCAGCAATTTAAAAGTCACATTGTTATATGGGGTGGTGGAACAACTTGATATCATAACAAGAAGCGTAATCATTGAAAATCATGGCTCTGAAAATATCATAATAGAAAAAGCGGGATCTGCGTGCTTAGAATTATTGCCCGGACAATATGATCTGCTTAGTTTTTGCGGACGTCATACTATGGAAAGAACTGTGCAGAGAAAAAGGATAGGTTATGGCAGCAGTGTGTTTGAAAGCAGGCGGGGAACCTCCAGTCATCAATATAATCCGGCATTTATTTTAGCGGATGTAAATGCGACAGAAGATCGTGGAAATTGCTATGGGATTGCGTTTGTATATAGCGGTGGATTTCGATTTGAAACAGAAAAAGATCCGTACGATCAAGTGCGGACTGTTATGAGCATCCAACCGGAACAATTTGCTTATCCGTTAAATCCCGGAGAGCGATTCGTCGTACCGGAAACCATTTTCTCTTTTTCTCAGAATGGCTTCGGAGCATTGAGTCACAACTATCACAATTGCATCAATCATCATGTGATTCGTAGAAGTTTCCAGAAAAAAATGCGTCCCGTTTTGATCAATAGTTGGGAAGCTGCGTATTTCGATTTTACAGGAGAAACCATGCTGGAATTGGCAAAAAATGCAGCGGATGTAGGAATCGACTTGGTTGTTATGGATGATGGGTGGTTTGGAAAAAGAGACGATGACAATAGCGGATTAGGAGATTGGGAAGTCAACGAAGAGAAACTCGGCTGTTCACTCGGGACTTTGATAGAAAAAATAAACGAGTTGGGTGTTGACTTTGGAATTTGGATTGAACCGGAAATGATTTCGGAAGATAGTACATTGTATAGGAACCATCCGGATTGGGTGCTGCAGATTCCGGGAAGAAGTCCGGTTCGCTCCAGAAATCAACTTGTATTAGATTTTTCCAGAAAAGATGTGAGAGATTATATCTTTGCTTCAATATGCAAAGTTTTGGATCAGGGGAATATCACCTATGTAAAATGGGATATGAATCGAAGCATTTCAGATGTATATTCGCATGTGAATGTAAGGGGAACTGTATTACATGATTATGTAGTAGGAGTCTATGACTTTTTAGAACAAATGATTCAAAGATATCCGGAACTTTTGATTGAGGGATGCAGCGGCGGAGGAGGAAGATTCGATATCGGAATGTTGTATTATACACCGCAAATATGGTGCAGTGATAATACAGATGCGATTGATCGAACCAAAATTCAATACGGAACATCATTCTTTTATCCGGCATCTGCAGTAGGGTCGCATGTATCGGCGGTTCCAAATCATCAGACCGGACGCATTACCAGTTTAAAAACTCGGGCAGTCGTTGCGATGGCAGGTACTTTTGGATATGAATTAAATCTGCAGATGCTAAGTGCAGAAGAGAAGGAAGAAATAAAAGAACAAGTTGCCGTATTCAAAAAGCAGAATGAATTGATTCAACAAGGAACATACTATCGGCTGACAAATCCGATGGAAGACGCAATGGCAGCATGGTTGTTTGTATCAGAAAATAAAAAACATGCATTGTTCAATGTTGTGCTGCTGGATAAACAGGTGAATGCGGGAGTGGCTTTTATCAAATTAAAAGGTTTGCTGGAAGGAAGCACATATATCTCATCGGAAGATAACAGAGAATATGCTGCGGATGGATTGATGGAAGCGGGATTTCCAATACCAAGTACTCTCGGAGAATATGAGGCATATCAGGTGGAATTTGTATGGAAGTAAGAAGAGAAAAGAATGCACAGGTATTATGGAGAGAAATTCAAAAACTATTGCCGGAGGTATTGGAGAGAAATCAAGGACGCGCAATCCTATCTTTATATGGTGGCTCGGGCGCAGGTAAAACCTGGATATCAAAAGAGTTAGCAGAATATCTGGAAGCAGAAGGGTTTCAGGTGTTCATTTTATCAGGAGATCACTATCCTTATCGTGTTCCCAAACAAAATGATGAAGAACGTCGACGCGTTTATGAATGTGGAGGAAGAAAAGGGTTAGAAGAATATCTGGGTACAGAGCAAGAAATTGATTATGACGCAGTCAATCAAGTGCTGACTGCATTTCTGGAAAAAAAATCACAGATCAATATTCGATACATTGACTCTGAAAAAGTCTATGAAAAAATGGAGGACTTTTCTAAGATTGATATTCTTCTCTTAGAATGGACACATGGGAATAACGAACGACTGAAAAAGATTGATATTCCAATATATTTACAAAGCACTCCGGAAGAAACTTTGCGGTATCGCATGGAAAGAAACCGAGATACGGACATCGATAGCCCGTTTACGGCACTTGTTTTAGATATAGAACAAGAGCTTTTGGAACGACAAATTTCAAGAGCAAAAATTGTTATGAATCTTTCCGGAGAATTGTCAGTTTCTACAGAGGAAAAGTATGAAACTCACGGGAAAAACGGACCGATGCTGAATGCATACCCGGACAGCTTAGGGGGAAAGCTGTCGGATATGGTTGCTTTTCTGAATGAAGAAGATGTGAAAGGAGCTTTCCAATCTTTTTATATTCTTCCAAGTCTTTATCATTCGGATTTAGATCGTGGATTTTCTGTGATTGATTATGAGATTGATGAAACAGTTGCAGCAAAAAAAGATTTAGAGGAATTGAAAGATTTGGGCATAGATTTGAAATTAGACTTTATATTGAATCATGCTTCAGCACAATCGCCACAGTTTCAAAATCTTGTGAAATACGGAGAAAAGTCAGAGTATAAAGATTTCTTTATCAATTGGAATGAATTTTGGAAGGGCTATGGTGTCATGACGGAAGAAGGATTTATTCAACCGGACGATCAATATTTGCAAAAGATGTTTTTGCGAAAACCAGAATTGCCCATTCTTATGGTGCAATTTCCGGATGGAAAAAAAGTGCCGTATTGGAATACCTTCTATCAGGAAGACAGATATCCCCAGTATTTGGGACAAATGGATCTGAATATCAAATCCCCGCTTGTGTGGCAGTTCTATCAAGAGACGTTACAAAAACTGGCAGGGTATGGTGCAAGCATTGTTCGCTTGGATGCATTTGCCTATGCACCGAAAGAACCCGGCGAAAAAAATTTTTTAAATGAACCGGGGACATGGGACTTATTAAGCCGGATCAAAGAATTGGCAGATTCCTATGGGTTGACACTCCTGCCGGAGATTCATGCGTCTTATTCCGAAGGAATTTATAAAAAGTTAGCGGAAAAAGGATATATGACTTATGACTTTTTTCTTCCGGGATTGATCATAGATGCACTTGAAAATCATAGAACTGAATATCTCGAGAAGTGGGCAAAAGAAATATATCATGAAAAAATACAAACAGTAAATATGTTGGGGTGTCATGATGGAATACCACTATTGGATTTGAAAGGTTTGCTGCCAGAGGAAGAGATTCAAAAGTTGATTGATATTCTGATAGCTCGGGGTGGATATGTAAAAAATCTTCACGGGAAAAAGAGTATATACTATCAAGTGAATACTACATATTTTAGTGCGTTAGGAGAAAGTGAATCTAAGCTTTTGCTGGCTCGTGCAATTCAATTGTTTATGCCCGGAAAACCACAAATATGGTATTTGGATCTGTTTGCAGGAAGAAATGATTACGATGCGGTCAAGAAAGCCGGAGCAGGAGGACATAAAGAAATCAATCGTACCAATTTGAAGAAAGAAGAAATTCAGGAGTTATTGCAAAAGGATGTTGTAAAAAAACAACTGATGTTGCTTAAATTTCGAAATTCCTGCAAAGCCTTTGGGAACGGAGCATCCATGAAAATAAAATCAGAAAAGAATTTGCTGGAAATCACATGGGAAAATGCCGGAGAAAAAGCAGTGCTTTCGGCAAATGTCGAAAACTACCAATTTGAAATAAATTATGAAAAGTAAAATGAACGTCAATTTGTCTTGGGCAGATTGACGTTTTTCATTATGGGTAGTGTTGATTTTTAAGTTTAGAGGAAAGAGAGAATAAAGTATGCTTCTTAGGATTACGCTGATTATTATTTTGACAAGAGCAGGATTGTCTCTTGACTTAAATGATTTAAGAAAAGTAGGAAGACCGGCGATTTTGATGTGTTTTTTGCCGGCTTGCTCTGAAATTGCCGGAGCATCTGTGGATGAAACAATTGAAGATAAATGGGGAAAACTTATTCCGTTTGCATCATTAATTGCAGTTATGGCAATCGGCATTGCACTGCAAAAGAAAAGGGAATGTGTAGCAAAGAGAATGTCTGTAAAATTTAATGAATTGTGGGTTGGTGCGGAAGTCATGCTGTTTGTACTGGTTGGTGCAACGGTGAATATTAAGTATGCGTTGTCTTTCGGTATTTCAACTGTGATTTTAATCTTCGGAGTAATGGTCTTCCGGATGGTTGGAGTGTTTATGTGTCTTATTAAAACAAGGCTTAGCAGAAAAGAATGACTGTTTCTTTCGGTGATTTTATTGTGTTATAGATGGGAATCGGTTAAAATAGAATACAGAAAGCAGGTGGAAGAAAGGAGAAGAATATGGCTTTAGAGAATAAACTTCATATTACAGATTCCACAGAACTGGCTAGAATGGAAGAAAAGATAAGTAAGAAAAAAGCTGTTGAACTATTTGAAAATGGATATTTGGATGTTTATGAAGCAGGAACATTTCAGATGCTTGCAGCTATTCACAAATATTTATTTGAAGAAATGTATGAATTCGCAGGAGAAATACGGACTGTAAATCTTGCAAAGGGAAATTTTAGATTTGTACCAGTGATGTATTTGCAGGCGGCTATCGAGAATGTTGAGAAGATGCCACAGTCAACATTCGATGAAATTATTGAAAAGTATGTAGAGATGAATATAGCACATCCATTCCGGGAAGGAAATGGAAGAAGTACAAGAATATGGCTTGATTTAATTTTGAAAAAAGAGCTGAATATGGTTATTGATTGGAGCGCTGTTGATAAAGAAGATTATTTACTTGCAATGGAAAGAAGTCCGATAAAGGATATTGAAATAAAATATATTTTAAAACAGGCTCTGACCGATAAAGTTGGAGATAGAGATGTGTATATGAAGGGAATAGATCATAGTTACTATTACGAGGGGTATACACTATATAAAGCAGAAGATTTATAAATACAGTGCGAGCATCTGACGAAAGTTGGATGCTTTTGCTTTATTATTAAACAAATTAGTTTATTTGAATGATATAATAATCGTGATGGTATTGGGAAAGAAAAATTGAATATGAGAAAAAATGAATTATATTATGAGTTAATAGAAGATGAAAAGAGAGGGCACAAGACATCCAAATATGATTTTAGCAGTTTTGTACAGGTAAAATCTAGCAGCAGAAAAGCGACAGAGGAAATCCTTTGGGGTATCGGTAAATGGAGAGCTTACAATTAATGCAAAATTGTTGAGGCATTTTCCAGAATATAAAATGGATATTCGAATCAGCCCAGATTGATCAGAAATTGTACTTTTCTTAGAAGGTAAGGAAATGATTCATGTAGGGAAAAATGGGAGAACAAAAAACTATGATTTACAGAAAAGATGAAAAGAGCAGAAAAAATTGCCGGCTTACTATATTGGGGAATGGGATGAAGAGGAAGAATTGTGGTATGGAAAATATCTACCTTACAACCCGAATAGAGGGGAAAAACAGTTAAAGAAATGAAGAGATGTTTTTGTGAAGGTTGTTTATGAGGTGAGATAAAGTTGGAAGAATAGAGCGGGAGAAGAGCGCAGAAATGCGGCTTTTTCCTCGGGTGATTTATTGTGCTGTGGAAGAAAATCGGTTAAAATAGAACACAGAAAGTAAAGGGAAGAATCGTGGCAAAAACTTTTTTTATGGATAGAAAAACGGAATGAAAAAGAGAGTTATATATTTGGAGTAAATTTCATGAAACAACTTTGCTCGGATGTAATCGTTGAAAGTAAAAAGATTGGAGAGTGGACAGTGTTTACGATAGAAGCGTATATGTAACCAAGTGTTCTTGTTCGTTAGTAATGCAGGTGCTCGGTATGAATATAGAAGCATATGATTCAGAGCCCTTGAGAGAAATGGTTCGCCTATTCGAGTATGAAAACAGGACATTAAAAAAATAAACTTAAAAAAATAAAAACCTGTACGAGACAGGTTTTTATCCACACACTGTGGGTCACTTAAAGTGACGATTTGAATAAATTCTTATTTGAACTTATGATGTAAATTTAGTATGGTACTAAACTTATATTCATATTAAGAGCAAATAATAAAAAAGTCAACAAAAAAATATGAGGAGGAGAAAAGATGGAGCAAAATTATTTTCTGGGGTTAGATATGGGAACCGGATCTCTTGGGTGGGCAGTAACAAATGATAAGTATGAGGTGTTGAGAAGACACGGGAAAGCACTTTGGGGAGTCAGATTGTTTGAAAGTGCTAATACGGCTGAAGAGAGAAGAGGGTTTAGGACAGCACGAAGAAGATTGGACAGACGAAATTGGAGATTACAGATTCTGCAGGAATTGTTTGCAGAGGAGATTGCAAAGGTGGATCCGGGATTTTATTTACGAATGAAAGAAAGTAAATATTATCCAGAAGATAAAAGGGGATTAAGTGGAGAATGCCCGGAACTTCCCTATGCTTTGTTTGTTGATAAAAACTTTACAGATAAAGATTATCACCAACAATTTCCAACGATTTATCATTTGAGAAAAATGCTTATGACTACAAACCAGGTACCGGATATACGTCTGGTTTATTTGGCGTTTCATCATATGATGAAACATAGGGGACACTTTTTGTTGCATGGAAATATTAATGAAATTAAAGAATTTAAAATTACATTTTCACAATTTATACAAAATGTAAAAAATGAAGAATTGGAATTTGATTTATTAATAGGTGATGAAGAGTGTTTGGAGACAGAAGCGATTTTAAGAGATCAAAATATTACAAAAAGTGCAAAAAAATCAAAGCTGTGGAAATTGCTTGGTGCAAAAACAGCATGTGAAAAGGGGGTTTTAAATTTAATAGTAGGTGGAAAGGTAAAATTATCCGATATTTTCAATAATAAAGACTTCGATGATAGTGAAAGACCGTCTATATCATTTGATGATAATGGATATGAGGATTATATTGGAGTGATCGAGGCTGAACTGGGGGAACAATACTATATCATCGAGTCAGCCAAAGCAGTATATGATTGGGTAGTATTGGCTGATATTTTGAAAGATAGTCAGTCTATTTCAGATGCAAAGGTAAAAATATATGAGAAGCATAAAAAAGATCTTGCTTATCTGAAGGCTCTTGTAAAGAAGTATATGACGAAAGCGGAATATGATCAGATATTTGTCAAGACGGAGGAGAAACTTTGCAATTACTGCGGATATATCGGAATGACAAAGAAAAATGGAAGGAAAATAGATTTAAAAAGTAAACGCTGTAACAGAGAAGAGTTTTATGATTTTCTCAAGAAAACAGTTTTGAAAAAATTAGAGAATGTAGAAGACGGTATTTATTTGAAAGAAGAGTTGGAAAAAGGGACGTTTCTTCCTAAGCAGGTAAATAAAGATAATGGAGTAATTCCATATCAGATTCATCAGTATGAGTTAGAAAAAATTATAGATAATCTTGCAGAGAAAATTCCGCTTTTGAGAGAAAAAGGGGATAAAATTAAACAATTGTTTGCTTTTAAGATCCCTTATTATGTAGGGCCATTAAATGGCGAAAAATTTTCCTGGGCAATCAGAAAGAATGACAATAAAATCTATCCTTGGAATTTCAATGAAGTGATAGATCTTGAAGAAAGTGCGGAGATGTTTATTCGTCGTATGACAAATAAGTGTACATATTTGTATGGCGAAGACGTTCTGCCAAAAGATTCTCTGCTGTATAGTAAATTTATGGTATTAAATGAATTAAATAACCTTCGCTTAAATGGCGAGAAGATTTCAACTGAATTAAAGCAGAAGATTTACGAGGAAGTATTTTGCAGAACACGTAAAGTGACACAAAAGAAATTGAAAAAATATTTATATATAGAAGGCATAGCGGATAAAGAAGTGGAAATTTCGGGTATAGATGGAGAATTTAAGTCTTCATTGACAGCGTATCATGATTTCAAAGAAAAATTGACAGGGGTGGAATTAAGTCAGAAAGATAAAGAAAGTATTATTTTAGATATTGTTTTGTTTGGCGATGATAAAAAACTCTTAAAGAAAAGAATTGAGAAGAAGTTTCCTAATTTAACAGAAACGCAGAAAAAATGTATATGTACCATGTCTTATAAAGGATGGGGAAGGTTATCTAAAAAATTCTTAGAGGAGATAGAGACGCCTGCACCTAAAACGGGAGAAGTGTGGAATATTATTACGGCGCTATGGGAAACAAACGATAATTTGATGGAACTTTTGAGCAAAAAGTATTTATTTGAAGATGCAATTGAAGAATTTAATTGTAAGGCTCAAACGTCAAAATTGACTTATAAGACAGTGGAAGATTTGTATGTATCACCGGCAGTAAAACGTCAAATCTGGCAGACACTAAAAGTAGTGAAAGAGATAGAAAAAGTAATGGGAGAAAAGCCAAAAAGAGTGTTTGTGGAAATGGCAAGAGAAAAGCAGGAAAGTAAACGAACAGAGTCGCGTAAGAAGCAATTGCAGGATTTATATAAGGCTTGTAAAACAGAGGAAAGAGATTGGGTTACAGAATTAGGAAAATATGAAGATCACCAGCTTAGAAGTGATAAATTATTTTTGTATTACACACAAAAAGGGCGTTGTATGTATTCGGGAGAAGTCATTCGTTTGGAAGATTTGTGGGATAATACAAAATATGATATTGATCATATTTATCCACAGTCTAAGACGATGGATGATAGTTTAAATAATCGTGTGTTAGTAAAGAAAGAGTATAATGCAAAGAAGTCGGATGTTTATCCAATTGCCAAGGATATCAGGGAGGCAAGAGGGTCGTTTTGGAGAAGTCTGTTGGAAGGAGGATTTATAAGTAAAGAAAAATATGAGCGTTTAACTCGCAAGGAAGAATTTAGTGACAGAGAATTGGCAGGATTTATTGAAAGGCAGATTGTGGAAACAAGGCAGGGCACAAAAGCAGTGGCAGAAATTTTAAAACAGGCACTGCCAGAAACAGAAATTGTATATGTAAAAGCCAAGACAGTATCTCAATTTAGGCAAGCTTATCAAGAAGATGCAGCTTTTATTAAAGTACGTGAAATGAATGATCTTCATCATGCGAAAGATGCATACTTAAATATTGTTGTAGGGAATACTTATTTCGTGAAGTTTACAAAGGATGCAGCTTGGTTTATAAGAAAAAATCCGGGACGTACATATAGTTTGAAGGAAATGTTTACCGGAAAATATGATGTGGAGAGAAATGGAGAAGTTGCATGGAAAGCAGGGTCTAAAGGAACAATTGTCACAGTAAAAAAACAGTTGTTAAAAAATAATATTCTTGTGACGAGAAAAGCATATGAGGTAAAAGGCGGTTTGTTTGATCAGCAGATTATGAAGAAAGGAAAGGGACAGATCCCGATCAAAGCAAATGATGACAGGCTATCCAATATAGAAAAATACGGTGGATATAATAAGGCAACCGGAACTTACTTTATGCTTGTGAAATCAAAAGATAAAAAGGAAAAGGAAATGAGGTCGATTGAATTTGTTCCGTTGTATCTGAAGGATGTGATTGAACAGGATGAAGAGGCAGCATTAGAGTATCTTAGAAAAGAAAGAAATCTAAGAGAACCGGAAATCCTAGTGAAAAAAATTAAAACGGATACATTATTTAAAGTAGATGGATTTAAAATGTGGCTGTCGGGGCGCACCGGGAATCGATTGATTTTTAAAGGAGCGAATCAATTGATTTTATCTGAGGGAGATAGCAGGATTTTAAAGAAAGTTGTGAAGTTTAATTTGAGAAGAAAAGAGAATAAGAATGTAACAATAACGGAAAAAGATGAAATTAATACAGAGATACTCCTGCAGTTATATGATACGTTCTTGTGGAAGATTCAAAATACCATATATGGAATCAGATTGTCGGCACAAGAGAAAACTTTGAAAGAAAAGCGAGAGACATTTAGAAGTCTTTCTTTAGAAGAGCAGACACTTGTTTTATATGAAATTTTACATATGTTTCAGTGTCAGAGTGTTTCAGCAAATTTGAAAGCTATTGGAGGTCCGGGAAATGCAGGAATTTTAGTTATGAACAATAACATTACAAACTGTAATCAGATTTCTATTATCAATCAATCTCCAACGGGAGTGTATGAACAAGAGATTGATTTGTTAAAGGTATAAGTATGAGTTGGAGGATAATTGTTATCTCCAAGCGGGCAAAACTGGATTTGCAATTAGGATATATGGTTGTGCGAAGTGAGGAGATAACAAAAATTGTTTTGAGTGAGATATCAACAATATTAATCGAATCTACGGCAGTATCTTTGACAACAAGTTTGCTGGCGGAATTGTCAAAAAGAAAAATAAAGGTTATCTTTTGTGATGAAAAGAGAAATCCATCAGCAGAATTGATCAGTTATTATGGAAGTCATGATACGAGTAATAAAATTCGAAAGCAGATTGCATGGAAACAAAGCACGAAAGAAGCTGTTTGGACAGAAATTGTGACTGAGAAAATCAGAAAGCAAAAAGAGTTCCTTGAGGCGCTCGGAAAGGAAGAGACAGAGTTATTATCATCATACTTAAAGGAAATAGATTGGAATGATGTCACCAATAGAGAAGGTCATGCTGCGAAAGTATATTTTAATGCAGTATTTGGTATGGATTTTACGAGGACAGAAGACAATATTATTAATGCAGCATTGAATTATGGTTATACTATTATTTTGTCGGCTTTTACAAGAGAAATTGTAGCGAATGGTTATTTGACACAGTTGGGAATATTTCATGATAACATGTTTAATCAATTTAATTTAGCTTCTGATTTTATGGAACCTTTTAGAGTATTGGTTGATCGTGAAGTTTTTAGACTGAATCTCACAAAGTTTGAACATGAGGAAAAAATGCAGTTGGTTAATATATTAAATCATGAAGTGAAAATAGACAGCAAAATGCAATATGTAAATAATGCGATAAAGATTTATTGTAAAAGTGTTTTTGAAGCTTTAAACGAAGATGATAGTGCTTTGATCCGATTTTATAAGAATGAGTTATAGATTTATGAGGGTATTGGTGTTTTTTGATTTGCCGGTTGTGAAAAGTGAGCATAGAAGGGCTTATGCAAGGTTTAGGAAATTTCTGCTGAAGAATGGTTTTATGATGTTACAAGAATCGGTTTATTGCAAACTTGCTTTAAATGGAACAGCTGCAAATACGATTATTAGTAACGTACATAAAAATAAGCCGGAGGAAGGTCTCGTACAGTTATTGACAGTAACGGAGAAACAGTATGCAAAGATGGATATAATTGTAGGGGATATTAAAAGAGAAGTTTTAGATAGTGATGAAAGGCTGGTGATTCTGTGAAATTAGTTTCTTCTGAATTGTCATATGCAGTGTTATCGGATAAATATCAAGTGACAGAATGGGTTATAGAATCACCTGACCTTTTTGCTCGGTATGCTCAAGAGTTGGTATGTCAGTGTAATGGAGAAGACGGGAACTTTGTTTTATCGCAGGGCGATAAGATTGTAGAAATGGCGAAGTATATGGAAGTTGTCTTTAATCCATTAGGTGTTGATATCAATAACAAAAAAATAATAAATAGGCTGTATCTGGAGTTGGATCAATTGGCAAAACAAGAAGACATGTATTTACAGACCGTGCAAATTAGGCATTATCTTTTGGAATATTTGATGGAATTGGAGCAAAAGAGTGAGTACATTTTAGATTTTGAACAAGAAATTGATTTGACATTAATATTTAAAGCGGCAGGAATAAAACATGAGATTATAGAAGAGGATTATCTGGAAAGATTGATTCGATATATGAAGGTTGTATCACAAGTATTAGGAATTAAAATAATAACTTTTATTAATCTTAGGAGTTATTTGAATGATGTGCAGATGGAACAACTACTAAAGGATGCAATTTATCAGGAAATTCAAATCTTGCTTGTCGAAAATCAAGAAAGGACTTGTTTAAAAGACACCTTTCGTTATATTATAGATAATGATAAATGTGAGATTTATTAAGTACTTGAGTACGCCATTTTATGCAGATGAGGGCATTTCATTTTTGGATTTGAGGTTTGAGAATGATGTAAAAATGTATGGTACTCAAGCCATGTTCATTAATCACATCTGAAGATAAGTCGTTTGAGAATGATGTAAAAATGTATGGTACTCAAGCTTACAGAGTTCGGCGAATATGATTCCTCCGTTTGAGAATGATGTAAAAATGTATGGTACTCAAGCTTATGGTTGGAATAAAAAAGGTGTGCACACGTTTGAGAATGATGTAAAAATGTATGGTACTCAAGCGATTTGGAAGTGTATGTTGCCACGTTGGTTGGTTTGAGAATGATGTAAAAATGTATGGTACTCAAGCAAAGACGAGAAAGATTGGCTGAACGGTAGAGTTTGAGAATGATGTAAAAATGTATGGTACTCAAGCTCCGTTGCAAGTGCGCTGTGATGAAAAGCTGTTTGAGAATGATGTAAAAATGTATGGTACTCAAGCCTTCCGGTGTCGTCCCGGCAACCAGCACTTGTTTGAGAATGATGTAAAAATGTATGGTACTCAAGCTGTGTTAATTGGTGCATTTGTTACGTTGTGGTTTGAGAATGATGTAAAAATGTATGGTACTCAAGCTGGATGAGATGTATGGTATTGGGTTGAAGGGTTTGAGAATGATGTAAAAATGTATGGTACTCAAGCGCTTGTTCCCTGTATTAACTACGGACATTTGTTTGAGAATGATGTAAAAATGTATGGTACTCAAGCTTATTTTTCCCCTTCGCAACATTCACAATCGTTTGAGAATGATGTAAAAATGTATGGTACTCAAGCTCGTTGATAAAAATGCTGTGATCCAGAATCGTTTGAGAATGATGTAAAAATGTATGGTACTCAAGCTGATGTGTTGTGGTTTGCTTACTGGGTGTGGTTTGAGAATGATGTAAAAATGTATGGTACTCAAGCTTTGATATCGTATTTCTTTGCCATATAGCCGTTTGAGAATGATGTAAAAATGTATGGTACTCAAGCGATACTAAAGACGCAAAAGAAAGACCGAGACGTTTGAGAATGATGTAAAAATGTATGGTACTCAAGCTGGATTGCAACAGAAATCAATCTGCATCACGTTTGAGAATGATGTAAAAATGTATGGTACTCAAGCCAATGATTAAGTTTGTGGCTTGCTAGGAGAGTTTGAGAATGATGTAAAAATGTATGGTACTCAAGCGATTACGATCAGCAATCCGGAACACTTGTTGTTTGAGAATGGTGTTAGAATGTATGGTACTCAAGCACTCCTTTTTATTTGAATGGTGTTAGAATATAAATAGTACAAGTCAAAATGAGAATTCCTTATAAGAAAAATCATGGTACAATGTAGGTACCGCACTGAAGGAGGATCTCATTATGGCAAAGCACTATGACAAACAATTTAAGCTGGATGCAGTCCAGTATTATCATGATCACAAGAACTTAGGACTGCAGGGCTGTGCTACAAACTTAGGAATCAGTCAGCAGACATTATCACGCTGGCAGAAAGAACTGCGTGAAACAGGTGATATTGAAAGCCGTGGTTCCGGTAACTATGCTTCTGATGAAGCAAAAGAAATCGCACGATTAAAACGAGAATTACGAGATGCACAGGATGCCCTTGAAGTATTAAAAAAAGCAATCAACATTCTGGGAAAATGACAGAAGCCATTTATCTCGAAGTTACGGAGATGGCAGAAACTGCCCATAAGGCAAAACGCCGGGTTTCTGTCTCCGGAATGTTGAAACATCTTGGCGTTTCTCGTTCTGGTTATCATGCATGGCTAAAACGTGTTCCTTCTAATACAGAAAAAAGACGTGAAGCCGTAAAAGCTAAAATTCAGGATATTTACGATGAATCCAAACAGAATTATGGTGCCCCTAAAATCACCAAGGAATTGCGTAAATCAGGAGAAATCATCTCCGAACGTACTGTTGGTAAGTATATGAAGCAAATGGGCATCAAAGCCCAGTGGGTTAAGCCATGGACTATCACAACCAAAGATTCTGACTTCAGCAGCGAATTAAAAAATATCCTTGATGAACAGTTTAATCCAGAACGTCCAAATGCTGTTTGGTGTTCTGATATCACTTATATCTGGACGATAGATGGATTTGTTTATCTGACCAGTATCATGGACTTATATTCCAGAAAAATCATTGCCTGGACACTTTCCAAAACATTGGAGGTATCCTGCGTGATTGAAACAATAAAGAAAGCCAAAGCAAGACGCAATATCGATAAGCCTTTAATTCTGCATTCAGACCGGGGAAGCCAGTATGTACCAAAAGAATACAAACGTGTAACCGCAACCATGCAGTGTAGTTATTCTAAAAAGGCATATCCATGGGATAACGCATGTATTGAGTCGTTCCATTCCCTGATTAAGAGAGAATGGCTGAATCGGTTTAAGATTCGAGATTATGACCATGCATATCGTTTGATTTTTGAATATTTGGAAGCATTCTACAATACGAAACGAATTCATAGTCACTGTGATTATATGTCACCAAACGATTATGAAGAGCTGTATCGTAGGCTTCAGCAAGACGAATTGCAGCTGGCAGGTTAAGATGAGGAAAACCTCATTTTAACTTGTACTAAATCTTGACATAGGACCAGCCGCCTAGAGAGATGAACACGTTGCAAGCTAGAATAAGAGTAAGATTTGAGTGGGCGATGATTGCGGATATTGATGTTCCGGAATACGAGACAAGAATGGCAATTCTTAGAGGAAAAAAGAACAGGAACTTTGGGAGCAATATAAAAATTAGATAAATATGAAGCTGTAAAGGAAAGTGATTTCTTGAACAGATGATTAGAAGTATTCACTTTTTATTAAGATTTACATGGATATCAAAGTGTCGTTTGAGATGGTCGGCGGAGAATCTGATCCACGAAATAAATCACTTATGAAGATGTTTAACTTAATTAACATAGGAGAGCGTGCCGGAAGTGGCGTTTCTAATATTTTCAATGTATGGAATGATGAGGGATTTGTTGAACCGGAGATTGAAGAAAGATTTGATCCGGATAGAATAGTTCTGACGCTTTCTTTTGTGAAAAAAGCGATAGAAAAAAGCGACGGAAAAAGCGAGAAGAGCAGTATGAAAAAATCCTTACCTTTATGTAGCCTAATGTATGGTACAAAGCGAGTGATTTAATGAATGCGCTAGGAGTGAAAGAAACAAGAACAAAAGAATTGTTACGGGCATTACTTGCTGATGAAAGTCTTGTAGACGATTGCAAAACGTTTCTTTTCGATGATTTTTTTCCGATCCGTTAATCCATACATACTCACAATTTTCCCTGCATACATTGTAAAAACAAACTATGCAGGGGTTATCTATGAAGGACTATATTGAGGAGAGGGCAGTAGAAATCGCACATTATATCATTGAACATAAAGCGACAGTGCGGCAGACGGCGAAGCAGTTCGGAGTAAGTAAGAGTACGATACATATGGTAGTAATAAAATAGAACGGTTTATTTGGACTGTAAAATAGAATATTTAAAAGCGGGTTACTGAACTAAACTGTCTTAGAACGGTAGCCCGTATTTTTTGCTGTAGTCCGGTTGATTTTTAATAAAAATATTGATATTTTTTGTAACGAATACGATTTTCCTGAGTCATATTCATGAAAGCGAGGTGAATGAAGTGTGGATAACTTTCAGATAATATACGATTCATATTTTGTGGATGTATATCATTATGTATTTTCGCTGTGCAGAAATACAAGTCTTGCAGAAGAAATTACACAGGAAACTTTTTTTAAAGCATTAAAAAAGATAGATGATTTTGATGGGAAGTGTACACTCTTTGTTTGGCTTTGTCAGATAGCAAAGAATACATATTTTACACAATATGAAAAAAACAAGCGCCATATTTCTTTTGAAACATCAGTTGAAAAAGAAGATATCAATTCTTTTGTAGATACACTGATGAGTAAAGAAACTGTTTTTGAAATACATAAAATTCTTCATGAATTGGAGGAACCATACAAAGAAGTGTTTTCATTGCGTATTTTTGGAGAATTGTCATTCAAGCAGATTGGGGAATTATTTGGAAAAACAGAAAGTTGGGCACGTGTAACATTTCATCGAGCAAAAGTAAAAATAAGGGAGGAATTGAAATGAGATTACCATGTAAAGTAGTAGAAGATCTGTTACCAATCTATCATGATGAAGTCTGCTCAGAAGAGACAAAAGAAATTGTAGAAGAACATCTTTCGTGCTGCGATTCCTGCAAACAAAAACTAAAATTCATAGAGGAAGATATCAATATTCCGAAACAAGATCGTGAAGCTGTAAATATTCTAAAAAACATAAAAAAAGAAATGAAAGCAAAAGAAACAAAAAAAATCATTTTTATTTTGGCGATTTTTATAGCTGTTTTGCTGCTTTCTCATACTTTACAATTCAAATTGCGCCCGGTATCTACAGAGAAAATGAATATTACCCAGGTTGCAACACTATCAGATCATTCTATCGGTTTTGGATTGGAAATGCCTGGAAACAATTCTTTTCAGGCAATTGATGTTACCTATGATGCAGATGATGAAAGTATAATTTATATTACACCAATAAGTGCTGTGTTTCCGGATACTCCGCAATATGATACGGCTTATTGTTTTTATGACTTAGACAATTCATTTTATTATGATTATTATGGAACGATTAGTTATAGCGAAAAATGCGGGATAAAGAATGTTAAGAAAATATATTTGGGATCAGAAAAGGATTGCGTACTTATCTGGGAAGAAGGAATGAAGCTTCCGAACGCATCTGATGAATTAGAGGAGGCATATCAAAACGTGTTGAACAAATAATCATTTGCTTAGGTGAAAAGAGGAATGTTAAAATCGAGGGTATGGGGAATCGAAATCCCCATCAAGTATGCCGAAAAATGTATGCTGAACTTCCGTGAAATGGAGTTTTTGTAATACATGGGCGTATCTTGCTTTAGAGAATCAGAAAAGTAAATATTTGAAATTGTCGAAACCTTTGTGTCTATTGAAAGTTGATGGATACAGAGGTTTTTGCTTTTAGCAAAGTGTTTTGTGAGTTGATTGTGGAGTTGGAGATTTAATTATAAATAATGCTGTATAACATCGCCTCAAAGTTTGGATATGTATAGGGATGTTTTTGGACTATTTCCATACATTTTCTCATAGTTATGGACAAAGAGAAAACCGCAGGGAGGAGGTGGATGCTCCGCTATGCAGAAAAGAAAACTAAATTATAGATTTCATAATCCGAACTCAGCGGCAGCAACCGCCGATTACATACTAAAAATATTAATAGATGCCAATTCAGAAAAGGTCGAAAGAGCGATTCAGGCTGCGGCGGATCAGGTTGACCGGGAGACAGAGTGTGATGAGGGGGATTCTGCGTAAATAGTGCGTGGAATCGCCTTTTTGGAAATTACAAACAAAAATATGAGAATTTATCGCAAATATTGTTTACAAATATGAAAATGGAATATAATAGATAGTGAAAGCAGTGTGGAATTTGGAGGTAACTATTATGTTGTGTCAATTTACAGTTAAGAATTTTAAAAGTATACGAGACGAGGCAACGTTTGATATGCAAGCTGCCGCCATTTCTGAACATGAAGATCGGATCATCAAGGATAAAGATGGTGAGTTGTATTTGCCAGTGTCAGCTATTTACGGACCGAATGGTGGTGGCAAATCAAATGTCCTTGAAGCTTTGCATAGTTTATCATTAAAGGTGCTTCGACCATTATATGCAACCAGTGATAATGAAGATCGTGTAATACCTCGTAAAAAATTGGTTATTGAGCCATTCGCTTTTTCAGAAAAGAAAAAAGAAGAACCTACGGAATTTGAGGTGTTTTTCAGAACGGAGCTGGCTGAGTACCGCTATATTTTAAATATAAAACGCGATGTGGTTTTATATGAACGTCTGGATCGTGTAAAGTTAGATACCCGTAGAAGATCAGCACTTTTTGAGAGAGGCGATGAGGGAATTATTCTGAAAGGCACTTTTTCCAGATTGAAAATAAGTGACGAGTTATCGGATACTCTTCCGTTACTCTCCTATCTTGGGATTACTTATCGGAAAAATGAAGTCGTAAATGATGTATTGGATTGGTTTGAATTTGGGATTGATTTTATGAATTACGGGAATCCGATGCAGGAGCTGCGTATGACTATTGCCAATTCTGATGATGTTAAGGATCTCGTCCTTAAAATGATTCAGGAAATGGATTTTGATATTCTGGATTTTCGTGTGGAGGAAAAAGCACATGATCGAATAGAAGTTTTTACAAAACATGAAGTAGATGGTTATGAAGCAGAGCTGAATCTGTCAGATGAGTCCAGTGGTACAAAAAAATTGTTTGGATTGCTTCCGTTTATCGCGGAAAGTTTAATTGAAGGAACAACATTAGTAATTGATGAATTGGATGCAAAAATCCATCCAGCGTTACTGCGACACATTATTATGTTGTATAACGATATGGAAGTGAACCGGAAAGGAGCTCAGCTGATTTTTACATCTCATGATTTGTCAACAATGAACAGCGACGTGTTCCGCAGAGATGAAATCTGGTTCGTGGCTAAAGGAAACAGCCAGAACTCCAAGCTGTATTCACTGGTTGAATTTAAGAACAGTAAAGGAGAATCTGTTCGTAAAGATGCAAAGTTTGACAAGCAGTATCTGGAGGGAAAATATGGCGCTGATTCATATCTCAGAAAGATAATAGATTGGGGGAAGGTTTAATCGGAAAATGAAAAAATAAAGGACAATGCAAAAGATAGGAGAACAAATATACTCATTGCCGCAATAGGGATGGTTGGAGTTGTTGTGTGAACATTAATTGGTTTTTATGGGAACTGGTATAATACTAAAATTCAATTGGATATTGTTGAAAAACAGTATCAGTAGGAATTAGAAATTGTTGAAAAAGAGTATCAACAAGAAATAGAGATAATGAATAGAGAAAAAACTGAAGAAATTTATACGGATATGTTACAGTCTATTTACGGATTAAGAAAAATAAATGCAGGGCTTGTTGATGAAGGTATTATAGATTTTAGAGAAGAATGTTATACAATAATGGCAAGAGCTAGAATATTTTGTGAGGAAGAAACCGTGGATTTGTATGATGAATTTCTGAAAGAAATTTTTGAGAGCCAAGTATATAATGGAGAGTTTGTTGATAACATATTAATTCCGGCAATAAGAAGGGAATTAATTATAACTGGCTAATTTGATGTGCATAAAATATATTATAGATATTAGATTTTGTATGTTAAGAAAAGAGATGAATTTGGTGGTTCATTTGCAAAAAATGTGATATAATAAATTACTCTATTAAGGAGGTTGTGTGTATGAATAATTTGCGTGCTGATATTAAACATAATTTTTTAAAGCAAATTATCTTTCGTTTAGATTATGAAGGTGTTTTAGAAGCTGATGTTGAAAAATGTGTTCTTGCATTACGTCAGAAATTTTTGGATGCCGGCTTTATCAATATGGGAAATAGAACGGAAAATCAGTTTGATTTACAGTTAAAAATGGATTTGAATATTCCGAATGAGAATCAATTTTCGATAAGCAATACTAATAAGAGTTTAGTTTATCATTTTTCTTCGGATAACAAAGAAATATTGGAAATAAGCAAAAGTTTTTTTACTCTTACAGTAGATATTGAAAAAAAATATGGAACATTTGATAAGTACGTTACATTGCTTGCAGAAAGTATTGAAGTAATTAGAACCATATCTCCTTATTTTCGTGTACTTAGAATTGGGTTGCGAAAAATAAATATTTGTTTTTTAGATGACATAGCAAATTTATCAACATATTTTACAAGAGCAGCGTTTAATATTAATGATGTAGTAGAACAGTTTTCAGATTATGGTTGTGCAGCTTCGAATATGGTAACAATCTTGTCTAAGAATAATTACCAAATTAACTATGTTAGAAATATTCAAGAAGGTGTAATGCAACAAGAAGACGGAAGTCAGAATGCTACATATCAGGTTGTTATAGATGTTGATGTGTTTAAAGAAGGTAATAAAGAAATATTATCGATGCTTTCTGGGAAACAAACCATAGAGAATACTTTGAAAATGCAAAATACGATTGAATTTGAAGTGTTCATTAAATCATTAAGTAATGAATTGGTTGAATCTTTAAAACAAGATGTTTTTCAGAATGATACAATTAGAGGAGTGATTTGAAATGACGAAGTTTGTATCAAATAGTAGAAATCCTTATGCAGTACAAACAAAGAATGAAAAAAATCTGAAGGGACAGTTTGTTTCGAAGTCTAAAGCGGGGACTATTCATATATTTAGAAATAATACTGCTAATACAACGGGGAGAAAAGTGACATTTAAGCATGTATAGTACTTATTCTTCTGGAGTAAATATTTCCAGATATAAGCAGATTGTATATTTTGAGAAACATCTGTGTATTGAAACATACATAATAGGATATAAAAATGAGGGGGAATCCATCTTGTTTTTTGTTCGGGCAGATGGAGGCATTAGCTTTTCTGGTCTGATTGATTGCTTTCGGTTAGATGATGTCGATAAAGTCAATGATATTTTAGAAGAAAATGAAGTTAAAAAATTGGATTTTATTTGTTGGACACATCCTGATCTTGATCATTCGAAGGGGCTAAAAGATATTATAAAAAACTATGTATCGGAAAAAACGTATATTTGGATTCCTGAAGGTGTGGATGCACAAGAAATAACATGTAGCAAAGAAGTTAAAGAGCTTTTTGCTCAATTGAAAAAATGCACGATTGACGCTGATGCAGAGTTTAATGTATATTCTGTATCAGATAGAAAAGATATGATGTGTTATAATTCAATTTGTTTTCAAAAGGGTATAGATGCTTTCCCTTTGGAAATAACTTCTTACGCACCTAATTCTAAAATTATTCGCAAACAAAATTATATGGATAAATTTATAAAAAATGACAGATCGGTGTTTTTTGTTTTGGCGTTGGGAAGTGTAAGGATTTTTTTGACGGGTGATGTTGAAGATGATACTATAGAAAAAATACCAGGTAATTTCTTTGGAAAACACATACACATTATGAAGATTCCGCACCATGGGTCAGACAGTTCTGGAAAAATGTTAGATTTGGGTTGGCAAGGGTGTGATATTGCATGTTCTACAGTTTACAGAAAGGGATGTAGTGAGTTGCCATTATCCAATATTATGGAACAATACAGCGAATCAGCACAATATTTATTATGTACAGGTAAAGCGGATAAAAGTAAGGAAACCGAAAGGTATGGTGTGGTGAAGATAGTAACTGATGTTATCGAGAATAAATTTTCCACATATATGGAGGGTAATGCAGAAAGTTGGAGCGCATAAAATTTATAAAAGAATAGTAGAAAATATAGATCGAGAGCTTATTTAAAATAGGTATCTCGATTTTTTCTTGTTTACAATCCCCCATTTTACGATATAATAAAGTAGTAACGGAATGATACAAATAAAACAGAAAGGTCACATAATATGAACATAGCAGCTTATTGTCGTGTTTCCACCGATAAAACCGACCAGCTCAACAGTCTGGAAGCTCAAAAAGAGTTCTTCTCCGAATATACCAAACGTACCGGTGATACCCTTGTAAGATTATATGCAGACGAGGGCATTTCCGGAACCAAAATTAAGAATCGTAAAGAATTTCTTCGTATGATGTCCGATGCTGAACACGGTCTCTTTGACATGGTCGTTGTAAAAGACATTTCTCGTTTTGCCAGAAATACGGTGGATCTTTTACAGAATGTGCGCAAATTGAAAGCATTAGGCATTGAAACTCAATTCCTCACCGCCAACATGACCAGTATGGGTAACAGTGAATTTGTGCTGACTATTTTCGGTGCTCTTGCCCAGGAAGAAAGTGCCAACACTTCCAAGCGTGTGAAATTTGGTAAGAAAATGAATGCTGAAAAAGGGCGGGTTCCCAACATTGTGTACGGATATGATAAGACCATTGGAGATTATTTCAATCTTGCTATCAATGAGGAAGAAGCCAAGGTCATCCGTCAGATTTACCAGTGGTATACAGAAGAAGGTTATGGTGCAGCTAAGATTGCCAATATGCTGAATGAAAAAGGTTTGACCACAAAGCGTAATTGTAAGTGGAGCCAGAATGCCATCTGCAGGATTCTGACCAATGAGATTTATACAGGAAAAATTATCAATGGAAAACAGGAAGTGACGGATTTTCTGACTGGCCAGCGAGCAGATAAAGATGAGACAGAATGGATGGTTGTGGAGCGGCCGGAACTTCGGATTATTGATGATAATATTTTTGAAAAGGCAGGGGAAACTCTTCATTCCCGTCATGCGTCTTTCAATATGAAACACGAGCGCCAAAGTAACAAATATCTCTTTTCTACGTTAATTAAATGTAAGGAATGTGGTTGGTCCTTCCGTCGGACAGTGCGAACTTACAAGAATACTTATGTCCGCTGGGTTTGTTCCGGGCATAATGGACGCGGAGCAGACAGTTGCCCGAATGCGGTGACGGTGGATGAAGACGAACTGATCGAAGTTCTGCAGGAATATTTTGCGGAAGTATTGAAGCAGAAGAAAAAGGTGATCAACCATGTAGTCAACGAATTCCAGCGTGTTTACAAAGCCAAGGACGAGAATCTGGAATATGAGAAGGAGTTGACTGCACAGCTTGGCAAGCTTCAAAAGACCAGACAGAAATATATGAACATGTATACCGATGATCTGATTACTCGTGAGGAATTGAATGAGAAAATCGGTGGAATGAGACAGGAAATCGAGCGCCTGGAAAATGAACTGAAGATGGTGTCTTATCATCTGACCAAAGGGGAACAGCTGGAAGAGATTTTGAATAACACATTTAAAAAAATCGAAGATATCACGGATGTTCGCCAGATGACAAACATACAGTTAAAAAAAATGATTCAAAAGATTGAAGTGGATAAAGATGGAAATGTTGATATTTACCTTCGTCTTCTGGGAGATTTGGGTTTGGGCGAAACAATCCTTATAGAGGACGAATCTAATTACAACGACGAGAGCGTTCCTAATAATAACGACCATACATAAAGACGTAACCGATCGCCTTGTGCGCATCAATCCCTCTCTTGCAGGAGAAGCGCGCAAAGTGTTGGATCGCAATAAGTCAGAGCGCCATATTCGCGGCGGCATGGCTACAAGAGAGAAATATTTACATATGGAACACAAAGAAATAGTATCATGATGACTTCAAATGGCTGGGAAATGCATCTCAGCCATTTTTTCTTGTTTTTTCTTCGCGAATGCTTTATAATAAAAAAAGCGACATTAATATGACCGGACAGTGTTGAAAAAAACACAATCGGCGGAATTGGAGGAATTAGAATTATGTTAGTATCAGCAAAAGAAATGCTTGAAAAGGCAGTGGCAGGTCACTATGCAGTAGGCCAGTTCAACATCAATAACCTCGAGTGGACAAAAAGCATCCTTCTCACAGCAGAAGAGTGCAAATCACCTGTAATCTTAGGTGTATCTGAGGGCGCAGGAAAATATATGACAGGATTCAAGACAGTAGCAGCTATGGTAGATGCTATGATCGACGAGCTTGGTATCACAGTACCGGTAGCATTACATCTTGATCATGGTACATACGAAGGATGTCAGAAATGTATCGAAGCTGGATTCTCTTCTATCATGTTTGATGGATCTCATTATCCAATCGAAGAGAACGTTGCTAAGACAAAAGAGCTGATCGCTATCTGCAGAGAAAAAGGAATGTCTCTGGAAGCAGAAGTTGGTTCTATCGGAGGAGAAGAAGACGGAGTTGTTGGACAGGGCGAGTGTGCAGATCCACAGGAATGTAAGATGATCGCTGATCTTGGCGTAGATATGCTTGCAGCAGGTATCGGTAACATTCACGGTAAATATCCTGCAAACTGGGCTGGTTTAAGCTTCGAGACTCTTGATGCAATCCAGAAATTAACAGGAGAACTTCCACTGGTACTTCACGGTGGTACAGGAATTCCGGAAGATATGATCAAGAAAGCAATCGATCTCGGTGTTGCCAAGATCAACGTTAACACAGAGTGTCAGTTATCGTTTGCAGATGCTACACGTAAATATATCGAGGCTGGAAAAGATCTGGAAGGAAAAGGATACGATCCTCGTAAATTATTAAAACCAGGCGCAGAAGCAATTATGCAGACTGTAAAAGAGAAAATGGAATTATTTGGTTCTGTTGGAAAAGCAGAATAAGCGTTAATGATAAAGGCGTTCCAATTAGACGTTGGAAGGCCTTTTTCTAATTTTAGTTGGTTTGTTGTGAGAATATGATATGGGGAAATTACATCAGAGTAAAGAAAGGAACGAAAGCAGCATGAGTGAAGTATTCAATGTAGCAGATATTTTTGGCGAGGATGTATTCAATGATACTGTTATGCAGGAACGCCTTCCGAAGAAAATATATAAAGATCTTAAGGAGATCATCAAAGAAGGAAAAGAACTGGATCTAGCCACCGCAGATGTGATTGCCCATGAGATGAAAGAATGGGCGATCGAGAAAGGAGCTACCCATTATACGCACTGGTTTCAGCCTCTTACAGGAGCTACGGCAGAAAAACACGATTCCTTCATATCCGCACCGCTTCCGAGTGGTAAGGTATTAATGACATTTTCGGGAAAGGAACTGATCAAAGGAGAGTCCGATGCGTCCTCTTTCCCATCAGGCGGTTTGCGGGCAACTTTTGAGGCGAGAGGCTATACAGCGTGGGATTGTACTTCGCCGGCATTTGTAAGACATGATGCGGCAGGAGCGACGCTTTGTATTCCGACAGCCTTTTGTTCTTACACAGGCGAAGCATTAGATCAGAAGACACCGCTTCTTCGCTCTATGCAGGCAATCAATGAACAGGCGTTGAGACTGATCCGTTTGTTTGGAAATACAACATCTCAGAAAGTAACTCCTTCTGTGGGAGCGGAACAGGAATATTTCCTGATCGATGCCAAAAAATTCCGCGAGAGAAAAGATCTGATCTATGCGGGACGCACGCTCTTTGGAGCAATGCCGCCGAAAGGCCAGGAGCTGGACGATCATTATTTTGGTACGATTCGTCAGAGAATTGCCGGATTTATGAAAGATGTTAATGTAGAACTCTGGAAGGTTGGAGTATCTGCGAAGACACAGCACAATGAAGTAGCTCCGGCACAGCATGAACTGGCTCCGATTTATGCGGAAGCGAATGTGGCTGTCGATCATAACCATTTAGTTATGCAGACGTTAAAGAGAGTGGCGCACCAGCACGGGTTAAAGTGTCTTCTTCATGAGAAGCCGTTTGCAGGGGTAAATGGCTCCGGTAAGCACGATAACTGGTCTTTGATTACAGACGATGGAAAAAACCTTCTTGAGCCGGGAAAGACACCGCATGAAAACGTACAGTTTTTGCTTGTACTTACCTGCGTACTGAAAGCAGTGGATGATCATGCAGAACTCCTGCGTGAATCAGCAGCAGACCCGGGAAATGATCACCGACTTGGCGCGGATGAAGCGCCGCCGGCAATTATTTCCGTATTCCTGGGAGACCAGTTAGAAGATGTAATGGAGCAGCTTGTAGATACCGGAGAGGCTACGCGAAGCATTAAAGGCGGCAAGCTGAAGACCGGTGTTCGTACACTTCCTGATTTCGCGAAAGATGCGACGGACAGAAACCGTACTTCGCCGCTTGCATTTACGGGAAATAAATTTGAATTCCGTATGGTTGGTTCCAGAGATTCTGTGGCAGGACCGAATGTTGTACTTAATACGATTGTGGCAGAAGCATTTAAGGAAGCCTGCGATATCCTTGAAGCAGCAGACGATTTTGAGATGGCGCTTCACGATCTTATTAAAAAATATGCCACAGAGCATCAGCGGATCATCTTTAATGGAAATGGATATTCAGAGGAATGGGTAGAAGAGGCTGAGAGAAGAGGACTTCCTAATATTCGTTCTATGGTGGAAGCAATTCCGGCGCTTGTACTTCCTTCAACGATTTCTATGTTTGAAGAGTTCGGAGTATTTACAGAGACGGAACTTCGATCCCGTGCAGAGATTAAATACGAAAATTATGCGAAAGCTATTAATATTGAAGCTCGTACGATGATCGATATGGCGAGCAAACAGTTTATTCCTGCTGTCATTAAGTATACGAAGGAATTGGCAGATACAGTAGTAGCAGTAAAAAATGCAGGTGCAGAAGCTGTCGTACAGGTGCAGCTTCTCGGGGAAGTTACAATGCTTTTGGAAAAAGCTAAGAAAGCATTGGACGCTCTGGTGAAAGTCGCTGATCAGGCAGCTTTGATGGCAGAAGGAAAAGAACAGGCAGAATACTATTATTTTGAAGTAACTCCGGCAATGGCAGAGCTTCGTACACCGATCGATGAACTCGAAATGATCGTAGATAAAGAAGCGTGGCCGATGCCTTCCTACGGAGATCTTATATTTGAAGTATAATTAAGGGGAAAATGAATGACAAAATACGAATTTTTACAGAAATTGCAAAGAGAGCTGAGCGGGAAAATAAGTGTTTCCGCCGTTCAAGACCAGATTGATTATTACAGCCAGTATATCGATGACGAAGTGGCGCCAGGAAGAAGCGAGCAGGAGGTTGTTTCAGAATTGGGCGACCCGTGGATTATCGCCAAGACAATTCTCGGAGCTTCGGATAATGAAGAGTTTGCGAAGACAAATACTTCTTATGAAGCAAAACGTGCATCGGGAAAAGAAAAGAAGAATCAGGAGCAAAATGCACAAATCCATGTATTCGGTTTTGACAGTTGGTGGAAAAAGCTTCTTCTTATATTGGGAATTATTGGAATTGTAATGGTAGTCGTAGGCGTGATCGGTGGAATTATCAGCATATTAGCGCCGATCATCATACCGGTATTTGTAATAATGTTTATAATTCGTATCGTAAATAATAGGAAAAGATAATAGAAACGGGCAGAAAAAAATCTGTCCGTTTTTATAATGAAAATACTTCGATAGTTACTATTGCATAAAGTAAAAGACCGATGGGGGAGCCATCGGTCTTTTGAGGGGAGTATAAATAATTAATAAGGGGTTGTAGAAAGTGCTCTTTCTACAAGACTAAGTATAATATAGGGAGAATTAAAAAGCAAGTTAAAAATTAAAAAATTTTCAGATTCTAACACTTGTGATAAAATGATTTATAGAAAGTGATAAGGAGGGGAAACTATGAATTATGAAGGTCAGATTTGCAGAGCACCGATGGAACGTTCTTCGTTTATGCTTCCTGTTACCGTAGGGTGTCCATATAATCAATGTAAGTTTTGTAATCTGTTCCGGCATCTTCGGTATAGGGAACTTCCTGCGGAAAAGATAGAAGAGGAATTAAAGCGGGTGAAAGACATAGGAGGAAGTCCGACAAAGATTTTCCTTGGCGACGGCAATGCATTTGGACTTAAGACGGAACGATTGTTTTGGATTCTGGAACGGATTCAGTCGTATTTCCCGGACTGCAGGACAATCAATATGGATGCGACGGTCACAAGTATTTTGCAGAAATCAGAACAAGAACTGAAACGTCTGGCAGAGTACGGAGTGAGACATTTATATCTGGGGATTGAGAGCGGTCTGGAGGATGTTTTGACATTTATGAAGAAAGACCATACCGTTTCCGAGGCGTATGAGGCCATAGAGCGGCTGCAGGCTGCAGGACTTATCTATGACGCGCATATCATGACGGGAGTGGCAGGACGAGGGCGCGGACGGGAGAATGCAGATGCGCTGGCTCAATTTCTAAATCAGACGTATCCTGCGCATGTGGTAAATTTTTCCATGTTTATTCATCGGGAAGTTCCGTTATATAGAGAGATTGAAAACGGAAATTATGTGCCGGCGGACGAACTGGAATCACTGCGGGAAGAGAAAAGGCTGCTTGAACAACTGAACATCCCGGTTAAATATGAAGGATTTCACGATTATCTCCAGATTCGTGTCAGAGGGAAATTGCCGTCGGATCAGGAGAAGATGGTCGGGAAATTGGAGACTTTCATTAAAAAGTATGAAGCAAAACAGCCCATTTATGCGTTGGTTCAAGGAGAATGTCCTGATCTTGTGAAATGTGATAATTTAGAAAATGTGTGGGCGAATACATAAAAGATATTGTGGACGGACATACTATCCTCGTAACGAAAAAGAAATAGGAGGATTTGACATGGCTAAGAACTACAATTCATCTAATCAGAACAAAGCTGACAAGAATTCTGCAAACAGAAATGCAATGGATAAGAACTCTGCAAACAGAAATGCATCTGATAAAAATGCGTCTGACAGAAATTCTTATAGCAAAAATGCTTCCAATGCAGGCAGCGAAAACAGCAAATACTAAGCATTACTTCGGAAGAAAGGCGTGTGGCGGGTTCACACGTCTTTTTCCTTGACAAACGGGGAAGTCAGTAAGTAAGATAGAGGAGAAGACTGGAAATTACATAAATGGAGAATTGTATGAGAAAAATAGAATTGATAGCCCCTTGCCATTTTGGTCTGGAGGCTGTTTTGAAGAGAGAGATCGTTGATCTTGGTTATGAAATATCAGCGGTAGAGGACGGAAGAGTTACGTTCTGCGGAGATGAGGATGCTATTTGCCGGGCAAATATCTTCCTTCGTACTGCAGAGCGGATTCTGGTGAAAGTAGGAAGCTTTCGGGCGGTGACTTTTGAAGAGCTGTTTGAGAAGACAAGGGCACTTCCGTGGGAAGAATTTATTCCAAAGAACGGCAAATTCTGGGTGGCAAAAGCTGCTTCGGTAAAGAGCAAATTATTCAGCCCGTCGGATATTCAGTCAATCATGAAAAAGGCAATGGTAAGAAGATTGTCAGAGAAATACAAGATTGAATGGTTCCCGGAAGATGGAGCGGCTTATCCGGTGCGCGTATTTTTGATGAAAGATGTTGTGACGGTCGGAATTGATACATCCGGGGTCTCTCTTCATAAGAGAGGCTATCGTGAAGTGTCCGGTAAAGCGCCGATCACCGAGACGCTTGCTGCGGCTCTTATTATGTTAACTCCGTGGAAAAAAGACCGCGTGTTGGTAGACCCATTCTGCGGAAGTGGCACATTTCCGATTGAAGCTGCTATGATGGCGGCAAATATTGCTCCGGGGATGAACCGCACATTTACAGCGGAGGAGTGGATCAACGTGATACCGAAGAAGCTATGGTATGACGTGGCAGACGAGGCAAATGATTTGATCAGAGATGATATAGAAGTTGATATTCAAGGATACGATCTGGATGGCTCTGTAATTAAGGTTGCAAGAAGAAATGCCAGAGAGGCGGGCGTAGATCATCTGATTCATTTTCAGGAGCGAAATGTAAAGAATCTAAGCCATCCGAAGAAATATGGATTCATTATTACGAACCCACCGTACGGGGAGCGTCTGGAAGATAAGAAAGATCTTCCGGAGCTTTATCATGCGTTCGGAAGAAGCTTTGCGGCGCTTGACTCATGGTCTGCTTATATGATTACATCCTACGAAGAAGCAGAGCGGTATTTTGGAAGAAAGGCAGATAAAAACCGGAAAATATATAATGGAATGCTGAAAACGTATTTTTATCAGTTTCTGGGACCGAAACCGCCGAGAAGAGAAAAGGAGAGGTAGAATGAAAAAGCTTATATTTGCAACGGGAAATGAACATAAAATGAAAGAAATCCGCATGATACTGGCGGATCTCGGAATGGAAATCCTCTCCCAGAAGGAAGCCGGTATTCAGGCGGATGTTGTGGAGGATGGCACTACATTTGAAGAAAATGCGCAGATCAAAGCGGGAGAAATATCAAAGATTGCGTTAGCAATGCCGGAATACAAGGATGCAATTGTATTGGCAGATGATTCGGGGCTGGAGATTGACTATCTCGGAGGAGAACCGGGAATCTATTCTGCGAGATATTTGGGAGAAGATACTTCTTACGATATTAAAAATCAAGTGATTCTTGATCGTCTTGCCGGGGTGCCGGACGAAGAGCGGACAGCACGGTTCGTATGTGCCATTGCCGCAGCACTGCCGGATGGAAGGAAAGAAGTGGTGAGAGGAACTATGGAAGGGATCATAGGGCATGAAATTGCAGGTGAGAATGGTTTTGGATATGATCCTGTTTTTTATCTTCCGGAATATGGATGTACCAGTGCACAGCTGTCGCCGGAGAAGAAAAATGAATTGAGCCACAGAGGAGAGGGATTGAGAAAAATAAGAGCTGTCTTAGAAGAAACATTGAAGTAACAAATGTGAGGAAAACGGATGAAAGCATTAATCGTGAGTGATACCCATGGTTCACATAGAAATCTTGAGCGTGTGATTGAGAAAGAGCAACCGCTGGATCTTTTGATTCACCTTGGCGATGTGGAAGGTGGAGAGGATTATATTGAAGCAATTGCGGACTGTCCGGTTCATGTCGTGGCAGGAAATAATGATTTTTTCAGTGAGCTTCCAAGAGAAGAAGAATTTTTTGTAGGTGGCAGCCATATTTTTATTACACATGGTCATTACTATTATGTATCCATGAATGAAAACCGTTTAAAAGAAGAAGCAAAGGGACGAGGTGTGGATATCGCGATGTATGGACACACCCATCGCCCTGCGCTTTCACAGGAAGACGGGGTTACGATACTGAACCCCGGAAGCATTGCATATCCGCGTCAGACGGGCAGAAAAGCGTCCTATATGATCATGGAAGTGCAGGACGGAAATAGCCCAAGATTCGAGCTAAAATACATTTAAAATAAAAAAAGAAGGAAAATGAAAAAAGTTGAAAAAAGTTGTTGACAAGTTGGACATGTTCGGATATAATAACTCTTGTGTCACGGGGAAACAACTTGAAAGACACAAAACAAAATACCTTCGGGGTGTGGCTCAGCTTGGCTAGAGCGCCTGGTTTGGGACCAGGAGGTCGCA
>ENA-OWPD01000160-OWPD01000160.1-human-gut-metagenome-genome-assembly--contig:-NODE-160-length-86237-cov-39.153060_pt1 | contig 86237 bp, 57 predicted proteins | sample MGYA00248262_ERZ651842 | MGnify/ENA primary metagenome ERZ651842 (study PRJEB26924, sample SAMEA4378253) | human gut metagenome | biome: human gut; feature: human-associated habitat; material: faeces... | reverse complement strand
CCGAACCGTTTTCAACCTTTATGTGTTTGAAGAGAAATCGCACAAGGAGATAGCCGGGATGCTTCACATTAAAGAACATTCGTCTACTTCGCAGTTACACAGAGCCAAGTATTTGTTAGCAAAAAGAATAAAAGAATATAGAAATCATGAAGAAAGAAAATGATGAAATAACCGATCTGTTTCGCACTCGTCTCGCTGATGCCGGGATGACTGTTCGGGATGGCTTTTGGGAAGAGCTTTCGCAGGATATCCCTGTGGCTTGCCAGCATCGCCGTCGGTTGATATTCTTCCGTGTGGCAGCGGCAGCATCTGTGTTGCTGGTATTGGCTGCATCCTCAGCTACTTTCTGGTATCTCTCTCCGAAAGAAGAGATGGAGGAGGCGTTTACCAAAATCGTGGTGGCGAACAGCGGAAGAATGGATGGAGATGGTGTACGCGCTAATCAGTTGCCGACGGCAATGGAACCTGTATTGCCGAAACCGGCACCTAAATCATTTGGATTATTATCGCAGTATCCGGAAGAGGGAGACTCGGTTTCCATTTCCTTCTCCATGTCTTTCTCTTTCTCGGCAACTACCACCACGGGAAATGGCAACCGATACGGCAACCAAGGTCGCAACGGTTATTGGCAGGCGAATAATGGTAACACAGAACCATCCGCCGCACAAGAAGAAAAATATACTACCGGTACACCTGCTCCGGTGGAAAACGTAAAAAAACATCGCTGGGCTCTGAAAGCGCAGATGGGGACGGCACTTCCGGCAGAGGACGGTACCTACAAGATGCCGATCTCCGCAGGAGTCACTGTAGAGCGGAAACTGAATGACTATCTCGGAATAGAGACCGGACTGCTTTATTCGAATCTGCGCTCGGAAGGACAGCACCTGCATTATCTGGGCATCCCGCTGAAAGCGAATATTACCTTGATGGATACAAAGAAAATCGACCTCTACGCTACGGTAGGCGGAGTGGCGGACAAATGTATAGCCGGTGCGCCGGACAACAGTTTTAAAGAAGAACCTATCCAACTGGCAGTTACTGCCGGTATCGGAATCACTTACAAAATTAATGACCGATTGGCGGTTTTTGCCGAGCCGGGTGTTTCCCATCATTTCAAGACGGATTCGAAACTGGCTACGGTACGCACGAAACGGCCGACTAATTTTAATTTACTTTGCGGACTTCGCATGACGTATTAATCCTTATGAAAATGAAAAAAACACTTATGATGCTGTGGATGGCTGTTAGCCTGATGGTATCCCTGGTGGGATGCAGCAGCGAAGAAATGGACTATGAGAATCCCGATGTAACCGTTTTTGTGAAACAGCTGAAAGCGGGTACCTATAATATGAAGAATGAAAAAGGGGTCGTGGAAGTTCCTCATTTCACTGAAGAGGACATTCCCGAACTATTGAAATATGCGGAAGATTTGACTATTATTCCTTCTTTCCCGTCAGTCTACAATACGAATAACGGTAAAATCCGTTTAGGTGAATGTATGCTTTGGGTGATAGAATCGATCCGTCAGGGAACAGCCCCGTCGTTAGGTTGCAGGATGGTACTGGCGAATGCCGAAAATTACGAAGCCATCTATTTCCTGACCGACGACGAAGTGCTCGACGCGGCAGCCTGCTATCGTCGATGGTGGGGAGGGCGGAAATATCCGAAGACGACCTGGACGATTGATCCGTGCTACGACGAGCCGCTTTGTGGCTCAGGATACCGATGGTGGTAAAAAAAGAAAAATCCTTCGGTGTATAAAAACTAAAAAACATGAGGCAACGTTTATTTGTATCAGCAGTCTTTGTACTGCTGACAGGGGCGTGCTATGCCCAATGGACGAAGGAAGATTCTCTGCGATTGAAGAAATCACTGAAGGAGGGCGAAGAGCTGAAGCTGAATAAGGAAGCCGTCAGACAGATTGATTTGAATGCAGGAGCAGCCAATCCGCGTGTGTATGAGGAGAAACGATGGATGCGTTTTGATGAGTCGCTTCCGCGTGTGATTTCTCCTTCTGCTGTGGTCGAATCGGATACTTTGTACGATAAACGGAGGATAACAGGTGGGAAACTTCCTCTTCAAATGCTTGAAGTGTACAAGCCTGTTTATGCTCACTTGCCATTGGATACATTGAAAATTGCGATGGAGTTTAAGCTCCCTCCCCCCGAAGGAATATCTTTAGGGAATGGAGTAAGAGTGAACGGAGGTACGTTTAGCGGTTTGGATTTACTGCAGGTCTTTACGAGAGAGTTCTGGCAGTTCAGGAAGAAACGAATGCGCGCACGTACGATGGGGGTACTTGAGGAATATAGAAAACAGAGGTAGAAAGATGAGTGAATTGATAAAACGTTTGATAACAGCTATGACACTGTGCTTGACAGCTTTGCTGGTACATGCGCAGGAATGGACGAAGGAGGATTCCTTGCGTCTGAGAAAGTTGCTGGACAGTGATCAGGAGCTGAATTTGAATCAGGATGCAGTCAGGCAGATTGATTTCGGCAGCGCTGTCGGTACTCCCCGCATGTCGGTGGAAAAGAAGTGGATGCTGCCCGATGAGTCGCTTCCCGAAGCATTGCCTAAACCGAAAGTGGTATTGAGTCTGATGCCCTATAAGGCAAATACTCCTTATAATTGGGACCCCGTTTTTCAGAAGAAAATAAGAATGGATAAGAATACCTGGCGTGGAGATCCGCATTACGAAATGCGTCATCAAAGGTCGTACAGCAACTGGGCGCGTAATCCGATGGCGGGAGGAGTCCGCAAATCATTGGAGGAGATACGGGCGAGCGGGGTACGTTTCCGTCAGTTGAGCGAACGGGCGAATGGAATGATGGTTAATTCGGTAGTGATGGATAGCCCGATTCCTTTGTTTGGAGGCAGCGGCGTGTACATCAATGGAGGAACTATCGGAGGGCTTGATCTGATGGCGGTTTTCACCAAAAACTTCTGGGATAAAAAAGGAAAAGAACGTCGGGAGCGTACGTTGGAAGTGTTGAGAACCTATGGGGATTCGACGACTGTACTGATCAATCGCCCCATTGAACAGATTGCCCGCTGAAACTGTTTTATTAAATATGGACATGTCTCATGTTCCATGTTATCAGATTAGCACATTGAAAAACGATTAATTTATGAACAGAATTACTTCTCTTTTCGGTATTCAGTATCCTATTATTCAAGGTGGCATGGTGTGGTGTAGCGGTTGGCGTCTCGCTTCTGCAGTAAGTAATGCGGGAGGATTGGGACTGCTTGGCGCAGGCTCTATGCATCCGGAGACTCTTCGTGAACATATCCGGAAATGCCGTGCGGCTACAGACCGTCCCTTTGGAGTCAATATTCCCTTGATGTATCCTCAGATTGAAGAAATCATGGCGATTGTTGCCGAAGAGGGCGTCAAGATCGTTTTCACTTCTGCCGGAAATCCTAAAGCATGGACCGGATGGCTACACGAACGTGGTATTATCGTAGCTCATGTCGTTTCCTCTTCCCGTTTCGCGATGAAATGTGAAGAGGCGGGAGTAGATGCGGTAGTCGCCGAGGGTTTCGAAGCCGGCGGACATAACGGGCGTGAAGAAACTACCACTTTCTGCTTGATTCCTGCGGTACGCAATGCGACCACTTTGCCTTTGATCGCTGCAGGAGGTATCGGTACGGGAGAAGGTATCTTTGCTGCCATGGTGCTGGGAGCAGAAGGGGTACAAATCGGAACTCGTTTTGCGTTGACGGATGAAAGTTCAGCAAGTCCGGTCTTCAAAGAATATTGTCTGGGTTTGGGAGAAGGAGATACTAAATTATTATTGAAGAAACTGGCTCCGACACGTTTGGTACGGAATAATTTCCGGGATGCTGTGGAGAGGGCTGAGGATGGCGGTGCTTCTGCCGAAGAATTGCGGACTCTTCTTGGGAGAGGTCGTGCGAAGAAAGGTATCTTTGAAGGGGATCTGGAAGAAGGCGAACTGGAGATAGGGCAGGTGTCGGCTATTGTTTCCCGTCAGCAGTCAGTAGCGGAAGTCATGAATGAATTGGTGGAGGCTATGCAGCGGGCAGCGGAGAAGAAATATTTGTAGAAAAATAAGTTCCGAAGTAGTCGGGCTTGGAAAAACCTAACTACTTCAGAACTTTACTACTTCAGAAAGTTGGCTGCTTAATCAGTTTATAGGTTCATATTTCAGGTCGAATACATCCGCTACAGCTTTATATACCACTTTTCCTTCCACTACATTCAAACCGAGTGCTAGTGTCGGGTCGTCTTTACAAGCTTTTTTCCATCCTTTATTTGCTAAAGCAATGACATAAGGGAGAGTAGCATTGGTCAAAGCCAGCGTAGAAGTATAAGGTACAGCTCCCGGGATATTGGCTACGGCATAATGAACGATACCGTCTATCACATAGGTCGGCGCACTGTGGGTCGTGGGGTGTGACGTTTCGAAACATCCTCCCTGATCTATTGCTACATCCACAAGTACCGTACCGGGCTGCATCATTGCAAGCATATTTCGGGTAATCAGATGAGGCGCTTTATCCCCCGGAATCAGCACGGAACCGATGACCAGATCAACATCCGGCAATTCCTTTTTTATCCTTAATTCGGATGCGTACAGCGTCTTGACATTTTTCGGTAATGTCTCGCTGAGATAGCGCAGGCGTGACAGATTAATATCTGCAACTGTAACATCCGCACCCATTCCCGCAGCCATCTGCGCTGCATTACTTCCGACAATACCGCCTCCGAGAATTAATACTTTGGCAGGCTTCACACCGGGGACTCCTCCCAGAAGGATACCTTTTCCTCCTTGCGGCTTTTCCAAAAAGCGTGCTCCTTCCTGAATGGACATGCGTCCGGCTACCTCACTCATAGGGATAAGCAGGGGTAAAGAATGGTCCTCCTTTTCTACGGTTTCGTATGCCAGACAGATCGACTTATTGTCAATCATGGCAAGAGTCAGTTCCTTATCGGAAGCAAAATGGAAGTAAGTGAACAATAACTGTCCTTTTCTGATCAGATGGTATTCGGGCGCGATAGGCTCTTTAACCTTTACAATCATATCTGCTGTGGCATAGACATCCTCTATTGTCGGAAGCACCTGTGCACCGACAGACAGATATGCTTCATCCGGAAAACCACTATTGATACCTGCCGTATGCTGGATATATACTTGGTGACCTTGCTTCACAACTTCGGCAACTCCGGAAGGTGTCATGCCTACCCGATTCTCGTTGTTCTTGATTTCTTTGGGTACTCCGATGATCATATTGTTATATATTAAAGGTTTAACATGGACCAATTTACGAAAAATCCCCTTACGTTGTTATTCGCAAGGGGATGTTTAAAAACAGAATGCTATATAATTCGGTCAATTTAATAAACCCGGGTTTGCGGCAATAGCACTTTGTGGAATGCGTAGTGTATAGCGTGAATCATCTTGTTCTAATAGATAAGCTTGTCCGTTCAATATTTTTTCAATTCGTGGACGGGTGGTACGACGTAGATCGAACCAACGATGACCTTCGAAAGCAAGTTCAAGAGCCCGTTCTTCCAGAATTTCTTTAATTAAATCTGCTTGATTCATAGCGTCCACAGCTTTTTTCTTTTCTGCATAACCTTCCGGAGTGTATCGCTTTTCCATCAATTGTAGCAGGCGGGTACGAGCTTCGGGCAATTTATTCATTTGTGCAGCTGCTTCGGCAGCGTTCAAATAAATTTCTCCTGTACGGAAAGTACAGTTATGCTCTGCTTTTCCGCTTTTTTTCGAGATGTACTTATCTCCACTTAAACTATAGTATTTGTTCTGGCGGAGATCCTTATTTGCATCATATTTTTCCATGAACGCAGGTATCAATATGGATGCTGAAGTAACGTCATCATTGAAAAACTCATAAGCAGTAATCATCTCTGCTGATGTATAATTATTGGGAAGTTTGGCTTCCGGATCATTGAGATCTTCTAATGTGGATTTTTGAACTAATATGCGTTCTGCCGCATCATAGGCTTCTTTCCAGTTTCCCATGTACAGGCGTACACGTGATTCCATTGCATCCACAGATAGGGTGGAGAAGCGGTAAGCATATACGGCTTCCCATTCTTTTTGATGCATTAAGCCGCGGGCCGATTCTATGTCGGATAGAATAGCAGTATAGACCTCTTTTACGGTGTTTCGTGGCAGTACCACTTCTAGATCAAGGTCCCATTTTATGGGTATGGATTTGGTCTCTGGTGCTCCCTCTTTAGTATAAGGTTGTCCATATAGGTTAGCAAGAATAAAGTGCATGTAGCCTCTTAATAAATAAGCTTCTCCAACGAGTTGATCAATGTCTTCCTGACTGCCTTCTTTTATATTATCTTTATTTGCTATTATAGCATTTGCATAATAAATCACACTATAATATACTGCCCAGCCAAATTCTCGGGTTCCATCTTTGGGACTCATATCATTCCACTTTTCAATTTCTGAGTAGAAATTTTGAGAATTACTGTTATCTGTTACCATAGCTATGTCTGTGCGAAATTCAGTGACGGATTTGTCGATGAGTTTTAGTCCGTAAGCAGTAGTCAGTAAAGCACGATATTCTGTTAGTGTAGTAGGGATTACTTGTCCTACAGGTTGAATATCCAGGTAGCTGTCACATGAAGATAGCAGGATGCTTCCTATGACAACCATTATGAAATATATTTTTTTGATCATATATATTTTTCTTGTTTAAAAGTTAAGACTTAGATTGAAAGTAACTGATTTAGGAACAGGTGTTGAATAAAGATTGCTCATTGACTCCGGATCCATGTAGTTTTTGTAACTGGAACCAAAAACAAAGAGATTTCGTGCTTCCAAACCTACAGTTGCTCCACTGATGCTCAGTTTATGCAGCCACTCGGAAGGAAAATGATAGGCCAGGCGTATGTTCTGTAAACGTATGTAACTTAACTTTTTGACCCATATATCCAGCGATTTGTAGAGATCTCTCCGAGTGCTGAATAAATAATAGTCAGCCGGATTAGTATTTAGGCTAGTTAATGCAGGAAACTTTCCGTTTTTATTTTCTGGTGTCCATCTATCTAATATATCCCTATTCATATTGCGTCCCGGATCGGGATCTGCTATGTAATAAGTAGGATCTGTTTTTACATGTGCACCTAAGTTATAAGAGAAATTTAAGTTCAGTTCCCAGTTACGGTAATTAAATGTATTCATGAATCCTCCGGTGTAGGGAGCATCGGACGTTCCGGCATAACTATAAAAACCTCTCTCTGTTTCTTTATCTACGCCAATACTGTATTCTCCGTCTAAATTGCCTTTGTCTGCCATTTGGAATAGTTCCTCAATAGTGACAGCTTCTCCATCTTTATTTTCAATGTATATCTGTCCTGTCTCTGATTTTATCCCTTTGGTTTTTAGGGTGAAAATAGCGCCAACCGGATATCCTTCCAGACTTGGAGTTACTTGATCCTTTTCAGTCATCACTTTCAAAACTTTATTTTGGTTGTATGCAAAGTTAAATGAAGTATACCATGAGAAATTTTTAGTTGCAATGTTACGTGTCTGCAAGTTTATTTCGATACCTTGATTCTTCATACTTGCCCAGTTGACAGCCATACTGGTAAATCCATTTTCCAATGGTAGCATTTTGTTACCAATGAGATCGGTGCCTTTTCTGTAATAATAGTCTACACTTAGGTTGATAGCCTGATTAAATACAGAGAAATCTATTCCGGTATTATAAGAAGCTGTTTTTTCCCAGCGTAATTTACTGTTCGGAGCACTATTGATAGTGATGCTCTCTTCATTTGAACCGGGCAAGATACTTATATTGCCATAAGTACCAACAATAAAGGGTGAAGTGTTTTTGTCAATGTTCCCTTGTAAACCATAAGACAAACGGAGAGCAAGGTTATCAATCCATTTGAACTGATTAATTAACGGTTCGTTTGAGATACGCCACAGTCCACTGACTGAGTAAATAGGTAAATAACGATATTTTTTATCTACACCGAAGAGATCAGAGCCATCCATGCGGACGCTACCTCCCAGAGTATAGCGATCCATTAGTGTGTAAGAACCATTGGCGTAGAAAGACGCAAAAGCATTTTCCTTAAAACTTTTGGTCTTTAATTTCCATTCATTGGCTTGTTTGGAATCTCTGAATTCTAGGTTTTTGAACGTTAATGTTTTTGGGTCATATCCATATCCGGTAGATGCTTGATTTTCGTACCAATTTTTACGGATTTCTGATCCCGCCATTATTTGTATATTGTGGATGTCATTGAATGTGTTCTTGTATTCACCCTGAACTTTCCATGTAATTTGGGAAGTCGTAGAATTGGTCGATTTGAGCATCCCGCCTTCCGGTATGAGATATATACGGTCGTTTCCTTTGTAATATGCAGAGTTTTCACGTTGGTTACGCAGATTGAAACTGTTAGTACCGGCATATTCTTCCCGGGATAGTTGATCCCATTGTACACCGACTTGTGAAGTAACTTTCCACTGGTCGTTAAAGCGAAGTTCTATATCGAAAATACTATTAATAGCGGTAGTAACTGATTTATTACTGGTATTTTCACGTTCTTCCAGAATATTATATCCTTGTAAAAGATCGGGTATGCTACCTGTTACGACATCGTAATCATACAGGTAATTGTTATTATTGTCGAATGGTTCGAAATAAGGATTGGCAATACGGGAATAATAGACAGGGTTAGTAAGCCCATAGGTATCTGTCAGAAAAGTGGTGTTTTTACGTCTATTTGCAAAAATAGAAACACCTACTTTCAGTAATTTATTGATTTGATAAGAAGTTTTGCTCGTCAGATTAAAACGACTTAAGCTTACTCCCGGAATATTCCCGTTTTCGAGAGTGTAGCCAAGGGAGTTATAATAAGTCACCTTTTCGCTACCTCCGGAAATGCTGATATTATATTCTTGAGTAATGGCATCTCTGAATAGTATATCATTCCAATCAGTATTAATACTTTTTAAACGGTTGATTGCGTTTTGAGCTTCAGGAGTAAGCCCTTCCCAGCCTTTCTCCCGATAAATATCCATTAGATTGTATTGTTTTAATATAGCCGCTACTCCTCCTTTTTCTGAATATACAGGTATCGGATAAAATCCCCATTTATTGAAAGGTGCTTCTTTCATCATTTGAAGTTCCAAGTTTACTTTTTCCTCAGAATTTAGGAGATTAAGGCGGGAGGTCTCCAAATTAGGAGTATAGGTTAATTTTGTATTAAAATTGACAACAGGCTTTCCTGTTCTACCTCTTTTTGTAGTAACTACAATTACACCATTAGCAGCGCGAGCACCATAAATGGCGGTTGCTGCTGCATCTTTCAGTATGGTAATGCTTTCGATATCGTTTGGACTTAATCCGGCGATTGATGATTGACCGATGTTGACAATATCATTGTCAGAAGATTTATTGTCCATTTTGGGAATATCTGTTCCTTCCAGAGGAATTCCATCCAGTACCCACAATGGGTCTTGTGTTCCGTTCATTGATGCAGTACCACGAATACGAATTTTGGCAGGTGATCCTGGTGCACCGGAAGTGTTTGTTACGGATACACCGGCTATTTGACCTGTCAGCGCCTGGTCAATACTTTTTGCAGCACCTACCATAGCATCCGAAACTTCAACTTTAGAGATCGCAGCTGTTAATTTTCTACGTTCTAGGGTTTGATATCCTGTTACAACTACATCTCCCAATGTATGTGCTGAAGTTTGAAGTACGATTCGGTAGCTTTTTTTGTCGCCCTGAAGAACTATAACTTGTTCTTCAAATCCGATGTAGCTACAATGAATACGGGTTACTTTATCCGGAACGGAAAGAGAGAATTTACCATCGATATCTGTAATAGTACCTAGCGATGTCTGGGATGCTCCTGCCTTTTTCAGTTCATCCGTATGAACGTAGACCGAAGCACCAATCAACGGTTCGTTATCTTCACCGGAGATTACTACCCCGGTGATAGTACGATTAGCCGCACTGGCCATTGCCAGTGTGTTAACAAGGAAGCATATAATAATGCAAAGATGTTTTTTATTCATTAATTGTAAATAAACGTAAGTGATTGAATCGAATTATTTAATACCTAAAGCTGTATTGATACGTAAAATCATATCTTCGTAATGATAACGTGTTGCTGTATCAGACGTTCCGAGGCGGCTCTGCAATAATTTCTTAATCCGCAGTAACTCTCCGCGTTTCACGGATATTGCATCCGAGATACGATTCAGTTGGCTGCCGTAGAAGTTGAGAACTCGGTGAGCTCCCATTTTATCTTCCTGTCGGAGCGAACGTTGTTCGGCCGCATAGCAGCTGCAGAAAGGAGTGGCATGATCGAGCAAGAAATGATCGTCTGCAATCTTTTTATTGATTTTCACAGCTTCGGGCTCTGCGGCAGCTGTGAGTAATGCATCCAGAAAGTTTTTTTGCAAAGAGCGTTCCAGCACATTGGGAATACCTCCTCGTTCGGTAATGCCGAAAATATTCTTGTGGAGTCCGTCCATTAGTTCCACTACGGTAAACGCTTTTTTTCCATTGACTGATTCATTTTCAATCATACGCATCAGACGGGTGTTGCCAAGCAAGTCCCAAAGGATGTAGGCTTGTGCATTCTTCAGTATCTGCGTCGGGGCGTTTTCTTGTTGTCCAACCGGGGTGTTACGGAGCAAATAGGTATATTTTCCTACTTCCGTATCGAACAACCATTTAGGATAAGTCAGTACTTCATCTGTCAGAAACTTCAAGGAAGCCTGTTGCTTCTCTTTCTCAACGAATGTGTAGGTCTGGACACCATCTCCTATGACTGTATTTTCGATATAGATGCCACCAATGTTGGCCAGTACGTGATACAGATAGTTGTTCCATTGATTGATAATTGCGTAATAGAGGCGTGAGGCTTCTTCGTAAGTCTGCCCTTTTTCTCCGGTAGTAGTCCATTGAAGGATTTGCGGAACGATGCGTTTCAGGTTGTCAATGCCAAGTAAGGAAGAACATACGGGATCATCGCCTAAATCTTCATTCTGTGCACGTGGGTCAACGGCATCACGTACATCCTGTGCTTCACTATATTTATAAAGATGGTCGGTATGCTTGCTCAGGAAATCAAATAAGATATCTTTTTCTTCTTCCGGACTATTCTTTCCGTACCAGCGATATCCATATTCGATGGCAAAGATATCGTAAGGACCGATATGCGGGGAAAGAACCTTCACGCCATCTCCCGGTTGGGCTATGTAGTTGAAGCGGGCATAGTCCATAATAGAAGAAGCGGTGGAATTTAATCGGGAAGTGAACGTTGCGGAACGTAAGGAATCAGTTGGGAACGCTGCCGATCCCATCATGTTGTGACGCAATCCCAAAGAGTGCCCTACCTCGTGGCAGGCAACAAAGCGGATAGCATCACCCAATAGTGAATCCGGCAACTGCACGCTGCGTGCTTCCGGGCAAACAGTTCCGGTCTGTACTGTAATCCATTCGCTTACCATAGAGAGCACATTGTGCCACCACATGATGTCTGCTTCCAGAATCTCTCCGGAACGGGGGTCTAACAAAGAAGGTCCCATCGCATTCTTCTTTTCCGAAGCTGCGTAGGTCAGTACGGAATAGTTTACGTCATCCATATCTATTTCCATACTATCGGTAACTTCAATGGCGATGATTGCATTCTTGAATCCGGCTTTTTCAAAAGCGATCTGCCAGTCTTCAATACCTCTTTTTATATATTTGCGCCATTGATAAGGTGTGGAATTGTCGATATAGAATACGATTGGTTTGGCGGGTTCTACCACCTTTCCTTTCAGGTAAGCTTCCCGGTCTTCCGGTTTGGGTTCCATACGCCAACGGGTGATAAACTGCTTTTTATCCGTTCTTTGCTGTGCATCGCTGAAACTCAATAGCGGATTGGTGAAATAACCTATTTTCTGATTATCAAAACGTCCCATCATCGGAGTTTCAGGCAGCAGAAGGATAGAAGAACTGACTTCTACCGTTACATATACGCTTGTTGTTCCTTCCGTCACTTTAGTAGTCAGCTCGGAAGTGGCAACTACATTGTTCGGAAAGGATTTCACGGATAAGATACGTGATAGATTTTTAATAGCCGATGTTCCCAGATTGATATTGGTAAATACATTATTAATGCTGGTTTCCGTACCGTCATAGATGTCGTTGATCTTGATCACCAATGCTGTAGAGTCCTGATTGACAGCCTCTATCTTGAATGCGGCAATAAGCGGTGATATAAAATTGTCCTTAACCGAACGGAAAATAGCATCCGTCTGAGGAGCCAGAGGTAACGGGCGTTGTTGGCGGAACATCAGTTTCCCGGTTGCTTTGTCCCATTCCATGCAAATCATTTGATTTTCATAATTTACACCCCGGTTTACTCCAGCATCGTTCAATTCAGCCGGTACTCGTTGTAACTTGTTGACAACAAGTAAATCGCGCCCTAGCAATGATGTGGGAACCTCAAAATAATAATCGTTCTTTTTTTGATAAACGGCAAACATCCCTTTTTTAACACTGCTGCCTTCCACTAATTTCTCGTAGTCGCTTTTTACTCTCTCTTCTTCTGAATTTTTTTTCTTTTTCTTTTTGAACCAACTCAGATTTTCTGTAGCAGGGGTAGTTGCAAGTGCTGAGTACGCTTCTCCACTCAGCAATATACATGCAATGACCGCTGCCATTACCTTTACATACATTCTCATTAAGTCCTTTTACTTTTAATTATTATTAAAAACAGCCGCAAAAGTAATAATATTAATAATATAATGATTACAGTTTAGTTGCGAATATAATAATAAAAGGAATTATTAACTAGGTTCATCTGCTATCATTCTTCCCGGATATTTCGTAATCTAGTTGGAATAATGTACATTTGCAGGAGTAAAAAAGTGAAGAAGATAATGAAAAGATATATTGCTGCTTTATTATTGGCCTGTTGCGTGGAGGGGTATGCACAGGAAAAAAAGCAGGCTGCCTTTGTGCCACCTTTCGACTTTCCCCTTACATTGAGTGGAAACTTCGGAGAAATTCGTTCCAATCACTTTCATGGCGGATTAGATTTTAAGACGGGAGGAACAATCGGCAAACCGGTTCGGGCACTTGCTGACGGGTATATCTCACGTATACGTGTCACCAATGGTTCGGGGTATGTGCTTGACGTCTGTTATCACAACGGCTATTCCACTATCAACCGCCATTTGAGCGCTTTTCTGTCTCCCATTGCCGAAAGGGTAAAGAAACTTCAATATGAAAATGAGAACTGGGAAATAGAAATCATCCCCGAACCCGATGAATATCCGGTGAAAGCCGGACAGCGGATTGCGTTGAGCGGGAATACCGGATACTCATTCGGACCACATCTTCATTTGGATGTATTCGAGACGGAGACGGGAGACTATATCGACCCTATGCCTTTCTTTAAAAAGAATCTGAAAGATACACGTGCCCCGAAAGCGGATGGTATCATGCTTTTTCCGCAGCTTGGCAAAGGAGTGGTCAGTGGAAGTCAGGAAAATAAAACGATTCTGCCGAACAGTGAACATCCGGTGGAAGCATGGGGGGTAATCGGCACAGGTATCAAAGCGTATGACTACATGGACGGGGTAAATAATCATTATGGAGTGTATTCCGTAGTGCTTACGGTAGATGGTGCCGAAGTGTTCCGTAGTACCGTAGACCGCTTTTCGCAGGAAGAAAACCGAATGATAAACTCCTGGACGTATGGGCAGTACATGAAATCCTTTATTGATCCCGGAAATACATTACGGTTGTTGAAAGCCTCGAATGATAACCGTGGCTTGGTAACGATTGACGAAGAACGGGATTATCAGTTTCAATATACACTGAAAGATGCTTTTGGCAATACTTCCCGCTATCACTTTACGGTACGTGGCAAGAAACAGCCGGTTGAACCGTTGAATCATCGGGAGAAATATTTCTTTGCCTGGGATAAGACGAATTATCTGCAGGAACCGGGCTTGAGTCTGATTGTTCCGAAAGGGATGCTATATGATAATGTACCTCTTCAATATCAGGTAAAAGCGGATAGCGGAGCGGTTGCATTTACCTATCAGTTGAATGATAAGCCGGTCCCGCTACATGCAAGCTGTGAACTGCGAATCGGATTGCGGCGCAAACCGGTGGCGGACACTACGAAATATTACGTGGCGCGAGTGACCCCTAAAGGGACTAAATACAGCGTAGGAGGGAAGTACGAAGATGGATTTATGAAAGCATCTATTCGTGAACTGGGCACATATACGGTTGCTTTGGACACTGTTCCTCCGGAAATTATACCTGTTAACAAGAACCTGTGGGCACGAAACGGAAAGATTGTCTATCGGCTGAAAGATGAAGGAGCAGGCATCGCTTCTTATCGGGGAACGATTGACGGTGAATATGCACTTTTCGGTCGTCCCAATATTGTAAAGTCTTACTGGGAATGTGTGCTTGACCCGAAACATGTGAAGAAAGTCGGCAAGCATACCGTAGAAATGACTGTCACGGATGCTTGTGGAAATCAGACCGTTTCGAAGGAAACTTTTGTTTGGTAAACTATTAAAATGTATTATATATGAAGAAAAGAATCATTCTATCTGCTGTCCTGTCTTTGGCGGCTCTGGCGAATTCTTTCGCTTGTACGAATCTGATTGTCGGCAAAAATGCCTCGACTGACGGTTCGACTATTGTTTCCTATTCAGCCGATTCGTATGGTCTGTTCGGTGAGCTTTATCATTATCCGGCTGCTACATATCCCAAAGGGACTATGTTGAAAGTCTATGAATGGGATACGGGTAAGTATCTGGGCGAAATCGAACAGGCACGCCAGACTTATAATGTGACTGGCAATATGAATGAATTTCAAGTGACTATCGGTGAAACCACCTTCGGTGGACGTCCGGAACTGGCAGATTCTACCGGAATCATCGACTACGGAAGTCTGATTTATATCGGATTGCAACGTTCACGTTCTGCCCGCGAGGCGATCCGTATCATGACTGACTTGGTACAGCAATATGGCTATTATAGTGGAGGTGAATCGTTTACGATTGCCGATCCGAATGAAATCTGGATTATGGAAATGATCGGTAAGGGACCGGGGGTACGTGGTGCTGTCTGGGTGGCTGTACGTGTACCGGATGATTGTATCTCGGCTCATGCCAATCAATCCCGTATCCATCAGTTTGACATGAACGACAAAGAAAACTGTATCACTTCTCCGGATGTGATTTCCTTCGCTCGCGAGAAAGGTTACTTCAATGGTGTGAACAAGGATTTCAGCTTTGCTGAGGCTTATGCGCCACTTGATTTCGGTGCCCGTCGTTTCTGCGAAGCCCGTGTGTGGAGCTATTTCAATAAATTTACTGATCATGGGAATGACTATCTTCCTTATATAGAAGGAAAGACAGATACTCCGATGCCTCTTTTCGTAAAGCCGAACCGTAAACTTTCCGTACAGGATGTGAAAGATATGATGCGTGACCACTACGAAGGAACACCGCTTGATATTTCCAATGATTTCGGTGCCGGTCCTTATAAAACCCCGTATCGCCTTTCTCCACTGAATTTCAAGGTAGGTGATAAGGAGTATTTTAACGAACGTCCGATTTCGACTCAACAAAGTGGCTTCGTATTTGTTGCACAAATGCGTGCCAACAAGCCGGACCCCATAGGCGGCGTTCTTTGGTTTGGAGTGGATGATGCGAATATGGCCGTATTTACTCCTGTTTATTGCTGTACGACGAAAGCCCCGTTGTGCTATACACGTGTAGATGGCGCAGACTACATCACGTTCTCCTGGAATTCCGCTTTCTGGATTTTCAACTGGGTGTCTAATATGGTCTATCCGCGTTATGATCTGATGATCGGTGACGTGCGTGCAACTCAGAAAGAGATGGAAACGACTTTTAATAATGCGCAGGAAGGTATTGAAGAAATGGCAGCTAAATTGCTGGCAAAAGATAAGAATGCCGCAATCGCTTTCCTGACTAACTATACCAATATGACCGCTCAGAGTACTTTTGATACTTGGAAGCAACTGGGCACTTTCCTGATTGTGAAGTACAACGACGGAGTAGTGAAGCGCGTGAAGGACGGACAGTTTGAAAGGAATTCTATCGGACAGCCTGCCGGTGTCATTCGTCCGGGATATCCGAAGGAGTTTCTGGAGGAATATGTGAAGCAGACAGGAGAGAGATATTTGGTGAAATAGTTGTCAATTATTCATTAAATAACTAGGATTTATAAACTTATTCTTTTACATTTGTGTGCTCAAGACTTGGCATATATTCAAGGATTGACAGAGAATAGAGAAATAATCATTAACCAATAAACAATAATCGAAATGGAAAATCAGGAACTTATCAAGCAGGTCACTGAGAAAGCCGAAAAATGGCTGACCCCGGCTTATGATGCCGAAACTCAGGCTGAAGTGAAACGTATGTTGGAGAACGAAGATAAAACCGAATTGATCGAAGCATTCTACAAAGATCTTGAATTTGGAACGGGTGGTTTGCGTGGTATCATGGGAGTAGGTAGCAACCGCATGAATATCTATACGGTAGGTGCTGCTACACAGGGGCTTTCCAACTATCTGAAGAAGAACTTCAAAGATCTGCCTCAGATTTCTGTAGTGGTTGGTCACGACTGTCGTAATAACAGCCGTCTGTTCGCTGAAACTTCAGCCAACATTTTCTCAGCTAATGGCATCAAAGTATATCTGTTTGATGATATGCGTCCGACTCCGGAAATGTCTTTCGCAATCCGTCACCTCGGTTGCCAGAGCGGTATTATCCTGACTGCTTCTCACAATCCGAAAGAATACAACGGTTACAAAGCATACTGGGATGATGGTGCGCAAGTACTGGCTCCGCACGATGCTGGTATCATTGATGAAGTGAATAATATCGCTTCCGCTGCTGATATCAAGTTCCAGGGGAACCCGGATCTGATTCAGATCATCGGTGAAGATATTGACAAGATTTACCTTGATATGGTGAAGACAGTTTCTATTGATCCGGAAGCTATCGCCCGTCATAAGGATATGAAGATCGTTTATACTCCGATTCACGGTACAGGTATGATGCTGATTCCGCGCGCTTTGAAGATGTGGGGATTCGAAAATGTATTTACTGTTCCCGAACAGATGATCAAAGACGGTAACTTCCCGACAGTAATATCTCCGAATCCGGAAAATGCCGAGGCGCTTTCTATGGCTGTCAATCTGGCTAAAGAAATTGATGCCGACCTTGTGATGGCTTCCGATCCGGATGCCGACCGTGTAGGTATCGCCTGTAAGGACGACAAGGGTGAATGGGTACTGATCAACGGTAACCAGACTTGTATGATGTATCTTTACTATATTCTGACTCAGTACAAACAATTGGGTAAGATCAAGGGTAATGAATTCTGTGTGAAGACTATCGTTACTACCGAACTTATCAAGAAGATTGCTGATAAGAATAACATCGAAATGCTCGACTGCTACACCGGATTTAAATGGATCGCACGTGAAATCCGTCTGCGTGAAGGCAAAAAGAAATATATCGGTGGTGGTGAAGAGAGTTACGGCTTCCTTGCCGAAGACTTCGTACGTGATAAAGATGCCGTATCAGCTTGCTGTCTGATTGCAGAAGTAGCTGCATGGGCAAAAGATAACGGTAAGTCATTGTACCAGTTGTTGCTGGATATCTACGTAGAATATGGATTCTCCAAAGAATTCACAGTGAACGTAGTGAAACCGGGCAAGAGCGGTGCTGAAGAAATCAAAGCTATGATGGAAAACTTCCGCGCTAATCCTCCGAAAGAACTGGGTGGCTCTAAAGTGATTCTGAGCAAAGACTACAAGACGCTGAAACAGACAGATGCAGAAGGCAAGGTGACTGACCTTGATATGCCGGAAACATCTAATGTGCTCCAGTACTTCACTGAAGATGGAAGCAAAGTTTCAGTTCGCCCGTCGGGAACAGAACCGAAGATCAAATTCTATATGGAAGTACAAGGAGAAATGGGTTGTCGCAACTGTTTCGCTTCTGCTGATGCTGCTGCAATGGAAAAGATTGAAGCAGTGAAGAAGTCATTAGGTATTTGATTCCGTTCTTCTTCTGATATTTCAGAATAGAGAAACAATAAATAACGCCTCCATAATCTTCGAGACTATGGAGGCGTTTCTTTTATGTAACCGCCTTTTCATCGGTCTTTCATTTCCTTTGCATTCTTTAAGTTCCCTTGCTAATCCTTCTTATGGAAATCTTGTTCTATCTAAATCATCTCAATTTAAACATGCAGGCTACGGGGATACACGGTTTTGTTGATGCTTTAGAGTGATACGTAACGTTTCATTTTCATAAGTTGTTCGTTTGTAGTTTGTGTGTACTTCGTGGCCTGCTTTCTTACTAATTCCATAGATGTATAGAAAAATATTTTTCATGCGTGAATATAAAAAAGCCCCCGTAGAAGGACGAGGGCAACCTAATGTTTTCACAACGGAATAATCCTTATTGTGATTTGCTTCAATTAGTATGACAAAGATAATAAAAGAATTTGATATATAATTCTTTTTGTAGGAAAAAAGTGATATATTTGGTGGAAAATGTAAAACACACAAGTATGAAGAAGATATTGGGATTAGATTTGGGTACAAATAGTACCGGATGGGCTTTGGTAAATGAAGCAGAGAATACGGCAGAAAAATCGTCTATTACGAAGTTAGGAGTTCGTATTATTAAGTATGATAATTTCGTGAATACTGAAACAGGGTCAGAGAGCAAAGAACCTGAAAAGGATTTCTGTGGAGGTAAGGGGATATCCCCTAATGCCGGTCGTACAAAAGGCAGAAGTGCTCGTCGTAATTTGCAACGATATAAATTACGTCGTGCTAATCTGATAGAATACCTGAAGAAATGTGGATTGATTACAGATTCCGCAGTATTGTGTGAGAACGGCAATCGAACGACTTTTCAGACTTATCGTTTACGTGCAATGGCTGTAACGGAAGAAATTTCATTAGAAGAATTGTCTCGCGTTTTTTTGATGATAAATAAGAAACGTGGATATAAGAGTAGCCGTAAAGCAAAATTGCCTGATGAAGGACAGTTGATTGATGGGATGGCAGTAGCAGAACAGCTATATGAAAATGATTTAACTCCCGGTCAATTTGTTTTTTCCATATTACAGCAAGGGAAAAAAAGTATTCCGGAGTTTTATCGTTCAGATTTGCAGAATGAATTAAATCGAATTTGGGATCATCAAAAACAATTTTATCCTGAAATATTGACTGATGAGTTTCGAAAACAGATAGAAGGGGAAGGAAGACCGAATACAGCTAAAATGTTTTTAGGTAAATATAAGATATACACGGCAGATATTAAAGGGAAAGATAAACGTTTACAGGCTTATCAATGGCGTTCGAATGCGTTGACGAGCCAATTGTCTATAGATGAAGTCGCTTTTGTTGTCAGTGAACTAAATGGAGCCATTAATAATGCGAGCAGTTATTTAGGAGCGATTGGTGATCGTAGTAAAGAACTGCGCTTTAATAAGTTAACAGTTGGACAGTACTTGATGAAGCAACTAGATAAGGATCCTAATTATAGTTTGAAAAATCAAGTGTTTTATCGTCAGGATTATTTGGATGAGTTTGAAGCTATTTGGGAAAAACAAGCTCAATATCATCCGGAACTGACTCCTGAATTAAAAAAAGACATTCGTGATATTATTATATTTTATCAACGACCATTGAAGAGTCAAAAGGGGTTGGTTAGTTTCTGTGAATTTGAAAGTCGCCAGATAGAGGTTAATGTAGATGGTAAACAGAAGTTAAGAACTATTGGATGTAAGGTATGTCCTAAGTCTTCTCCTTTATTTCAGGAGTTTAAAATCTGGCACACTCTTCATTCTTTGATAGTGAAAGAGAAAAAAACGAATGCGGAGCGTTTCCTGTATCAGGAAGAAAAAGAGACTTTGTTTGCGGAATTGAATATAAAGGAGACGTTATCAAAATTGGATGCTCTGAAACTTTTATATAAGAACTATAAGGATTTAGACTTGAATTACGATAAAATAGAAGGTAATCGTACTCAAGCGGCATTGTTTAAAGCCTATCAAACAATCATTTCTATGACAGGGCGTGGAGAATATGATTTCTCTAAGATGATGTCGGATGAGGTAATGGAAATAGTAGAAGGCGTTTTTAGTGGACTGGGTTATAATACGAATATATTACATTTTGATGCGGAAAATGAATTATTTGATAAGCAACCCATGTATATGCTATGGCATCTTTTATATTCTTATGAAGGAGATAAGTCGAGCACGGGAAATAAAAGTCTGATAGATAAAATATTTAAGTTATGTGGTTTTGAAAAAGAATATGCAAGCATCATTGCTAATATAATTTTTCAGCCTGATTATGGAAGCCTGAGTACAAAAGCTATACGTAAAATTTTACCTAGAATGAAAGAAGGTAATGAATATAGTTTGGCTTGTGAATATGCTGGTTATCGTCACTCTCAACGTTCTTTGACTAAAGATGAATTAGATAATAAGGTATATAAGGATCATTTGGATCTTCTTCCACGGAACAGTTTGCGTAATCCGGTTGTCGAGAAAATCTTGAACCAGATGATTAATGTTGTCAACTTTGTGGTAGATGCTTATGGAAAACCGGATGAAATACGTATTGAACTAGCTCGCGAGCTGAAGAAGAGTTCCAAAGAACGCAAGGAAATGACAATGGCGATTAATAAAACGACTGCTGACCATGAAAAGTATCGTCAGATACTTCAAAAGGAATTTGGATTAACAAATGTGACTCGTAATGATATCATTCGTTATAAATTGTATTTAGAATTGAAGAGTAATGGGTATAAAACTCTTTATTCTAATACTTATATACCTCAGGAAAAACTTTTTAGTAAAGAGTTTGATATTGAACATATTATTCCTAAGGCCAAGTTATTTGATGACTCTTTCTCGAATAAGACACTTGAAAGTCGGAGAGTTAATATTGAAAAGAGTAATCTGACAGCTTATGACTATGTATTGGGAGTATATGATGAGAAAGGTATCAATGATTATGAAATTCGGATAGAGAATTTATATAAGAGTGGAATTATCAGTAAGGCCAAACGTGATAAATTGATGATGAAAGAGGTGGATATCCCAAGTGGATTTATAGAACGAGATTTACGGGATTCACAATATATAGCGAAGAAAGCTCGGGAGATATTGGAAGAATTAGTGAGGTTTGTTGTTCCCACTACCGGAACTATCACGGATCGTTTGCGTGAGGATTGGCAACTGATAGACGTAATGCAAGAGCTTAATTGGGAAAAATATGATAAATTGGGACTTACTGAGATAGTCAAAGATAAGGATGGTCGCGAAATTCGTCGTATAAAGGACTGGACAAAACGTAATGATCATCGTCATCATGCAATGGATGCGCTGACTGTTGCATTTACAAAAAGAAGTTATATACAATATCTGAATAATCTGAATGCCAGAAGTGATAAGTCCGGTAGTATTTATGCAATAGAACAAAAAGAACTTTATCGGGATAAGCATGGAAAATTAAGATTTAATCCACCGATGCCGCTTGATGTGTTTAGGGCGGAAGCTAAACGTCAATTGGAAAATACGCTGATCTCTATAAAAGCAAGAAATAAGGTTCTAACGCAGAATGTGAATATCACAAAAACGAAAAAAACAGAGAGTGGTTATCGTAAGAAAGTTCAGTTGACTCCTCGTGGCCAGTTGCATAATGAAACATTTTATGGAGCAATAAAGTGGTATGTACCTAAGTTGGAGAGTGTTGGTTCAGGTTTTAATGTGGAGCAGATAGCACTCGTTGCCAATAAGAGATATCGGGAAGCTTTGCTTACACGTCTTGCAGCTTGTGGAAATGATCCTAAGAAAGCTTTTACTGGTAAGAATAGCCTGGAGAAAAATCCTCTTTATTTGGATGAACTGCATACTCAGCAAGTGCCGACAAAGGTGAAGACGGTGACTTTAGAGACTGTTTATACTACTCGTAAAGATATATCTTCGGATTTGAAAATCGAAAAAGTAATAGATAGGAAGGTTCGTAGTATATTGAAAGAACGATTAAAGGAGTTTGGAGGAGACCCAAAGAAAGCTTTTTCTAATCTGGATGCAAATCCAATCTGGTTGAATAAGGAAAAAGGAATTTCTATTAAACGGGTGACGATAACAGCAGTAAGCAAGGCTGAACCATTGCATGCAAAGAGAGATCATTTTGGTAAGTATATATTGGATGCTAATGGGGCAAAGCAACCTGTAGATTATGTAAATACGGGAAATAATCATCATGTGGCTATATATCGGGATGAAAAAGGTGTGTTGCAGGAACGTGTTGTCTCGTTTTATGAAGCAACTGCTTCAGCTTCTGTTGGTTTACCTGTTGTGGATAAGGAATATAGAAAGTCTGAAGGATGGACGTTTTTGTTTTCAATGAAGCAAAATGAATATTTTGTTTTTCCAAATGAGAAGAATGGCTTTAATCCAAATGAGATAGATTTGATGGATCCGGATAATTATGCTTTGATCAGTCCAAATTTGTTTAGAGTGCAAAAAATTACATCGAAAGATTATGTCTTTAGGCATCATTTGGAAACGACAGTAGAAGATAGGAAAGAATTGCAAAATATTACTTGGAAGCGATTTCAATCACTTACTAATTTAGATAAATTAGTAAAAGTACGAGTAAATCATATTGGGCAAATAGTATCGGTTGGAGAATATTAGATTTAAGAGATGTTCTACTTTAAATATGATTACTATGATTAAGAAAACACTTTATTTTGGAAATCCCGCTTATCTGTCGTTGCGGAATGCGCAATTGGTTATTAAATTACCGGGGGTAGAGAAAGCGGAATCGTTACCAGATATGATGAAAGCTCAGGCAGAGGTAACAAAACCTATTGAAGACTTGGGAGTGGTTGTTTTGGATAACAAACAAGTTACTATCACTTCCGGGTTACTTGATGCCTTGCTCGAAAATAATTGTGCGGTTATCACATGTGATAGTAAGAGTATGCCTATTGGATTGATGCTTCCTTTGTATGGAAATACAACACAAAATGAGCGTTTTCGACAGCAGTTGGATGCTTCATTGCCACTGAAGAAACAACTTTGGCAGCAAACTATTCAGATGAAAATAAATAATCAAGCATCTGTTCTGAAGGATTGTGTGGATGAGGAAGTAAGGTGTATGCGTGTGTGGGCATCAGATGTACGTAGTGGTGATCCTGATAATTTGGAGGCACGTGCTGCTGCTTATTATTGGAAGTCATTGTTTGCAGATATTGAAGGATTTACTAGAGAACGTGAAGGCATATATCCTAATAATTTATTGAATTATGGATATGCTATTCTTCGCGCAGTAGTAGCGCGGGGATTAGTGACAAGTGGATTATTGCCAACATTAGGTATTCATCATCATAATCGCTATAATGCTTATTGTTTGGCGGATGATATAATGGAGCCTTATCGTCCTTATGTAGATGAATTAGTCTTTAAATTGGTTCAGATTAATGGAAAAGTGTTAGACTTGACGAAGGAGATAAAAGCGAAGTTACTTGAAATACCTACTTTGGAGGTTAAAATAGGAGGGAAGCGAAGTCCTTTGATGGTTGCTGTTGGACAAACGACGGCATCGCTTTATAAATGTTTCAGTGGGGAAGTTCGTCGAATTTCGTATCCTGAACGGTAATGGATCGATTTAGTGAATATCGAGTCATGTGGGTGCTTGTTCTTTTTGATTTGCCGACTGAAACAAAGAAAGATAAGAAGGCTTATGCGGATTTCAGAAAGAATTTGCAAAAGGATGGTTTTACGATGTTTCAGTTTTCTATTTACGTGCGTCATTGCGCTAGTAGTGAGAATGCAATGGTGCATATAAAAAGAGTTAAATCTTTTCTCCCTGAATTTGGGCAGATTGGAATTATGTGTATTACGGATAAACAATTTGGGGACATAGAGCTTTTTTATGGGAAGAAAATCCAAAATGTGAATTCACCAGGACAGCAATTAGAACTGTTTTAAAATAAAAATCCCGCATTGACGCGGGATTTTTTGATGGAAACAACTCTCTTTTTTCTTTTCTGAACTTCTTTGTAAATTGTTGATTCACAATGTGTAAGTGATAATTAGTTGTGTCCAATGGTTCAAAGATACTAAATTGAAAGCAAATCACAACTGCCTGTCCCTGTCTCCACAAGCGGGCGTTGTTGTGTCCAATGGTTCAAAGATACTAAATTGAAAGCAAATCACAACGATTTTCGGATCGGTCGGGGAATTAAGAGAGTTGTGTCCAATGGTTCAAAGATACTAAATTGAAAGCAAATCACAACGAACGTTCGTGGTGTCTCTAGCAGAGGCGGGTTGTGTCCAATGGTTCAAAGATACTAAATTGAAAGCAAATCACAACTGCAAACCTACGGATACTTTCTGAAACTTGTTGTGTCCAATGGTTCAAAGATACTAAATTGAAAGCAAATCACAACTGTAGTAGACAGTGTGGAAACCTACGAAGAGTTGTGTCCAATGGTTCAAAGATACTAAATTGAAAGCAAATCACAACTGAATCTCTGCAAGAGTATCACACATCTTAGTTGTGTCCAATGGTTCAAAGATACTAAATTGAAAGCAAATCACAACCACCGAAGGATGGGAATATCCCGGTGCAATGTTGTGTCCAATGGTTCAAAGATACTAAATTGAAAGCAAATCACAACTTTGTCTGCTCTAAGGTTTTCACCCATTCTGTTGTGTCCAATGGTTCAAAGATACTAAATTGAAAGCAAATCACAACATCTATCCGACAGCAGAGCGGTACAGGTCAGTTGTGTCCAATGGTTCAAAGATACTAAATTGAAAGCAAATCACAACTAATCTGTATAAGGCTTACAACGAACCGTTGTTGTGTCCAATGGTTCAAAGATACTAAATTGAAAGCAAATCACAACGACATTTGCCCGGCGGTATCCGCCGCCATGGTTGTGTCCAATGGTTCAAAGATACTAAATTGAAAGCAAATCACAACCGATCAACACATATCTTGGAGCGTCTAAAGGTTGTGTCCAATGGTTCAAAGATACTAAATTGAAAGCAAATCACAACATCCGGTGAACAACTTCTTCGCAAAGGATAGTTGTGTCCAATGGTTCAAAGATACTAAATTGAAAGCAAATCACAACTTTAGTAGCACTCACTTTAAATTCTCCTGTGTTGTGTCCAATGGTTCAAAGATACTAAATTGAAAGCAAATCACAACTTACGATGTTTTATTTGAGGAATTGAAAAGTTGTGTCCAATGGTTCAAAGATACTAAATTGAAAGCAAATCACAACTTTTTAGATATCTTTCTGAAGGATTTTCGAGTTGTGTCCAATGGTTCAAAGATACTAAATTGAAAGCAAATCACAACACTAAAAATCCCGCAACCGACAAACTTACTGTTGTGTCCAATGGTTCAAAGATACTAAATTGAAAGCAAATCACAACTATTTGAAACTCTTTTCTCTAGACTCTTTGGTTGTGTCCAATGGTTCAAAGATACTAAATTGAAAGCAAATCACAACACGGTGGCATCGAAAACCATCCCGGTCAGTGTTGTGTCCAATGGTTCAAAGATACTAAATTGAAAGCAAATCACAACCGAATAAGCATAATCCCGGAACGGTCGTGTGTTGTGTCCAATGGTTCAAAGATACTAAATTGAAAGCAAATCACAACGCGCGACCTTTTGGCGTCCGCATTGAAAAAGTTGTGTCCAATGGTTCAAAGATACTAAATTGAAAGCAAATCACAACTACCTTTCGCAGTCTAATTGGGATCAAACGGTTGTGTCCAATGGTTCAAAGATACTAAATTGAAAGCAAATCACAACGATAAATTTATGACTACCTACATGGGGTCGGTTGTGTCCAATGGTTCAAAGATACTAAATTGAAAGCAAATCACAACTCTTTGATGTGTCGGATTGCCCGGACTTTGGGTTGTGTCCAATGGTTCAAAGATACTAAATTGAAAGCAAATCACAACTCTGCCGCGTTCGCACCCTTCCGGATAGAAGTTGTGTCCAATGGTTCAAAGATACTAAATTGAAAGCAAATCACAACTGATAATCTCGTTCTTCTGCGCCCGGCAAGGTTGTGTCCAATGGTTCAAAGATACTAAATTGAAAGCAAATCACAACCCCTTGCTGAGTCTCAAAGTAGAAAGGTTGGTTGTGTCCAATGGTTCAAAGATACTAAATTGAAAGCAAATCACAACAAGACCGAAAGCTAAGCTAGCCTACGAAGGGTTGTGTCCAATGGTTCAAAGATACTAAATTGAAAGCAAATCACAACTCCCATGTGTAAGACTTCCTTTTCCAATTAGTTGTGTCCAATGGTTCAAAGATACTAAATTGAAAGCAAATCACAACTGGTTGCGTAGCCGCTGTTTTATAAACAAAGTTGTGTCCAATGGTTCAAAGATACTAAATTGAAAGCAAATCACAACTATTTGACAAGCTAAGGAAAGCGGGCGTATGTTGTGTCCAATGGTTCAAAGATACTAAATTGAAAGCAAATCACAACCAACTTCCGTGGCAGTGCCTAACCATGTCGTTGTGTCCAATGGTTCAAAGATACTAAATTGAAAGCAAATCACAACGTTTTGATATTGGTAGTAAAAATTTGTTTAGTTGTGTCCAATGGTTCAAAGATACTAAATTGAAAGCAAATCACAACGGATTGGCTGTTCATCACCGTGGTGGTAGCGTTGTGTCCAATGGTTCAAAGATACTAAATTGAAAGCAAATCACAACCAGGTATTAACTATTAAAATATAAGATTATGTTGTGTCCAATGGTTCAAAGATACTAAATTGAAAGCAAATCACAACGGTGTGTACGCTATCTCCTGCAAATACAGAGTTGTGTCCAATGGTTCAAAGATACTAAATTGAAAGCAAATCACAACTTGTGGACATGGGGAACAATCTACCAAAGAGTTGTGTCCAATGGTTCAAAGATACTAAATTGAAAGCAAATCACAACACGTAGGGTGACTACTTTCATACTCCCGGTGTTGTGTCCAATGGTTCAAAGATACTAAATTGAAAGCAAATCACAACAATCTCTCCCTTAGTGTAGTTACCTGTTTGGTTGTGTCCAATGGTTCAAAGATACTAAATTGAAAGCAAATCACAACTATGTTATTACGGCATCGCCGGAACAGCCGGTTGTGTCCAATGGTTCAAAGATACTAAATTGAAAGCAAATCACAACAATGCGTCCATTTTTAATGCTCCGCTACTGTTGTGTCCAATGGTTCAAAGATACTAAATTGAAAGCAAATCACAACACTTTTGTCCTGTTGTTGTGCAACCAACTGTTGTGTCCAATGGTTCAAAGATACTAAATTGAAAGCAAATCACAACGATTACTCAGCAAGAGTTTGATAACGCTAAGTTGTGTCCAATGGTTCAAAGATACTAAATTGAAAGCAAATCACAACAATTCCATGTATCTCGTATTCGTACCCTGGTTGTGTCCAATGGTTCAAAGATACTAAATTGAAAGCAAATCACAACATCTGATGTATTATTGATGTTCACGACAAGGTTGTGTCCAATGGTTCAAAGATACTAAATTGAAAGCAAATCACAACTCCTGTTACTCTAGCTTGCTTCTCTCTATGGTTGTGTCCAATGGTTCAAAGATACTAAATTGAAAGCAAATCACAACGAGGTGGATCTGGGGATGGTGATGCTGCTAGTTGTGTCCAATGGTTCAAAGATACTAAATTGAAAGCAAATCACAACTACATTCGGCGAGTTAATGAACTCCCATGGGTTGTGTCCAATGGTTCAAAGATACTAAATTGAAAGCAAATCACAACGGTAGCGCACCCGTTCACCGACCAATTTTGGTTGTGTCCAATGGTTCAAAGATACTAAATTGAAAGCAAATCACAACTTTGGTAGTTATTTCCAATTGCGTTGCTAGTTGTGTCCAATGGTTCAAAGATACTAAATTGAAAGCAAATCACAACTTTGGTAGTTATTTCCAATTGCGTTGCTAGTTGTGTCCAATGGTTCAAAGATACTAAATTGAAAGCAAATCACAACTATTAAGGGGAATTTATTACAATTCCCCCCCGTTGTGTCCAATGGTTCAAAGATACTAAATTGAAAGCAAATCACAACTATTCAACACCATAAATGCTTCGTTATCGGTTGTGTCCAATGGTTCAAAGATACTAAATTGAAAGCAAATCACAACGACTTCATTTCAGAGAAAAACGGATACTGGTTGTGTCCAATGGTTCAAAGATACTAAATTGAAAGCAAATCACAACATTCAATCTCCGTTTCTTCCTCCGTCTCGGTTGTGTCCAATGGTTCAAAGATACTAAATTGAAAGCAAATCACAACACCCAGCAGCGGACAGCCTTCACACATGCTGTTGTGTCCAATGGTTCAAAGATACTAAATTGAAAGCAAATCACAACTAGTATTGCTTCTTCTAATGTTTCTTTTTCGTTGTGTCCAATGGTTCAAAGATACTAAATTGAAAGCAAATCACAACCTATTTAATAACCAAAATCAAAGTAACAAGGTTGTGTCCAATGGTTCAAAGATACTAAATTGAAAGCAAATCACAACGGTAGCGCATGCTTTCAGTGACCAAGTTTGGTTGTGTCCAATGGTTCAAAGATACTAAATTGAAAGCAAATCACAACTGATTTGCAGGGATTTAACATTTATATGGAGTTGTGTCCAATGGTTCAAAGATACTAAATTGAAAGCAAATCACAACACGTCCAATGGTGCCGGAATCACCCGATCGAGTTGTGTCCAATGGTTCAAAGATACTAAATTGAAAGCAAATCACAACTGATAAGTCAGCCGATGGCATGGTGATCCTGTTGTGTCCAATGGTTCAAAGATACTAAATTGAAAGCAAATCACAACTGACTATCGCCGATTCAGCCGAGCAAAAGAGTTGTGTCCAATGGTTCAAAGATACTAAATTGAAAGCAAATCACAACCCGGTAATCCATACCCACTGCCCTCTGCAAGTTGTGTCCAATGGTTCAAAGATACTAAATTGAAAGCAAATCACAACTTTCAGCCTATTGTGATAATAAATCGGATGGTTGTGTCCAATGGTTCAAAGATACTAAATTGAAAGCAAATCACAACGGGGTATCTCGACCAAACGTGAGAGGAAGGGTTGTGTCCAATGGTTCAAAGATACTAAATTGAAAGCAAATCACAACTAGGTACTGATATAACCAACGTTTGAGTAAGTTGTGTCCAATGGTTCAAAGATACTAAATTGAAAGCAAATCACAACAGTATTGGATTTCTTCACCTTATTCACAAAGTTGTGTCCAATGGTTCAAAGATACTAAATTGAAAGCAAATCACAACTTCTAGCCCGCTTTTAAACGGTTTCTTTTGGTTGTGTCCAATGGTTCAAAGATACTAAATTGAAAGCAAATCACAACGTAAGATTAAAAGTTATCGGAACTACGTGTGTTGTGTCCAATGGTTCAAAGATACTAAATTGAAAGCAAATCACAACATATACCGGGCATCTTCGAGGCGTATTCCGGTTGTGTCCAATGGTTCAAAGATACTAAATTGAAAGCAAATCACAACCATTCCCTATCAGGAGCAACACGGTTGTATGTTGTGTCCAATGGTTCAAAGATACTAAATTGAAAGCAAATCACAACGTGTCTGGAACAGCATGGTGAAGAAGAACGTTGTGTCCAATGGTTCAAAGATACTAAATTGAAAGCAAATCACAACGTTGATACACTGGATATAATTAGCCATGTGTTGTGTCCAATGGTTCAAAGATACTAAATTGAAAGCAAATCACAACTTCTCCGTGAACTCTTCACGTTTACCGTTGGTTGTGTCCAATGGTTCAAAGATACTAAATTGAAAGCAAATCACAACGCGAGAACTGTTGCGCCTCTCTCCATTTCTGTTGTGTCCAATGGTTCAAAGATACTAAATTGAAAGCAAATCACAACTAGCTCGACTTACGAATACAAGTTCGACGGTTGTGTCCAATGGTTCAAAGATACTAAATTGAAAGCAAATCACAACTTCGCAATAATAAAGCTTCTTACGAACTTGTTGTGTCCAATGGTTCAAAGATACTAAATTGAAAGCAAATCACAACTGTGATAAAGAAAATAATTAATACAAGCATGTTGTGTCCAATGGTTCAAAGATACTAAATTGAAAGCAAATCACAACTTTCGTCTCTTCCTATCGTTCCGTATATTAGTTGTGTCCAATGGTTCAAAGATACTAAATTGAAAGCAAATCACAACAGACCCGTGTCTAATTTCCCGTCGGTTAGCGTTGTGTCCAATGGTTCAAAGATACTAAATTGAAAGCAAATCACAACCCGCCGTTGTGTGTCTTGCGGGAATGGATGTTGTGTCCAATGGTTCAAAGATACTAAATTGAAAGCAAATCACAACTTGTTATCAGAAGGAACCAGGGCTTCAAGGTTGTGTCCAATGGTTCAAAGATACTAAATTGAAAGCAAATCACAACACAGTAACGTCCGTTAACGTTTATACTGTGTTGTGTCCAATGGTTCAAAGATACTAAATTGAAAGCAAATCACAACAAGGAATTGAGAACTTAAAGGATAAACCGAGTTGTGTCCAATGGTTCAAAGATACTAAATTGAAAGCAAATCACAACATGCGGGTCGGCTACTCTCTAGCTCTGATAGTTGTGTCCAATGGTTCAAAGATACTAAATTGAAAGCAAATCACAACGAAGGTATCACTTTAGATTCACCCGAATATGTTGTGTCCAATGGTTCAAAGATACTAAATTGAAAGCAAATCACAACTACCAGGCGTGTATGGTGGGGAGTAGCGAGTTGTGTCCAATGGTTCAAAGATACTAAATTGAAAGCAAATCACAACCGTTTGCGTAGGAGAAATCTATGTCTTCGTGTTGTGTCCAATGGTTCAAAGATACTAAATTGAAAGCAAATCACAACGCTCGTTAGTAATGTATCTGCGCTTCTCGAGTTGTGTCCAATGGTTCAAAGATACTAAATTGAAAGCAAATCACAACTCAGTCCCACCCGTTTCGCCCTCACCGAATGTTGTGTCCAATGGTTCAAAGATACTAAATTGAAAGCAAATCACAACTATTCGGGGTACGCACCCTATCTCCGCACAGTTGTGTCCAATGGTTCAAAGATACTAAATTGAAAGCAAATCACAACACGGAACTGCAATGACCCCCGCTAATCTGTGTTGTGTCCAATGGTTCAAAGATACTAAATTGAAAGCAAATCACAACGAGGCGATCCTCACCTTGACATTGGACGAGTTGTGTCCAATGGTTCAAAGATACTAAATTGAAAGCAAATCACAACACTTTTCCGGCATCCGTTATGGTGAATTCAGTTGTGTCCAATGGTTCAAAGATACTAAATTGAAAGCAAATCACAACCCCAATACCCCGAACTACACGATATCTTTGGTTGTGTCCAATGGTTCAAAGATACTAAATTGAAAGCAAATCACAACACTACGACGAGGCGTGGTTGCACATCAACAGTTGTGTCCAATGGTTCAAAGATACTAAATTGAAAGCAAATCACAACTAATAATCTTCGATAATCTTTCGCCATCCGGTTGTGTCCAATGGTTCAAAGATACTAAATTGAAAGCAAATCACAACCTCCGCCATCTCTTCGGTGTCGGTCTTAGCGTTGTGTCCAATGGTTCAAAGATACTAAATTGAAAGCAAATCACAACCCATCCCCGTACCCCACAATTTTCTCGGAAGTTGTGTCCAATGGTTCAAAGATACTAAATTGAAAGCAAATCACAACCGAAATGCAGAAGGGACCGCTAGGCGGATGTTGTGTCCAATGGTTCAAAGATACTAAATTGAAAGCAAATCACAACGAGACGATCCTCACCTTGACATTGGACGACGTTGTGTCCAATGGTTCAAAGATACTAAATTGAAAGCAAATCACAACGAGACGATCCTCACCTTGACATTGGACGACGTTGTGTCCAATGGTTCAAAGATACTAAATTGAAAGCAAATCACAACTCCGGGCTGAGTATTCCCGCCGGAACTTGGGTTGTGTCCAATGGTTCAAAGATACTAAATTGAAAGCAAATCACAACTATGTCGGTGGTGTGCAGATGGACGAGAAGTTGTGTCCAATGGTTCAAAGATACTAAATTGAAAGCAAATCACAACTTTTTTACAGCTTATCAGCTACATTGGTTAGTTGTGTCCAATGGTTCAAAGATACTAAATTGAAAGCAAATCACAACTTCAGCAATAACCATACGCAAAGTCACAAAGTTGTGTCCAATGGTTCAAAGATACTAAATTGAAAGCAAATCACAACAGTGTTGTAATAGTTGCAGTAGCAGCAGGGTTGTGTCCAATGGTTCAAAGATACTAAATTGAAAGCAAATCACAACTCTGATATCTTCATTATTTTGATTTTATAGTTGTGTCCGATGATTCAAAAATACTAAAATGAAAACAAACTATAGTAACAAATTTTAGTTATATTTCTCTGCCTGTTATTTCTGCTGCCTCAAGTATTGTAGTTTGTTCATATGATGTTAAATTGCTAATGATGTGAGATTATACTTTGTCTATTACCCTTTCTTTATCTTTATCCAAGTCCATCGATGCCAAATGGTTTCCAATGGTCCTTGTTTATGCTTCGACAGCCACCATTTACAGAACTGTACCTGTAATAGGAACAGAATGATTCCGATAATCAGACTGAGCGTATATCCGCAATAGGGAGCCAGATAAAATCCGAATGGGAAGTAGATGATAGCTCCCATAATAGATTGTGTGATGTAGTTAGTCAGACTCATTTTTCCGTAAAAGCGCAGGTTGGAAACGGTTTTCTGGAACTTAGCCTTCTGATAAAGTAAGATGAAGGAAGCAATCAGTACGATAGTAAATGCGAATTTCTGCCACATATCAAAAGCTGTCCCTACGGTCTGTTGAATCAGGCTGCTGTCACTTTGCATGATCTGCTCTTTCAAAGAGTAAAGCGGAGCGAAACTGATAGCTGCAATGATCAGTGCTTTGGTCCAGAATTTCAGATGAGACTCGGAAGTGACGAACAGTTCTTTGCGTCCGATGTACAGACCGAACAGGAAAAGTCCGGCAGTCTGCAAGAAACGTCCGGCACCAATGGCCCAGAACAAGCTCGCTTTCTGTCCTAATGTGACGTTGCCAATGAGGAATTCCCAAAAAGTTCCATTTTTGGTGTAATCTGCCACTTCGCTATACATGGCTCCGACATTCAGATCGGGCAAGGTATAGGCAGGATTGAACAGACTCATTATATAATGGAACCATTCAATAGGCTGTAATGAAAATAAGATAGCAGTGATTAAAATAGCCTTATCGCTCCATTTGCGTACAATAAATAATATGATACCGACAACAGCAAACAGAAGCAAAACATCTCCTGCCGGAAAGAAAGCCGCGTTAAGAGTGGCAAAACCGGCAAGTAAAACCAGTCTCCATAAAAAACGGTAGCCGAAATCTTTTCCTTTCAACTGCTGATTATGTGATTGGATATAGAAAGTAAATCCGAAAAGCAGTGCGAATATGGCATAAGATTTTCCGGCGAACAGTGAAAATACTGCATTAAACACTCCGGCATCTAAAATGCTAAGCCATTCGGGAGAACTCTCCGGATAAACAGGGAAAATGAAATGTTCCAGATTATGTACCAAGAGGATGGCCATAACTGCAAATCCTCTGAGGGCATCTACTACTTCAATTCGTGGTGTCTTTTTTAATAATTCCATGGGTTTGATTTATGATTGTTTTTTAGTTAGTATTCGTTTTACCCATTTATTGGCGGGCTTTTCGAAATAATAGTAAGAAAGTAAACTAAGTATAATGGTGATACCGAAAATGAGGGGAACACTGATCATCCATGACACCTGCCATTGATAGAGCGCTGCCATTTTCGTATATGTGAGTATAATAAACAAATGTATCAGGTAGAAACTATAGCTGATTTCTCCACCTATTATCAGAAACCGATTGGATAATAGCCGGGATATACCTCCCTTCTGGAAGGCAAAGATGAGTATCATCAGAGAAACAGGTAACCAGTAATAGCAAGAATAACGGTATACTTTAGGTATATCTGCGGCACAAAGATAAAAAAGAAGAAATAAAGCGACGGATGCTACTTCCAAGAATGTTCCCGTGGAAGAAGAAATCTTTTTATTGTGTAATGACTGATAGATCTGATAAAGCAATACTCCTACAAAAAAGTCCGGCAGGCGGGTGATGGGATTGACATACCAATATGCTTTGATTTGTTCGTCGGCAGTCAGATACATACCTGCCAGCATGACCGGAAGACAGATTGAGAGTACAACCAATAGTTTTCGCCTGCTGCTTAAGAAAGGAATCACGAAAGGAAAGCAGAAATAAAATAACTGTTCGCACCCCAAGCTCCATGAAGGACTGTTGAAAGAGAAAAAATAATCGGCAGAGGGGAAGAAGGGCTGTAACAGAAAGGTAGAGGCGACAAAGTGTTTGATCCAGTCCGTCGTATCGCTATATTGAACATATCCTCCTATACATGCGGCAATTAATAGTGTAAGTAGATGCAGGGGATAAATGCGGGCAATACGTGCTACCCAGAACGTGCGTTTAGTAGTCGTTTTTGTCAGCAGTTTTTCCTGATAATTATAGGCAATAATAAACCCGCTGAGGACAAAAAAGAAACTGACTCCGACAAATCCTTCTTTAAAGAAGTGGGCATCGAAACTTGTATCCAGAACATAGCAATGTGCTCCGAATACCATCAAGGCAAAGAATATTCGTAAAGATGTTAATGTGTTGATCACGACGTTTATCTGTTTCTTTTTTGTATTCGGCTGTAAAAGTACAGTTTTTCTGTGATATAAAAATTCACATAGATTAAAAAGAACTCAGGATTCGGAGCGCAGGCGGCTTAAATGTTGTGGAGTCATCCCAAGAAAGGAAGCTATATATCCCAGTTGGGCACGGTGAATTACATCCGGCTGTTCGCGTAGAAGTTGTTCGTAGCGTTCTTTGGCCGGTAGGTATAGTCGGTTTATGTGGTGTATGTCCATGTAGAGCAGACATTCCTGATGGATAATGCGTCCCCAGTTGGCAATTTCGATATTTGTTTCATAAATCTGATTTAATTCATCAATGCGTATGGCATATAGTTCGCAATCTTCCAGTAACTCTACATATTCGTATCCCGGTTGGTTGTGGTATAAGTCTTTCATCGCAAAAGTGATATCGCCTTCGCGTGAGAACCAGATCGTGATTTCTTCACCGTCACGCAGGCAATAGGAGCGGCAAAATCCTTTCTCAATAAAGTAGACGTGACGATCTGATACTCCGCCGTGTATCAGTAAGTGTTTCTTTGGCAATTCCAGCTTTTTCATGTGGCTGAAAAGCATTTCCAGTGAGCTGTCAGATACCGGATAATATCGGCGGATTCCTTTGATGATGTTCTCCATGTCTGTTTATTTGTGGGAGCATTCCAGCCACCAGTCGATCATTTTCCGTGCCAGGCTCAGTTTTCGTGGAAGTTCCGGCAAATTATCTCTTGTATAGAAATCACCGGAGCTTAATTCTTCTTCTTGCAATTTGATTTCTCCTCCGGCATAATCGGCAATGAATCCTACCATTAATCCGCTGGGGTAGGGCCAGGGCTGGTTGCCGAAATAAGTGATGTTCTTCACGTCCAGTCCGGTTTCCTCTTTCACTTCGCGGGCTACACATTCTTCCAGTGTTTCGCCTGTTTCGAGGAATCCGGCTACAAGGCTGTTGAATCTGCCTTTAAAGTTGCGGGCATGAACGAGAAGTATGGAGTCGCCTTTGCGCACTAAAACAAGGACGGCTGTCGAGATAGCCGGATACACTTCACGGCCACAACTCGGACAGCGTTTCATGATGGATTCTTTTTGTTCCATCGGAGTGCCGCAAGCCGAGCAGAACAGACTGTTTCTGTCCCAATGCAGTATTTCGTGGGCTTTGCCTGCTGCCTGGTAATGTCCCAGCGGGAGGTATTCGTAAGAAGCGCGAAGCCCTATCATTGCATATTGTTCTGTCTCTTCAATAGGTTGGGATACGGAATAGGCTTTGCAGTTTCTTCCTTCCAGTGTGGTGATATTGTGTACTGTAGTCTTGTCTTTGATAAGGATAGGAGGAATTTCTCCACAGGGAATGGCAAATGTACCGTTCCCCTCCTTTTCAAGCAGTAGTTCATCTTTGTAAAAGACAAACCACAGGGATTCAGCTGTTTGATTCATTTTATATTTTTCTATTTTCTTCGCGCTGCGAAGTTATAAAAACTGTATCGATATATGTAGGGTTTACCGGATAAAATATGAATAGATTAACTTAAAAATATACTTTGTTCCACTCCAATCTCTTGAATGAAATAATTATCGTGTGAGATGGCTATCACAGTACCTGCATAGTTTTTGATGGTAGCGGTAATAATTTCGATGCTTTGTATATCCAGGTTATTGGTCGGTTCGTCCAGTATAAACATATCGGGCATATTATTACTGATCATCAGGCAACAAAAGGCAAGTCTCATTTTCTCTCCGCCGCTTAGCTTCCGGTAAGATTTATCCCATTCGGAAGCCGGAAATAAATATCGGTTCAGAATAATCTTTATTTCGTGCTCCGGCAGGTTGCGGCCATTGAAGGCATAGGCTTGTTCCAAAATACTGTTTCGATCATTGATGATCGAATATTCCTGATTCAGATATACATAGGTGAAATTTGCCTGTATGAGCGTGCCTTTCAGTGGTTGAAGTTGTCCGGTTATGATTTTCAGCAGAGTTGTTTTTCCGCTGCCATTGCCTCCTTCTATACGAAGGCGGTCTCCGCTTTTCAACTGAAAGCTGAGAGGGGCTCGCCAAAGTTGTGGCTGATCGGGATGATAGCCGAAGTTAATCTCTTTTGCCGTAACCAGTATTTTACCGGTATGAAGTCCGGGACTGTTAAAGTCAGTCTTTAGTGCGGCTGTCAGCGAGAGTGAGCTTCGGAGTTGGTTACGCTCGTCAGTTAACTTCTCGGTTTTTTCCTGATGTGCACCGCTTAGTTTGGCAGTACTCTTTTCCGATTTGCTTTGCAAACCGTTCAGTACAATACGCGGGACACCTTTTTTCAGATTTCTTTTTTCACCGCGTACATTTTGTTTATCCCTCCGTTCAGCTGTTTCGCGGGCTACCTTGCGGGCAGTGCGGAGCGCTTTCTCTTTTTCTTCGATGCGTTGTTGCAGGGCTTCTTGCATCAGTGTTTTTTGTTCTTTGTAAAATTCATAGTTTCCACCGTAATAGCTGATCTGATGCTTTTCCAGTTCACATATTTCGGGAAGAAGATTCAGCAGTGTACGGTCATGGCTTACTACCAACAGCGTGGAACGCCATTTTTCCACCCAGTCATACAGACGTTGTCTGCCTGACGAATCGAGATGATTGGTCGGTTCATCCATCAGTATGACAGACGGATTATGAATGTCCATACCTGCGAGGAATACACGTGTCTTTTCTCCTCCGCTGAGCAGATTCATCGGGTAGGATAGTGGGAATTGGCCCAATCCCCACGAATCGAGGGCGGCGACGGAACGTTCTTCTATATTCCAGTCGTCGTTCAATATGCTGAAATTTTCTATTGAGGCATCTCCCGCAAGGATAGCATGTAGTGCTTTCTGCTTATGGTCTATCTGTAAGGCTTGCGCGATGGTCAACGAATCATATTGCCCGAAATGTTGGGGAATATAATAGAGGTCGTCCGGTCGGACGATGACGCCGGAAGAGGGTGTTAATTGTCCGGCAATAATTTGCAGCAGGGTAGATTTGCCACAGCCGTTATTGCCGACTAATCCTAACTTCTGCCCTTTACTGATGGCAAAGTTAAGGTCACTGAATAATACTTCTTTATCCGGATGGATATAGCTGATTTGTTGAATACTAATAGGCATGATGGTCTATTGGGTTTGAGGTTGAAAACTGGGTGAGGATAATCACGGGGCAGGGGAACGACAAACACAATACTGGCTAAACAACACGAATTTCGTGATGCTTAACGATAAAGAAAAAGCATAGATGAAAAGTGATGTTTACTAGAAGTGTTGTCTTACTTAGAAATTCTCATTGTGGTAAGTATATAGTTTAACTTGGGCGCAAAGATAGTACTTTCTTTTATAATATTGTTGGGTTTTGGCTGGAAAAATGGATTCTTTGAACTAATTCAGAATATGGAATAAAAAATGAAGAGCAGAGACTACAATTAAAAAATGTCCCGCTCTTCATTTTCACTACCTACTTTATTAACTTATTACATCTTTTCCACTCGAAAATCAAACCATAATTTCATTTTAAAACCGTCATCCCCTTTTTTAATGCGAATACTGCTTGGCTGACTGTGGGGACCAAGTTCAGGAATGGATTTTCCGGAACGCATGGCGGGAATATCATAAAGAAAAGAGATGTCACCTTCCGGGAATTCCCACATTGTGTTTTCACCATTACGTCGATGGACAGGTTCCAGCGGAGTAAATACACGGAAGAACAAGCCATCACTTTCAGAGTAAACAGTGAAAGGTACGCGATCTGATTCTAATGTTGCCCAATAAACATTGGCATGGTAACCTTTGAATTCCGGATAGATTAAATGATCAAAACTTTCACCGGTTATGGTATTATTGTATTCTTTCTCCCAAATGCCATAATTGGTACCTTTTATACGATTCTTCCATACACGGTAAGGGCCACGTCCCATCCATTTCATGCCTTTCACTTCTTTTTCCGGAAAAGAGAAAGTGAGTCCGAGATTATATATTTTCTTATCAAAGAAGGCTCCCTCAAAACCGTGACCTTTAGGATCATTCAGCAGTACAGCTTCCATACCTAATAATCCGTCTCCGGACATACGCCAGACAATTGAATCTATTCCTCCTTCATATTTGGCAATGTAACAGGCGTCATTACCTTGCATGTACTCATAGCCTTCTTTAAAATTAGCTTTCATACCGACAGGTAATGGACCGTTATTTAACGGGATGATTTCATCCTTCTGTTTTATTTCGATAAGTATCCCATTTCTAAAGGTGGCAGAGATACCATTAGCAAACAAAGTGACCTCTCCATTCTGCTTTTTAATACTTGCGGATGAAGTACTAATATGTTTATTATATTGCATTGCAAAATATTCATTGGCATATTTGATTGGCCAAGTCCAATTGCAGATAGAATGCCCCTGTTTATCATAAGCTTCCAGTTCCAGCACATCCCCTTGGAAAAAAACAGCAGGTAATTTCATATGTACCTTGCCGGTTTCACCCGGAGCAATATCCGGAAGGGGCACTGCACCTTCGGAAAGCAGCGTTTGTGTCCCCTTCTTTAAAGGTGATGAAAGGGAATAGACTCGATATTTCATACTGCACTCTTTCAGATTCGTAAAAAGATAGTTGTTGCTTATCATGAAATCTCCTTTAAAAGATGGGGTGATAAAGAGGTTCTGGAATTGTATAGGTGCCCAGACTTCACGGACGGTATAAAAACTTCCTTCTTTTTCCCGTCTGGGGCCTACAATGCCATCCGGACCGTTAGGACCATCCGAGTCCAGACGCCCTCCTTGGTCGGTCCTTTTAACGGCTTCATCAACGTATGTCCATAAAAATCCTCCTGAAAATAAGGGATTAGACTTATAGCTATCCCAAAAATCATCCAGGCCGGCTCCTTGTCCGCGATCATAAAGTCCATGTAGAAATTCGGTAGGCATAAATACATTATATCCGTTTGCCAAGCGGTAAGGACCTGTTTGATAAGCTGGATAGTGATGAGTATCAAGCCCGTTGAAATCAGCCCACGGATGGATGACATGACGTTTCTGCGGATCATAATCTGCAAAGTGGGCATCTATATTTTTATTCCATCCTCCTTCGTTTCCATTACTCCACATAAAGATACAGGGATGGTTTACATCACGGTTTATCATCTCAGACAGTAATTTTAATCCTGTTTCCGTGTCATAGCTATTCTGCCAGCCGGCAAGTTCGTTCAGATAGAATATGCCAAGCGAGTCACATATTTCCAGGAAATGTTTGTCGGGAGGATAATGAGAACGTACGGCATTCATATTCATTTCTTTAATTAATAAGGCATCTTGCAGGCTAAGTTCACGGTTTGTTGTACGTCCGCCATCAGGATGAAAACTATGACGGTTGGTTCCCTTTACTATAATTTTGGTTCCATTGACATAAATGCCGTCCTTGGGGCGGAACTCAATGGTACGGAATCCGATACGCTCTTCATGGATGTGGACAATTTGCTTCTGAGGATTGATAAGTTCCAGCTTTAAAGTGTAAAGATTGGGGTTTTCACAGTCCCATGTCTGAATGCCTTTCCATTCTGTAGTTATAGTTTGTATCTCATCACTGTTCAGTGAAATGATTTGCCTGCCAATACTTGTCTTACTATCTACAGGAGTAATTGTTGCCGCTACTGAATAGTCTTGGGAAATATTTCTCAGATGTAGCTCTGTTGCTAGTTTTCCATTTGCCATCGCGTTTACTGCGATACGTTCGATATGTGTTTTGGGCATGGCTTTGAGGTATACGGGCCGATAAATACCGCCATAGAGCCACCAGTCTGCACGTCGTTCGGCAGCATTCACTGATTTATTGGCAGATTCTTTCCATACCTTTACTTCCAGATTATTCTTTTTTCCAAAATTTAGTTTATCTGTTATGTCATAGCTAAAACGATAGAAACCGCCTTGGTGAATGTCTCCTGCCGGTATGTCGTTTATTTTCACTTCAGTATCTGTCATTACTCCTTCAAAAACAATACTGACTTGCATATCTTTCCATTTAGCGGGTACCTTGAACTGATATCGGTATAGCCCGGTTTCATCGCTGGGTTTAGCTCCTTTATTCAAATAGAAACGTCCGTAAGTGTATTCGCCAAACCCTTGTAATTCCCATTGCGAAGGGACCTCTATCTTGCTCCATTTGCCACTGTTCATGCCTGTGGAACAATAAAACTCCCATGTCTTTGTGTCTTGATATCCGCTTCCCGACAGATATTGGATTTCCGTAGTCTGTGCATTTACAGCTAAGGAGAATAAACAACTTAAAATTATAAAAATAAATGTTTTCATATAGCTTCATTCTTTAATATTGATAGGTTGGTTCTATAGGGAATACATAAAACTGTCTTTCCGGTTTGAAATCAATCATCCATTGGTCTATTAATACATGATTGTCTAAAGCAGTAATGGATAGAGTGTGCATTCCTTTTGTCAGTCTGTGCTTGGTATTTCTTACTGCTTGTCCGCGAAGAACATTCTGCTTCCAGGATTCGGTACGAAAACCTTCTTTAAAGGAACATATCTGAGGCGTTTCACCATCTATGCTGACACTAAAGCGAATATCTCCTTTATCGTTCGGCTGTGTCGGGATGACGGCTGTACGCAGAATAGCCTCTCCTTCCCATGCACTTTCAAAATCAAAGGTGATTGTCTTTCCTTTTGGTAGGGATACAGCGTTCATGCTGTGTCCCAATGACTGAATGACGATCACCCCGTCTGTTGCTTTGGTATAGTTGCAAGCATTGGCAACAATACATTTGTCTTTTGATACCTCTTTCAGAGGGAGCGACTTGGTACTTTCAGGAAAAGTATATTGCTCAATTTCCTGATCAGTTAACCATATAGGGAGGGTAGGCGGATAAAATACGTATAAATCACGTGGATTGTAACACATGGAATATTTCCATTTACCACCGGCTAATTTATGATTATAATAATCTGTCAAGTCACGAATTTCCTGATAGGCTTTGATACTTTTTGCACAAGCATTCATCAATTGGCTTTCACGAGTCCACAAGTTAGTATCACAACTTCCCGGAAAAATGCAGCGTGCCCTTTGTGCTTCCTGCATTTTAGTACTCATAGCTGCTGCACCGAATACAGGATATTTAATTTGTGCAAAGAAAGCGTCTTTTCTCTCTTGAGGAATGATCGGTTCTACTTCGGACAGGATTCTTTTTATTGACTCATAAGATTCCAGATAACGGTCTAGTTCTCCACCGAATTCAGTGAGACTGAAATCTGTGTTTTTGATTGGAGACCATCCTTTTATATATTTCTTTTTATCCAGTTCTACTTGGTTCCAGCCCATAAACTCTGGCTTGCGGATACCGCACAGACGATAAAATTCCAGCATGGCCGGCAATAACTTTTCTCCCGCTTCTGTACCGAATTCGCGGCAAAGCCAATTTTTCTGATGCTGTACGAGGGTAGAGGGAGATACAGAGTTGATGTCCCATGCCATATCCAGAAAAAGTTCCAGGTCATAGGCTGCAGGTTTTAAATCATGCACATTGACAATCCACAGACGACGGGCATTGCAATCATAGGCTTGTTTCATTTCACTATAGACCAACCCCGGTTGGGTAGTGCATAGCCACATATAGTCATGCGGACGTCCCCAATAGCTGAGATGATAATATACACCGGCACCTCCGCTGCGTTTTTGCTGTTCCTGGTCACTCAGACGAGTCATGTAGCCATAATTGTCGTCACACCATATGAGTGTAATATCATCGGGTACCTGTAAACCGTTCTCCATAATCTGAAGTACTTCTTTATAGGGAACAAAAGCCTGTGGGATTTTCGCTACATCCTTTTTTACATATTTAGATAATAAGGTGCGTTGGTCATTTATAACTTGCTGCAAAGCATCGGTTTTTTCCTGAAGAGTTTTTACTCCTTCCATACCGCTGTCGTGAATACCTCTCATGCCTATCGTATAGAAGTTTTCATAGCGTCCGGCTTCTTTCAAGCGTTCTGTCCAATAGGACCGTACACTTTCACGATTCGTAATATAATTATACTCGCCTCGTTCGCTGACTTTCCATTCACCTACATTATTACGCATCAAAGGTTCACAATGAGAAGTGCCGATAACGATACCGCAGCTATCGGCAGCCTCTTTGGCTCCTGGTACAAAGTAGAAAGGAGTCGTAATTCCGTGCATACCCGGCCAGATGGCGTTGGCACGAAGACGCATCAGCAGCTTGAAAATCTCCTTATAAGTACGGGCACCGATTCGTCCTTTTGTGTCAGACGGTTCGAAGTTTTTCCAACTCCAAGGTTGTAAACTCCAGTCTTCGTCATTCAAAAAGATTCCACGATACTCTACTGAGGGGCTTTGAAAGGTTGTATAATCGGCAGGCAATGTTAATTGATTTTTCTTTATGGGTGTGACGTCTCCCCACCATACCCATGGAGACACACCGGCTAAACGGGACAATTCGAGTATTCCGTAGGCAGTCCCTCTGCCATCACTGCCTACCACCAGCAATTGTTTCTTATTGGAGCTTTCGGTAACTTTGATAAAAAAAGCATCCTTTTTACTCATAAGGCTATCTACAGGAACATCCTGTTTAAGAAGTTCTTTCAGTGCAGATCTATTCTTGTCCAATTGTACAATTTTAATAGCTGTATTTCCTGTATGAGTTTTTTGAGGTAATACTCCTGTCACTTGTTTCATGTCACCGGTAAACATATCCAGTGCAATTGTCACCACAGGAGATACGGATTTGGATACGGAATAGGTGATTGCTTGTTTCCCATTATACCAGACAAACTCACCCTCGTTGTGATTTGCCGCGGTGCAAACAATCCGATTTCCGAAAAGAAAAATAGAACAGAAGCATATCGCTATAAGCGACTTTCTGTTTCCATAAAAATTAGATTTCATAAGCCAACCTTTTTAAATTAGACATTAGAGTTTTAATGTCACAAAGGTAACCGGCTGTCAGTATTAAAGGGGGGAGGCATTGCCCGATAAGGTTGAAAGATGTTCCTTCTACCTTTTCGGAACATCTTTCAACTCTCTTTCTTTAGAATTCAATTAAGTGTTTTTTGCCGATTTCATCGAGTATTCTGTAGGTTGCATACCGAATTCTTTCTTGAAACAGATCGAAAAATATTTAGGATCGTTGAACCCCACTTTGTATGCCAGATCAGAGATGCGGATATTCTTATTCTCATCCATGATTTTGCAGGCTGCTTTCAAACGAATGCTCCGTACAAAACTGGTTGTATTGAGTCCTGTGAGTGATTTCATCTTTTTGTGAAGTGTGGTACGACTTGTTGCCATCTCATTGACAAATTGAGTTACGTCAAACTCAGGATCATCCAGATGTCGGTTTACACAGTCAATGGCATCCTGGAGGAATTTCTCATCATCTGAAGTAATATTCGAAAAGAATTGTAGTTTGATATGGTGTACTTTGTCTGTTTCTCCTTTTTGCAGATACTTCCGATTACGCAACATAAGTCTTCGGCGTATTTCCCACCATATCAATCCTAAAAAAGATGCAGTTAGTAAAGCGTAAATAAGATATGCCCACCAGGTAGCCCAGAAAGGAGGTTCGATAAGGATTTCCATTGTCCGCATTTCTCCCCAGTCTCCATTCTCATTGGTGGCTCGTAATTCAAATACATATTCTCCCGCAGGTAATTGAGAATAATATGCATTACGGTTGGCGGCATTCACATAGTGCCAGTCTGTGTCAAAACCTTGCAGCCTGTATGCGTACTTGTTCAGTTGGGGCTGGTTGTAAGTGAGCGATGCAAAGCGGATAGTAAAATTGGTATATGCTGACGGGATGATGAGAGTCTTTGTATAATCGGCAGTAAAAGAGGATATCTTGCTTTTTTGCTGTTCCGGTATTTGTTCCAATGATTTGCCGTCTATTAATATATCCGTTATGCGCAAAGAAATATCAGAGTGTTTCTCCTTCATCATTTCGGAGTCAAAAGTAACTATTCCGCGGCTACATCCGAAATAGAAAGTTCCATTGCGATAAAAAGATGCGTTTTGATTAAAGAAGTTATCTGCTAATCCATCTGCAACAGTAAAAGTCCGTACTCTTCCTTTTTCCTCCCCGGTGATAGTCAATCTTGCCAATCCTTGATTAGTGCCTAACCAAAGGTTTCCATGATTATCTTCTTCCATACTGCCTACCATATCTCCCGGTAAATTGTATGCTTGATGGACGGATTCAAAACAATCATCTTGTACATTATACAGACAAAGTCCGCTTCCTTCTGTGCCTACCCATATTCTGCCGCTTTTATCCAATAGAAAACAAAGGGGAGTATTGACCGGTAACAGTTTGTTCTCCATACAGTAGTTTTGGCAATGTAATGTTTCCGGTTGCTCCATATTTCCAGTTACATGAACTATACCATTATTGTTGGTTGCCAGCCACAAGGAGCCGTCATTATCTTCCATTATGCAGGTAATTTCTTTAGAGAGTAAGGCATCAATGCCAGGCATACGGCTGAAACAATATTCACGACCATCCTTATATCGGACTCCAACTCCCTTATAGGTGCCTAGCCACCAATTCCCCTTATGGTCTTCATGTACCCAATATACCAGATCATGAGGAATGAAACCACAATTTGAAGTCTTATATTGGTGGATAATCTTTCCATTCTGACAAGCCATCACTCCGCCATCATGAATGGCGAGCAGCACTTCTTGGGAAGTAGGGCTGTAGGAAATGTGATAGGGACGTTTGGAGGGTATTAAAGATATCTTCTTGTCTCTCGACTGGTAATCCACTCCATATCCGAAACCAATCCAGGAAGCTCCATTCTCTTCTATATATAAGGTAGAGATCAAATCAGTAAAGAACTTCCCGTTACCACGTGGGTAGAGGACATCAAAAGAACGTGCGTGTGTATCTGCATGAAAAACTCCTGTTCCTTTTGTTCCAATCCACATCAATCCGTTTTTATCTCGAAAAACGGTGTTCACTTCGCGTACGGGCAAATAATGTTCTGGGTTCGATTCTTTGTAATTGATGAACGTCCCTTCGTTAGCCATATTCATAATGCCAATTCCATCCCGGCTTCCCAGCCATAACGAATGTGTCTGCAAGTCTTCATGGATAGAATAAATATAATCAGAAGGGATAGAGGAAATATTCAGAGGATCGTATCTGTAATTTTTTTCAATAGACAATGTCTGCTTGTCCGAAGAGAAATTAACCTTATAAAGACCATACCCGCTTGTTCCCACCCATAGAACTCCTCTGGAATCCTGAAATAATGACAAAACGGAATTGTTTTCGCTCAATGGAGGGTAATGGATGAACTTATTCTCTTTTATGTGATAACGGTAGAGCCCGTCTTGCCAGGTACCAATCAGTAAATCACCATTTTCATCTTCAAGTATGGTTTGAACATTCTTTTGTTCGGGTACTTCGCCTTTACAATTCTTGTGTGTCATCAGGACCAATGTATCCTGTCCTGCATCATAATATGCCATTCCACGGATATATCCCAGATAGACTTTGTTCTCTTTGGTTACGTGGATTTCGTTCAAACGATGTTTGTTGATTCCTTCCAGTTGCATTTTTCTCATTTGTCCCGTTTGCTTATCGAGTACACAGAGACCTTCATGAGTTCCTATCCATAGTCTGTGGGAATAGTCTTCTTCTACGCAAAGTACATTATTATTGGTCAGTAGTCCCGGAGTGTAAAGATTTGATTTATATGTTCTGACTTCATAACCATCATACCGGAATAATCCATAGAAGGTGGGAATCCAGATGTAACCGTCCCGATCTTGATAGACCTGATGAACCATACTGTTGGGTAATCCGTCCGGAGTTGAGAATTGTTTGAATTCTAAATTCTTCAGACGATCCTGTGCATGGACGGGAAACATTAATAAAGTTGTTGTAATAAGAAGTAGCCAGAATATTCTATATACCATTATACTGCATTCTATTAGATTCCATTTAACAAATATACAAGATTATCTTTAGATTCTTGCGTAAATAAATAAAAATATAGAATCCGGGAATTACAGTCTATGATTTTAGAGCCTCTATTCTCTTAGTTTAGAGGCTCTGTTTAGTACTAATAGAGCCTCTGTTTACTAGATTTGCAGGCTCTGTTTATTATTAATTTTATACGTCGAATAATTGATTCAACCCCTCGCTCATACTCGGATGTGTGAAGATGAAGTCACGCAGGAACGTAGAAGTCTGTCCTGTCTTCATAGCCATTGCAACCATATTGATCAGTTCCGGAGCATCGGTACAGAACAGGGTACATCCCATAATCTTACCGCTATGGCTATTGATAATAGCTTTCAGCATCCCATCAGTCTGTTGCAAGGTACGCGAACGGACAACGGAGGTTGCCGGCAGTCGGGAGACTTTGAAAGAATACCCCTTTCTCAGTGCCTCCTCTTCCGTAATTCCGATATGTGCCAATGGCGGATCGATAAATACAGCATAAGGCAGAGGATCTCTGTCGTTGATGTCACGTTTCTTGTCCCCGAAAAGCTGATCCCGGATAATACGAAAATCATCCAGTGAGACATAGGTAAATTGCGCTCCTCCTTTTACATCTCCCATTGCCCATATATGAGGGGCATTGGTATGTAATTGGTCATTGACTACAATTGCCCCGTGCGCATCGACTTCTACACCAGCTGCTTGCAGGTTCAGTCCTTCAATCATTGGTTTGCGGCCTGTGGCAATAAGGATCGCATCACCGTCTACAAAGTAAGGAGTGCCGTCCGAAGTATCCGAATAAGTCAGAGTTACCCCGTCGTGTGTATCATGGATCGATTGAGTACGGACATTCAGACGAATCTCGACTCCTTTCTTCTCCATCACTTCCCGAACGCTTTTTGCAATATCCGAATCATTGCGGGGCATGAATCTGTTTCCTGCTTCGAGAAGAGTCACTTTACTTCCGAAGCCAGCGTACATCGAAGCAAACTCCAGTCCGATATAGCCTCCGCCTACAATAATCAGGTGCTTTGGCAGAATATCCAACTCCAGAAGAGTGGTACTGGTATACACATTTCGACTTTGCTGAATACCCTCTATATTGGGAATAATAGGTGTAGAGCCGGTATTGATAAAAATCTCTTTTCCCTGCAGTTCGATTTCTTCTTCGGGAAGAGCAACTTTCACCGTATTGGCTGAAACGAGAGACCCTTTACCTGTGTAAATAGTCACATTAGGGCGTTTGCTTAATTTCTCGTAGTTATTTTCTCTTAAAAAAGAGGTAAGTTTGTTTTTTCTGGCAATCGCCTGCCTATACATGTTACTCTGCTTATCAAAATCATTGTGATAAAGCAGGGTGGAAATCTCTGATTCGTGAATCAAAGTTTTGGTTGGTATACAGGCTACGTTAGGGCAAGCCCCTCCGTACATTTCATCGGACTGTTCGACGACAGCGACCTGCCATCCTCTGTTGGAAAGTTCGGCAGCCAGTGTTTTTCCTGCCTTGCCGAACCCTATAATAATTGCATCATATTGTTTCATAACTTCCTTTCATTAACGATTTATACTCAGCTATTATAACACATGAAGAGTATATTTGTTTTGCGTCATATCCGGGAAGCAAAGGTGTCCGTAGCGGACAGAATCAGCTTTTTTTCAGTGTTTTGAGTACGCGTTGTGACGAGTCTGAAAGAAGCACTACGGCTCCTGCGAGAATAACGATATCTTTGATAACCAGTCTTCCGGCACCGGACAATAGCGGGAAGCCAAATTCATCTCCACCCAGATTCGGAACCCAGACTTCGGGCGTGGTGACAAGAAAGGATAGTGTGCCTAACGTCATAATGATGGCGAGCGTGTCACCTATCAGCGCTACTTTCGGGAAGAAAATGCCCAGGAATACCAGAATACCGATACTCATGATGAGCGCTCCTAATCCATAGGAGAAAGTATAAGTGCGATTGGCTTCGTGCCAGGCGCGGTTTTCCGGAACGAAGGCTCCTTCCGGATTTTTGTGGTCTTTGTATTCAGGAGCATCTTTCGCATAGAAGAAGCTCATGAAGGGACTGTTGGCTACGAAAGGAACAATTCCGTCGGCTTCGTAGTGGAAATATTTCAGTCCACCGATCCATACGAATACGACTAAGATAGCTACACGGATAAACTTAATTCCGAAATTCTTCAAGCTGGAAGTGAAGGTAAGCAGAGCAATAAATTTCTCTTTCATTTTGCGGTCTTTTTATGGGTTTAACTTTATACCGCAAAGGTCGTGCTTTCTGCATACCTCCGAAATGGCAATACTTCCGCTTCACTTATCAATTCTTCCCAACTTCCGTATTTCTGAACTGTACGGCACTCTGTCCTGTCATGTTTTTGAAAAAACGGCTGAAAGAAGCCTGGTCTTCAAATCCCAGAATATCGGCAATTTCTTTCGCGCTCTTATTGCTGTAGAGCAGGAGGCGTTTGGCTTCCGCTTCCACCCGTTCGTGGATGACCCTTAGCGGAGAAGGCAGCTTACATGTTGAGAAAATGTTCGAAAGTGTCTTCGGTGACTTGTGAAGCATATCGGCATAGTCCTGTACCTGTTTTTTGGTCCGGTAATGCTCGTCTACCAGATTGTAATACTGGCGGACAATCTCGAAGCCGGATTCCTTTTCGCGCGTGATATCCAGTCGCTGACGGGCGATTCGGGTGCATTGGATGATGAAACGCTTCAGCAGGATACGCAGCATTTCTTCCTGCAGGCTGTCGGAAACGGTGAACTCGTTTTCCATGGCTTCGGTAATCTGGTCCAGTTGTCGGCGCTCTGCTTCGTTTAGTGTGAAGCGGACAAGGTGGGACGAACCGTTGAAAAGGAAGCCGCTGCACGACACTTCGTGGTCGTTTCCATAGATACAATAGAAGTTGCTGTTGAACAGCAAAGTCATATATTCACCATCTATGGACTTAAATTCAAGATGCTGCAGATGAGTCAGTGAGATAACGTCGTCTTTTGAAAGTACCATCTCCTGATGGTCGATTTCTACTGTAATGCTTCCTTGGCGGACCCATATAAACTTATAGAGTCCTTTTTCTTTTTGCAAAGCTTTCTCTGTCAGATAAGAATCTGTGAGAGCGAGTGTTCCTTTTAGTTTGGTGTGATACTGTTGTAACATAATTTATTCCTCCATGGCTGATGCGTCAAATGACAGCGGTAGTAAATCGCCGATACTTTTTACTTCGTAGATACATTCTCTGCCGTATAGCAGAATACGGATAGGCTGGCCGTAACGTTTTTCCGTTTCCAGAATCACTTGGCGGCAGGCGCCACAAGGAGGAATAGGAGTTTCTATAAAGTCCTTTTCGGTTCTTGCTGCGATAGCGAGGGTATTTACCGGTTGGTCGGGATACTGCGAGTTGGCATAGAACAGGGTAGTACGTTCCGCACAAAGTCCCGACGGGTAAGCTGCGTTCTCCTGATTGGTTCCCGTCACAATGGTTCCGTTGTTCAGCAGTGCGGCGGCGCCTACTGAGAAATGCGAATAAGGAGCGTAGCTGCGGGCGGTTGCTTCCATGGCTGTTTTCATTAATGACCGGTCAGCTTCGTTCAGTTCATCGTATTGATATACTTTGATTATAGCGGTAATTGTGAGGTCCTTCATATCGGTAAATAGGTTAGTTCTACATTATTAATGTTACAAAGTTAGAAAAGAGATTGATAATCCCAATTATTTTTCAGATTTTTGTGTCCGATAATCCACATATAAGTTAAAATGGAGAACAAATTGTATAGACTAGTCTTTCTAACTGCCATTATCTTCTTTGCCGTAGGAGTACAGGCACAAAGACGGAATGCACGTTATGTAGAATATATAAATAAGTATAGTGACTTGGCTGTGGAGCAGATGAAGCTTCACAAAATTCCCGCAAGCATCACTCTGGCACAGGGATTGCTTGAAAGCGGAGCCGGAAACAGCCAGTTGGCACGCAAGAGTAATAATCATTTCGGTATTAAGTGTGGCGGCAGTTGGCGCGGACGTTCGGTACGTCATGATGACGATGCCCGCAATGAATGTTTCCGTGCCTACAAGCATCCCCGCGAATCGTACGAAGACCATTCCGACTTTCTGAAAAGGGGTGCCCGTTATGCCTTCCTTTTCAAACTCGATATCACCGATTACAAAGGATGGGCACGCGGATTAAAAAAGGCAGGATACGCCACAGACCCTTCCTATGCCAATCGACTGATTACGATTATCGAAGATTACGACCTGTATAAATATGACAGCAAAGGTGTCTACTCGGAACGTAAATTGCGAAAGAACCCGTGGCTGCTGAGTCCGCATCCGGTGTATATCGCCAATGATATCGCCTATATCGTAGCCCGTAGTGGGGATACTTTCAAGGATTTAGGTAAGGAATTTGATATCAGCTGGAAGAAGTTGGTGAAGTATAACGACTTGCAGCGTGATTATACTTTAGTAGCCGGAGATATCATCTATCTGAAGAGCAAAAAGAAGAAAGCATCCAAGCCTCATACTGTATATATTGTGAAAGATGGCGATTCTATGCATGCCATCTCGCAGAAATATGGTATCCGTCTCAAGAATCTGTACAAGATGAATCGTAAGGACGGAGAATATATTCCGGAGGTAGGAGATCGTTTGCGTCTGCGTTAGAAAACTTTATGCCATACTCATGTGTTATTATGTATGATAAAACATGATTAATATATGAGTCTAAATATTGCAAAGGACAGTAAGAAACGGGTCGTCATTGTAGGCGGTGGTTTCGGTGGCTTGAAGTTGGCTAATAAGCTGAAAAAATCAGGCTTTCAAGTTGTGTTGATAGATAAGAACAACTATCATCAGTTCCCTCCGTTAATTTATCAGGTGGCCTCGGCAGGTATGGAACCGACTTCCATTTCCTTCCCTTTCCGCAAGATATTCCAGCATCGGAAAGATTTTTATTTCCGTATGGCGGAAGTACGTGCTGTTTTCCCCGAAAAGAACATGATACAGACTTCCATAGGGAAGGCGGAATACGACTATCTGGTTCTTGCTGCAGGTACGACGACCAATTTCTTCGGTAATAAACATATCGAAGAGGAGGCCATGCCAATGAAAAACGTGTCCGAAGCTATGGGGCTCAGAAATGCGCTTCTCGCCAACTTGGAGCGTGCTGTGACCTGCTCCAACAAACAGGAACAGCAGGAGTTGCTGAATATCGTTGTCGTAGGTGGTGGTGCCACAGGAGTGGAAGTGGCGGGAGTACTTTCGGAAATGAAGAAATTTGTATTGCCGAATGATTATCCCGATATGCCCAGCAGTCTGATGCATATTTATCTGATAGAAGCGGGGCCGCGGCTACTTGCCGGAATGTCCGAAGACTCATCTAGTCATGCAGAACAGTTTCTCCGTGAAATGGGAGTCAACATTCTTTTAAATAAGCGTGTCACGGATTACCGTGACCATAAGGTGACACTTGAAGACGGCAGTGAGATTGCTACCCGTACTTTTATTTGGGTAAGTGGAGTGACCGGAGTTTCTTTTGGGAATATGAATACGTCCGTAATCGGTCGTGGAGGCCGTATCAAAGTAGATGCCTTCAATCGGGTAGAAGGAACGAATAATGTGTTTGCCATTGGTGACTTATGTATTCTTTCCGGTGACGAAGATTATCCGAACGGACATCCTCAACTGGCACAAGTTGCCATCCAACAAGGGGAATTGCTGGCAAAGAATCTGATCCGCCTGGAAAAAGGAAAAGAGATGAAGCCTTTTCATTATCGTAACTTGGGGTCGATGGCGACTGTCGGGCGTAATCGTGCTGTGGCGGAATTCAGCAAGGTGAAGATGCAGGGATGGTTTGCCTGGGTAATGTGGCTGGTAGTGCATCTGCGCTCTATTTTGGGAGTACGCAATAAAGTAGTGGTGTTGTTGAACTGGGTATGGAATTACTTCACCTATGATCAGTCCATGAGAATGATTGTCTATGCCCGCAAGGCGAAAGAGATCCGTGACCGGGAAGCAATTGAGGCAACTACTCATTGGGGGAAAGACCTCATGCAGGAGCCGCAACCGGCCAAACAAGAACCGCAACCAAACTCAAAAGAAATAGTATAGCACCGTTTTGCGATGGTGTCACTATCCGGTCGGTATAGTGACACCATTACAAGGAGATAGTGACACTATAACAACAGTATAGTGACACCATGTTTTTTTGAACGGTAAATTCGTACAAGGTGTCCGATATCGGACACCTTCTCTTTTTTATTATTCTCTGTTAATCAGTTGATTATGCTTTTGGCATAGATTTGGTATAATAAAAGGTAAAACAACTGAAAGTGAAATTGTAAATACTTAGATATGGACAGAGAAATACCCAAAGAAGTGCGTAACAAAGAACGCAATAAAAAGATCATCCGTTATTCATCGATAGGAGTGGCCGGTATAGTTGTTATCGGCATACTTATATCTGTCATGCGGACAGGAGTGGAAAAAAAGGATCTGGTACTTTCTACAGTTGATAAGGGAATGATTGAAGTTAGTGTCAGTGCCTCCGGCAAGGTAGTCCCTGCATTTGAAGAAATCATCAATTCTCCCATTAACAGCCGTATTGTTGAAGTATATAGAAAAGGTGGAGACAGTGTGGAAATCGGTACTCCGATTCTGAAACTCGACCTTCAGAGCACGGAAACGGAATATAAAAAACTGCTTGACGAAGAACAGATGCGCCGCTATAAGCTGGATCAGCTTCGCGTCAATAATCAGACGAAACTTTCCGATATGGCGATGCAGATTAAGGTCTCTGCCATGAAATTGAGCCGCATGAAAGTGGAACTTCGGAACGAACACTATCTGGACAGTCTGGGAGCGGGAACAACAGATAAAGTGCGTCAGGCAGAATTGAGCTATAACGTAGCACAACTGGAATACGAACAGCTCCAACAACAATATAAGAACGAAAAAGAAGTAGCGGCTGCCGAACTGAAAGTGCAGGAACTGGATTTCAATATCTTCCGTAAAAGTCTTGCCGAAATGAAGCGTACACTGGACGATGCCCAGATTCGGTCTCCGCGTAAAGCGATTCTTACCTACATTAATAATCAGATCGGTGCTCAGATTTCGCAAGGCGGACAGGTGGCCATCATCTCAGACTTAAGCCATTTTAAAGTAGAAGGTGAAATAGCCGATACCTACGGTGACCGGGTAGCTGCCGGAGGGAAAGCGGTTGTGAAGATAGGCAATGACAAACTGGAAGGAACGGTCAGCAGTGTGACACCCTTGTCTAAAAACGGAGTCATTTCTTTTACAGTGCAGTTGAAAGACGATAATAACCATCGTTTACGTTCGGGACTGAAAACGGACGTTTATGTGATGAATGCCGTAAAGGAAGATGTGATGCGGATGGCAAACGCTTCTTTCTATGTGGGACGTGGTGAGTATGATCTTTTTGTCCGGACATCTGATGACGAACTGGTGAAACGTAAAGTACAGCTGGGCGATTCCAACTTTGAATATGTGGAAGTGGTGAGTGGCTTACAACCGGGAGATGTAGTGGTAGTCAGTGATATGAGCTCTTATAAGAACAAGAATAAGCTGAAAATGAGATAAAAACGATCTAAATTAAATACTTATAGTTATGATAACATTGACTTCTCTCTCTAAGATTTACCGTACGGACGAGATTGAAACGGTAGCATTGGAAAACGTGAATCTGACCGTAGACCGCGGAGAATTTCTAAGCATTATGGGGCCGTCCGGATGTGGCAAATCTACTTTGTTGAATATTATGGGACTGCTTGATGCACCCACAACAGGAACTGTTGAAATTAATGGTACGCACACTGAGGGAATGAAAGATAAGCAACTGGCGGCTTTCCGTAACAAAACACTGGGCTTTGTATTCCAGTCTTTCCATCTGATTAATTCACTTAATGTGATGGATAACGTTGAGTTACCGTTACTCTATCGTCGTATCGGCAGCGGTGAACGCAAGCGTTTGGCGAAGGAGGTACTGGAAAAAGTCGGATTGAGTCATCGTATGAATCACTTTCCGACGCAGCTTTCCGGTGGTCAGTGTCAGCGTGTGGCCATAGCGCGTGCAATTATCGGTCATCCGGAGATAATTCTGGCCGATGAACCTACCGGTAACCTGGATTCTAAGATGGGTGCTGAAGTCATGGAACTTCTCCATCGGCTGAATAAGGAAGACGGCCGAACTATCGTTATGGTGACGCATAATGAAGAACAGGCGAAACAGACTTCAAGAACTATCCGTTTCTTCGATGGCCGTCAGGTACAGTAATCCCCTTTTAAACTCTAAAAAAGCTAATCATGACAAAGAATATTTTTATAACTGCTGTTGCGGTATTATTAAGTGTAGCCCTTTGCCCGCTTTGGGCACAAAATGTGAGTGAAGATTGTAAAGTAGGCGAATTTTCCGCTATCAATCTGCGGTCGGTAGGTAACATTATTTTCACTCAGTCCGATACTTATTCCTGTCGGATGGAAGGTCCTTTTGAATATGTCGATAAAACAAAAGTAACGGTAAAAGGAGAAACATTGGTTATCGAATATAAGCAGAAGAATGTAAAAAACGTTAAGAACCTGACGTTCTATATCACAGCCCCTGATTTGAAGAGTGTAAAGATCGATGGTGTCGGCAACTTTAATGCTAAAGAAACCCTGAAACTGAAAAATATAACTTTCAAACTCGATGGAGTGGGAAACTGTGAGGTGAAAAAGCTCCATTGTGATGAGTTGGAATTAATGGTAGACGGGGTCGGGAATATGAATGTCAATGTAAACTGCAATACTGTGAAAGCCAAAGTGGATGGAGTCGGAAATATCAAATTGTCCGGCAAGGCGGACAGAGCTTCCTTGAAGCGCGACGGAGTAGGCAGAATCAATCATAAAGGCCTGAAATGCCCGGATGTGAGCACGAAAGGCTGGGGATTCTGATAAAAGTATGAATATGAATGAGAAGATAATGAGATTACAATGATAAAACTCTATTTCAAACAAGCACTTCACCTGTTGAAGGAGAATAAGTTACTTTCTTCTATCTCTATCATAGGTACGGCATTGGCTATTGCTATGATTATGGTGATTGTGATCACATTGCGTGCTACTATTGCACCCTTTGCTCCGGAAAGCTATCGTGACCGTATGTTGATTTTCAGGTATGCGGGATTTCAGTATAAAACAAACGAGAACTGGCAGAGTAACGGACCTGTTTCTTATAAGACAGCGAAAGCCTGTTTTAAAGAAATGGCTGCCCCTGAAGCAGTTACTATAACCAGCAGTTTCTCGGAAACGATGCTGGCTGCCAAGCCAGCGGGAGAAAAGGTTAGTTGCAGCGTATTGCAGGTGGATGATGATTTCTGGAAAGTATTTAAGTTCGATTTCCTTTCGGGATATCCGTTTGATAAGGCTACTTTTGATGCTGGTGCAACCAAAGCAGTAATATCTGAGGATATAGCCCGGCAATTGTTCGGAACATCGGATGTAGTCGGAAAAACATTCCTTTTAAATCACTCCGCTTATATGATTTGTGGAATTGTGCGTCCCGTATCCAAACTGGCACGGTATGCTTATGCCCAGATTTGGATTCCTTTAAGTTCAACAGATGCGTTTACCGCCAGTTGGGGTGAATATGGAATTATGGGAATGGTGAGTGTCTACATTCTGGCTAAATCTCAGGATGACTTTTCGGCAATCCGTATGGAAGCTGAACGTCTCAGGGACAGATATATGGAAGGTTATCCGGATTATGAATTGCTTTATCGTGACCAGCCGGATACTTATTTTGTGGCGGCACAACGATATTCAGCCAATAATCCTCCGGCTGTGAAGCAGGCTGTCCGTCAGTATATAATAACGTTAATCATTCTGTTGATCGTACCTGCTGTCAACCTTTCCGGACTGACATTGTCGCGTATGCGCAAACGCCTTTCTGAAATCGGTGTTCGAAAAGCTTTCGGTGCGCCCAGACGCGAACTGATGATACAGGTACTTTCTGAGAATATGCTTTATTCACTGTTGGGTGGAGTGCTCGGATTAATTCTGAGTTATGGCGCAACTTTCTTTTTGGGAAGTATGCTGTTTTCCATTGACTTTATGGGTAATGGTGTGACGGATTTGCGGACCATGTGTATGGATCTGCTGTTTGACCCGGTTGTGTTCTTGCTCGCATTTTTTGCCTGCTTTGCACTTAATTTATTGAGTGCTGCCATTCCGGCATGGAGAGTGACACGGACAAATATTGTGGATGCCATCAATGAGAGATAACCGAAACATTCAACAAACTAATTTTTAAGAAGATGCAACTGTTAAAACAAATATGGAACGAACGTCGCTCGAACGGGTGGCTGTGGGCAGAATTGCTGATTGTTTTCGTGGTGTTGTGGTATATTGTCGATTGGACGTATGCAACAGCGCGTACTTATTACGAACCGCTGGGATATGACATCACCAATACTTACTATCTGGAACTCAGTCTGAAAAACAATAAGAGTGATTCTTATATTCCGAGAGGGCAGAAGGAAACGACGACGGGACAGGACATTGTTGAACTGACTAACCGACTCCGTCGCTTGCCGGAAGTAGAGGCTGTCTCGATATCAGTGAATGCACGTCCGTATATAGGAAGTAATTCCGGCATCCGTTTTCGCCTTGATACGCTGGTGCGCAGTCCGTTGAGACGTCCGGTAACACCGGAGTTTTTTCAGGTGTTCCGTTATCAAAGTGCGGATGGACAGGGATATCAGCCTTTAATGCAGGCTATAAAAAACGGAAATGCGGTTCTCAGCGAGAATATATGGTCTGACGGTTATAAGGGTGACCGTACGTTGTTGGGAAAAGAAGTCGTGAATGTGGATGATTCTACAGACGTTTATAAAATAGCTGCCGTATCGACTAAGGTACGTTACAATGATTTTTGGCCAAATTACAGCGATCGCTATATGGCTATTCCTCTTACGGAAGCACAATTGGCCGAGATTAATGATGACCTGTATCCGCTCAATACGGAAGTTTGCCTGCGTGTAAAGCCGAATACGGCTCCCGGCTTTCCGGAGCGTCTGATGGAACAGTCGGATACCCAGTTCAGTGTGGGAAATCTTTTTATACTGAAGGTACACGATTACGAGATGATACGTGAGGATTATAATCGTACCAATGTCAATCAGATGCAGACGCGGTTTTGGATGATGGGCTTTTTGTTGGTGAATATCCTGTTGGGAATAGTCGGTACATTCTGGTTTCGTACCCAGCATCGTCGTGGAGAACTCGGACTTCGTGTCGCAGTCGGTTCCACCCGCATGGGACTCTGGCATCGTCTTAATAAAGAAGGCTTGTTGCTACTGGCACTGGCTGCTTTGCCTGCTGCAATTATTTGTTATAATATAGGTTATCTGGAACTGACGGAAGGTGGTATAGAGTGGAGTATCATTCGTTTTCTTATCACTTTTTGTGTGACAAGTCTTTTGATGGCTTTGATGATACTCATAGGCATTTGGTTCCCCGCCCGGCAGGCGATCCGTATACAGCCGGCAGAAGCCTTACGCGAGGAATAAAAAACTGAAGCTATTTGCATTGTTTTCAATATAATAACTTATCTTTGTAGGCAAAATGTTGAAAACAATGCTGTTTTTTGCTTATGAACCGACAATATTACTGTTTGTTTGTTGTTTTGTTCTTCGTTGTTTTTGCCCGGGCGGCGGCAGCAGAACATACATACAACATACTTTTTATTCAATCTTATACCTCGCAAACCCCTTGGCATAACGACCTGAATGAGGGGCTGACCAAGGGATTCAAAGAGAATGGACTGAAAGTAAATATTACTACTGAATATTTGGATGCCGATTTTTGGTCATTCAGTTCGGAGAAAGTGATTATGCAGCGTTTTTGTCAGCGTGCCCGTGACAGAAAGACGGATATGATTATCACAGCCAGCGATGAGGCTTTTTACACTCTTTTCTCTTCCGGCGATTCGTTGCCTTACCAGGTTCCGGTTGTGTTTTTCGGAATCAAATATCCCGATAAAGAACTTATAGCGAGTCTTCCCAATGTATGCGGATTCACCGCTAATCCCGATTTTTATGTGATCTTAAAGCAGGCACAAAAGGTATTTCCCCAACGGAAAGAAGTGATATGTGTGATTGACAACAGTTTTCTGAGTAATAAGGGACGTGAGGACTTCAAACAAGAATGGCAGCTTTTTCAGGAAGAGAATCCGGATTACAAGATGAAACTCTACAATACCCAGCATGAATCAACCAATCATATTATTGCGGCTATCTGTTATCCCCGTAATAGTTATGCTCGGGTTGTGGTTGCTCCCAAATGGTCACCGTTCCTTTCGTTTGTAGGCAAGAACTCCAAAGCACCGGTCTTCTCCAGTCAGAATGTGGGGCTGATGAACGGTGTATTTGCGGCATATGACGCAGACGCCTATACCTCTGCGATGTCTGCTGCAAAGAAGGCATCGCGAGTGTTGAAGGGGGAATCTCCCTTGAAACTGGGTGTGACGGAGACGGAACAGGGATTTATTTACGATTATAAACAGCTGGACTTCTTTCATATAGACCCGGATAAGGTTTCCTCCAGTGGCAGTGTTGTTAATCAGCCGTATTGGGAAAGATATAAATTATTGTTTATTCTTCTTTATCCATCTATCCTGGCATTGTTGATCGTCTCTATCGTGTGGCTCATTCGTGTCAACCGTCGTGAAGCTAAGCGACGGATACATGCCCAGACCCGCTTGTTGGTGCAGAATAAACTGGTGGAACAGCGGAATGAGTTTGATAATATCTTCCATTCCATACGCGACGGTGTGATCACCTATGATACTGATCTTCATATTCACTTTACCAACCGTTCTCTGCTGAAGATCCTTCATTTACCCTCAGAATCGGGCGGACGGAATTATGAAGGAATGATGGCGGGCAGTATTTTCAAAATATACTATAACGGTCAGGATATCCTTTACAAGATATTGAAGAAGGTGGGAGAGACTGGGCAGAGTGTCATTATTCCCGATGGGGCTTTTATGAAAGAAGTACATAGCGAACATTATTTCCCGGTTTCCGGGGAAGTTGTTCCGATTCATTCAGGCGGGCAGATTACCGGTATGGCACTTTCGGCACGCAACGTATCGGATGAAGAAATGCAGAAACGTTTCTTTGACATGGCCGTGGAGGAAAGTTCTATTTACCCTTGGCTGTTTGATGTGGAGAGTAATAGTTTCATCTTTCCGCAAGGTTTTCTTGTTCGTTTTGGTTATGATGAGTCGATTACTTCCATCACCCGCGACGAAATGGATCGTATGGTTTATCCGGAGGATTTGAAGGAAATGCGTATTCTCTTTGATAAAACATTGGCGGGAAAAGAAACCAATACCCGTTTGAATTTCCGTCAGCGCAATGCCAATGGAGAATATGAATGGTGGGAATACCGTTCCTCTGTTATTTCCGGTCTGACGAGAGATTCGCTATATAATATATTAGGTGTATGCCAAAGTATCCAACGTTATAAGACAGCAGAACAGGAAATGAGGGAGGCGCGTGATAAGGCACTTCAGGCTGACAAACTGAAATCTGCTTTCCTTGCCAATATGAGTCATGAAATCCGTACACCACTGAATGCTATTGTCGGTTTCTCCGACTTGTTGAGCGATACAAGCGGCTTTACAGAAGAGGAAATAGGGCAATTTATAGCAACGATCAATAAGAATTGCGGATTGTTACTTGCATTGATTAATGATATTCTCGATCTGTCGCGTATCGAGTCAGGAACAATGGAATTTATGTTTGCCAATCATAATTTGCCTCTGCTGCTGAAGACAGTGCATGATTCTCAACAACTGAATATGCCTCCGAGAGTGGAACTGTTGCTTCGTATGCCCGATAATGAGAAAAAATATCTGGTGACAGATAATGTCCGTCTCCAACAAGTCGTCAATAATCTGATCAATAATGCTGCCAAGTTTACGACTTACGGTTCCATTACTTTCGGATATGAGGAAGATGAAGATCCCGAATATACCCGAATCTTTGTGGAAGATACGGGAGTCGGCATTTCCGAAGAAGGTATCCGTCATATCTTCGAACGATTCTATAAGGTGGACAACTTTACACAGGGAGCCGGTCTTGGATTGAGTATCTGCCAGACGATTGTCGAACGTCTGAGAGGAACGATCTTTGTGACTTCCGAAGTAGGCAGGGGAACTCGCTTTACTGTACGTATCCCGAATTTCTGCGAATAAGACTGAACGTTCATTTCTGTGCATAGTGTCCGAAAATGAACACTGATACATTTTTCTAACCGATTGATAGTAAATGTATTATTCTTTTGGCACATGGTTTGATTCTATCTGACTGGAAAATACCGTGTACAATGAAAAAGAAAAGTATATTGTTTGTTCTGGCTGCAATCTGTCTGCCTTTGGCAGTGTCGGCACAGAAAGAGAGGGAAATCACCTTGAACGAAGCTATCGCTATGGCGCGTATGCAGTCTGTTGACGCTGCCGTTGCCTTGAATGAGTTGAAAACATCTTATTGGGAATATCGCACATTCCGTGCCGATCTTCTTCCGGAAATCAATCTGAAAGGAACACTGCCTAATTACAATAAATCTTACGGCTCCTATCAGAATCCGGACGGTTCTTACAGCTTTGTCCGCAACAGCGCCTTAGGTCTTTCCGGTGAACTTTCCATCGACCAGAATATCTGGCTTACCGGTGGACAACTTTCACTAACCTCTTCCCTCGACTACCTAAAGCAACTGGGTAATAGCGGTGATCGCCATCTGATGTCCGTTCCTGTTACTTTAAAACTGACCCAACCTATTCTTGGTGTGAATAATGTGAAGTGGAACAGGCGTATAGAACCTGTGCGATATGCCGAAGCGAAAGCGGAATTTATCACAGCTACCGAAGAAGTGACGATGCGGGCTATTACTTATTATTTTGATCTGCTGTTGGCGAAGGAGACTCTTGGAACCGCCCGTCAGAACTTGACGAATGCCAATCAGCTTTACGAAGTGGCTATAGCTAAACGCAAGATGGGACAGATTTCGGAAAATGAACTTCTCCAGTTAAAACTTTCAGCATTGAATGCAAAGGCTGCGTTGACTGAAGCCGAAAGTGATCTGAATGCTAAGATGTTCCAGCTTCGTGCCTTTCTGGGAGTGGGAGAGGATGAAATCCTCCGTCCTGTTGTTCCCGAGTCGGTAGATTGTGGTAAAATGGAATATAATATGGTTTTGAATAAAGCGCTGGAACGTAATTCTTTTGCCCAGAATATTCGTCGCCGTCAGTTGGAGGCCGATTATGCGGTAGCTACGGCACGTGGTAATCTGCGTAGCATTAATTTGTTTGCCAGTGTAGGATATACGGGAGAGAGTCGTGAACTTTCCAGTGTCTACAGGAACTTGCAGGATAATCAGATTGTGCAGGTAGGCGTTCAGATTCCGATTCTGGACTGGGGAAAGAGACGCGGAAAGGTACGGGTAGCGAAAAGCAATCGGGATGTAGTACTTTCGAAGATACGGCAGGAACAGATCAACTTCAACCAGGACATATTCTTGCTGGTAGAGCATTTCAATAATCAGGCACAGCAATTGGAGATAGCCAAAGAGGCGGATGGCATAGCTCAGCAACGTTACAAAACCAGTATTGAAACCTTCCTGATTGGTAAAATCAATACACTGGATTTGAATGATGCCCAGAACGCCAAAGACGAGGCACGCCGGAAACACATCTCCGAACTTTATTATTACTGGTATTACTTTTATCAGATCCGTAGTCTGACTCTCTGGGATTTCCAGGCTAACACGGAGTTGGAAGCAGATTTTGATGAAATAGTGCGACAATAGGGATTAATCGGGCTATTTGTTGCTTGTATTGAGTATTTACAATATCTTTGTCACAAGTAATTTAAACTATGATTTTAATAATAGACGACGACAGTGCGGTACGCTCTTCACTCAGTTTTATGTTGAAGCGGGCTGGATATGAAGCACAAACGGTTTCCGGTCCCCGGGAAGCTATGGAGGTGGTGCGTTCCGTAGCACCGGATTTAATCTTAATGGATATGAACTTCACCCTTTCTACTACAGGTGAAGAAGGGCTGACTTTGCTCAGGCAAGTGAAAATATTCCGTCTGGAAACTCCGGTGATACTGATGACCGCCTGGGGAAGCATACAGCTTGCCGTGCAAGGTATGCAGGCAGGAGCCTTCGATTTTATCACCAAACCTTGGAATAATGCGGCATTATTGCAGCGTATCGAGACGGCTTTGGAACTGGCAGGCTCTCCCAAAGAGACAACGCAGGAACAGAATGACGCTTTCGACCGTCGTCATATCATCGGCCGTAGTCAGGGACTGACGGAAGTACTGAACACCATTGCCCGTATAGCAAAGACGAATGCTTCCGTACTGATCACCGGAGAAAGTGGGACGGGCAAGGAACTGATAGCCGAGGCGATACACATCAACAGCCAGCGTGCCAAACAGCCTTTTGTCAAGGTGAACTTGGGAGGAATCTCCCAAAGTCTGTTCGAAAGTGAAATGTTCGGCCATAAGAAAGGAGCTTTTACGGATGCTTCCTCCGACCGTATCGGACGCTTTGAGATGGCGAATAAAGGAACCATCTTTCTGGACGAGATCGGTGATCTCGACCCTTCCTGTCAAGTGAAGCTCTTGCGGGTGTTACAAGATCAGACGTTTGAAGTATTGGGAGACAGCCGTCCCCGTAAGACGGATATTCGTGTCGTCTCTGCTACCAATGCCGATTTGCGTAAGATGGTGGGCGAACGTACTTTCCGCGAAGATTTGTTTTATCGTATTAATCTGATTACCGTCAGACTGCCGGCTTTGCGTGAGCGTCGGGAGGATATTCCCTTGCTGGCACGTCACTTTGCCGATCGTCAGGCAGAGGCCAACGGTTTTCCTCGCACCGAATTTTCGGCGGATGCCTTGCAGTTTCTGAGTCGCTTACCTTATCCGGGAAATATTCGTGAATTGAAGAATCTGGTAGAACGTACGATTCTGGTCAATGGAAAGCCGACGCTTGATGCCGCCGACTTTGATGCTCAGTATATCCGTCACGAAGATCAGAAAGTCGCCGAAGGCGCATCCTTTGCTGGTATGACTCTGGATGAAATAGAACGGCAGACGATTTTGCAGGCTTTGGAGCGTCATAAGGGAAATCTGAGTCAGGTAGCTACAGCGCTTGGCATCAGTCGTGCCGCCCTTTACCGTCGTCTGGAGAAGTTTGGAATCAGTGTTTAGCAGATAGATGTTACTATTATTATGCGTATAAAAGGATTCTTTGGTATACTCGTTTTCCTGCTTCTGGTCTTGGGGGGTGGATTGCTTTTCCTTTCAAGCCGGTTGAATATGATCTATTTCTATATAGGAGAGGGGTTGGTCCTTTTTATCCTGTGTTATCTCCCGTTTTTCTATCGTAAGATTGTGAAACCGCTGAACTCTATCGGAAGCGGTATGGAACTGTTGCGCGAACAGGATTTCAGCAGCCGGTTAAGTCCCGTGGGGCAATATGAAGCTGACCGTATCGTGAACGTCTTCAACCGGATGATGGAGCAACTAAAGAATGAACGTCTCCGTCTCCGCGAACAGAATAACTTCCTTGACCTGCTGATTAAAGCCTCTCCGATGGGAGTCATCCTCACCACATTGGACGAGGACCTTTCCGAGCTGAACCCGATGGCGCAGAAAATGCTGGGTGTCCGTCAGGAAGATGTTCTGGGTAAAAAGATGAACGAGATAGATTCTCCGCTTGCCGCCGAGTTGGCAAACGTACCGAAAGGAGAAACGGCTACCGTCCGTCTGAATGATTCGAATATTTATAGGTGTACGCATTCCTCTTTTATTGACCGTGGATTTCAGCACCCCTTCTTCCTGATAGAAAGTCTGACGGACGAAGTGATGAAGGCAGAGAAGAAAGCCTACGAGAAAGTGATCCGCATGATTGCCCACGAAGTGAACAACACTACTGCCGGAATAACCTCCACACTGGATACGGTAGAACAGGCGCTTTCTACCGAAGAAGGCATGGATGATATTTGCGATGTCATGCGTGTATGTACCGAACGCTGTTTCTCTATGAGCCGTTTCATCACCCGTTTTGCCGATGTAGTGAAGATTCCCGAACCGACGCTCACGCTTGTCGACCTGAATGACCTCGCATTTACATGCAAACGTTTTATGGAAGGTATGTGTACCGACCGGAACATAAAACTTCGTCTGGAGATAGACGAAACGCTGAAAGAGGTAAAAATGGATGCCTCCCTCTTCGAACAGGTATTGGTAAACATCATCAAGAATGCTGCGGAAAGCATCGAGAAGGATGGAGAGATTATCGTCCGCACCCTTTCTCCTGCCATTGTCGAAGTGGTGGACAACGGCAAGGGAATCAGCAAAGAGGTGGAAGCGAAGCTGTTCAGCCCGTTCTTCTCCACCAAGCCCAATGGTCAGGGAATCGGACTGATCTTTATCCGGGAGGTTCTGATGCGTCACGGCTGTACCTTCTCTCTGCGGACTTATGCCGATGGATTGACCAGATTCCGTATTCTTTTTCCCTGATCAAATGTCAAACGAGAACAGTTCTTCCGCTATATAGACCTTTTTTTGTTCTGAAATCCCTCCTACCTTTGCCCCGCTCAATTCAATAGGATGTTAAGGTATAAGATATGAGATTAATAATTAAAGGTGCAGTAGCGCTCTTTCTTTTATTGGCTATCAGTATTCCGCTAAGTGCCCAATACATAGTGCAGGGTGTGGTGACTGATTCTCTGACCAGAGAACCCTTATCTTATGTATCTGTACGTCTGAAAAACACGACCGAAGGAACGACTACCGGAAGTGACGGACGCTTTTATTTCAAAACTCATCGCTCCGAAGGAGTGCTTGTGATCTCAACCGTAGGCTATAATGAATATAGCCGGCTGATCCATCCGGCACGTAATCTTTCGTATAAAGTAGCACTTTCTCCCGCTACATATGCGCTCAACGAAGTATTGGTGAAGCCTAAACGCGAGCATTACCGTAAGAAAGACAATCCCGCTGTGGAGTTTGTCCGTCGGATGATAGAACATCGTGACGACCATTCTCCTAATGAGAAAGACTTCTGGCAGCGCGACCGTTATGAGAAGACTACCTTTGCGCTGAACAACTTCGACGAAGAGAAACAGAAGAAATGGCTATACCGCAAATTTGATTTCCTGACAGAATATGTAGACACCTCTGCCGTCACCGGAAAACCGATACTGACCGTATCTGCCCGTGAACTTCTTGCTACGGACTACTACCGCAAATCTCCTCATTCCGAAAAGCAGTGGGTGAAAGGACGCAAGCAGGCAGGAGTCGATGAATTCCTTTCCAAACAAGGTATGCAGGCTGCTATTAATGAAGTCTTTAAAGACGTGGACATTTACGAGAACAACATCTCCCTGTTCACCAATAAGTTCGTCAGCCCCTTATCCCGCATCGGGACAGGATTCTACAAATATTATCTGATGGATACCTTGCAGATCGGCGGTGAAACCTGTGCGGACCTTGCTTTCACCCCCTTTAATTCCGAATCTTTCGGTTTTAACGGGCACTTGTATGTCACGCTCGACTCTACCTACTTTGTCAAACGTGCCGTACTTAACTTCCCGAAGAAGATCAATCTGAACTTTGTCGATTATATGCTGCTTGAACAGGAATTTAAGCGGGCAGAAGACGGTACTCGTCTGCTCGACCATGAAAGTATCACCGTAGAATTCAAACTGACCGAAGGACAGGATGGTATCTTTGCCCGTCGGGTGGCGGATTACAGTCGTTATTCTTTCCTTCCGACCGAGGAAGCCGATAAAGCCTTCACCAAACCGGAACGTATCATCGAAGAAACCGAAGCGCTGTCCCGACCCGAAACTTTCTGGGCGGAGAACCGTCCGCAAGCAGCCATCTCGCAACAGGAGAACTCCGTAGACCGCCTGATGGCGCAACTGCGTGGCTATCCGGTCTATTATTGGACGGAAAAGGTGCTATCCATTCTCTTCACCGGATACATCCCGACCTCTAAAGAAGCCCCTCTTTTCTATATCGGTCCCATGAATGCCACCATCAGCGGGAATACGCTGGAAGGACCGCGTATCCGTGCCGGTGGAATGACGACTGCATGGCTCAACCCTCATCTGTTCGGCAAAGGCTATATCGCTTATGGCTTCAAAGACGAAAGGCTGAAAGGACTGGCGGAAGTAGAATACTCCTTTAAAAAGAAAAAGGAATATGCCAATGAATTTCCCATCCATTCACTGAAAGTACGTTATGAATCGGACGTAAACCAATACGGACAAAACTATCTGTACACAAGCAAAGACAATGTCTTCCTTGCCTTGAAGCGTGAGAAAGATGATCGTATCGGCTATTACCGGCAAGCGGAAATGACCTATACCAATGAGTTTTGTTCCGGTTTCTCCTTCCAGCTAACGGCACGCAGGCGGACGGATGAATCGAGCTACCTGATTCCTTTTCTGCGGAAAGACGGTGAGGTTTACTCTCCGGTTAAAGACTTCTCTACCAGTGCGGCGGAGTTGAAGCTGCGCTATGCCCCGAACGAGAAATTCTTTCAGACACAATGGAACCGCTTCCCTGTATCGCTGGATGCTCCGGTGTTTACACTGTCGCACACCATTGCCGGAAAAGGAGTACTGGGAAGTGATTACACCTATAATCATACCGAAGCGGGTATACAGAAACGTTTCTGGTTTTCCGCTTTCGGCTATACGGATATTATCCTGAAAGCAGGGAAGGTATGGGATAAAGTTCCCTTTCCGTTGCTCATTATGCCGAATGCGAACCTTTCCTACACCATTCAGCCGGAATCCTATTCGTTAATGAATGCTATGGAGTTTATGAATGATGAATACTTTTCGTGGGACGTCACCTATTTCCTCAACGGGTGGTTGTTCAATCGTATCCCATTGTTGAAAAAACTGAAATGGAGGGAAATAGTTTCCTGTCGTGGACTTTATGGGCATTTGAGTGATAAGAATAATCCGGATATGACACAGGGTTTGTTCGCTTTTCCGATAGCAAGTACCCGTACAATGGGAAAAACACCTTACGTGGAGGCGGGTGTGGGTATTGAAAACATTTTCAAGGTATTACGTTTAGACTACGTCTGGCGGCTCACATATAGGGATTCGCCCGATATTGACAAGTCCGGTCTGAGAATAAGTCTTCACATGACCTTCTAAAAGTTAAATCCTGCTAATTGCAATGTTTATATAGCAAACAAAGGTCGCTTTAGTAATTAATTAATCTTATTTTTGCATCAATTTTAGTTTAATTTTAATAGAATAGAAATGAAACAAGAAATTAAACCCGCTACTGGACGTCTTGGCGTGTTGGTAGTTGGAGTAGGTGGTGCGGTTGCCACCACAATGATAGTAGGTACACTAGCCTCTCGCAAGGGACTGGCAAAACCGATAGGATCTATTACACAGTTAGCCACAATGCGCATGGAAAACAACGAAGAAAAACTCATCAAGGACGTTGTGCCCTTGACTGATTTGAACGACATTGTTTTCGGTGGATGGGATATCTTCCCGGACAACGCATATGAAGCTGCTATGTATGCCGAGGTTTTGAAAGAAAAAGACCTGAACGGTGTGAAAGATGAACTGGAAGCTATCAAGCCGATGCCGGCAGCTTTCGATCACAACTGGGCAAAACGTCTGAATGGTACACATATCAAGAAGGCTGCTACCCGTTGGGAAATGGTAGAACAACTCCGTCAGGACATCCGCGACTTTAAGGCTGCCAACAACTGCGAACGCGTTGTTGTACTGTGGGCTGCAAGTACCGAAATCTACATTCCGTTATCAGACGAACACATGTCACTCGCTGCTTTGGAGAAAGCAATGAAAGATAACAACACAGAAGTTATCTCTCCGAGTATGTGTTATGCATACGCTGCTATCGCAGAAGATGCTCCGTTTGTGATGGGTGCTCCTAACTTGTGTGTAGATACTCCGGCCATGTGGGAATTCTCTAAACAGAAGAATGTTCCTATCTCCGGTAAAGACTTCAAGAGCGGTCAGACACTGATGAAAACCGTATTGGCTCCGATGTTCAAGACTCGTATGCTGGGTGTGAACGGTTGGTTCTCTACCAACATCCTCGGTAACCGTGACGGTGAAGTGCTGGATGATCCGGACAACTTTAAGACAAAAGAAGTTAGTAAGCTGTCTGTAATCGACACCATCTTCGAACCGGAAAAATATCCGGATCTCTATGGAGACGTTTACCACAAAGTACGCATCAACTACTATCCTCCCCGTAAGGACAACAAAGAAGCATGGGATAACATCGACATCTTCGGATGGATGGGCTATCCGATGGAAATCAAGGTAAACTTCCTTTGCCGTGACTCTATCCTGGCTGCTCCTATTGCACTTGACCTGGTATTGTTCAGTGACTTGGCTATGCGTGCAGGTATGTGTGGCATCCAGACTTGGTTGTCATTCTTCTGCAAGAGCCCGATGCACGATTTCGAACATCAGCCGGAACACGACCTGTTCACACAATGGAGAATGGTAAAACAGACATTGCGTAACATGATTGGTGAAAAAGAACCTGATTATTTAGCTTAATTAAATAAGTGGAGAGTTGAAAGTTGAGAGTTGAAAGTTGTTGCAATGTAATTGCAGCATTAGACAACTTTTAACTTTCAACTTTTATTTTTGGAGCACATCCAATCATCCTCCACTCTCAATTTTCAACTCTCAACTCTCAACTATTAATGAAGAGACCTTCCTTTCTACCTGTTTTAATAGGCACGGGCTTTGGCTCTGGTTTTTCTCCTTTTGCTCCCGGTACGGCCGGGGCATTGCTGGCTTCTATCATCTGGATTGCACTTTACTTCCTGCTTCCTTTCACTGCTTTATTATGGACGACTGCTGCTTTGGTGGTTCTTTTTACCTTTGCAGGTATTTGGGCTGCCAATAAGTTGGAGTCTTGTTGGGGCGAAGACCCGTCACGTGTGGTGGTCGATGAAATGGTAGGTGTGTGGATTCCGTTGCTGGCAGTTCCCGATAATGATCGGTGGTATTGGTACGTGATAGCGGCTTTTGCTCTGTTCCGTATTTTTGATATCGTAAAGCCATTGGGAGTACGCAAGATGGAGAACTTTAAAGGTGGAGTAGGGGTAATGATGGATGATGTACTGGCGGGTGTATATAGTTTTATCTTGATAGCGGTGGCACGATGGGTGATTGGCTGAAAAGAGTTGCACGGATGATCTCGCAGAAGGGTGGAGTCTTTATGTTTTTAAGGGCGCAGCTTTCGGCTCAAATGGCGACTATTGCAGACTTTTTGGTGACTATCCTTCTGGTAAGGCTATTTGATGTCTACTATGTATATGCTACCTTGGCGGGCGCTATCTATGGAGGAATTATCAATTGCATTATCAATTATAAATGGACTTTTAAATCGAAAGGGAAAAAAACGCATGTTGCTGTAAAATTCATAATAGTGTGGGTTTGCAGTATTTGGCTGAATACGTGGGGGACGTACACTCTGACGGAATCGTTAGCGAAAATTCCGTGGGTACGTGATACACTCAGCCAATATTTCGGTGACTTCTTCATCATCCCTAAAGTGGTGGTGGCAGTCATTGTAGCGTTGTTCTGGAATTATAATATGCAGCGTTTCTTTGTTTACCGGAATATAGATATAAGAAGCTTGTTTAAAAGAAATTGAAAGAAAACAGAAGATTTAGATAAAAACAGATTTAGGTATATGAATTACAGAGATTACTTACAGCAACTGATTTATAAGATTATCAATCCTTTGATACATGGAATGATTAAAATAGGCATCACCCCTAATTTTATCACTACTACCGGATTTATTCTGAATGTGGTAGCGGCAGGTATGTTTGTCTATGCCGGTATCTGTGGCGGACAGAATGATTTGTCCATCCTTGGATGGGCAGGAGGTGTGATCCTTTTTGCCGGATTGTTCGATATGATGGACGGGCGTGTGGCACGTCTGGGAAACATGAGTTCCAAATTCGGTGCCCTCTACGATTCTGTGCTTGATCGTTACAGTGAGTTGATGACTTTCTTCGGTATCTGTTACTATTTGTCAGTCAAAGACTATTTCATTTATGCTATCATTGCATTTGTTGCCCTGATCGGTTCGCTGATGGTGAGCTATGTGCGTGCCCGCGCCGAAGGTCTGGGCATTGAGTGCAAGGTTGGATTTATGCAACGCCCGGAGCGTGTGGTTCTGACAAGTCTCGGAGCCTTGTTCTGCGGTGTATTCAAGGATATTACCGCTTTTGATCCGATGCTGATATTGATGGTGCCTTTGACAATCGTCGCTGTGTTCGCCAATATCACAGCTTTCGCACGCGTGAGACATTGCTATAAGGTGATGACAGCGAACGAAAAGAAGAATGACTAATTAAAATAACATCCTTAATGATAAAAACAATTCAAATGCCGTCGAAGAAAGAAACCCTGACCGTTATTGTCATCATGGCTCTTTTTCTTCTGCTGACAGCTGCTTGTATCGGACTCCGTTCCGAACATCTGCTGATGGCGGCACTCTATCTGGTTTTATTTTTTGCCGGACTACCTACCCGGAAGCTGGCAGTGGCCTTACTGCCTTTCGCCATTTTCGGGATCTCGTATGACTGGATGCGTATCTGCCCCAATTACGAAGTAAATCCGATTGATGTGGCCGGACTTTATAATCTCGAAAAGTCGTTGTTCGGAGTGATGGATAATGGTGTGCTGGTTACTCCTTGTGAATACTTTGCCGTGCATCATTGGGCGGTGGCAGATGTCTTCGCCGGCATCTTCTATCTTTGCTGGGTCCCTGTGCCTATCCTGTTCGGACTCTGCCTGTACTTTAAGAAAGAGAGAAAAACTTATCTTCGCTTTGCATTAGTCTTTTTGTTTGTCAACTTAATCGGCTTTGCCGGCTATTATATCCATCCGGCTGCTCCCCCCTGGTATGCTATCAACTACGGTTTCGAACCGATACTGAATACTCCGGGTAATGTGGCGGGTCTCGGTCGCTTCGACGAGATTTTTGGCGTGACTATCTTCGACTCCATTTATGGAAGAAACGCAAATGTCTTTGCTGCCGTTCCTTCCCTTCATGCGGCATATATGGTTGTGGCATTGGTGTATGCCATTATCGGCAAATGCAGATGGTATGTGATTGCCCTTTTCTCTGTTATCATGGCAGGCATCTGGGGAACAGCGATCTACTCTTGTCATCACTATATTATAGATGTACTCCTTGGAATCTCCTGTGCACTGCTCGGCTGGCTGTTCTTTGAGTACGGACTGATGAAGATTCGCGGATTCAGAAACTTCTTTGACCGATATTATCAGTATATTAAATAGTGAAGAACAAATACCGCAATATATTCCTGGCTTTTGGCATTGTCGCCGTCCTGATCATGATATTCACTTTCGATATGGATTATCAGGAACTTTGGGCAAATTTGAAAAGGGCAGGAGTATATTTGCCTTTGGTATTATTGCTGTGGCTGTTCGTTTATCTGATTAATACTACATCGTGGTACATCATTATACGTAGCGGAGGGAAGCCGGGGTTTTCATTTGCCCGGCTTTATAAGTTTACCGTTACGGGTTTTGCCCTGAATTACGTAACTCCCGTCGGACTGATGGGCGGTGAGCCGTATCGCATCATGGAACTGAAACCGTATATAGGAGTGGAGAGAGCCACTTCTTCGGTGATTCTCTACGTGATGATGCACATCTTTTCTCATTTCTGCTTTTGGCTGAGTTCTGTCTTGCTATACCTTTGCCTCTATCCGGTAGGGTGGGTGATGGGAACCATTTTGGGTGCAATCACCGTCTTCTGCCTGCTGGTAGCAGTGCTGTTTGTGAAAGGATATCAGCATGGGATGGCAGTCGCTTTCGTTCGCCTGGGCAGTCATCTTCCTTTTCTGAAAAAGAAAGTCATCCGTTTTGCCGACTCCCATCGGGAACAGTTGGAGAACATTGATAAACAGATAGCCCTGCTTCATCAACAGAAGAAGGGAGCTTTTTATGCCGCTTTATTCTTGGAATATACGGCACGTGTGGTCAGCTGTCTGGAAATCTGGCTGATCCTCAATGTGCTGACAAGGAGTGTCAGTTTTGCAGATTGCTGCCTGATTGCAGCCTTCTCTTCTTTATTGGCCAATCTTTTGTTCTTCTTGCCTATGCAGCTGGGTGGCCGTGAGGGAGGATTTGCCCTTGCGGTAGGCGGGCTTTCCCTTTCCGGAGCTTATGGAGTCTATGCGGCATTGATCACTCGCGTGCGTGAGATGGTCTGGATTGTGATAGGGCTTGCTTTGATGAAGGTTGGAAATAAAAAGTAGCCTTATTTTACTATAATTTCCCAGTATCCGTTTTTGTTTGATCCAACTCGCTGAATCATACCTTTTTGCTTTAATGATGTGATCAGACGTTCGCTATGCCTTAGGCTGACACCTAGAAGTCCGGCGATTTCTTTGGCGGTAATTTGATTGTTTTTTCTCAAAAGTTCCAGAACTTTTTGTTCGTTTATACCGACATTTATACCGACATTTATACCGACATCCTTTGTCGCTTTCATTGTTACTATAGGATCGCCTTGCCGTTTCTTTAGTGTTTCGTATATTTCTTGTAGCATGAAGTCAATGAAGATACCACTATTTACAGCATCAGTACTTCGGTTTATTGCATTATAATAGGCTTGTTGATTGATTTCCTTCAGAGGAGACATCCTGATGATCTATTTTATAAAGGTAGAAACTCCAACTGCTCCGACTTAGTTTGGTCGGGCAATTGGAGTTTTCTTGTTTATAGGCTATTCAATTAAAACTTTTCTTGATTTCTGCCTCATGCTTTCCAGTTATTTTCCGCATCGAAGCAAGGGCACGCTTTCACCCATTCTTCCGGTTCTATCTCTCCGTTCTCATTCCGGTCGGGACTAAGGTCACGGTGACCGCATACGCGGCATTCCGGATAATCTTTCAGTAAAGTAAGAACCAGTACCCGCAGTGAATGTTTCTGCCATTCGGTCCGGGTATCTTTGGGGCGACCTTTGCTGTCGAGCCCGCCTTCATAGCAGATACCGATACTTTCTCTGTTGAAACCTTTGGCGTGGGCACCGACCTTTTCTATCGGTCGGGTAGACTTTATATCCCCGTTTTTGCGGATATAAAAATGATAACCCGCTCCGTTGAATCCGCGTCGGCGATGGCAGACGTCCAGGTCATATTCCGTGAAATCCTTGTCTTCGCGTGTGGCGGAGCAGTGAATTACGATTAAGTTGATCGTTCTCATAATCTGTCCGGCATTAAGCTTCAGAGATGGATGCCTCGCTTTGTGTACGCTGTAGGCACTCTTTGTTTACGCACTGTAATGTGGCAGCTTGTGCCAGTTGTTCTCTCAACGAAAAGATTTCGGTGTGCATTTCTTTCACTCTCGCGCTCAGGTCGAAATAATCTTTCAGTACCTTTTCCAGCTGTTCCATCAGGAAGGTATACTGGTCTTTCACCAGTTCGCTGAATTCTTTGACGTCTTGCGCCATCGCTTTACGCTTTTTACGATTACCCAGGAAAGGGAGGATAGTCATAATAATCTCGATAATTTTATCTAGCATTTTTTTTAATGGATAATTGATAATGGATAATTGATAATGGGGGGAGTTGTACATTAAGGTTAGTTCGATATAGTATCTCTCATTCTGAGCGAAGCGACGAACCTGAGACTGACTAAAAGTCGGTAGTATCTTACTTCTCCTCCTTCGGGAAGGAGGAGTCCCCGTAGGGGAGGTGGTAGGTGAATGCATAACTCTGTTATTTACAATAGAATAGGAATAAACCTTGTTTTACCTACCACCCCGGCTTTCAGCCACCCATCTTTCCCGAAGGAGGGGAATTGAGATACTATTGACTTTTTAGTCAGTTTCAATTGGGAGGGCTGCTCCAGTGTTTTGTACTGCCCTTTCCCAAAAAAAGTCCTGTTAAACTGTCGGGTCCGGAGCTTCTTCATCGCCTCCGCTGTTTCCTCCGCCTCCGGTGTTTCCTCCGCCGGCATTTCCGCCTTCCGTGTCACTTTTGCTTGCCAGTACGAATTCCACGTTGTTTTCGCTTCGTGTGCTGGTGTGACTTGCGTTCACCAGATGCAGTGCTTTATCCGCTACAAACCGGACATTCACCTTGCGGATGCTTCGGACCGTGCAATCTTTTTCCTTCTCTGTCCCCTCGCTGCACAGTGTGATGTGAAACGTACCCAGACCGTCGATCTTCACTTTGTCACCTTGGGTGAGTGACAGGCGGAGTTGCTCTACAAAAGCTTCGATGGCATGTTTTACATCTCCTGCTGTGAGTGAAGAGTTGGCTTCGATGGCATCTGCCAGTTTTTCGACGTCCATCACTCTTACTGTACCCGATTTCTGACGTACGTAATACAGCATCGGGGAATTCTCCTGACTTACGTACTTTCTTCGCTGATAGCGTTCTACTGAAACATTCATAAATTTAAAAAGTTAAGGTTTAAGTAATAATTATTTTGTTTCTATATGACATTACAAATATACGAAATATAAGAGGCGAAGTCAAGCATTATGCCATTTATTTCATTGTAAATATGAAATAAAATCGGAAAATATTAGAAATAATATTATGTAATATAATATTGTTTTGATTCTGTTTTTATTTTGCTTGTTTCAGTAATACTTCCAATGGTGGTGTATAGTCCGTAATTTTCGTTAGAGAAGGATTGTGGCTGAAGTATGCGTTCCCTGTCTCTCCATTGCGTTGTTTGGCTACGATGACTACCCCCAGTCCTTCGGTCGGATAACCGCTTTCCCGGTCGGTAGTGAGCCGTGCCAGTGCAGGGCGGTAAGCAGCATCACTACATCCGCGTCTTGCTCGATGGCGCCGCTTTCGCGTAGATGGAATAGTTCCGGCCGGCCACTGGGACGGCCTTCCGACTCGCGGTTTAGCTGGCAAAGCAATACGACGGGAACGTTCAGTTCCTTGGCGAGCAATTTAGCCTTACGGCTGGCTTGTGCCACTTCCTGTTCACGGTTGCGGTTCTTCTGTCCGGTGCTCATGTCGCAAAGTTGCAGGTAGTCGATGATGATCAGGTCGCATGCATCCTTGCTTTTAAGGAGCCGTGCGCTGGAACGTACATGGTCCATACTGATCGATGTGCTGTCGTCTACGTGTATCGGTAGCCGTGCCAGTTCTGCGGCGGTGGTGTGCGCTTCCGCTACTTCGTGCGGGTTAGGGATGCCTGTGCGCCAGCGGTAAGGGTTGATGTCGCTGGCGGACAACAGCCAGCGGTCGGCAAGTCGTTCTCCTTGCATCTCAAGGCTGTAGACGGCGACGGCATGTTTCTGCATGGCAGCCTGCCGCGCCAGATGGAGGGCGAAGGCGGTCTTTCCGACCGAGGGGCGTGCGGCGATGGCAATGAGTTCTCCGTTTTGCAGTCCGGACGTCATGCGGTTCAGGTCCGTCAGGCCGGTGGGGATGCCGGTAATTCCGTTTACGCTTTTGGCGATACGCTGTTCGGCTTCTTCCATTGTGTCAGTCATCAGTGCGTCCATGTCGCGCATGTGGTCGTTGTGGCCGAATTCACCTTCCAGGCGGTCGAGCAGGTTGTGCGCATCTATCAGCGTATCGGCTATGTCCATTGTTTCGTCCAGGGAGCAGGCGAGGAGTTTGTTGAGTCCTAGTATCATTTCCCGCCGCAGGTATTTCTCGTGTACGATCTGCATGTGATATTCGATGTGTGCCGAGGTGGCTACTTTGCTGCTCAGTTGCGTGATACCGAATGCTCCGCCGGCTTCTTCGAGCTTGCCCCGGTGGGCAAGTTCTTCTTTTACGGTGAGGATGTCGATCTTCATTCCTGCCTGGTACATGGCCAGCAGGGCGGCGTAGATCACTTGGTGACGCATGCTGTAGAACATTTCCGGACGCAGCGTGTCGGCTACGAGCGGCATGGCTTCCTGTTCTATCAGGCAGGCGCCCAGTATGGCTTCTTCTATCTCCGGAGCCTGCGGAGAAACTCTGTTGTCAGTATTCATATTCATTCAGAAAGGCTTTATTGGATAAATAACTGCAGGCATGTAACGTGAATTTCATGTTTGTCTGATGATAATAATATTCTTCGATATGGTCGATGGCGAGCTGCTGTTCTTTTTCGCTCAGCTTTTTCCAGATACGCTGCGCCTTGGCGATGTTCTCTTTGGGGAGCTGCAGGATGTTGTGGTAGTCGTCCCAGAAGAGGCGGAACTTTTCGTTGCTGGCTTTTTGTGTGTTTTCTTTTTTCTCGCCGAGGAGTGTCGAGATATTTGTCCAGTTTTCGTAGTCGACTACTCGGATATGCAGGGCGGTGGTGTCGTTGTGAGGAATGATTTCGATGATTCCGTTTGTTTTCAGTTGTTGTATGAAGCGGTAGGTTCTGCTCGTTGGCCAGTGGAAAATGGCGCTCCAACTGCGGTAGCTGTGCAGGCTTTCACCTCTTTTGCACACGATGGTGCGTCTTTGATGGTCGGTGAGCTTTGTTTCCGAGTAGTTGACTTTTATAAGAAGCTTCAGAAAAGCTTCTATTTCTCCTTCATGTGGGCTGCAGTCTATAAGTTGCTCTTTCAGCAGAGCTTTTGGGATAATGATGTAGCCATATCCGATGGCTTGACAATCCATTTTTTGCATATGATATTCTGTTTTTAAATTTTGTCCAAAAGTAGGTTGATCGTTGCCGGAATCCTAAACGGATGTGCGTGTTTGGACGTGTTGGGATGTAATATTCCTTGTGTGGACGTAAATTGCTGTTTTTGACATGTGTTGTTTTTGCGTGGTACACGTTGGAGGAAGATCGTGAAACAGAGGCTTCGTTTGATGCGAACAGAGCTTCTGTTTATAGTAAACGAAGCCTCTGTTCGGTCATTTTGGAGCCTCTGTTTGGAGGGTGGAAAAAGGGCATTTTTGTGGAACGCACAGCGGAACACTCTGGAGAGTGAGGTAATCTTCTGACATTTAATGGAATATGTCTGTTGAGAAAAATCTTTTGAAACGCAGGGCGGAACCATAATAAGGGATAACTAATAAATTATATATTTAAAAATATATAGTTCGATTTTCGCTTTTTGGGCGTTCAAACTCGTTTGTTGTCCGACTCGTTTGCGTGGTTTTCCGACAGTGAAATGATGGGTGGTCCCCAGTGCGCCCAGATGATTTGCTGCATTTTCGGACTTAGCAAAGTCGTATGTTCGGTGTAGCTTGCTGCGGTGAGCTCTGCTTTGAGCTGCAAGTTGGCGTCTATCGTGTCGCGCATTCTTTTTCTAGCTGCATTGCAGTCCGAATGTCCTTGAAAGTATTCCGTGGCTAATTGGGTAAAATGTTTAAATCCCTTGATGATGTAATCTTTGGATACTTCTTTTTCTACTTTTATCATATTATTATATTTAGTTTGTATAAACCATTGTTTGTGTTTTATTTTCTGCAAAGTTATGAAAAATAAATTGATTGAATAGTATAAAATAATTTAGTTTTATTTTTTGTTTTTACATCTGTAAATTTATATGTATGTACCTGTTTAATTAAATTTGTAATTAGGGATATTTGTTGATTATAATAACTATTTATTTGTGGCGGAAATTTTATGAAAAAAAACATAGCGGTTTCTTTTTTTGTTGTTTTACTCTCAGACGCATGGGGAAATTTGTTGGTCGGATCATTCTGCTGATGAATGAGTATATGTCTGAAGGGTATTTTGGAGAGATGCTAAAATACCCTTATATTTATCGCGTAATTTATTTAATAGTGATTAAAATGTTAAAAGTAGTAGCATTTATGAAGCAAGTAGCCAAGGGACTACAGATGGAGGGAAACTTTGGTACTGTGCACGTCTACCGTAGCAGTCTCAATGCCATCATTGCTTATCGTGGGAAAGGGGATTTTACATTTCATGAGGTAACCCCTGAGTGGTTAAAAGGCTTCGAGATTCACCTTCGTGGCCGTGGATGCAGTTGGAATACTGTATCTACTTATTTACGCACATTTCGTGCGGTCTATAATCGTGCGGTAGATTGTCGTGGGGCTGTTTATGTACCGCATCTGTTTCGTTCTGTATATACCGGCACGCGTGCGGACCGTAAGCGGGCGTTGTGTGATGAGGATATGCAGAAGGTTTTTGCCAAATTACCTTCGTCTCCTGCCGTGACTCCTGCTATGCGTCGTACGCAGGAACTGTTTGTCCTGATGTTTCTTCTCCGTGGTCTGCCTTTTGTCGATCTTGCTTATTTGCGTAAAAGTGATTTGCACGACAATGTGATCACTTATCGCAGGCGGAAGACCGGTCGTCCTCTGTCAGTAACGTTGACTCGGGAAGCGATGGTCTTATTAAAGAGGTATATGAACCGTGACAGTTCTTCTCCTTATCTGTTCTCTCTTTTGGAGAGCCGTGAAGGGACGAAGGAGGCGTATCGTGAATACCAGTTGGCATTGCGCAGCTTCAATCAGCAACTGTTGTTGCTGGGGCAATTATTAGGGCTGGGCGACAGGCTGAGCTCATACACGGCACGCCATACGTGGGCAACAACAGCTTATTATTGCGAAATTCATCCGGGTATTATTTCCGAAGCAATGGGGCATTCGTCCATTACGGTAACGGAGACGTATTTGAAACCTTTTAGAAATAAGAAAATTGATGAAGCCAATCAACTGGTAACGGATTTTGTGAAACGGACAGTTACTGGATTAATAGCTTGATTATTAGTGATGTTACTTCATAGGTAACGGAGCTAAACAGCGTTGCAAAGATGGAGATATTTTGGAAAACATGCAAACAAAAAAGATATTTTTTCTGATAAACTACTAAAAAAAGAGAAATAACACGATAAAACGGCGGATTTCTTTTTATTAGAGCTTTATAACCTTCTAATTATATTCAAAGATTTCCCTCCCCTCTGCCTCCTCTTTGAAGCAGGGGTAAATAAGTTTCATTACTAAATCATACAGTTTTTCATAAAGAAGGCTTCACGAGAGCCAGGACAAAGGTTTGCCCGTTACCTATGAAGTAACGGGCAAAAAGTATTGGGAGTAAGTTTCTTGTTCATCCTCTATGGAGCATGGACACAGGTAAAACAAAAAAAGAAAAGGAGGTTACACTAAAAATGAATGGGGACAACACATGGGATTATTGAATCGACATCGAGAGATTATATTTTTATTATTTAATTTATAAATTAAAAGTTTTTTTATTATGAACAAAAAGTTTTTAAATGCAGTCCTGTTTGGAGCGTTATTAGCGTCTTCGACGGGCACATTTACATCTTGTAAAGACTACGATGACGACATCAATGGTCTGAGCGAACGTGTGGATGCAGTCGAAAAAACATTAGCTGACTTGAATACCAAGTTCGGAGCATTGGCTTATGTGAAATCGGTATCCTTTGCTAATGGTGTATTGACAGTAACAGATCAATCGGGGACTCCTACTACTTATACGATCCCTGATAACGATACGAATACTACGTACACTTTGGATGTAACTAGCAGTAGAGAAGGAAATGTGACTACTGTTACTGTTACTCTGACAGGATCTGACAATTCTAAGATCGTCAAAACATTTACAATCACTGATAACGATACAGTAACTCAAGACACTAAATTAGATCCTACTAAGTTTTGGATGGACTCAGAAGGTGTGATGTGGTATGGAACAAAGGATGATAAAGAAAACTCTATTAAAACAGGAGTAGCTGTTCCAAAACAACCGCAACATGATAAAACGACTGTAAGTGTTGTTCAGTATAAAGATGAGACTGGTGTTGTAGTAGGATGGGAAATCTTAGTAGATAATCAACCTCTCTCAACTAAGTTGCTTATTCAGGATGTACTGCCAATCACAAGCTTTGAATATATCCCAACGAAGATTTTGGCCGGATGGGGTGAAAGAGTAATTGTGTTTGAAGAAAACTCATACAAACAGAAAACGATTGTAGCTAACGAAGTTAAAACATCTGCAACTGCTACTTTATATATGTCAAATGTAGCTGCTCCTCAATATCGAGTTAATCCGTCGAGTGCTACGCTTGCTCAATTGACAGAAGAAGGTAAAGCTCAGATTTTGAAACAGACTGTAGAACAGGTAACAAGAACTCCGGGTGTATTTATTGACTGGAAGAAAACTACAATAGAAAATGGCATAATGACTGTGTCTCTGGAAGCTGACCCTGCTTTATTTGAAGATGAAGCAGATAAATTGGACATGATTGCTCTCCAGTTTGAAACAACTGCAAAAAATAAAGTTACCACTGAATATGTAGGTGTTATCAACAAAGATGCTGAGATTGATGTTGTCTTGACTGATAAAGCTGTAACAGCTACTAATCCGGGAGATGATGCTAATCACTTTGCTATTACCAAGGCTGATGCTGAAGCTCAGGTGGCTAAGATTGATGATAAGAATATGCCGATGACAGGAAATGCTGCTTTAGTTCAGAATGTTACTTATTCTGAGGCTATTGCTGGTATCAACTTGACAGAATTTGTTTCTGCATGTAATGTAAAGGATGCTGCTGGTCATAAGTTCTTTGACTATACTAAGTATCCTGATCTCACATTGTCTTTTGAAGCTGTTGCTTATAAAGTTAATGAAACTCCGCAAGAGCGCTATATGAGCTTAGATGGTGTAACATTCAAGGCTGTAAACTATGGTAATGTGAATGAAAGCTGTATTGGTAAAGCTCCGATGGTACTGGCTAAATTGACAGATTCACATAATGGAAATGCAATCGTTGCTGCTGCCTATATCAAATTACTGATTGTGGGTGACGCTGCTGCTAAACCGGAACCAGATATCACTATCACTGAAAATGCTACTATTGGTATTGATTGCAACAATCCTGCTTACACTTGGTCAACTAATGACGAGTTCATGAGTACTCAGGTATATACATTCAGTACAAATGAAAAATTGACAGCATTGAGTAAAGAACAATTCCATACACTCTATGGATATGCTGCTGCTCCTGTTGCTGGATTTGATAACGTAGGTACTTGGAATGTAACAGAAATCCTGACAGCTGGTGATAATAAGGCTAACCGCGGAGCTAAATTCGAATTGACAACTGCACCGTTGGAGGCTAAAACTTATGTGGCTTATGCTGTATATGAGAAAACAACAGATGCTGATGTTATCGTTTCTATTGCAAATGGTGGAATGTATCCGAAATATGTTGCTATCAAGCATGTTGTAAAAGTAGATCCTATCAACTTTACTGCAACTGCTAAAGAGAAAGTGGCAAATGCTTGGAATGATGCTAAGACTGTAGCTTCTATTTATTGCCAGACTCCTGGTGCTACTAACACAACACAGATTATTGGTGATTTGAATGAACTCTTTGCTGGCGGTAAAGTTCAGTTCGATTACTCCAGCTCATTCGATGCTACTAAATACCCGAGCTTCACAGCTGATAAGATGGATTATACATTCGTATTCTCTGCTAAGAACCTGAAAGCTACACGTGGTTTGGTAACTGGTGTTGACGGTACACAATATCAATTGGCATTGAACGCTGACAAGACTGAATTACATGCTGTTGGTAAAGACTTGACCGGTGCTGCTGTTGCTGCTGCAATAAATGCAGATAATTTGGTAGCAAGCTTGTCTGATGATAATAATAATGATGTTACATATGCAAATACAGCTGTTGCTAAGAATCTGTTGAATATCGCTGCACGTGGTGATAATAGCTTCTATGCAGTTATGGACATCGTTTATGAAAATGGTTGTGACATGACGGTTCCAGTTACTAACGGTGAATTCAACCTTGCCTTTATCCGTCCGGTTAATGTATCTTCTGATGCAAGCAAGTTCTTTACTGACGGTTTGAACGAAGGTGACGCTGCTAATACTTTGAAGTTGGGTGAACTTGTTACCTTTACAGACTGGAGAAAAGATTCTCCGCTGAATAGCTTCGCTGCTAATCTGGACTACTATAGATATTATGGTGTGACTAGCATTAAGTGTGAGGATATCAAGAAAGTTGAAACAAACTGGACTGGAAAACGTCAGACACTTGAAGAAGCATTTGGTACAGAATTAGCTACACAGATTATTGAATTTGATCCTAAGACTGTTACTTATTCAGGTCCTGTAACTACTCTTCCTGACTTTGGTACTGTAACTTATATCAAGAGCAGTAGAGTTGAAATTAAAGCTTATGAGCTTTATATTCCTTTGACTATTACCTACACATGGGGTACTATCAAGGAAACAATTACTGTACAGGTTAAAGCTACAAAATAATTTGGACTAAGAAGTAATGAGGTTGTGATTTATGCACAACCTCTTACTCTCTTTTTTTAATGCAGCTAAATACTGTATAGAAAGAGGTTGCATTCTCATTATTGTGAGAAAATATAAGTGTGGAAAAGAAGAGTGTGACAAGAAGGACACGCTCTCCTTTTTTCATAATAGTTAATATACAATTTAAATATAACGAACGAGATGAAACTAAAAAGAAATTTGGTCCTGGCTGTTCTGTGTTTGAGTACAATGGCTACTTTTGGACAGAGCGAATCTCAATCTTCACGTATAAAGGAAGAAGGCAAGATTACTTTCAAACCTCATTGGTTCATTCAAGCACAAATAGGAGCAGCCCATACCGTAGGTGAAGCAAAATTCACTGATCTTATTTCTCCGGCAGCAGCTCTTAATGTCGGTTATAAGTTTGCTCCCGCATTCGGCGCACGTGTTGGTGTAAGTGGCTGGCAGGCAAAGGGGGGATGGGTGAATCCGCAACAGACCTACCAATATAAATATCTGCAAGGAAATGTAGACATCATGGCGGATCTCAGTACTTTGTTCTGTGGTTTCAATCCGAAGCGTGTGTTCAATGGCTATCTTTTTGCCGGAGCAGGGCTGAACCGTGGTTTTGACAACGATGAAGCAAATGCGCTCGATACCCGTACTTATGAGATGGAATATCTCTGGCAGGAAGGTAAGTTTCTCGTTGCCGGACGTTTCGGTCTTGGTTGCGACCTTCGTTTGAATGACCGCTTGTCTATTAACATCGAAGCGAATGCCAACGCCTTGTCTGATAAGTTCAACTCCAAGAAGGCCGGTAACTGTGACTGGCAACTGAATGCCCTTGTCGGTGTAAGTATCAGACTGGGTAAAAGCTACACTAAAACCGCTCCGGTCTATTACGAACCGGAACCGGTAGTGACGGAACAACCCAAACCGACTCCTGTAGCAGAAAAGCCGCAACCCAAAAAGGAAGTGGTGATTGAACCGATGAAGCAGAATATTTTCTTTGCCATAAACTCTGCAAAGATTCAGGACGATCAGCAAGCCAAGATTGCTTCTCTGGTAGAATATTTAGAGAAGAATGCTACTGCTAAAGTGAGCGTGACAGGATATGCAGACAAAGGAACTGGTAATGCCAGAATCAACAGCAAATTATCGGAAAAACGTGCGAATAATGTAGTGGAAGCTTTGAAAGCAAAAGGTATTGCTGCCGATAGAATTACAGTTGCTTATAAAGGTGATACTGTTCAGCCATATAATACTCCTGAAGAAAATCGGGTAAGTATCTGTATTGCTGAGTAAATATGGCACACAAAGGCTATTAAGAATTTAAAATTTCCCTATTTCTCATGAGAGAGTTTTCCCCACTTCTTTATATATATCATTTATATAAGGTGTTCTCTCTGAGAATCTTAAGAGGTCCGTGCTTGTGAAAGTCCGTACTTCTGCAATAATAACCCTTTCTTCACTTAAATGTGAAGATTACATTGGGGAATAGTTGGAAAGGTGGTGCTTGCGAAAGTACTCCTTTCTCTTACCTATTTCCTGTTGGAGGATGTCTCCCTTTTTCCCACGGACATCCTCTTTTATACAAAAAGGCGACTCATACTGAATGGGCCGCCTTTTCTGTTATTTAATCTCGATTTCCTCCTTCATATCGATTTCCTCTCCATGTGTATCGTAGAACACATATTGCAGGAAAGCGAGTTTCTGACTTGGAATGATCTTGATACCGAATCCGTATTTCATCTGCCACTTCCGTCTGAGGGAAACGAGTCCCTGATTGATGAAGGCGGCGACATACGGATGGACGTGTAACGAGAATTTCTTTACCTTCAGTTTGTTGACCAGATAATCAATTTTACTCTCTAAAGTGTCCGTAAAGAGAATGGACGATTTGATAGTACCTTTTCCGAAGCAGGTAGGGCAGATTTCGGTCGTGTTGACGTCCATTGCCGGACGCACGCGTTGGCGTGTAATCTGCATCAGCCCGAATTTGCTGAGCGGCAGAATATTATGCCGTGCCCTGTCTTTCTGCATATTGGCACACATTCGTTCATAAAGCTTCTGACGGTTTTCGGCTTCATTCATATCGATGAAGTCCACGACGATGATACCACCCATATCTCTTAATCGCAGTTGGCGAGCCAGTTCGTCGGCGGCTCCCAGATTTACTTCGAGTGCGTTACCTTCCTGCCCGTTGGCATTCTTGGTGCGGTTACCGCTGTTCACGTCTACTACGTGAAGCGCCTCAGTGTGCTCAATAATCAGATAGGCACCACTCTTGTAAGAGACTGTTTTACCAAACGATGATTTAATCTGCTTGGTGATACCGAAATTGTCGTAAATGGGAAGTTGGCCTTTGTACAGTTTCACGATATTAGCCCGGTCGGGCGCAATCAGTGATACGTAATCCCTAATTTCATTGTACACAGCCTCGTCGTTGACGTGAATATTCTCAAATGATGGGTTGAAGAGGTCGCGCAACAAACCTACGGCGCGGCTGGTTTCTTCATAAATCAACGTCGGGTACTTGGTGGCTTTTTGTACTTTTACCATCGCATCTTCCCAATGCTTAACCAAGACTTTAAGCTCTCCGTCGAGTTCGGCTACGCGTTTGCCTTCGGCTACCGTGCGGACAATGACACCAAAGTTTTTAGGCTTGATGCTCATCAGCAGTTGTTTAAGGCGGGCGCGCTCTTCGCTCGATTTAATTTTTTGTGAAACAGAAACCTTATCATTGAAAGGGATCAGTACGAGATAGCGTCCGGCAAACGAAATTTCGGACGTCAGTCGCGGTCCCTTAGTGGAGATCGGTTCCTTAACGATTTGCACCACTACTTCTTGTCCTACTTTGAGGGTGTTGGATACGGTTCCATCCTTGTCAAGGTCGGGAAGCAGGGTTGCTTTGCTGATGGAGGTCAGCTTCTTTTTGTCGCTTAAAGTCTGCTTTACAAACTTTTCGAGTGAGTTAAA
>ENA-OWPD01000145-OWPD01000145.1-human-gut-metagenome-genome-assembly--contig:-NODE-145-length-91635-cov-43.157054_pt1 | contig 91635 bp, 56 predicted proteins | sample MGYA00248262_ERZ651842 | MGnify/ENA primary metagenome ERZ651842 (study PRJEB26924, sample SAMEA4378253) | human gut metagenome | biome: human gut; feature: human-associated habitat; material: faeces... | reverse complement strand
TTGTTATTTAATAACTTACGGGGGAATCCGCTAATCTTTAGTGGACACTAGTGAAATAAACCTATTAATTTGAATGAAATGATAAAAAGTATAACAATGCGAACTAAACTAATACAGTGTATAGAATTAAAGGCTATTTGTATATTAAAAAGCATTTAGAATTTGGAAATTCCCTCTCTATTATGGTTCATTTCTGATTCGCTTCTGAATCTGCTTCCCAACTACTGCAATCATTGCTGTCGAATACAATAAACATTTTCTTTATAAAAAATAATGTCCGCAGGTGCATAAATTAATTCGTCCGCCTATAGACAACGTTTCGTCCGGCTATAGGCGGACGAATTAATTTATGCACTGAAAGGGATTATTTATTGCACAAGCCGGAGCTAAATTTAGCATAGGAATTCTTTATCCAATAAATTTTCTACTTTCTACTTTTAAGTTTGTTTTTTAATTTACAGATTCAGTTGTTTGATAAATTCAGTAGGAGTGATATTAAACTCTTTCTTAAAACATTTTGTAAAATAGTTAGGGTCGGACATTCCTACGGCATACGAAGCTTCTGATACGTTCATGCCATTCTGCAAATGAATCTTTGCTTCTTTCATCTTTATAGTCCGCATGAACTGGGTGATAGAACATCCGGTCAATGATTTAAGCTTGGTATGCAACAGGCTTCGGCTCACTTTCATATGAGTAATAATTTAAGTAACTCCGAACTCTTCGTCTTTGATATTAGCCATAATCAGGTCAACTAACTCTTTCATAAATACTTCATCACGTGGATTGTTCGTTATTTGTGTAATGTTCAGCTTCTCGATCCGCTTGAAATACTCAATGTTCTGCTTTCTGTTAGTACGCATATTCTGAACCAATAGTTCCAGATTCTGTGCATTAAAAGGCTTGGTTATATACGCATCCGCCCCTTTCAAGTACCCTTGAGTATGATCCAATTCATCGGTTTTAGCAGTTAGCAGAATTACCGGGATATGACTGCTATTCAAATCCTGTTTGACGTATGCCGTTAATTCCAGACCATCCATCACGGGCATCATTACATCACTGACTATCAGATCGGGCAGTTGCTTCTTCAGTAACTTACAAGCCTCAGCACCATTGTAAGCACGAAATACCTGATAATCTTTGCTAAATATCTCTGCCAGATAATCATTCATCTCTTTATTATCTTCTACAATAAGGATACTTTCTTTGACGTCGGTGTTATCTTGCTCGGTAGAAATCAACTGGTCGGGAATCAGTTCAATCGTTTCTTTCATTCGCAGATTATATTTCTGTATTTCTTCGGACGTGATACTTTCCAAAGATTTCTCCGAAGAGCTATAGGCAGATTCTGAAACATTCAGGCTGACGATAAATTCCGATCCCTTTCCGACTTCGCTTTCAACCTTAATCTCCCCCTTATGCATATGAATCAGTGACTTCGTGAGAGATAACCCTAATCCGAAGCCTTCTCTATGATCCTTTTTCTCTACTTGGAAGTAGCTGTCAAAGATTTTATCTCTCATCTCTTTAGGAATCCCTCTGCCGCTGTCTTTTACTGATATTTCGATGAAATATTCCGAATCTTTTTTGAGAAGCTTGGCACTGAGTTTCACATAATCTCCTGACTGGGTGTATTTGAAAGCATTCGACAGCAGATTATACATGATGCGTTCCAGCTTGGATGGAGAGAACCAGACTTCTTCATCCGTTTCTTCCAGACTGACAATGAAATCAATCTCCTTTTCCTTAGATACAATATCGAAGATATGAGAAATCTCTTCCAGGAAATGCATGATGTTTCCTTTTCTGACATTAATCTCCATTTGCTGCATTTCGATTTTACTGAAAGTGAGCAGTTCATCAATAAGATAATGCATTCTGTTGGCATTGCGGTAGATGACTTCCAGTTTCTCGCGATCATTATTATCGATTTGTTTCTGTTTGATGAGCCGCTGAAGTGGTGACAGGATCAAAGTCAACGGTGTTTTCAGATCATGAGATACGTACGTAAAGAAGTTTATTTTCGATTGATTCATCTTCTCCATATTAACCCGTTGCTCATGTTCCGTTTTCAGTCTCATAAGAAGAATCAACCTGGCTTTGGTATATTTATATGCCAAATAGATGATGCAGAGAACCATGCATACGTAGGTCAGATAGGCCCATATAGAAAGCCACCACGGAGGTAGTACATGGATAGTCAACTCTTTCTGTCCTTTTTCATCCCAGTTTACTCCGTCATTGCTTGCTTTAATCTTCAATGTATAATCTCCGGTCGGGAGATTAGAGAAACGTACCTGATGCTGATTGCCTACAAACTGCCATTCTTTATCGATGCCTTCCAGCTTCATGGCATATTGCGTTTTATCTTTGTATTGATAATTAAGCCCTGAGTATTCGATACGTATGGATTGTGCCTGTTCGTGGGTAAGCGTCATCACATCACTTTCAGAGATAGAGGCGGGCAGTAGCGCATCCGGATTGCTGGAAGATACGACATCGTTATTGCTCCATACTCCTGTCAAAGCGATATTAAAATGAGGTTCTACAGGGCGCACCTGTTCAGGATAGAAAGAAATCATTCCATTAATTGTTCCGAAGAACAGTTCGCCGTCGGGTTTCTTGCAGACAGAGGAATAATTGAACTGATTGGTCGGCAGTCCGTCGGCTATGGTATACCGGCTGATTAATCCGGATTTCGGCTGAATATTACATAATCCGTTGTCTGTTCCTATCCATATAGTGCTCTGATCATCTTCTATTATACCTTTTATAGCGTTCGATCCCAATTCTTTCTTCGAATAACTTTTCAATTTTTCGCCTTTTTTATCCAGAACAAAAAGCCCGTCATTGTTCGTTCCTGCCCAAATATTCCCCTGCGAGTCCATATATAAATAAGTCATATACAACTTACTGGATGAGAATTGTGGAAGAGGTGTCTGTTCTTCTGTTCGTTTGTTTATCTGGTATATTCCATTTTGACGGTTTCCAGTCCAGATAATGCTGTCATTGAGGTTAAGCATGCAAAAGACAGGAAGTGCAGAAACTTTTTTCAACTGGAAACTGCCGTTCTGTTTCTTCAAGGTAAATAGTCCCGACGGCCCTCCATACCAGATTTTGCCGGTTTCGTCTTCTATGATGCAGAACCCGGATGAGTTTTTCCCCATTCCGTCATTAAAAGAAAGCGTTTTGTTCTCTTTGGGTATATAATAGTTCATTCCCCGAAGAAACAGACCGATCCATAGGTTCTGTTTACTGTCAATCAGCAAGGAATGTATATTCCGGGCTTTTATATTCATCCGTTCATGGAGTCGTTCGGAACGCGTTATTTCCCGATTGCTGTTCAGGTAGTTAAGCCCTCCGTCTTCGGTAGCAATATAGAGACCGTTGTCTGGGGTATTGATGATCTGGCGTACAGCTTTACCACTCAGATGATTGGGAGAGTTTCCATAAGGATAAATCCGGAACTGATCTGAAGCATATATAAAATAATTCACACCACCGAAATAGGTTCCAACCCACATGTTATGATTGTAATCTTCAAAAAGGCTATAAATAGGAGAATCGTTCAGATTACTCAAGTCACTTTCCGACTGCTGATAGTGAGTCACTAACCGAAAGGTCTGGTCATAAATGAAAATTCCATTTTCGGTTCCCAGCCAGATGTTGTTCATAGTATCAGTTGTTGCACATCTGAATTGTCTGATATCCTTGATCGCGGCCAGAGGATACAGCGAATCATTATTGATATTATACACAAATACCTCTTGAGGTGTATTGAATAACAACTGATTGCCCGGCAACATAACTAATTGAATGCACGTTTCCAAAAATGGACGGATGTTCAAAGGCAGTGGTTCAAATTGTTCCTTCTTTAGATTATAGCGTTTCACCCCTTTGTTACTGTTTATCCATAGAACATTGTTTGAGTCTTCTACCAGTCCACGAATATTTTCTCCTTTTCCTTCATTTAATATAAAAGGAGTGAAGCAGTTTTTTTCATTATCGTATTGATAGATGCCGTTACTGCATCCGGTCAGTAATCTGCTGTCAGACGTGTTCAGAAATAAGACACTGTTCTTATTGTTTCCCTCTATGTGATAGCGTGTGAATTGTTCATTCTGGGGATTGTATTTGCAGATTCCTTGCTCCGTAGAAATCCAGAGGACATTCCGGCAGGGGTCATTATATAGTTTGGTGATAAAATCATGGCTGATCGTAGTGGAATCCCCTTCTTCGTGAAAGTACCGGGTAATATTATACCCATCATATCTGCATAATCCATTCCTGGTGCCAAACCACATAAATCCCTTACTATCCTGAGATATGGCATTGACAGTATTATGAGAAAGCCCTTCTGTAATACTTAGCTGTTTGAAGCGGACATTATTATATTGGATTTTTCCTTCCGCAAATGTCGGATGAAGCAGGAATAATAAATAAACTGCTACCGATATAAGATTTTTGAGTGTACTCCTTTTCATATCTGATTCTACTCCTTGTTTAACGCTCAAAGATAGTCTTTTTTCTATCGGTTTTTCTAGTACAAATGTATATTCCATTAGAAATTATGTGCACAATCGAAGCTTTATAGGCTCAAATAATACATGCTTCCTTATATTGAACATGATGTTACGAATGTTTATTCTTTGAATTCTCTACATTTGTATCGTAAACCAAATGAAAAGACCATGAAAACAAAATTTTGCAGAACGGCAGTGTATTGCCTGTGCTGTTTTATGTTTATCCAGCCGATAACAGGAAGCCAGGTAAATGATACTTATGAGGGTGTTTTGCATATCGACAAACATAAAACACACAAAGTAAGCCGTGTCCAATATGGGTTCCATTATGAAGAGATTGGTATGATAGGAGAAGGTGCCTTGCATGCCGAACTGGTGCGCAACCGTTCATTCGAAGAAGCAACTCCACCTGCAGATCTGGCGGTCAAAAATGGGCTTTATCAGAATGTACCGAATCCGCGTGGAAAAAACAAAGATGTATTTCATGTAGATCCTCTGATCGGATGGAACACTTATCCTCTGTCTTATACTCCCATTTTCATTAGCCGTACAGAAGAAAATCCTCTGAATAAGGAGAATAAGTATTCAATGCTGGTCAACGTGACTGAAGATATTGCAAACAATCCGGAGACAATGATTCTGAATCGGGGATATTACGGTATGAATCTACGAAAGGAGGTATCCTATCATCTTTCCATGTATATAAAAAGCAAAAATTATACGGCTCCTATTCAAGTTATGCTGGTAGACGAACAAGGTAAACCGGTCAGTACTCAGCTTGTTTTGGATGTAAAGGGTAAAGAGTGGACGAAACTTACCGGAACATTAAAACCTGATAAAGATGTCAAACGGGGGATGCTTGCCATTCAGCCGTTAGATAAAGGGCAATTCCAACTGGATGTCGTCTCTTTATTCCCTTCTGATACATGGGACAATGGAAAATCAGTTTTTCGGGCGGATATTATGCAGAACTTGAAAGAATATGCACCGGATTTCATTCGTTTTCCCGGCGGATGTATTGTGCATGGGGTGAATGAAGCTACCATGTACCACTGGAAAAAGACAATAGGTCCCATTGAAAATCGACCGGGACAATGGAGTAAATGGGCGCCTTACTACCGTACAGATGGAATTGGTTATCATGAGTTTTACGAATTGTGTGAATATTTGGGAGCAGATGCTATGTACGTAATCCCTACAGGGATGATCTGTACAGGTTGGGTAAAGCAAAGTTCTCCCTGGAATTTCATTCAACCGGACGTTGATCTGGATGCTTATATTCAGGATGCACTGGATGCCATAGAAGACGCAATCGGTCCGGAAACCAGCAAATGGGGGGCTTTACGTGTAAAGAACGGACATCCGAAGCCTTTCCCTCTAAAGTACATTGAAATTGGAAACGAAGACTTTGGACCTGTTTATTGGGAACGTTACGAGAAGATTTATCAAGCGTTACACAAACAGTACCCCGACTTGATATACATAGCCAACAGTATCATAGGCAAAGAAAATGACGACAAACGGATTGATATTGCGAAGTTTGTGAACCCGAAGAATGTGAAGGTATTCGATGAACACCATTATCAACCTGTCGAATGGGCTTGCAAGCAGCATTACCGTTTTGACAACTATGAACGGGGAATAGCGGATTTGTTTGTTGGAGAATTGGGCATTGACGGGAAGTATCCCTATAATCTGTTAGCCAGCGGAGCGGTACGAATGTCTCTTGAACGTAATGGAGACTTGAATCCATTATTGGCAGAACGTCCGGTGATGCGCCATTGGGATTTTTCAGAGCATCGTCAGTTGCACTCTATGCTAATCAATGGGGTAGATTGCAGCATCAGGACATCTTTCTATTATTTATCAAAAATGTTCAGAGATCACACTTTCGATGTATGCCTGGATGCTGGGATTCAGGGGATGAAGGGGTTGCAGAATGTATTCGTTACGATGGGATATGATAGTGAAAGTAAAGAATATATCCTGAAACTGATCAATTTGAGAAAACAGGAGGTAGTACTTCAAACAGCAGTGAAAGGATTTGGGAAAAAGATACAGGCACAAAAAATAACATTGAGTCTGGAACCCGGAAAGAATAACATTCCGGAAATGCCGGATGCAGTAAAGCCAGTTCAGTCGATCGTAACACTGGACTTAAACAAAGATTTGCAGCTCGAGGCTTCTTCAATGATTGTATACCGTTTTAAATAAGATAAATATGAAAAATGCAGCGTTTTGTATTACTGGATTAGCATTACAGGGTTTGTCTATGTCATTGCTGGCACAAACCGACAAGCCGAATATTGTAATCATTATGACTGATCAGCAGCGTGCTGACCTATGTGGCAGAGAAGGTTTTCCTCTGGCAGTTACTCCTTATGTAGATCAATTAGCTCAGGAAAATGTATGGTTTAACAAAGCATATACTGTAGCACCGGCCAGTTCTCCTGCCCGCTGCTCCATGTTCACCGGACGTTTTCCTTCGGCAACCCATGTACGTACCAACCACAACATTCCGGACATATTTTTTGAACAGGATTTGGTGGGTGTATTAAAAGAAAACGGATATAAAACAGCACTTGTAGGTAAAAACCATGCTTATCTGAAACCTGCTGACTTGGACTTTTGGTCAGAATACGGGCATTGGGGTAAAAATAAGAAAACGACTCCCGAAGAAAAAGAAACAGCCCGTTTCTTAAACCAGAAAGCCAGGGGACAATGGCTGGAACCTTCGCCAATTCCTGTAGAAGAGCAACACCCTGCTAAAATCGTGAATGAGACATTGTCATGGATAGAGAGTCAAAAAGAGAATCCTTTCTTTGTGTGGGTATCTTTCCCGGAACCTCATAATCCTTATCAGGTTTGCGAACCTTATTATTCTATGTTTTCGCCGGATAAGCTTCCCGTATTGAAGACGTCACGTAAAGACTTGGAAAAGAAAGGAGAGAAATATCGCATTTTAGCAGAACTGGAAGATGCGTCTTGTCCTAATCTGGAACAGGACCTACCCAGAATCCGTGCTAATTATATCGGCATGATCCGTTTAATAGATGACCAGATAAAGAGACTGGTCGAATCGCTAAAAGCCAGCGGGCAGTTTGAAAATACAATCTTTGTTGTTCTTTCAGATCATGGCGATTATTGGGGAGAATACGGGTTGATCCGCAAAGGAGCCGGACTTTCTGAAAGTCTCGCACGTATCCCGATGGTATGGGCAGGATATCATGTCAAGAATCAATCAGCCCCTATGGATAGTCATGTGTCAATTGCTGATATCTTTCCTACTCTTTGTTCTGCAATCGGTGCCAAGATTCCGGCTGGTGTTCAAGGTCGTAGCTTATGGCCGATGTTGACCGGAAAAGAATACCCCAAAGAAGAGTTTTCCAGCATTGTCGTACAACAAGGTTTTGGAGGAGCACATGTCGGACTGGATTCTTCTCTTACTTTCGAACAGGAAGGGGCATTGACGCCGGGTAAGATTGCATACTTTGATGAACTCAATACCTGGACTCAAAGCGGTACCTCTCGTATGGTCAGAAAAGACGACTGGAAACTGGTGATGGATAACTATGGAAACGGAGAACTATATAATCTTAAGAAAGATCCTTCGGAAGTAGATAACCTGTTTGGTAAAAAGAAATACACTGCTGTTCAGACAGAGCTTCTGACGAAGTTAGTCGCATGGGAATTACGTCTGCAGGATCCACTCCCTCTTCCCCGGAAACGTTATCATTTTAAACAGGATCCTTATAATTATCTCCAACCTGAACAATAATAAATCAAAAGAATGTACATATTGACGGATATTAAAGACATTGTTCCATGAGCTCAATCCTGTAACAGCCTACTTTTGTATCCGTAAATAATAAAACTGTAATCTATGAAATTTATATTGCGATTAGGACTTGCTTTACTGACAGGATTTGTCTCAGTCAGCACAGCATCGGCACAAGCATATGGAACTGCTGATACAAACGCTCCGGAGCTGCGTGTCCCAAAATCTGTTCAACCGGCATTTGACTACTGGATGCGTGACACATGGGCAACACTAGGCCCCGACGGTTACTACTATATCACTGGAACCACTTCTACCCCCGACCGTCACTTTCCGGGACAGAGACATTGCTGGGATTGGAATGACGGTTTGTATCTTTGGCGCTCCAAAGACCTGAAGATATGGGAAGCCATGGGACGAATCTGGTCAATGGAAAAAGACGGTACCTGGCAGAAAGATCCCAAAGTATATAAAGAGGGAGAGAAATATGCGAAGAAGTCTATCAATAATGATCCGATGGATAACCGTTTCCACGCTGTATGGGCACCGGAAATGCACTATATAAAGAGTGCGAAAAATTGGTTTATTGTAGCCTGCATGAATCAATCGGCAGGCGGAAGAGGCTCTTTTATTCTGCGGAGTACTACCGGGAAGCCGGAGGGACCTTATGAAAATATCGAAGGTAACGAGGATAAAGCCATTTTTCCAAACATTGACGGAAGCCTGTTTGAAGATACGGATGGTACCGTATATTTTGTCGGTCACAACCACTATATAGCACGCATGAAACCAGATATGAGTGGTTTGGCAGAAGAGATAAAGACATTAAAAGAAAGTAAATACTCTCCGGAGCCATATGTTGAAGGAGCATTCATCTTTAAATATGATGGAAAATATCATTTGGTACAAGCTATCTGGGCACACCGCACGGCGAAGGGGGACACTTATGTCGAGAAGGAAGGGTTAACTAATAAGAAAACTCGTTATAGCTATGATTGTATCATTGCCACTGCCGACAATGTATATGGTCCTTATGGTAAACGGTATAACGCAATTACCGGCGGCGGACACAACAATCTGTTTCAGGATAAGGATGGCAACTGGTGGGCAACCATGTTTTTTAACCCTCGTGGCGCACAGGCGGCCGAATATAAAGTGACATGCCGGCCGGGATTGATTCCGATGCTTTATGAAAACGGAAAATTTAAACCTAATCACAATTATCAGGCAAAATGAAAACATCACTATTGATAACCGGGGGATTGGCTTTCGGAGCAATGACTTTTGCACAAGAAAAGCCTAATATCATTGTTATATTGGCGGACGATCTGGGTTTCTCCGATTTAGGTTGCTACGGAGGAGAAGTACAGACACCGGTATTGGATAAGATGGCCAAACAGGGTGTCCGTATGACACAAATGTATAACAGTGCGCGGAGTTGTCCGTCACGTGCCAATTTATTAACCGGACTTTATCCGCATCAGACAGGGTTAGGACACATGGATGCAACCCGTCCGGCATGGCCGAAAGGATATGCCGGCTTTCGTTCCAATTCTGACAACGTTACCATTGCCGAAGTATTAAAAGATGCCGGATATTTCACAGCCATGTCCGGTAAATGGCATCTGGGCAAAACCGCCAATCCGATAAACCGCGGTTTCCAGGAATATTATGGTTTGTTAGGTGGATTCAACTCTTTTTGGAATCCGGACGTATATACCCGATTACCTAAGGATCGTAACCCACGTCAATATAAAGAGGGAGAATTTTATGCTACTAACGTAATAACCGATTATGCCATAGACTTTATTAATCAGGCACATCAGGAAGAAAAACCTTTGTTTCTGTATTTGGCATACAATGCTGCTCATTTTCCGTTGCACGCTCCAAAAGAAGTAACGGATAAATATATGAAGATTTACCTGCAGGGTTGGGATAAGATTCGAGATCAACGTTGGAAACGAATAGTAAAGATGGGGCTTTTGCAAGGAAAACCAGCATTAAGCCCGCGTGGTGTTGTTCCCGAAAGTTTGTTTGAGGATGAGACACATCCGCTGCCTGCCTGGGATTCTTTAACAAAGGAACAGCAGACTGATCTGGCTCACCGTATGGCTATTTATGCTGCCATGATAGATATTATGGATACCAATATTGGTCGGGTATTGGATACTTTACAGAAGAACGGCGAACTGGATAATACATTTATCATGTTCATGTCGGACAACGGAGCTTGTGCCGAATGGCATGAATTTGGTTTCGACAAGCAAACTGGAACAGAATATCATACTCATGTTGGTGCTGAATTAGATCAGATGGGACTACCGGGAACTTATCATCATTACGGAACCGGCTGGGCAAACGTTTGTTGTACCCCATTTACACTTTATAAACATTATGCGCATGAAGGTGGAATATCCACTCCTTGCATTATCCAGTGGGGTAAACAGATCAAACACAAAGGTAGTATTGACCATCAACCGGCACAATTCTCGGATATCATGGCAACTTGCATCGAACTGGCAGGGACTAAATATCCCGAAGAATACGAAGGAAGAAAGATTGTACCTACACCGGGCAAGTCAATCCTTCCTATTGTACGCGGTGAAGAAATGCCGGACCGTTATATCTATGCGGAACATGAAGGTAATCGTATGGTACGCAAAGGTGACTGGAAACTGGTCTCTGCGAATTTTAGAGGTGATGAATGGGAACTCTATAATATCAAAGAAGACCGCACAGAACAACATAATCTGATAAAGGAATACCCTGAAATGGCAAAGGAACTGGAAGACGCTTATTTTGAGTGGGCAGACCATAGTGATGTGCTTTATTTCCCGAAGGTTTGGAATACTTATAATAAAGGACGCCGGAAGGACTTTAAAGAATATAGAGTTAAGTAGGAAAACACAGTAGGAAAGAAAAGATAGGAACTTATGAACAAGAAACTACTAATTGCAGTATTTGTAAGTGCTATGGCACATACGTTCGCTTGCGCAGCAAGCCCGAAAGAAAATAGAATGAAAACAGTTTGGGCTGATAAAGTTACGTCGGAAAATGTATGGCAGAGTTATCCGCGTCCTCAGTTACAACGTTCGCAATGGATGAATCTGAACGGGTTATGGCAGTATGCGGTTACTACTCAGGATACACCTAAAAAAGAAGTGAAGTTCGAGGGACAGATTCTCGTTCCGTTTGCTATCGAATCTTCCCTTTCGGGGGTGCAGCGTTCTTTTCTGCCTACCGAGAAATTGTGGTATCAGCGTAACTTTACCCTTGATGACGCATGGAAAGGAAAAACAGTGATTTTGCATTTCGGAGCTGTAGATTATGAATGTCAGGTATGGGTAAACAACAAATTGGCGGGCATTCATAAAGGGGGGAATAATCCTTTCTCTTTCGATGTAACCAAATTGCTGAGAAAAGGTGGTTCGCAACTTGTTGAGGTTGCTGTTATCGACCCTACGGATACGGAGTCAATTTCCCGTGGCAAGCAACAGTTGGAGCCGAAAGGTATCTGGTATTCTCCGGTATCCGGTATTTGGCAGACTGTGTGGTTGGAGGCTGTAAATTCAACCCATATTCTTCAGGTTCTTCCTACAGCTGATATTCATAAAAAGACGGTTAGTCTGGACATCAGTGTAGCTAAAGCCAAAGGAGGAGAAAAAGTAAAAGTGGAATTACTGGACGAAGGTAAGGTAGTGGGTACGATAGAACAAAAATTAGCCTCAAAGATAGAAATGGAAGTTCCGGGGGCTGTTCTTTGGAGTCCGTCTTCTCCGAAACTTTACCATCTGAATATTGAGTTGTTAAGTCAAGGACAAGTAATAGATAAGGTAAAAAGCTACTTTGCGATGCGTGAGGTCAGTATCCGCAAAGATGAATGTGGTTACCAGCGTATTTGTCTGAATGGTGATCCAATATTCCAGTATGGAACACTGGATCAAGGCTGGTGGCCGGATGGTTTGCTGACGCCTCCTTCCGAAGAAGCAATGCTTTGGGATATGGTTCAGCTCAAAAATATGGGATTTAATACCATACGCAAACACATTAAAGTAGAACCGGAGCAATATTATTATTATGCCGATTCGTTGGGTTTGATGATGTGGCAGGATATGGTATCCGGCTTCTCTACGGAAAGAAAAGACGAAGAACATATTAAGCCCAATGCGCAAACGGACTGGAATGCACCCGCATCACATACTAACCAATGGCAACAGGAGATGTTCGAGATGATTGACCGTCTGCGTTTTTATTCCTGTATCACAACGTGGGTAGTCTTTAATGAAGGATGGGGACAGCATAATACGGTAGAGATAGTGGAAAAGGTAATGGAATACGATAAAAGCCGTATCATTGACGGAGTAACCGGCTGGATAGACAGAGGAGTAGGCCATATGTATGATGTGCACAATTATCCGTCTGCTTCCATGATTTTGCCCGCTTGTAATGGCAATCGGATTTCTGTCTTAGGAGAATTCGGAGGGTATGGATGGGCCATCAAAGAACATCTGTGGAATCCTGATATGAGGAATTGGGGATATAAAAATATTGACGGGGCAATGGCGTTGATGGATAACTATGGTCGTCTGGTCTATGATTTGGAGACATTGATAGCACAGGGGCTGAGTGCGGCGATTTATACACAAACCACTGATGTCGAGGGTGAAGTAAATGGTCTGATTACTTATGACCGGAAAGTTATTAAAATTCCGGTAGGCTTGTTGCATATCATGCACGATCGTTTATATCATGTCAATCCGGCGAAAGTCATTACTTTGGTGTCCGACACTCAGAATGGGAGTGCGGTCAGCCGTGCAGTCAGCCTTAACGGGCAGGGGTCGAAAATGACCTCTTTGCCTTTCGATTGTCCTCCCCGTTCGGAAATTGTGTCGGAAACTTCATTTGATGTCAATGAGGAATTCAGCCATTTGTCTTTGTGGATGCGTGCTACCGGAGATATGAAGGTATGGTTGAATGGGGTGGAGGTCTTTTCGCAGGAGGTGAAACAAACCAGGCAATATAATCAGTACAATATCAGTAATTATTGCCGATATTTGCGAAAAGGAAAGAATGAGTTGAAAATCGAAGTACGGGAAACTAAAAAGATGAGCTTTGATTTCGGTTTGAGGGCTTACTGATCGGACACGTTTTTATTCCCAATACTTGCAATAATTTCTCAAAGAAGGCCGTCGGTTTCTGAAAGACTTTTATCTTTGCAGATATAATACATATGGCGCTATGAGAAAGATTATTTTGATTTTCGTGACAATTGTTCTTCCCTGTTTGCTTTGCGCAAGAAATGATGATAAGAGTACAGATATGCTGCTTCGTGAGATTGACGGAATTATCAGGAACCGTCAGACTTACGGTGCAGAAAAAGAAGCACGTATCTCCGATTTGAAGAAGTTGCTGTCCGAGGCTACCTCCGATGAGCAGCGTTATGGATTTTGCGGCAGGCTTTTCGACGAATATCGGGCTTATAATTTGGACTCTTCGTATGTATATGCACAGCGGAAGCAGGAACTGGCTTCTCATTTGAACAAACAGGATTATCTGGATGATGCCGCCATGAATATGGCAGAGGTGATGGGAACCACCGGAATGTACAAGGAAGCTTTGGAGCAGTTGGGACAGATAGACAAGAAAACCCTGTCTGATTATCTCTATCCCTATTATTACCACTTGTATCGTACTATTTACGGGTTGATGGGAGATTATGCCGTCACCGAGAAAGAGAAGAAAGAGTATTACCGGATGACGGACCTGTATCGGGATTCCCTTTTACAGACTAATGCCTCCGACTCATTGGGCCATGTGCTGGTGATGGCCGACAAATGCACCGTACACGCCCAATATGACCAGGCAATAACCATGCTGACCGACTTCTACCGGAAACCCTCTCTGGACGATCATTCCAAGGCGATGATTACTTATACCTTGTCAGAAGCCTATCGCCTCAAAGGAGACAAGAAAGGGCAGAAACACTTTCTGGCTCTCTCGGCCATCGCTGATTTAAAATCGGCAGTCAAAGAATATGTTTCCTTACGGAAACTCGCCTCTCTTGTATATGAAGACGGAGACATTGATCGTGCATACAACTATCTGAAATGCTCGCTCGAAGATGCTACGCTCTGCAATGCCCGCCTTCGTACCCTGGAAATCTCACAAGTCTTCCCCATCATCGATCAGGCTTACCAACTGAAAACCAAGCGGCAGCAACAGGAAATGAAGATATCTTTGATCTGTATCAGTCTGCTTTCCGTCTTTCTGCTGGTGGCTATATTCTTCGTTTACAAGCAGATGAAGAAAGTGGCTGCTGCCCGTCGGGAAGTGATTGACACGAATACGCTTCTGCAAGAACTGAACGGTGAGCTTCATGACTCCAATTCGCAACTGAAAGAGATGAACCATACCCTTTCGGAAGCTAACTATATTAAAGAGGAATACATCGGTCGCTATATGGACCAGTGTTCCACCTATCTGGATAAGATGGACTTATACCGTCGTTCCCTGAATAAGATTGCGGCTACCGGCAGGGTAGAGGAGTTGTATAAAGCTATTAAATCTTCCCAATTCCTCGAAGAAGAGCTGAAAGAGTTCTACGCAAACTTCGATATGACCTTCCTGCAACTCTTCCCCAACTTTGTGGAAGAATTTAATGCGTTGCTTGTCGAACCGATGCAGCCCAAGCAGGGTGAACTGCTGAATACCGAACTTCGTATCTTTGCCCTGATCCGTCTGGGGATTACGGATAGTACCAAGATCGCCCAGTTCCTCCGCTACTCTGTGACCACTATTTATAATTACCGGACACGTGTCCGCAACAAGGCACTCGGCGAACGGGATGAGTTTGAGGCTAAAGTAATGAAAATAGGGAAGGTGGAAGAGTAAGAAATCCACTACTTTTTTAGCACGGTTGCTATTCTGTAATATTCTTATTATTAGTGTTTTATACTGTATTGTGCTGTGTAAACCACTATATTTTTGCTATCTGGCAAAAGAAGCGCATTTAATTGTGGATACTTTTGTTTCAGTGAAAACAAAAAGTAATCCTAATATTAACTTTAAATTGATGTACATGGAACAGAGTATAAAGTCGAAAGGCTTTGAACATCGCCTCCTATTAATAATGTGGGGCTTGTTACTATCTCTTAGTGCATTCGCACAGCAGATTACAGTAAAAGGACATGTAGTGGACGCCACGGGCGAACCGGTGATCGGTGCCAGTGTGATAGAAGGCAAGTCCACGAACGGCACGATTACCGATATCGACGGTAACTTCTCATTAAATGTTTCTGCTAACAGCACATTGACCATTTCTTTTGTCGGCTATAAGACGCAGACTGTTTCGGTGAACGGAAAAACCGCACTGAAAGTAACCTTGCAGGAAGATACCGAAGTATTGGACGAAGTTGTTGTAGTAGGTTACGGAACGATGAAAAAGAGTGACCTGACCGGCGCCGTATCTTCTGTAGGAGTCAAAGATATCAAAGACTCTCCGGTAGCCAATATCGGTCAGGCAATGCAGGGAAAAGTATCCGGCGTGCAAATTATCGATGCCGGCAAACCGGGGGACAATGTAACCATTAAAATCCGTGGTCTGGGCACGATCAACAACAGCAACCCGCTGGTGGTGATCGACGGAATCCCTACCGACTTAGGCCTGTCTTCTCTGAACATGGCTGATGTGGAACGGGTAGACGTACTGAAAGATGCTTCGGCAACTGCCATCTACGGTTCGCGCGGTGCCAACGGTGTAGTGATGATTACCAGTAAACGCGGTGCCGAAGGCGCCGGAAAGGTAACGGTCAATGCGAATTGGGCGATACAGAATGCAACTAAAGTGCCTGATATGCTGAATGCCGCCCAATATGCAGCATTGAGCAATGATATGCTCTCAAACAATGACGATAACACCAACCCTTACTGGGCAGACCCTTCTTCATTGGGAAAAGGAACCAACTGGCTCGACGAGATGCTGCGCACGGGAGTGAAGCAGAGTTATTCGGTCAGCTATTCCGGCGGCACGGAAAAGGTGCATTATTATGTGTCCGGCGGTTTTCTCGATCAGTCCGGCATTGTGAAGAGTGTCAATTATCGCCGTTTCAATTTTCAGGCGAACAGTGACGCCCAAGTCAACAAATGGCTGAAATTCACCACCAACCTCACATTCAGCACAGATGTAAAAGAAGGAGGAACATACAGTATCGGTGATGCGATGAAAGCCCTTCCCACCCAACCGGTAAAGAATGATGACGGCAGTTGGAGCGGTCCCGGACAGGAGGCGCAATGGTACGGCAGTATCCGCAATCCGATCGGTACGCTTCACATGATGACTAACGAGACGAAAGGATATAACTTTCTCGCGAACATCACCGGAGAGATCACCTTCACTAAATGGCTGAAACTGAAAAGTACCTTCGGCTATGACGCCAAGTTCTGGTTTGCCGACAACTTCACGCCGGCATACGACTGGAAACCGAATCCGGTAGAAGAATCTTCCCGCTACAAAAGCGACAACAAATCATTCACCTACCTGTGGGACAACTACTTCGTATTCGATCATACTTTTGCAAAGAAACACCGTGTAGGTGTGATGGCAGGTTCTTCCGCACAGTGGAATAATTACGATTATCTGAACGCACAGAAAAATATCTTCATGTTCGACAATATCCATGAGATGGACAACGGAGAAAAGATGTACAGTCTTGGCGGCAGCCAGAGCGACTGGGCACTGCTTTCACTGATGGCACGTCTCAACTACTCATACGAAGACAAATACCTGCTGACGGCTACCGTACGTCGCGACGGCTCTTCCCGCTTTGGTAAGAACAACCGATGGGGAACATTCCCTTCCGTATCTTTGGCTTGGCGTGTCTCTCAGGAAGACTGGTTCCCGAAAGATAACTTCCTGATGAACGATCTCAAACTGCGTGTCGGATACGGTGTGACCGGTAATCAGGAAATCGGTAACTATGGATTTGTCGCATCTTACAACACGGGTGTCTATCCTTTCGGAAACAATAACTCCACTGCTTTGGTATCTACCACTCTCTCCAATCCGAACATCCATTGGGAAGAAGTGCGCCAGGCCAACTTCGGAGTGGACATGAGCCTGTTCGATTCGCGTGTCAGCCTTTCACTGGATGCTTATATCAAGAATACGAACGATATGCTGGTGAAGGCTTCCATCCCCATCACTTCGGGCTTTGAAGATACTACCGAGACTTTCACCAATGCCGGCAAGATGCGCAACAAAGGAGTGGAAATGACATTGCGTACCATCAACCTGAAAGGCATCTTCTCCTGGGAATCCGCTTTAACGGCTACCTACAATAAAAATGAGATTTTGGACCTGAACAGCGAAACTCCGATGTTTATCAACCAGATAGGCAATTCATACGTGACCATGCTGAAAGCCGGTTACCCGATCAACGTTTTCTATGGATACGTTACCGACGGGCTTTTCCAGAACTGGGGAGAAGTCAACCGCCACGCCACCCAGCCGGGCGCAGCTCCGGGGGACATCCGCTTCAGAGACTTGAACAACGACGGAGTGATTAACGACGAAGACCGTACGATTCTTGGCAATCCGAATCCGAACTGGTTCTTCTCACTCTCCAACAACCTATCTTACAAAGGATGGGAACTCTCCGTTTTCCTGCAAGGAGTGGCAGGCAACAAGATTTATAATGCCAACAATGTGGACAACGAAGGAATGGCTGCCGCCTACAACCAGACCACAGCCGTACTGAACCGCTGGACAGGAGAAGGCACAAGCTACTCCATGCCGCGTGCCATCTGGGGCGACCCGAACCAGAACTGCCGCGTATCCGACCGATTTGTGGAAAACGGCTCGTATCTCCGTCTGAAAAATATCACCCTTTCGTATACACTGCCTAAAAAGTGGTTGCAAAAGATTCAACTGGAAAACGCCCGTATCTCCTTCTCTTGCGAGAATGTGGCGACTATCACCGGATATTCGGGCTTCGACCCCGAGGTGGATGTCAACGGTATAGACAGCAGCCGTTACCCTATCTCGCGTACATTCAGTATGGGCTTGAACTTTAACTTTTAAATCAGGAGGAAGAAAATGAAAAAGAAACTGACTTTTATAATGATACTTGTCGTACTTGCCTTGACATCGTGCAGTGATTTTCTGGATAAGTACCCCAAATACGGTGTGGACCCCGAATCGGAAGTGACCAATGAGATTGCCGTAGCACTGACTACTGCCTGCTATAAGACGTTGCAGTCGTCCAATATGTATAATCAGCGCCTGTGGAGCCTCGACATCCTTGCCGGCAACAGCGAGGTAGGCGCCGGAGGAGGAACCGACGGACTGGAAACTGTTCAGGCGGCTAACTTTATAGCGCAGAGCGACAACGGTTTTGCCCTGTACGTATGGCGTTCTCCGTGGGTAGGCATCGGACGTTGTAATATCGTGCTTTCCAATCTGCCTTCGGCTGCCATCTCCGATGAGATAAAAGACCGTTGCATGGGTGAGGCATATTTCCTGCGTGCTCATTACTACTATATCCTCGTCCGCCTTTATGGTGGCGTACCTTTGCGGTTACAGCCCTTTGAGCCGGGACAGTCGACGGATATTGCCCGCAATACGGTAGATGAGGTATATGCGCAGATTCTATCGGACTGTAAGAATGCGGTGGATATGCTTCCCCCAAAGAGCAGTTACGGAGAAAATGACAAGGGACGTGCCTGCAAAGAGGCGGCGATGGCTATGCTGGCAGATATTTACCTGACGCTGGCGCCCAATCATCGGGATTATTACAATGAAGTTGTTACGTTGTGCGACCAGATTACTGCGATGGGATATGATTTGTCTCAGTGCAAGTATGCCGATAATTTCGACGCTACGATCAATAACGGTGCGGAATCCCTTTTCGAAGTACAATACTCCGGCAGTACGGAATACGATTTCTGGGGAGGGGACAACCAGTCTTCCTGGCTGTCGACCTTCATGGGACCCCGCAACTCCGGTATGGTGGCAGGCGCTTACGGATGGAATCTGCCTACGGAAGAATTTATCAAAGAGTACGAAGCGGGCGATTTGCGCAAAGATGTGACCGTGTTATATCAAGGCTGTCCTGCTTTCGACGGCATGGAATACAGACGTTCATGGTCGGGTACAGGTTACAACGTCCGGAAGTTCCTTGTGTCGAAGACCGTTTCGCCGGAATATAATACCAACCCGAATAACTTCGTGGTATACCGTTATGCGGATGTCCTGTTGAAGAAGGCGGAAGCCCTGAACGAACTGGGACATCCCGACCAGGCTGCCGCACCTCTGAATATCGTCCGTCATCGTGCCGGACTGGCGGATGTACCGACTACCTTGAATCAGGAAACAATGCGGGAAAAGATTATTCACGAACGTCGGATGGAACTTGCTTTTGAGGGACATCGCTGGTTTGATATGATTCGCATCAATAATGGTAACTATGCGATTGAGTTCCTGAAATCCATCGGCAAGAATCAGGTGACGAAGGAACGTCTGCTGCTGCCCATCCCGCAGACAGAGATGGACTCTAACAATCTGATGACTCAGAATCCCGGTTATTAATCGCTTTTACAATCATTCATTTAGACAGATCATATGATGAAGAAATATATATATCAGATGTTGTGCTCTCTTTTCATCGGTGGAGCGATGGTTTCCTGCGCCGAGGATTATATGGAGACGGACAAGGGACATGATACGCTGACTCTTACGGTGAATCAGCAGGAGATCGTATTGAACGAAAAGAATCACAGTCAGGAGGCGTTAACGCTTTCATGGACTACGGGAACGAACTACGGAAGCGGAAACCGTATTTCTTATACACTGGAAATAGCCAAGGCGGGAACCGACTTCGCCCGTGCCTATTCCGTAGATTTAGGAACGGGAACTTATCAGTGGACGAAGAAAACGGAAGAACTCAATCAGTTTCTGAACACGCAGCTAGGCGTCGGCTATGCCGAAAAAGTATCACTGGAAGCACGCATTACCGCTACTGTTGCCGGAATGGAAGAAAAGGAGCAGCGTGCCACAGTTTCGCTGGATGTGACTACTTATCAACCGGTTACTCCGACGCTTTACCTCATCGGAGAAGCTGCCCCTAACGGATGGAGCGCCGATCAAGCGACGCCTATGGAGCGCACGGACAACGGACAGTTTACGTGGACAGGAAAGCTGAATACTGGTGTATTCAAGTTTATAACGACATTGGGAGAATTTCTTCCATCCTACAACCGGGATGCCGCTGCCGGAGAAGAACTACGGCTTATCTACCGCACATCGGGCGACGAACCGGACGAACCGTTTACAGTCAGCAAGGAAGCGACCTATATAGTCAAGGTAGACCTGCTCGACCTGACAATGACCATGACCGAAACGGAAAACATCGGATGGCGCTTTGAAGAATTCTATATTGTCGGCTCCTTTACCGGCGACAATGGCTGGGGATTCGAGGCACTGTCTAAAGATGCCGTTCAGATGAATCTGTTCCATTATGGTGCCGTGATTCCGTGGAAGGCGGACGGTGATTTTAAGTTTACTTCCGTGACGGACTTCGGTCAGTCGGATGCTTTCTTCCATCCCACCGAAGGGAACGCTCCGTATACTTCCACTTCAGTTGTATTGGGAGGTGAAGACAATAAATGGCAAATGAAGGAAAGCGAATGCGGCAAGGCCTATAAAGTGCTGTTCCTCACAGCCAAGGGAAAGGAAAAGATGCTGATGCGTCCGTTTACCCCCTACGAAGGACTGTATCTGGTAGGCGATGCCACTCCGAACGGATGGAGCATCGACAACGCCACCCCGATGGCTAAAAGTGCCGACAGCCCTTACATCTTTACCTGGAGCGGTACACTGAATACAGGGGAGATGAAGATCTCCTGCGACAAGCAGTCCGACTGGAACGGAGACTGGCTGATGGCGGACAAGAGCGGAAAGGCACCGACCGGTGAAGTGGAGACAGCCTTATTTACCAGTAAAACGGATGCGGAACTGAAGAATATGTATCCGGATACAGACCTCGGCAGTCTGGACAATAAATGGAATATTCAGGAAGCTGGCTCGTATCGGATTACGATTGACCAGTTGAAAGAAACGATTTCGATTGTAAAACAATAAACAAGTATTCAAGATGAAGAAGATAATATATTTGGTGGCTGCCTTCCTGTGTCTGTCTTGCAGCGACGATCATGAATCGAACCCACAGAACGGAGGAGCGTCGGGCAGTGTGACCGAAGTAACTCCGGTGACATCGGACTTATGCGTGGAACTGACAACTGACAAGGCTTTTTATAAACCGAACGAGACAGTGACTTTCACTGCCGCCGATGCCTTGCCTGCCGGAACAAAGGTACGCTATCGCCTTTCGGGAGAAATAGTCGGAGAAGAACCGGTCAGCGGTACGAACTGGAAATGGAAGGCTCCTTCCACCGATTTCAAAGGATATATGGCAGAACTTTACCGGCAGGAAAACGGTACGGATGTCATCGTCGGTACGATTGCGGTAGATGTATCCAGCCATCCGGCACGTTTCCCCCGATATGGCTTCGTGGCAGATTTCGACGGAGACAAGACAGAAGAGAAAACGCTGGAAGAGATGGCCTATCTGAACCGCCATCACATCAACTGGGTACAGTTTCAGGACTGGCACAATAAACATCATTGGCCGCTGGGCGGCACACGCACGCAGTTGGACGAGGAATATCTCGACATTGCGAACCGCCCTGTCCATACAAGCTCTGTGAAGAATTATATCAAGGCACAACAACATTTTGGAATGAAGTCCATGTTCTATAATCTTTGTTTCGGGGCATTGAAGGATGCGGCTTCCGACGGGGTGAAAGAAGAATGGTATCTGTTTAAGGACGCTTCGCATACCACGAAAGACAGTCACGACCTGCCAAGCGGATGGAAGAGCAATATCTATCTGGTAGATCCTTCCGACAAGGAATGGCAGCAATACATGACGGAACGGAATGACGACGTATATGCGAACTTCGCCTTCGACGGCTATCAGATCGACCAGTTGGGCAAGCGGGGAACGCTTTACAACTACGACGGTACGCCGGTCAACCTCCGCGAAGGATATGCTTCTTTTATCGAAGCCATGAAGCAGGCGCATCCCGACAAGAGTCTGGTGATGAATGCCGTAAGCCGCTACGGTGCCCCTCAGATCGGAGAAACCGGCAAAGTAGATTTCTTCTATAATGAGATGTGGGCGGATGAGGCGGACTTTACCCATCTGAAAGCCGTCCTGTATGAAAACGGAGTGTATGGCAATAATCAGCTGAATACGGTTTTCGCTGCCTATATGAACTATAATAAGGCGGATCATCGGGGAGAGTTCAATACAGCGGGCATCCTGCTGACGGATGCGGTGATGTTCGCTTTGGGTGGCTCGCATCTCGAACTGGGTGGTGACCATATGCTGTGCAAAGAATATTTTCCGAACGACAACCTGACGATGAGCGAGGAACTGAAAACGGCGATGGTTCATTACTACGACTTCCTCACGTCTTATCAGAACCTGCTCCGCGACGGCGGAACGGAGAACAGCATCGCTATGAACTGTACCAACGGAGAAATGAAACTCAACGTATGGCCTCCAAAGTTGGGGTCGGTCACTACCTACGCCAAGCAGGTAGACGGCAAGCAAGTAGTGCATCTGCTTAACTTCTCGCAGGCGAACAGCCTTAGCTGGCGGGACGTGGACGGCACCATGCCCGAACCTGCCCTGATCACGAAAGCGGCCTTGCAGATGAACCTGCCCGCCAAAGTGAATAAATTGTGGGTGGCATCACCGGACGTACACGGAGGAGCCTTGCAGGAACTGGCATTTACGCAGGAGAACGGGGTAGTCTCCTTCACACTGCCTGCCTTGAAATACTGGACAATGATTGTAGCTGAATAAGGCAGTTGCAACGGAATAACTAAAAACGATAGGTATGAAGATTAGATATAAGTTTGGGGTGTGGATGTTGTGTCTGATGTTTCCGGCGTTGGTCTGGGCAGAAAACGCAAAAAGTATATGTACCTCTTTTACACAGCAGGGACGTCAGGTGACTTTTCACCTGGCGGACAGTGCCGCGCTGCAACTGCAACTTTGCAGTCCTTCCGTGGTAAGAATCTGGTTCTCGCCGGACGGGAAGCTGCAACGGAGAAACGCTTCCTTTGCCGTGATCAATGAAGAACTGGAAGATGTGGGAACGGTTCATGTGGACGAACAGGCCGCCTGCTATGAGATATTTACCTCGAAGCTGCGCATACGGGTGAACAAGTCGCCGATGAGCATCCAGATATTCGACAAATATCAGAAACTCCTCTTCAGTGACTATGCCGATAAAGGACACGTCAGCGAAGGCACGAAGAAGGTGGAATATAAAACGCTTCGCCGTGACGAGCATTTCTTCGGGCTTGGGGAAAAGACCGGCAAGATGGACCGCAGAGGAGAATCTTACAAGATGTGGAACAGCGATAAACCTTGTTACAGTGTGGTGGAAGACCCTCTTTACAAGAGCATCCCTTTCTTTATGAGCAGTTACCGGTATGGTATTTTCCTTGATAATACGTATAAGACAGAATTTAAGTTCGGAACGGAAAGCCGTGATTATTACAGCTTCGAGGCGCCGGACGGGGAGATGATTTACTACTTCATCTTCGGCAAGGACTATAAGGAAATCCTGAGTCAGTATGTAGGACTGACGGGCAAACCTATCATGCCTCCGAAATGGGCATTGGGCTTTGCGCAATGTCGTGGCCTGCTGACAAGCGAGAAACTGAGCCGCGAAATAGCCGAAGGCTACCGGACACGCGGCATCCCCTGTGATATTATCTATCAGGACATCGGCTGGACGGAACATCTACAGGACTTCGAATGGCGGAAGGGCAACTACGGGCATCCGAAAAAGATGCTTGCCGACCTGAAAGAAATGGGATTCAAGGTAGTCGTATCGCAAGACCCGGTCATCTCGCAAGCCAACAAAAAGCAATGGGAGGAAGCGGACCGTCTGGGATATTTTGTCAAGGACAGCACGAACGGGAAGAGTTATGACATGCCGTGGCCTTGGGGCGGAAATTGTGGGGTAGTGGATTTTACCTTACCTGCCGTAGCCGACTGGTGGGGAACCTATCAGCAGAAACCCATTGACGATGGCATCTCCGGCTTCTGGACGGATATGGGAGAACCCGCATGGAGCAACGAAGAGCAGACCGAACGCCTTGTGATGAAACATCACCTGGGTATGCACGACGAAATCCATAATGTCTACGGACTGACTTGGGATAAAGTGGTCAAAGAGCAGTTCGAGAAACGGAATCCGAACCGTCGCGTCTTCCAGATGACCCGTGCCGCTTATGCGGGATTGCAGCGTTATACGTTCGGTTGGACGGGAGATTGCGGAAATGGAGACGATGTATTGCAGGGCTGGGGGCAACTGGCTAATCAGATTCCGGTGATTCTTTCCGCAGGGCTGGGAGTGATTCCGTTTACTACCTGTGACATTACGGGGTATTGCGGAGACATCGAAGACTATCCATCCATGGCGGAACTTTATACCCGATGGATACAGTTCGGTGCATTCAATCCTTTGAGCCGTATTCATCATGAGGGGGATAATCCGGTAGAACCGTGGCTCTTCGGTCCGGAAGCGGAAAAGAACGCGAAGGAGGCCATCGAACTGAAATATCGTTTATTGCCTTATATCTATACGTATGCCCGCGAAGCTCATGATACGGGATTGCCCATCATGCGTCCTCTCTTTTTGGAATATCCGATGGATATGGAAACGTTCTCTACCGATGGCCAGTTCTTGTTCGGACAAGAGCTGCTGGTAGCTCCGGTGGTGAAGAAGGGGGCACGTACGAAGAATGTCTATCTGCCCGAAGGCACTTGGATTGACTACAACAATAAACAAACAGTCTATACCGGAGAACAGTGGACTACCGTGGAAGCTCCCTTGTCGTGCATCCCGATGTTTGTAAAGCAGGGTTCCATCATCCCCACCATGCCGGTGATGAACTACACGCATGAGAAACCGGTCTATCCGCTGATCTTTGAAGTATTTCCGGCACCAAAAGGAGAGGAGGCCTCGTTCACTTTGTACGAAGATGAGGGAGAAGACCTCGGCTATCAACGGGATGAGTTTGCCAAAACTCCCGTTCGCTTCCGGACGGAGGAGGGTGGTTATCTTCTTTCGGTTGGTGCCCGTGAAGGAAAAGGGTATGCAGTGCCCGCTCCCCGAAACTTTATTTTCCGTATGTATCTGAAGACGGCTCCCAAAGGAATTACCGTGCAAGGCAAGAAAGTAAAGAAGGTGAAGCCGGAACGTCTGGAAGAGAATCCGGACGATGACACTGAAAGTATGGTGTGGAGTTGGGATAAGGCGACCGGTATTTGCAGCCTTCGTATGCCGGACCGAGGGGAAGAAAGTCGGATTTCCCTGCGTTTATGACTTGAACTCAACGCCTACATAAAGATATAAATTTGAAAAATTGCTGTCATCTGTCACTAAACCTGTGACAATAGTCTGATAATTAAATCATAAGACCGTGACAGCAACCTGTGACAGCAGCGTGACGGAAAGATTTGTCGTCACGCTGTCATTCATTTCAGCTATTAATAAGCCGAGTTTGTTTTAAGGTATGAAACTACAGTTCCCATTGCTTGAAACTTTGGTTCCCATTACTTGAAACTATAGTTTCATACGCTTGGAACTTTTGGTTTCAAGCCTTTGGAACTACAGTTTCTCACTGATGAAACTCTAGTTTCAAGCAGTGAAACTAATTAAGAAATCAATTGATGAACTCGTAATCTGTCAGTTGATATCTTTTCTGCTTGTATTCTTTTGTTCTTTTAAGTTTTACCTTTCCTTTTGCAGCTTCCAGCGTTACTTCGTTGAATTGTCCTTTTTGGAAATCGTAACTTATACCGTCATCTTCGAGAAGGAGGAACGTTGCCGAAGGAGCGCCGTATACTTTGCAATGCAGATCGAATACGGTTTGAGCATCCACATAGGGGACAGGTGCGGCCAATGGCAATAACGTTCCCTGGCGGACGTAGAGTGGCAACTGATCTAATTCCGTCGTAATCTCATATTCACGGTTGCCTTCATATTTCTCATTGGTATTGAAGTTGTACCATGTTCCTTCGGGGAAGTAGACCGTTCTCGTTTTCTTGTTCTGGTATAAAGGGGCAGCCATCAATCCGTCTCCCATCATGTACTGGTCACTGATAGTGCGCAAACGTTCATCTTTGGGATAATCCATCAATAACGGACGGAAAGGAGGTACACCTTCTTTATAATATGTATAAAAAGCACTGTACAGATAAGGAATCAGCTGCATACGCAGATTAATCAGTGTACGGGCATATTCTTCATACCTCTTTGCTTCCGGCAGGAACTCGCCACGTTCGTTCTTTCCACGGTCGAATTGCAGCCACGGAGCGTATTGCAGATACCATGCATTGACCATAGCCTGCGGAGAAAGAATCACCGTTTGCAGACGATGGAAGAAATCTTCGGCAGAATGTGCCTCACGCACTTCGGGACACCACAACAGTCCTCCGAATGCCGAGTTGCAAAGTGCCTGAATGTACTCTTTGGGATCGTATGTATCACTATAAAGTACGGCGTTGCGTGAAGACATGAACATACCGGACGACCGGTAATCCTGATAGGTGCGGGTATTCTTTTCACGATAGATACTGTCCATCGCATTCACATAGAGGGAACCGAATACCTGGTGCATCTTTTCTCCGTCGATGCCCGAAGGGAACTGTGCCATATCCGGGAAGCACCATGTGGCGGAAGCAAAAGATATGTTCGAGTTGTCACATTCGTCCAGTTTGAAGCCGGAGATGCCTTCTTCTATCAGTGTGCGGTGGTAATCGGTAAATATTTTGTGTGCTTCCGGCTGGATGAAGTCCGGTACCAGTCCGTTCCATACAAGGAAATCGCCTGAATAGGGCTCCAGCGCCTTCCGGATGGGGGAAGAAGGATGAACATACGCGTGTTCCCACAGGTTTACTTTGTATCCTTTCTGCTGCAACTGGTCCAGCATTTCTTTGTGCCTTGGAAAACGGTCGTCGCTCCAGCGATAAGAACAGGAGTAAGTGGCCGTCTGCCATCCCGGTTCGAGTCCCAGTACGTCGCACGGAATCTGTTTCTCGCGGAAATAGTTGGCAAAACGCATGACGGAGTCTTGCGTCGCATCTCCTTTGACACGGTATTTGAATCCGAGTCCCCACATCGGAGGAAGACATCCGCCGCCGGAGAGGAGGTTGTATCTCTTGACTACATCCAGCACTTCCGGTCCGGTGATGATAAATACCTCAATGCCTTTGGCGCCGGGTACGTCGATATGGACTTTATTTCCGTTGCTTCTGTTCTTATACAAGTCTTCTGTGGTGGTAGCAATGTGTTTTCTTTCTTCCGCTTGCAGTTGACGACTATGCTCGGTTTTCTGATTGGAGCCGCATAGGAAAGTGGTATACCGTGCCGTGTTGACCAGAATACCGTACCCTTTGGTAGAGACGTAGAATGTCTGCGGAGCATGTGTATATCCGAGTCCGTTCAGCGGATTGTCGTTTACTATCGGGCGCTTGCGCAGGCCACGCTGACCGAAAGTTTCGAATTGAAGTCCGAAACCGTATATTTGTTCGTTGTCCTCCAGAGGGACTTCGATCAGACAGCCACGGTCGGTTATCTTTATTTGCACTTCGTCGGGGCTGAAGGGCGGCTTTGCAGCCGGGAGTTGTTTCATTGCTTCTACGGCAGGTTTCCCGCCGAATAAGGAATAAGGGGTAAAAGTGTCAATTTCTCCCGCTTGCAGCTTGATGATTCCCGGAGCAATTTCTTCTTGAGCGGATGCTTGCCCGGCAAACAGGAGACCTACTGTGGATAGAAAAAGGTTGAGTAATAGTTTTCTCATTATAGTTTATTTTATCATGGTTATATTAAAATAGACTTTTGAAATGCGATTTTCCACTAAAATGCAATAAAAGAATATTGCAAATATAGGAATAAAACAGATGCGGTATCAAGTATTAATACCTGAGAAGTCAGATAAAGTGACCTGTCACGACATATATTAATGTTTGTGACGGGAGATATTAATATCTTCTTTTTTTGACCGTGATTCTAAAAATAAGGTTTTATATTTGTCCTTGTTTAAGAATGAAAAAGAATAAAACCATGAAAAAGAATTGTTTTCTCCTTCTCTTTTTGCTTTGTGCCTGCCTCGTTCAGGCACAGGATACGTATCGTACCGACAAGGATGTACCTTACATTTCCGGCTCCGAAACAGATGCTTATCGTCTGGAACGTTGTAAATTGGATGTTTATTATCCCGAGAATAAAAAAGATTTTTCCACCATTGTATGGTTTCATGGCGGTGGTATGGAAGGAGGAAGTAAATTTGTTCCCAAGGAACTGACGGATCAAGGCTTTGCAGTAGTGGCGGTTAATTATCGTTTGAGTCCGAAAGCAAAGAATCCGGCTTATATAGAAGATGCCGCCGAAGCCGTGGCATGGACATTCCGGAATATCGAAAAGTATGGCGGTCGCAAGGATCGTATCTTTGTTTCCGGTCATTCGGCAGGAGGTTACCTTACGTTGATTCTGGCAATGGATAAGAAATACATGGCTGCATATGGAGCCGATGCGGATAGTGTAGCTGCCTATCTTCCGGTCAGCGGACAGACTGTCACTCATTTTACCATCCGCAAAGAACGTGGCCTGCCCAACGGAATCCCCATCATTGACGAATTTGCTCCGGTAAATAAGGCCCGCAAGGATACCGCTCCTGTTGTGCTGATTACGGGGGATAAGAATCTGGAAATGGCTGACCGGTACGAAGAGAATGCACTGCTGGCATCGGTATTGAAGAATATCGGCAATCGGAAAGTCTCTTTATATGAACTGCAAGGATTTGACCACGGACAGGTACTCGGTCCTGCCTGCTATCTGATCGTTAATTATTTGAAGAGGTTCAAGTAATAGACCTGTGATATTCTTTCATTTGATATGGATAATGTGTATATTTGCACGAAACTCATATCAAAAATGTGTAAGCTCTCACATTTCAGATATCAAAAATGTGACTCGGTATGTTTGAAAGAGGAATTATTCAGCTGTTAGCGGCTTGGAAAACGGATGTAAACAGGAAGCCTTTGGTTATTCATGGGGCGAGACAAGTGGGTAAGACGTGGGCTTTGAAGTATTTCGGTCAGAAATACTTTGAAGATGTTGCCTATTTTAGTCTGGATAAAGATGAAAGCGGACTTTGTGATATCTTTAAAACGACTAAAGACCCCGAGCGCATTATACAGCAATTGTCCTTTTTGCATGGACGAAAAATTAATCCTCAGACTACTTTGCTGATATTGGATGAGATTCAGGAGTGCAATGAAGCGCTGAACTCTTTGAAATATTTCTGCGAAGAAGCACCCGAATATGCAGTGGCTTGCGCTGGTTCTTTACTTGGAATTTACCTGAATCACATAGGCAATTCCTTTCCGGTTGGAAAAGTAAATCATCTGTCTATGTATCCGCTGACTTTTACGGAGTTTCTGAATACGAAAGATCCGGCGATGTATCAATATATGTGCTCTGTCAAAGAAATAGCGCCTCTTCCCCAAATCTTCTTCGACAAACTGCGGGAAGCCTTCATTGCCTATTCTATTTGTGGCGGTATGCCCGAACCTGCTTCTTTGATGGTTGACTTTAATAATATGCAAAAAGTGGATTCATCGCTTCGGGATATATTGAATGACTATGCTCTGGATTTTGTGAAACATACTACACCTACGTTGGCGCCCCGTATCAATTATGTATGGAACTCTCTGCCCTCTCAATTGGCGAAAGAAAATCGTAAGTTTGTTTATCAACTGGTTCGTCCCGGAGCACGTGCGCGTGAATACGAAGATGCTATTTTATGGTTGGAACAAGCTGGTCTTGTCAACAAAGTAGTTCTGAGCAAGTCGCCTAGGCTGCCACTGAAAGCCTACGATGATTTGAGCACTTTTAAGCTCTATGCATTGGACATAGGGTTGTTGAGGCAATTGTCCGAACTGGATGCAAGTGTTTTGTTATTGTCCACTCCCGGATATACGGAATATAAAGGGGCATTGGCAGAGAATTATGTATTGCAAAGTCTTACAGCACAATTTCAGGCTTCGTTCCGTTACTGGACTTCCGGTAATAAAGCAGAAGTGGATTTTTTACTTCAGCATGGTAATCATATTTATCCGGTAGAAGTGAAAGCAGACCAGAATATAACAGGTAAAAGTCTGATTCAGTACGAGAAACTTTATCAACCTGCTTGCCGGATTCGATATTCGATGCTGAATTTGAAACAAGACGGCAATCTGATTAATATTCCTTTATTTTTTGCGGATAAGACGAAAGAGCTGCTGAATAATAACGTGGGATAAAGAATAGAGAGAAACGGCCAAGTGATGAAAAATACAGGTCATTTAAGGAAAATATCTGTGAAATGTAACGTTTCTCATAGTCTGTGAATCATTTATTATATCAGAAATCGGTCGTATTGGCTACATTTACTCCGATTTTACAAACTAATAAATAAAATAGCTATGAAGACATTAAGCAGAACTGTACTTACTCTTTTTGTTTTATCCTTCTCCTGTTTGGCAGCGATAGCCGGAGAAGTATCTTTTAAAATAACCAAGCAATATCTGAACTTCCCCATCTCCCATAAAGAGAACAGAGGAAGGATGACTTTTGAAGTAAACGGCAAGCCGGATTTATCCGTCGTTATCCGTCTGGCACCGGATGAAGCGGAATACTGGGTGTTTAAAGATGTGTCGGCTTTCAAAGGAAAGACGATCAAGATAACCTACGACGGCAATGAGAAGGGATTGAGTAAAATATACCAGTCCGACGAAATCGAAGGACAAGCTGAACTGTATAAGGAAAAGAACCGTCCGCAATTCCACTTCACTACCCGGAGAGGCTGGATCAATGACCCTAACGGATTAATCTATTATGAGGGCGAATACCACCTGTTCTACCAGCACAATCCTTTTGAAAGAGACTGGGAGAATATGCACTGGGGCCATGCGGTCAGCAAGGACCTGATACACTGGACAGAATTACCGGACGCTCTGTATCCCGACCATTTAGGAACGATGTTCTCCGGTTCGGCAGTCATCGACTATGATAATACCGCCGGATTCAATAAAGGCAAGACTCCAGCCATGGTTGCCGCCTTCACTGCCGCCAGCAGTGACAGACAAGTGCAGGGGATAGCCTATAGCCTTGACAAAGGACGTACCTTCACGAAGTACGACAAGAATCCGGTGATCAACTCCAAGGAGAAATGGAACTCTCAGGACACACGCGACCCGAAAGTGTTCTGGTATGCGCCCTCCAAACATTGGGTACTGGTACTGAACGAGCGCGACGGACACTCCATCTATACCTCTTCCAATCTCAAAGACTGGAAATACGAGAGCCATGTTACAGGCTTCTGGGAATGTCCCGAATTGTTCGAACTGCCGGTTGACGGTGACAAGAACCACACGAAGTGGGTGATGTACGGTGCCACCGGTACGTATATGTTAGGCTCTTTCGACGGCAAAATATTTACTCCCGAAGCCGGAAAATACTGCTATACCACCGGAAGTATTTATGCAGCCCAGACCTTTACCAATATTCCGGCAAGCGACGGCAGACGCATCCAGATAGGCTGGGGAAGAATCTCCCACCCCGGTATGCCTTTCAACGGAATGATGATGCTCCCCACCGAACTGACTTTGCGTACCACCAAAGACGGCATCCGCCTTGTCAACGTTCCCGTAAAGGAGGTCGAATCTTTGTGTAAGCCTCTTCGTTCCTGGAAATCTCTTTCTTCGGATGAGGCCAACCGCCATCTGAAAGAGTTTTATGATGCCGACTGTCTCCGCATTAAAACAACGATCAAACTCTCTCATGCCACGGATGCCGGATTCAACCTTTTCGGCCAGCGCATGATCGGCTACGACATGAACTCCAATACCCTGAACGGCCGTTTCTACTCTCCCCAAGCCCCGACCAGCATGGAATTGAGTGCCGATATTTACATTGACCGCACCTCTATCGAAGTCTTTATCGACGGCGGACTGTATTCTTATTCCATGGAACGCCGCCCTGACACTAACAACAGAGAAGGATTCCATTTCTGGGGAAACCGTATCGAAGTGAAAGACCTGCAAGTCTTTTCCGTAGAATCCATTTGGTAGACGGAAATCAAAAGCTATCTTTGTTTTCAGTTATTTAAATAGGAAAGAGAATATGAAAACGCGTAGTGAAGTTTTTCAGTTTGAGAAAGAGTTGAAATGGGAGCACCCCGCTCCGGGAATCCGTCGTCAGATAATGGGATACGACGGACAGTTGATGATGGTCAAGGTAGAATTTGAGAAAGGAGCGGTCGGTACGTTGCATGAACATTACCACAGTCAGGCTACCTACGTGGCAAGTGGAAAGTTTGAACTGACCATCGGCGACCGGAAAGAGATACTGTCGACCGGCGATGGCTACTATGTAGCACCCGATGAACCGCATGGATGCGTCTGTCTGGAAGCCGGGGTATTGATAGACACATTCAGTCCCATGCGGGCTGATTTTCTGGAATAGTTCCTGATGAATGGTAGGTTACCGAATAATGATGGTATAAATTTACCACATATATGGTATTTCCTGTCAACAAAAACTGCACTATCTTTGTAATGTCTTAAAACAAAGGAAATTAAAAACAGATATATATGGAAAAGATTGCAAGGAAATTGACGGATTTGGTAGGTAACACTCCGTTGTTGGAACTAAGTAATTATAATAAGAGTAACGGCTTGAAGGCTCGCCTGATAGTGAAAATCGAATCATTCAATCCCGCGGGCAGTGTAAAAGACCGCGTGGCATTGGCAATGATTGAAGATGCCGAAGTGAAAGGAGTCTTGACTCCCGGCGCAACGATCATCGAGCCTACCAGTGGAAATACGGGAGTAGGATTGGCATTCGTGGCTGCCGCCAAGGGGTACAAACTGATTTTGACGATGCCCGATACGATGAGCGTAGAACGTCGTAACCTTTTGAAAGCTCTGGGAGCGGAACTTGTGCTCACTCCCGGTGCCGACGGAATGAAAGGGGCGATTGCCAAAGCGGAAGAGTTGAAAGCTGCCACTCCGGGCAGCGTTATCTTACAGCAATTTGAAAATCCTGCTAATCCCGCTATGCATCTACGCACTACCGGACTGGAAATATGGAGAGATACCGAGGGGAAAGTCGATATCTTCGTTGCCGGTGTAGGTACTGGCGGGACAATTAGCGGAGTAGGAGAAGCATTAAAGATGCGCGATCCCAGTGTGAAGGCGGTGGCGGTAGAACCTGCCGACTCTCCGGTACTGTCCGGCGGAAAGCCCGGACCTCACAAGATTCAGGGAATCGGTGCCGGTTTCGTACCGAAGACTTATAATGCTTCTGTCGTAGATGAAATTATTCAGGTGCAGAATGACGACGCTATCCGTACCAGTCGTGCGCTGGCGGAAAAAGAAGGGCTGTTGGTCGGCATATCTTCGGGAGCAGCCGTCTATGCGGCTACCGAACTGGCGAAACGTCCCGAAAACGAAGGGAAGATGATCGTAGCCTTATTGCCCGATACGGGAGAGCGTTATTTATCTACTATCCTGTACGCGTTTGAAGAGTATCCTTTGTAAAGGAACGTTTTTTTGAAAGAAATATAGAGAATAATCCTGTGGTTACTTGGCAAAACCGTATATTTGCCAAGTAACCATTTTTATTTAATACTATGCAAAACAAGACGTTAGGGATTCTGATGATTATTCTCCTGCTGCTTTCTGCCTGTAAAGATGAAGAAACTCCTCTCTCTTCAACGAAGCAATTAATCAGCTTTTCGATTCAGAAGAGTGACAATCAAGGTAAAATTAAGAATGATGTGAGAGGTTCCATTAAAGGGAATGTGATAACGCTGTCAATGGATCAATATGATGACCTGAAGTCATTGATTGCTACATTCAAGTATGAGGGAACGTCTGTAAGTGTGAATGGAGTCGGGCAGGAATCCGGCATCACTTCGAATGATTTTTCCCGGCCGCTGATGATTCTCGTAGAAGCAGAAGACGGCAGCAGGGAACAATATACAGTCGAAGTTGTCTTGAAAGATGCGCAGGTGTTATCCGAATTTCGCTTTTTGAGAAAAGATAATGCTTTGCTGACTGCTGATGTCTCATGTACGATTGAAGATGAGACTATTGTATCTTCCTACACATTTCCACAATCGAAACTGATTCCTGTCTTTACGACTGATGCCGTGAAAGTAATGGTAGATGATGTAGAACAGGTCAGCGGTGTGACGGAGATTGATTTCACCTCTCCGGTCACTTATCAGTTTGTGATGCGGAATGGAGAAGTAGTCCGATACATCCTGACGCTGGACTTTATCCTGATTCCTCAGTTTACGATCACGACAGAAGACCCTAGTATAACGGAAATACCAAGTAAGGATTATTATTTGAATGCGACTCTCACCGTGGATGGCAAGGGGATTTATGAGAACTATACAGGCAAGACAGAGGTGAAAGGAAGGGGAAACTCCACATGGGGATATCCGAAGAAACCTTACCGGTTAAAGCTTGATAAGAAATCTGAGATTTGTGGTTTGGGAAAAGCGAAGAATTATGTATTACTGGCTAATCATATCGATCCTACCTTGATGCTTAACTCAGTTGCCTTCAAAGTCGGGCAATTGCTGAATATTCCTTTCACCAATCATGCCATTCCGGTGGATGTGGTTCTGAATGGCAAATACAAGGGTTCCTATCTGCTGACGGAACAGATAGAAATCAAAGAAAACCGTGTGGATTTGGATGAGAATAACAGCGTGATGTGGGAGCTTGATTCCTATTTTGATGAAGATCCGAAATTCAAGTCCGAAGCATTCAATCTTCCGGTAATGGTGAAAGACCCCGATTTGACTACAGAGCAGTTTGAGTATTGGAAGAAAGATTTTAATGCATTTACCGTGCAGTTTGCAAAGGAGCCGTTAGAAGGAAATATGTATGTGGATATGATTGATATTGAATCGGTTGCAAAATATCTGATTACCTTTAATTTAGTACACAATATGGAGATTAACCATCCGAAAAGCATCTTTATTCATAAAGAGGGGAAAGGTAAATATGTTATGGGACCGATCTGGGACTTTGACTGGGCGTATGATTATGAAGGTAAAGAGACACATTTCGGGAGTTATGAAACTCCGCTCTTTTCTGATGATATGAATGGAGTGGGAACCGCTTTTTTCCGACGTTTCCTGCAAGATAGCCGGGTAAGGAAACTCTATAAAAACTTTTGGCAAGACTTTAAGTCTAATAAATTGAATGAGTTGTTGCAGTATATAGATGATCAGGCCAAGCTTATTAAACCATCTGTAACGAGAAATAGTGAGTTATGGGAAAACACCCGTTCATTCGATGCAAAGGTGGTAGAGTTGAAGAATTGGTTAAAGAATAGGGCAGAGTATATAGATGGTGAAGTAAATCAATACTGATAGACTGACTTATAACATCATAAAATACATGATTTTGCAGGTGATTCCATGAGGTTTGTACATCTCATGGTTTTTCGTCTGCCCGCAGACCGAAAACTTTTCCTGTCATCTGATCTACAGGTACTTTCCATACTTTGACATTCCGTACGGCAGGATCGGAATAGCTGAACTGATCTTTCGTGTAATGGCGCATGATAATGTCCAGTGCACGGCGCTTTTCCTCCATATCTTCTATGAATTCTACTTTTCCACGGCACATTGCACTCTCCGAGCGCATACTGTAGCTGCAAGCTACCTGCTTATGCTGATAGACAAGTTTGTGTCCGAGGCTGAACGTGATACACACGTTGTTATTATGTTGCAGCATTTCTATTTTTCCCCCTTCGGGACCGGAATGGAGGTAAAGAGTATCGTTTTCATAACCGAAGTTCATAGGAACTACATATGGATTGCCTTCCAGGTCCGTTATGCCTACAAAGCAGGCATCGGCTTGAAGAATAATGGATTCGATTCGTTGCTTGTCTTCGATAACGATTGTTTTCATTCTAATGTCAGTTTTTACAGGTTTGTGCCAAGCCTCTGGCACAGTTGTGCCATCGCATTGGCACTACTATGCCCAGCCTTTGGCACAAGCGTGCCAATAGGGTGGCACAGAAGAGTATACTATTAATTCGTTTTTACAGTACTTGTTTCTATTTCTCAATCAGCGCAAAGTCTAATTGCTTCTTCTCCAGATTGGCACGTGCCACACGGATAGTGATGGCATCTCCCAGACTATATATCTTGTTCTTACGGCGTCCCCGGAGGCAATAATTCTTTTCGTCGAATTCATAATAGTCATCATCCAGGTCACGGATCGGAACCATACCTTCGCATTTGTTCTCGTTGAGTTCAACGTAAAGCCCCCATTCCGTTACACCGGAGATCACACCGTCATAAATCTGTCCGAGACGTTCGCTCATGAATTCTACCTGTTTGTATTTGATAGAAGCACGTTCGGCATTGGCTGCAATCTGTTCCATGTTCGAACTATGGTCGCAGAGGTCCTCGTACTTGCTTTCGGATACGCTACGACCGCCATCCATATACTTCGTAACCAAGCGGTGCACCATCATATCCGGGAATCGGCGGATGGGTGAAGTGAAGTGGGTGTAATAGTCGAATGCCAGTCCGTAGTGACCAATATTGTGCGTAGAATAACGCGCTTTCTGCATGGCGCGGATGGATACGGTTTCAATCAGGTTTTCCTCCTTCTTGCCATGAATATCGTCCAGCAAATGGTTGATAGACTTTGATATATCTGTTTTCGTTCCGCTTGTACGTACCTTATAGCCGAAGCGGGCGATGAACTGTGACAGGTTTTCCAACTTTTCCGGATCGGGCAGATCGTGGATACGATAAGGAAGTACTTTAGGTTTCTTGTTTTTAGGCACTCGTCCCACTTTCTCTGCAACTGTTCTGTTAGCAAGCAGCATGAATTCTTCTACCAGCTTGTTGGCATCTTTGGATTCTTTGAAGTATACGCTGATAGGTTTGCCCTTTTCGTCGATTTCAAACTTCACCTCGTAGCGGTCGAAGTTGATAGCTCCTGCTGCGAAACGTTTCTCGCGAAGTGCTTTGGCGATGGTATCCAGCATGAGAACTTCTTCTTTAAAATCGCCTGTTTTCGTTTCGATGATCTGTTGCGCCTCTTCGTATGTGAAGCGACGGTCGGAGTTGATGACGGTATGTACGATGCGGGAGTCTCTTACTTCTCCTTTTTCGGTAATGTCAAAGATGACGGAGAATGCGAGTTTCTCTTCATTCGGACGCAGGGAGCAGATGAAGTTGCACAGGCGTTCGGGAAGCATCGGAATGGTGCGGTCCACCAGATAAACGGAAGTCGCCCGCTTCTCTGCTTCTTTGTCGATGATGCCGCCTTCTTTTACATAGTGAGTCACGTCAGCGATATGTACGCCTACTTCCCACAATCCGTCTTTGATGGGGCGGATCGAAAGTGCGTCGTCGAAGTCCTTGGCGTCTTTCGGGTCGATGGTGAAAGTCGTTACCTTACGGAAGTCTTCGCGTCTGGCTATCTCTTCCGGAGTAATTTCTGCGGGAATCTTATCGGCTGCTGTTTCTACCGCTTTCGGATATACGTAGGGCAGGCCGAACTCAGCGAGGATGGCGTGCATTTCTGTTGTATTGTCTCCTGCTACCCCGAGGATGTCGATCACTTGTCCGATAGGATTCTTTGCTTTGTCGGGCCATTCGGTTACTTTCACGATTGCCTTGTCACCGGTTTTTCCTCCTTTCAGCTTCTCTTTCGGGATGAAGATGTCGTTGGCAAGCGTACGGTTTTCCGTAACTAAGAATGCATACGACTTGGCTACTTCCAGTGTACCTACAAAGGTGTCATTGGCACGTTCCAGAATCTCGATGACTTCTCCTTCCGCGTCTTTATTCTTCCGCTTGGCGTAGAAAGTGATCTTTACTTTGTCATTGTTCATGGCATGTGCCGAATTGCGTTCGGCAACAAAGATCGGATCGCCTCCACCTTCGGGGATAAATGAGTTCTTTCCGTTGCTCTTGCGTTGGAAGGTACCGATCATCTCCGTTCCGTGATTGTTGAGGCGGAACTTTCCTTTTTCAATTTCGGAAATATAATCGTCATCTGAAAGGTCGTGTAACAGGTCAGCGCATAGCATTTTCTGCGGATGGGTAGTGAGATGCAACTCCGAGAAAATATACTTCATACTAAGCGTTTCGCTGGGTTTGGCATGGAAAAAGTCTATCAATAACGCTGCCAGCTCTTTCTTACTCATCCTTTTGCCGGCCTTTTTCTCTTTCTTTTCTTTCTTTTTCGCCATAATGTATAGAATTGATTTATTTGAAAATTCTTTGATGGGAGTACAAAGTAAACAAATATTTGAATTTGATAGTTATGAATTGGATAAAACTTTCGCTGACTTCGATAATTTCGTCCTTATTAAAATAAAAAGTATTCCTTCTAAGGTGATTTAGGAGGAATGCTTATAAGAGAGAATAATTGAGAAATGCAAAATGGCTTTTATTTTATATTTATTGTATCTTTGTAGCATCATTCTTTTCTTATACATTGAGGTTATAATTAATGGAGAGCATCTTAATAACAGGAGCAAGCGGATTTATAGGAAGTTTTATTGTCGAAGAGGCATTAAAACGAAAGTTTGGTGTGTGGGCGGGGATTCGTCCCACCAGCAGCAAAAAGTACTTGAAGAACCGGAAGATCCACTTTCTGGAACTGGACTTTGCCCATCCCAATGAATTGCGTGCCCAACTCTCCGGACATAAAGGAACCTATAATAAGTTTGATTATATCATCCATTGTGCGGGAGTCACGAAATGTCCGGATAAGAATACTTTTGATTATGTGAATTATCTCCAGACCAAATACTTTATTGATACCCTGAAAGCGTTGAATATGGTTCCGAAGCAATTCATCTATATCAGTACGCTGAGTGTATTCGGACCTGTACGCGAAAAAGATTATTCGCCGATAGAAGCCGGTGATGTCCCGATGCCAAATACTGCTTATGGTCTTAGCAAGCTTAAGGCTGAACTTTATATTCAGAGTATTCCCGGTTTCCCTTATGTTATTTATCGCCCTACAGGAGTTTACGGTCCTCGTGAACTGGATTATTTCCTGATGGCGAAGTCCATCCGGCAGCATGTTGACTTCTCTGTCGGCTTCCGGCGGCAGGACCTGACTTTTGTTTATGTAAAAGACATTGTGCAGGCCATCTTTTTAGGAATAGAAAAAAAAGTGACTAGAAGAGCCTATTTTCTGACTGACGGGAAGGTGTATAATAGTCGTGTATTTTCGGACTTAATACAAAAAGAACTGGGTAATCCGTTTGTTATTCATGTGAAATGTCCATTAATTGTGCTAAAAGTTATATCTTTGCTCGCTGAATTCATTGCAACACGTTCCGGCAAGAGCAGTACGCTGAATTCTGATAAATATAAAATAATGAAACAACGTAACTGGCAATGTGATATAACCCCTGCCATTAATGAGTTAGGGTATGCTCCCGAATATGACTTGGAGAAGGGAGTCCGTGAAACCATTGACTGGTATAAAAACGAAGGATGGCTTTAGACTTATTTAAGCGAGTGGAAACCCGGAAGGGGTTGTTTGCTGTGGAGAAGATAACATTGATTTATAATCTGTTGACCTCCATTTTGATTCTGTTCCTGTTTCAGCGAATGGATCATCCATGGCACATGTTGCTGGATAGGGCGATGATTGCTGCAATGACTTTTCTGCTGATGTATCTTTATCGGCTGGCTCCTTGCAAGTTTTCGGCGTTTGTACGTGTTGCTATTCAGATGAGCCTGCTTTCCTACTGGTATCCGGATACGTTTGAGTTTAACCGGTTCTTTCCGAATCTCGACCATGTGTTTGCCATAACCGAGCAGTTTATCTTCAATGGGCAACCTGCTATCTGGTTCTGTCATACATTCCCGCATCTTTTGGTCAGTGAAGCATTCAATATGGGATATTTCTTTTATTATCCGATGATGCTCATTGTGACGGTGTTTTATTTTATCTATAAGTTTGAATGGTTTGAGAAGATGTCGTTTGTACTGGTAACTTCTTTCTTTATCTATTATCTGATTTATATTTTTGTTCCGGTATCAGGGCCGCAGTTCTACTTCCCGGCTATAGGTTTTGATAATGTATCTAAAGGAATTTTCCCGGCTATCGGCGATTATTTCAATAACAATCAGGAGTTACTTCCCGGTCCGGGCTATCAACATGGCTTCTTTTACAGTTTGGTAGAAGGTTCGCAGCAAGTGGGAGAGCGTCCTACGGCAGCTTTCCCCAGTTCGCATGTCGGTATTTCTACCATTCTTATGATTATGGCATGGCGTGGAAGTAAGAAGTTGTTTGCCTGTCTGATCCCTTTCTATATGCTGCTTTGCGGGGCTACCGTGTATATTCAGGCACACTACGTTATCGATGCGATCGTAGGTTTCTTCTCTGCATTCTTGTTGTATGTTGTGGCGACGTGGATGTTCAAGAAGTGGTTTGCGCAGCCGATGTTTAAGTGAGCCTAACTGTAGTTGCCGGTCCGGTTACTACTATCTCTCTTCCTACGAAAAAAATGTGTTTTCATCTTTCACCTATCACCGCAATAGCTGAAATGCTTTATCCATCGGATTTGTAGACTGGTGAAAGATCTTTTTTATCTTTTACCCGATCTTTCATCTTTCACCCTTTATCTTTCACCCCCGTATCGCCTTTGTGGGTCTTGCCTGTACCGTTACTTATTATCTCAGGCATTAATAGATAAGTTCCAGTATATTAGAGATAGACTTCTGTTTCTCTAATAGTAAACTTCTCTTTTACCGGATTCAAACTATAAACGCAACTTCCGTTTATAGAATTGCAACTTTCAATTATATAAATGAAAGTTTCATTTTTATAAATGAAGCTTCTATTTATAGTTTACAAGCGGAGAAAAGAAACTTTGTAATTAACGGAATGCAACTTAGTAATAAGGAGAATAGAACTTTTCTATTAATAGATGACGGGAGAAGTAACGTACAATTTTATATCTACTTGTTAATGTACTTTTTGTTATCAAGCCAAGTTGTGAGCGTAAATATATCTACCTTTACAATCGGGTATTTGATTTCATGGATAATTTATTGCCCCATCTCAGGAAAACATAATCTGTTTCTGTAAAATAGATTCTTCTTTTTGGTTTGTTATTAAGTTTTATTTGCTATTTTTGCGTCGTTAAGGACTGTCTCTGCCAGAGGCAGGGTTTTAATGACATGATAATATAAATGTGATAATTATTATTCTGGATAGTGAAAATCTGGTAAATTTTCTTCTGAATACAGGAATAATAAGTATAGTGCATGTTTACACCCTTGTTAAATCATAGGGCGTGAACTGTTTTTTACTTATTCGTATTCGGGTTTACCAGAGCCTCACTATCTGATAAGGAAAAACAGCGTCACGCCTTTTTTCGTACCTTCCCTGAGAAAACTATGAAAAAAAGTTTGTCGTTACTGTCACATTTTTAATGTTTCGTTCAATAGTTATGTAGATGAGCAAAATTTGCCGGATGGAAAAGAGCAAACAAGAGTAAGAGTGGTATAAAAGCTGGCTTTTTCCTTCTTAGTGAGATCTGGTAGATTTTTGGTTAAGAATACGGGGAAACAGCCCGTTTTATACCACTTTATTCAGAAACAAAACAATTAAAATAGAATAGAATTATGAAAAACAGACAAACACTCTTTACCGTTGCTTTGACACTTTTTGCCATTGCGTTATTCACTTCTTGTGGCAGTTCTAAAAAGGCTTCCTCGGCAGCCTACACACGTACGGACGAACTGAATGAAAAATTACAGCAACTGGAACAAGCCGGCTGGCAGGTTCATGGAAGCACGCGTACTCTACGGGGAAAACTCAGCGAACATTATGCGAAAATGGATGCAAATCCGGATTTCTATGAGGTAATCGGTACATCTTCCGGCTGCCGTTCCGCGACCGTTTGCCGGGCGTCCGCTTTCAATGCGGCATGTGTGGAGATGGCCACCCGGATGGGGCAGGACCTGAAAGGGAAAGCCATGCGGGATATGGGCGTGGACGAAGGAACGGAGGTACCTGCGGAGTATAACCGTTTTCAGGAAGCCTGTATCAGTAAATTCCAGGGAGCTATCAAAGGTGAACTGGAGGAGAGCTTTACCTTGATTCGCAAGGGAGACGACGGGGTCAACAGTTATGAGATTTACTATCTGGTAGATAAGCAGTCGGCACGTAAGAAGCGTTCGCAGGCTATCAGGGACGCGCTGGAAGAATCGAATCTTCATCAGGAATATGCGAAATCAGTAGAGAAGTTTATTAACGATGAGGTAGAGTAAGCAAAATATGGAACTACTATCTTTTAGAAAGATGGCCTATGCATTCTTGCTTGTATGTATAGTGTTGGGAGCTTTGGCTCCCTTTCGTGCTTGTGCCCAGAAGGTGATGGAGCGTTCCGAGAAACTTCGTCCGGCATGGTTGGCCAACCGTACCCCGAAAACGAGTAACCCGACTTTCCATTATCAGATAACGGAAGGGGAACATCAGCATTTGGAGGATGCAAGGCATAGTTGCCTGCTGAATCTTTCTACTTATATAAAGAGAAAGCATCACATTAGCGAACAGGCAGTGGCGCAAATCAGTCTTGAACAGGTAGATGGAAAATCGGCCGAAAGTGAGAGTTATCATTTCTCCTATGACATTCAGGGAGATCGGGTGACGGTGATTTCCTTCAAATATGATGAATACTGGGAATATGTACTTTACCCGGATGGCAGACGGATATATCGGTGTTATGCTCTCTATGGAGTTGCGGATAATGCGGCTCCGTCTTTCGACCGTTTATCGTTCAGTCGGAAATACGGGGCGAGAGGGTTTGCCCGGTCGCTGATTGTGCCCGGATGGGGACAGCTTTATAAAGGCAATAAAACAAAAGGTGCTTGCATATTAGGCGGTGAAGTGGTCCTGATAGGAGGTATCATTGCTGCCGAGAATCTTCGTGCTTCTTATACGAAGAAGATGCGTGAGCAACCCAAACACCTGGAGACTTATAATACGAAAGCGGATAACTGGGAGAATGTGCGCAATGTCTGTATAGGCGGGGCGGCGGCATTGTATGTCTATAACTTGATAGATGCTTTAGTGGCGAACGGGCGTAAACGAAGCATCACACACAAGCAGGTTCGTATGGCGTTATGTCCGGCAGTGGGAGATTGTAATGGCATGACACTGGCGATACGTTTCTGAATCAATCAGTCTCATCTTATTATTCAAATGAATCTTATAACTCAAATAAAAACAAATATGAAAATGAAAAAGAAGAATCTTTTCTCTCTTTTGATACTGATCATCGCATTATGCGGCTGTGCAAAGGATGAAGTAGAAACAAACGGAACAATTTATGGTATTGTGAATGATACGGATAATGGCGAACCGATACAAGACGGTCATATCGCTCTTAATCCCGGTGGAAAGACGGCAAATACAGGCAGCGACGGACGTTATGAATTTCTGGATCTGGAGCCGGGACAATATACGATTCAGATATCCAAGTCGGGATACAAGACGAATACGAAGCGAATCAATGTAGTGGCAGGTGAGCAGGCGTCGGGAGATATGGTTTTAAGTCGTGGCGAATCCAGAATCAAGTTGAGCACCCGTTCGCTGAATTTCACCGGGCAAAGCATATCGAAGACATTTACTATTGAGAATATCGGTACATCCGGTTCGGCTTCCTGGATTGTTTCCGTGCTTGATTCATGGTTGAGCGTCACTCCTGTCAGTGGTACGACAGCTTCGGGCAAAGGTAGTGTAGTAGTGGTCAACATCGACCGCAGCAAGATAACGGAAGCTTCCACTACCAACCTGATAGTGGAAGCTGATGGAGAATCTATCCCCGTTGAAGTATCTGTGACGGCGAATGGCGGAGGTGGCGGAAGTGGTGAAGGCAGTGGCGGAAGCTGCGGGACGATCACCCCTTGCGATTCAAAAGTGAATGTATCCTTCCTGCAATGTGTGAAGAACGGAAGTACCGTTGAGTTCGAGTTTACTGTGACCAATAACAATGACGATTGGCAAGTTTGGTTTAACGTAGAAACTTCTGTTTGTGTTGACGATAAAGCCAATTCATATCGGGGAACCAATATGCCTTTCTACATAGGCGACAACAGAGTAACAAATGGAAACGCTTTCACATTCTTGAAGAATGTACCGGTCAAATGTAAGATTTCCGTTAAAGATGTGAAAGATGCGGCAGCTTATCTGAAACGATTCGATCTTCAGATATCCAGTACGCAGCCATGGAAGCCTCAACTCAATAAGATCACGTTTGAGGATATCAAGTGGTAAGATGATTGATAATATAAAAAGCATACATTATGAAAAAACAGATTCTTTTTTTAGCAGGTGCGTTGTCTTTGATGCCTCTGATCCTGATGGGACAAAACTCTACGGTAAGTTCCGGTAAGCTAAACCCCGAACAGATGACAGGGGCAATGTCAAAAGGACTATATGGTAATGTCAAGACGGTGACTGGAAGTGATGGAACGACCATGACATTTAATAGACAGGGAAATCTCATTAGTAAAAAATGGAAAGATGGTAGTGAAAGTGTTTACTCCTATGCAAATCAATTTCAATACACGATAGATGGACATGGTTCTTACAAAATAACTTTTGCTGAAAATAAGCGTATTGAAACAGATACCCAGGAACCGGAATGTCCCGAACATTATATCTTCGACAATCAAGGGAGATTAATAGAGGCTCAGTATATGATGTGGCCGGCACTGGCTACAGAAAAATACACTTATGTGGGCTCAGAGCGGCTGCCAGGGAAAATGACTCTTGAGCATTATGACGAAATGGGCACTTATCTTTATACTTATCTTTATGAGTATGTGAATGTGGATTCTCACGATAATTGGACTAAACGCAAAGTAAATGGCACTTGTAAAATAACGGAGTACGTTGACGGTGGTCCCGATAAGGTGAGTACCGAAAAAAAAACTTATTATGAAACACGAACCATCACTTATTTCCCTCAGGCAGCTAATGCTTCCACGTCTTCCACTCCTGCGACCCGAGAAGCAACAGGACCTAGCCGTGCTCCTGTATTTGTTGGCGGTCAGACAGCTATGAAAAAGTTCTTTGCCGATAATGCCAATCCTAGAAAGCCCGCAATAGCAACTGCCGGATATGGAGAAGTTATCGTGGAATTTACTGTCACAGAAAGTGGAGAGGTGACCAACGCCAAATTGAAAGCCAGAGTTTCGGTAAGTATGGATGAAGAGGCGCTGCGTCTTGTCAGAATGATGCCCAAATGGAATCCGGGAGTTATAAACGGAGAACCTGTTAAGATGAATGTTCAGGTAGGTCTTCGCTTTTTCCCCAATCAGGCATTCCGGTATATAAAAACGATAGTTAACTAATTCAGACAGTGAGAAGAATATGAAAAAATTAAATACTAGAAGAGTACATTGTTTCATTGCATTAATGATATTGAGTTTGGCGTTTGCGCCACTAATGAATGCGCAAGTATTACAACTGAACGTGCCCGACAATGTGAAGCGGATAGTCATTAATGATTATTATACAGACTATCAGTTTTATGATGGAATGCTGGCAGTACAAAATCGTGAAACCGGTAAATGGGGATTTATAAATGATAAGGGAGATTTAGTACATGATTTTGTATGGAGTTCCGCTGAAACGATACGTACGCCCCATTTCGGTGGTAATGCCTGTAGCGTAACCCGTGATATAAACGGGAAGAAAGTGTTCTATGTAATTGATAATACCGGAAAGAGTTATCGGATACCGGGAGAAGTTATATCCATAAGCGATTATTGTAGTGGATATGCAAGAGCAAAAAAAAGAGTCGGTGGAGTATCGAAGATTGTTTTTCTCAATAATAAAGGTCAGGAAGTGTTTCAGAACCTGAGTTATTCGGCTATGGTAATGGAACAAGTGAATAAGCCTTACCCATTCTCCGAAGGACTCGCACGCTACTATAATCAAGGGAAGTTTGGATACATAAATACTTCAGGAAGAATAGCTATACCTGTTCGCTATGATGATGCCCGTGATTTTAGTGAAGGGCTGGCAGCTGTGAAAGTATCTACTACATCGGGTGCCCGATGGGGTTTTATTGATATGACAGGTAAGTGGGTGATTCCTGCCAAATTTTCCAATGAACCTTATCCGTTTATAGAAGGATTCTCTTCCGTAGAGAAAGCCAATGGTAACTGTGTGGCTATCGATAGGACAGGTGAAGTTGTTTCTATGGAATTTGAAGATATCCGTCAGTTTCATAAAGGATATGCATTGGTGCATCTTCTGGGAAAACAGAATGCAAGTCTCATCGATAAGAATTTTCAGATAGTGAAGAACGAGATTGAGGAAGCCCGTTTGGCTGCTCGCGAACGATTCAGATGGTTTTTGGACTATCAGAATGATTGTTGTGTAGTGGATGGAGGAATGTTTCGAACTACGCTGCTGACTTACAAAGGTGAGGAACCCTTTCATTTATCATCTTATAACTATTATAAATTAGATTCTCGTTATAATCAAATAATGCATTGTAAGACAGAAGGTAATAATACCAGATATGACGGTTTTATCGATTACAATGGCAACTTTCTTTTCATATTTGTCGAAGATGAATTCTAGTAACTGAAACACTAAATATCTATATTTATGAGAACATTAGGTAACATTATCTGGCATTTTCCGTATTGTGGATTTCTGAAATCACTACTATATGCCATTGGCGGATTGTTTTGGTGTATTACAATTATAGGCATACCTTTAGGATTGGGATTATTTCAGTTGAGCCTATTCATGCTTGCACCTTTTAATAAAGGATTAGTGTCGCGTAAGGAATTGGAGCTGCTGACGGGCGAGAAACAGAATGAATTTGTAAAAGCATGGTCGATCATTATTCGCATTCTTTATTTCCCATTCGGACTGTTTGCCGCTATGACATCGGTGATGATGATTGCGGCAGAGTTTGTGACTCTTATTGGCATTCCCTGTGGTTTGGTAGAAGCCAAAGCGTTGTCTGCCATTTTTAATCCGATCAATAAGAAATGTGTACCTCGTGTGGTAGCCGAAGAAATAGAAAGGCGCAAAGCTAGTAACACTTTGAACAAGTATGTGAAAGTACCGGCATCTCAGACCACAGTCACTACGCAACCAGCGACAGGAGAAACTATTCAAAAGTTGGAGGCTTCCCCATCGGTGACGGATGATTTTTTACGGAAAGCGGAGGCTAAGACAGACGAGGAACTGAAATCTATCTTGCAGCATCGGGAAGATTATAATCCCCAACTCATAAAGGCGGCTGAAAAGGTTCTGCTGGACAGAATCACTGCTGTTGCTACTCCAAAAGTTACTGTTGTTTCCAATCCGGAAGTTGTCAGCACTATTGAGGCGGAAACAATAACTGCTGAGTTTGACGATGATAAGTATAAGGCTTATCAACCCTCTGCGTGCCAAAAAGATTGGAGGCAGGAATCCAATGAAGAAGCCTCGCACGTAGAGACTCCAGCTCAGACAGAAGATGGAATTGCTCCGGTTACCGACTCCTCAAAGACAAATCTTACGATACTTATTTCTATTCTCGCAGGCGTCCTGCTGGCAGTTGGAGGAATCCTGGTGTACTTCTTCTGGTACACGCCGTATGCCAAGGACAGAGATGCCCCCCGTACATACGTCGTAGCTAATAATGTATTTCTCCGTTCTTCAAGAATGGCAGGAGTAGAATACAATATTCTGGGAAAAGTACCTTACGGAACGGAAGTAATCACCTACAACAAGCTTGGCGATTGGGCAGAGGTAAAGGTAAACGGACAAGAAGGAGTGATAGCCACGTCTTATCTGCTCGATTCACTAAGTTTTGCTTTGTTGAACGGTGTATGGGGCGATAACGATACCAAAGAATGTATCGAATCATCCAAATGCCGGCTGGCAATACTTGACTATCTTAAAAAGAATTACTTGCAAAGTGGGCCGAATGCCTGGCAACTTTATACGAGGCCAATCAATCAAAAGCCGAACACTGTCTTCTATCCCCGTATTTTTGATAAATATAGTAAATACACCGATTTCGTATTTATTATTGGGGATAACGTAACGGGGAATCGTGTATTGGTCTGTTACTCGTTTGAGGATGCAACAGAGAAACCTGTCTTCCGGTTCAGTATGGGTGCTCCCCAGGCAGGATTCATTAAAAATATTGTTCCTAAATATGGAGGTGTAAAAGTGATTTTTGATAATAATGAGTATCTTAATATTTCGCTTTGATGAGGAAGTATTATTGTTTAGGAGTGGTCTTGCTATTAATTATCTGTGCAGTGGGCGCTGTCTGTTGGCTTGAACTTCGTCATCGTGCAGAGCTGGATAAAATAGAAAATGCCCGTTTTATCCTTATTTCCAAGCAGGATATGAAGTTGAGGCTGATAGATTATAAAGGAAACGAGCTTTTCAGCGCCTCTGTAGCGACCGGTATAAATGCGGGCAATAAAGAGAAGGTCGGTGATATGCGTACTCCCGAAGGAGTCTTTCAGATAGCCGATATTCAACACTCATCTGATTGGAAACACGATTTTGGAGACGGGAAAGGAGAGGTTAGCGGAGCGTATGGCGATTTCTTTATCCGTCTGGCTGTTCCCGGACATAAAGGAATCGGAATACATGGAACACATCTTTCCGAAACTGTCGGCACAAGGGCCTCCGAAGGATGTATCCGTATGAATAATGATGACTTGAAGCAACTGGTAAGCCTTATTTATCCTCCTGTGACGGTGGTGATTACTCCGGGACCGGAAGATGAAAGAATGAACGCCATGCCTACAGTTGCACCGTAAGTTTCACACACATAACCAGTTTAATACGTATGGACATCTTCTTCTTCTACATAATCAGACGCATACTGCCGGCTTTGCTTCTCACAGCCTGCCTGTCGGTACAGATGTTTGCGCAGAACAACCACTCGTCCGAAGGGAGTGAGTTTGCCGATTTCCGGAAAGAGCTGCAAGGCGAATATGATGGTTTCCGGAAAGAAATCAATGCAGAGTATATCGACTTTTTGAGTAAGGCATGGAAAGAATACCGCCTGTTTCAAGGGAAGACTCCGGATGAAACGCCGAAACCGCTATCCCCTGTCTTATCTCAGGAAGAGAAGGAGTGTCGTGCAGTACTCGTAGGTGCGGATGAAGGGAAGGAGATGACTGTTGAACAGAAATCTGCGGCAAAAGAAGCAATGGAGCGAACTATTTTGGAGAAGACTTCTTCGGAGGCTTGTTTCCGGAAAGTTACGGATTCCCTGCAACTGGATTATTTCGGAGCAGAATTGCGGTTGCATTATCAAAGCCGCCGGTTTGCTCTGTCTGCTATCACAGAACGATCTGTAGGAACTCTTTGGAAGGAGATAGCCGACAGCCGTTTTTCCTCTTTACTGTCCGATATGCTTCGCCACAAAGAAAAGATGCAGATGAACGACTGGGCTTATTTCCTGTTGGCGGAGAAGGTCGCTGCCCGGCTTTCAACCTTACAGAGTGAGGATTGCCGCACAGTATTTCAACATTTTCTTCTCGTACAGTCCGGCTATGATGTGCGTTTGGCCAGAATAGACCGGTTTCTGGTTTTATTGGTCCCTATTCGTGAGGAAGTATACACCCGTCCTTATTTGGAGATGAATGGTCGTACTTATTACGTATTTTCCAATAAAGACTTGAAATCTTATTCGAACATATTTACCTATCAATTGCCGGATAAGTTGATTCAGATTCCTTATCTGTCGCTGATGATTTGTAAGGAACTGCTGCTGCCTGTGCAGCCGAAAGCTTTTAGTATAAAAGCTGCCGGACTGGAAGTAAAAGGAGAAGTCAATCAGAATAAGATACGGTTTTACAAGGAATACCCTTCATGCGAACTGGCGGTATATGCCCGTGCGGTGTCTGACGATAAACTGATGAAACAATTACTTGCGTCGCTTTCTGCGCAATTAGCGGAAAAACCATTTGTAGAGACACTTAATCAACTACTGTTGTGGGTACAGACAGGATTCCGTTATCAGACAGATGGCGAGCAGTTCGGCTATGAGAAACCATTTTTTATAGAAGAAACCTTTTATTATCCCGCCTGTGATTGCGAAGACCGTTCCATTCTCTTTGTCCGTTTGGTCGGTCGCTTGCTGGGAAAAGAGGTGGTTTTGCTTGACTATCCGGGACATGTGGCAACTGCTGTCTGTATGGATGAAGGAGAAGTAAAGGGAGCCTATGTATCTTTGCAAGGGAAAAAGTTTATAGTATGTGACCCTACTTATATGAATGCAAAAGCCGGGCAAGTGATACCTTCCTGTAAAGAAAAGCGCCCTAAAGTGATAAAATTATGACGAATAATCAGTTGATAGAAGAAATCGTGACGAAAGAATGCGAACGCTACGCATTGGAAGACAGCGGTTTTATTACGGACAAACGGGCTGTTGTGAAAGAGTTGTCTAGTGCGGATAACGCTTCTCTGCCGGATGCTTGTTCGTTGAAAGAATTTGGGGAGTGGAAGGAGCGTCTACTGAATGGTTGGTATTCCCGGAAGGGATTTGCCAGGTTCTTCTGCCGGAAAGCGGAGAAACCTGCTATGTCCCGGATGGTGAGGCGGTTATCGCAGAATGCGTTGTCTGATATTCAAAGAAGACAGGAGGAGGTAACGATTGACGAGGAACTGAAGGTAGAGGAGGGGCGAACGGTTGCCTTTAAATTATCCCCGGCTCTCTTTACGAAATTCTATCGAGAGACTTGTTGCAACGGCACGTTATTTACTTCTCCCGGAGAAGTGGAAAAAAGCTGTATCAATAGGTTACGTGCTTTGTTTCCTTTGAAGTATGTGTCGTTGTATGAGCGCTTGTCAGTAAAGGATAATGAGTTTTGGGAAGAAATATGGAGGTTGATACATCGCTTTGTCCGCTTTCTGGTGGTGGAAAAGAGTAGGGAGGATGAAGAAGCGGTGAAAGAAGTCAGTATGGAGGCGGTAATTTCTGTACAGGAGCAGTTGGAACGGGGGAAGCTGGCTCAGATTGCATCAGCGTGCCATCTGCTTAATTCATTGCAGATGACCGGACGCAATAAGTTTCGCGAATGGCTTAGGGCAGAGGGAAAGAGATCGAAGGAAATTCTGCTGGAAGATGAGGACTGGCAGTGTCTGGAATGTCAGGATTCCGTTAGGGGCGCTTCGGAAAAGATGGATGGCAGGTTTGCTTATCTGCTGGAAGTGAATGAGAAAAACGAATATAATGTCTGCTGTGCTTTGACGGATATATTGTGCTATGGACATGGCAGCGTTTATGATCAGTTGGCGGAAGGCATGCAGGATACAGTGCGGGCTATATCAATGCTTTATGTTGAGAATAAGAAATATGAGGAAATAGCTTTCATATTATACGGAGCATCCGACGGGCGAAAGCCGGATAACTTGCGAAAGTCAGTGAGCCGCGGTAAGGAGTATCTGAAAAAGCGGATGGCTAATTTGATTATTGAATATAAACGTAGAGGGGCAGTGCCTTTTGTGACGGGAGAGGAGGAAGCAAGATGAAGAAGTGCGAATACAAACGTTCCGATTGCTGGTTGTATATACAAAACCGGATGAGCAGGGAGGAGGAAACGGAATTTCAACGGCATTTGTTGAGTTGTGAAGAATGTAGGGAAGATTTGGCTCAGTTGCGCCTGATGGTTCATTCCATCGGGAGGAAAGAACGGCGGACGATTTCATTCCGTATCTGGATAGTAGCAGCTTCCGCAGCTTGTATACTGATGGGAGGGGGAACCTGTTACTATTTCTTTACCCAGAAAGGAGACCGCTTTTCGCCGGGTAACACTCATGAACTGAAAATACATCCTCCGGTTCGTCATGATGATAGGTATAGTATCACCTCCAAGGATACGATTCCGGCAGATACCTTATTGATGGAGGTGATTATCAATGAATGATTTTACGCATTTTCTTCAGTAGAACTGAGGTTGGCGGTAATCTCATCAAATATCTGGAAGAGGTCCTCCTTTGTCTCTGCTCGGAGCATGGCTATACGGGTATTGCGGAAATTAGGAATCCCTTTGAATAACGGACTGGCAGCCAAGTGGCGGCGCACGTGCAAGATGCCCCTGCGTTCATCAAGCAGATTCACACTGTCAATCACTTCCTGGCGAAGTACCTCCATACACCATTCAAAGCTGAGTGGCAGCAATTCCTCCCTCGTTTCCAGATAATGCTTTATTTCCTTGAATATCCAGGGACGTCCGAAGCTGGCACGACCGATCATGACGGCATCTGCTCCGTAGCGGTCAAAACACTCCTTGCAGCGTTGGGGCGTTGTCACATCTCCGTTGCCAATGATAGGAATGTGCATCCTTTGATTGTTCTTTACTTCTCCGATCAGTGTCCAGTCTGCTTCTCCGGTGTACATCTGCGCACGGGTTCTACCGTGAATGGTCAGTGCGGCAATGCCGCAATCCTGTAGTTGTTCTGCCAGATCTACAATGATTTTATTGTTGGCGTCCCATCCCAAACGGGTTTTTACTGTGACAGGTATTTTGACTGCGTCCACTACGGCACGGGTAATTTCCAGCATCTTCGGAATATTTTGCAGCATTCCTGCTCCTGCTCCTTTTCCTGCTACTCTCTTCACGGGGCAGCCGAAGTTTATGTCGAGAATATCGGGCTGCGCCTGCTCTACGATCTTCGCAGCTTCGACCATCGTTTCCGTATCTTTACCATAAATCTGAATAGCTACAGGGCGTTCTTCATCGCTGATACTCAGCTTCTGTGCAGTCTTGCTGACAGAGCGTATCAGTGCATCGCTCGATACAAATTCAGTATATACCATGTCAGCTCCGAACTTTTTGCACATCAGGCGGAAAGCTGGATCTGTTACGTCTTCCATTGGGGCGAGAAGGATGGGATGTTTTCCCAGGTCTATATGGTCTATTTTCATGTATATGATGAACTAAATGATTATTTCGCTGCAAAAATACGGAAAAAAGCCTACTTTTGCCTTTAATCACATACTTAACAATAATAGAATTATGAAAAAAGCTGTATTGGCAGTGTACTCGTATTGCTTATTTATGGTTCTTATTAGTTGCCTTATATTTTTGTTTAGGATGGCTGGGCACTCCGGGGTAAAGCCTTTCAATCGTTCCAGCTTGTAGCATTCTCGGAATAATTTTATTAACAAGATATTGCAATTTCTTTTGAGTATTTATAGCAATTTCTTCCATTGTTACGTAATCTTGCGCTATGGTAATTATCTGTGCTTGCAAATCTTCAAAACTTAATCTCTTTTTTGTTTGTCCTGAGCTCTCAACCTTTCTCTCTGAGCTCTCAACCTTTCCTTCTGAGCTCTCAACCTTTCCTTCTGAGCTCTCAACCTTTCTCTCTGAGCAGCTTTCTGAGATTCTAACTTTTCCTTCTGGCTCATTAACATGATATTTTGTTCCTCTTCCATTTCCTTTTGAAACTAAGAACCCCTCATTACAAAGCTTCTTCAGCATCTTTGTAATGTCCGAACGATGTTGGGGGACAATATATTGCAGTTGGCTGTTACTAATTTCGTTTTCGCTATAACAAGTCACTAAAGCTGTTAGCTCATCTTGTGACAAGCTCTCAACCTTTCCATCAAATAGTTCCTTTAGTTTAATTACCGCATCATCCGGTAATAAGCTGATCATAGGTAGGGTTAATTCTACTTTGTCAGGTCGATTGAATTCTTCAACATATGGTTTCTGCCAGTTAGCTTCTCTCCAGCCTTTTATTATCTTATTTACTCCACTTCCCGCTTTCTCTGAAAAGCCGATCAGCATAAACATTTTCTGTAGCGCCTTATTGCGACATACACTATCTCCTCCTTGATAATATTGTGCTTTGCTGACAAGCATTGTTCCGGGGTTTTTGAAACGATATTTATCGACCCATTGTTCAACGACAATATTTCCTTCTTCTGAGAAGTCGCAGTGAATAAGAGCATTGATAAATGCCTCACGTACTGCGATATGGGTAGGCGTTTCGTCAATGCGTATTCCATTTTTTATTTGAAAAGGTTTTGGCAATATGGCTGTCAGTTTGGGATATACTTTACGGTAGAACTGAAAAAGGTTGGCTTCCCAAGTGCCGTCCGGACAGATACGGTCTGACCATCTGAGAGAAATATCCGTTTCCAGATGCTCTCTATAATCCGGGAAATAGTTTGGCGCACATTCCGGATCTGTGATGCTTTCTGTTTTCCCGAACATGAGAATTCCAGCCAATGTGAATCCTTCTTCTTTGGTATGTCGGTCTCTGCGGTATGCTTCCAGTTTGGTTAAGAAGTCCAGATCATCTAAGCTAAGCCATGGGTGGGATGGCTTAAGGTTAGCAAAAAGTCGCCTGTATTGAATCAGTGTCTCTTTGTCAATATCGTCCATAGAATAATTGGACAGAATTCTTGAATCGCGTGGATGGCTTTCGTCTGAATCTGCAATCATGCGTCTGACTTCTGCATCCGTACATTTATAGTCACCTTCGTGATTACGCTTAAATGTATGTCCGCCAAAAGGATTTTTGGTTCTGTAGATAGGACGTTGTGTGCGACTTGCCCGGGGGACGTAAATCAGAAGAAGCCTTTTACCTTTATAAGATCCTTCATACAAATCTTTGTCCACAAGAAGGTTTTCATTTATACAATCCGGGTTGTTTGCTTGGTTCCAAAAGTCTTTTTTGTATTGGCCGATTTGCTCTTTGGTCAGTCCTTCAATGATAAACTGTTGCTTGTGTTCTTTGACACCTAGTACGATAATTCCCCCATCTGTATTGGCGAAAGAAGAATAAGTATCCCATAAACTATTAGGAAGACCATCTTTGGCTATCTTAAACTCTAAGTCTACAGTCTCCTCCTTCTGTATCAATGAGTCTATATAGTCAATAAAATCCCATTCTTCCAGATCGTTTAGTATGATAGGTTTCTTATGATCCATTTTTCTTTCTACTTGATTTTCTGCAAAAATACGTATTAATTCGTACCTTTGTACCCTCCTATCACATTTAAATGATTATCAGGTAGTAAAATGAATATAAAAGATTTTGAAATAATGGCGCCTGTCGGTTCGCGTGAATCCCTTGCGGCAGCCATTCAGGCTGGAGCCGATTCTATCTATTTTGGTATAGAAAACCTTAACATGCGTGCCCGTTCTGCCAATACGTTTACCGTTGATGACTTGCGTGAGATAGCTCAGACGTGTGATGAACATGGAATGAAAAGCTATTTGACCGTTAATACCATTATCTATGATAAGGATATTCCTTTGATGCGTACCATCGTGGATGCGGCTAAAGCGGCAGGAATATCAGCGGTGATTGCTGCCGATGTAGCGGTAATGAACTATGCCCGTCAGATCGGTCAGGAAGTACACTTGTCTACTCAATTGAATATATCGAATGCGGAAGCCTTGAAGTTCTACGCCCAGTTTGCCGATGTCGTAGTGCTGGCCCGTGAGTTGAATCTGGAACAGGTGGCCGAGATTTATCGTCAGATTCGGGAAGAGAATATCTGCGGTCCGAGCGGAGAGCAGATTCGTATTGAAATGTTCTGTCACGGTGCCTTGTGCATGGCAGTCTCCGGTAAGTGCTATTTGTCTCTGCACGAAATGAATCACTCGGCCAATCGGGGTGCCTGTATGCAGGTATGCCGCCGTTCTTATACGGTTCGCGATAAGGAGACGGATGTGGAACTGGATATCGACAATGAATATATCATGTCACCGAAAGACTTGAAGACCATTCATTTTATGAATAAGATGATGGATGCGGGTGTGCGTGTATTCAAGATTGAGGGACGTGCCCGCGGTCCTGAGTATGTGCGTACGGTGGTGGAATGTTATAAAGAAGCGATAAAGGCCTATCTGGATGATACGTTTACAGACGAAAAGATTGCCGCTTGGGATGAACGTCTGAAGGCAGTCTTTAACCGTGGCTTTTGGGATGGCTACTATCTGGGACAACGCTTGGGCGAATGGACACGGAGTTATGGTTCGGCCGCTACGGAACGTAAAATCTATGTGGGCAAAGGTATCAAATACTTCTCCAATATCGGTGTCTCTGAGTTCTTGGTAGAAGCTGCCGAAGTCAGTGTAGGTGACAAGCTGCTGATAACGGGACCTACCACCGGCGCAGTCTTTATGACACTGGACGAAGCGCGTGTCGATCTGAAGCCGGTAGAGACGGTAAAGAAGGGTCAGCGTTTCTCAATGAAATCAGAGAAGATACGTCCCAGCGACAAATTATATAAATTGGTATCTACCGAAGAATTGAAGAAATTCAAGGGACTTGATGTAGAACAGAAAAGAGGATAAACGATGAGCCAGTATATCTACGAATTGGAGATGAAGGTGCGTGATTACGAATGTGACCTTCAGGGGATTGTCAACAATGCCAATTATCAGCATTATCTGGAGCATACCCGCCACGAGTTTCTGACCTCGGTAGGTGTTAGTTTTGCGGCGTTGCATGAACAGGGAGTCGATCCGGTAGTGGCACGTATCAATATGGCTTTCAAGACTCCGTTGAAGAGTGGGGATGAGTTTGTCTCCAAACTGTATATGAAGAAAGAAGGCATCAAATACGTATTCTATCAGGATATCTTCCGCAAAAGCGATCAGAAAGTAGTAGTGAAATCCACTGTTGAGACGGTATGTGTGGTAAACGGACGTTTAAGTAACAGCGAATTGTTCGACAATGTCTTTGCTCCATACCTGAAATGACCGATAACGAACAAGAACAAATATATAGCATCGCTCTGACAATGGTGCCCGGTATCGGGCACATTGGAGCGAAACGTCTGGTAGAGGGCATGAAGAGTGCCACCGATGTGTTCCGCTTCCGGAAAGAACTGGCGCAACGATTATCCGGAGTACATGAACGGGTGTCGGGTGCACTGGACTGTCCGTCAATTATTGCCCGTGCCGAACAGGAACTTGTATTCCTGCAAAAGAATCATATCCAGTGCCTGACTTTTCATGATGAGGCGTATCCTTCCCGCTTGCGGGAGTGTGAAGACGCTCCTGTTGTACTGTTCTATAAGGGAAATGCCGATTTGAACGCTCTCCATATCATTAATATGGTGGGTACCCGCCACGCTACTGATTACGGTACACAACTCTGTACTACTTTCCTCCGTGACTTAAAAGCTTTGTGTCCTGACGTATTAGTTGTCAGCGGCCTTGCTTACGGCATTGATATCAATGCCCACCGGAGTGCATTGGACAATGACTTGCCTACAGTCGGCGTGTTAGCTCACGGACTGGACCGTATTTACCCTTCTCTTCATCGTAAGACAGCCGTTGAAATGCTTGATAAAGGCGGATTGCTGACAGAGTTTCCTGTCGGTACAACACCGGATAAACACAATTTTATCAGTCGCAACCGTATTGTGGCCGGTATGTGTGATGCTACGATTGTGGTAGAATCGGCTGCCAAAGGCGGCTCTCTGATCACAGCCGAGCTTGCGGAAAGCTATCACCGCGACTGTTTCGCCTTCCCTGGTCGTGTGACCGACGAATATTCAAAAGGATGTAACCAACTGATCCGTGACAGTAAAGCATCCCTTCTGTTGTCTGCCGAAGACTTGGTGGAGGCGATGGGATGGACGTTGGATTCACATCCGGCAAAGGTAGAGAATGTACAGCGCAGCCTATTTCTGGAACTGACAGAAGAGGAGCAAAAGGTAGTCCATACGTTGGAAAAACAAGGAAACTTACAGATTAATACCTTAGTGGTAGAGACAGATATTCCCGTACATAAAATGAGTGCAATTCTCTTTGAACTGGAAATGAAGGGAGCCGTACGGGTATTGGCAGGAGGAGTTTATCAATTATTATAAATCTAATGACCAATCTAAAACAATTTGAAATGAAACGACATTTTTGGGCATTCATGGCAATAGTATGCCTGTTAGCCGTCCAGAACACACAAGGACAATAAATGGTTCTTGCACAGAAAAAAATGCAGTTTTAGAGTGTGAAAAGTATGTTTATTGTTACTTCATTCTGTTTTTTCTCCTATCTTAGTGGCATAATAAAAAACAAACAACTATGAATCAAACACGTTGTATCGTAATTTTGTCTATTCTTGCTCTTTTTGTAGCAAGCGTATCTGTTGCCGGAAATATCTCTCTACCGGATGCTTCTCAAAAGGTTTTTGAAGGAAAACCATGTATTAACTCTCCCCGGGCGATTGGCAATTATCCTGCCAGTCCTTTCCTCTTTTATATTCCTACTACCGGTCAGCGGCCGATGGAATGGAGTGCGGAGAAACTTCCGAAAGGATTGAAACTGGATTCGAAAACAGGGATTATCACAGGATCAGTAGCTTCTAAAGGTGAATATACCATCACTCTTAAAGCTAAGAACGCATTGGGGACCAGTACGGAAAAGCTCGTGATCCGCATTGGTGATGACCTGTTGCTGACTCCTCCCATGGGTTGGAACAGTTGGAATACTTTCGGGCGACATCTCACCGAAGAGTTGGTTTTGCAAACTGCGGATGCGCTGGTAGCCAACGGAATGCGGGATTTAGGCTATTCCTATATTAACATCGACGACTTCTGGCAATTGCCCGAACGGGGAGCTGACGGACATTTGCAGATTAATAAAGATAAGTTCCCGCGTGGAATAAAGTATGTGGCAGATTATCTGCACGAGCGCGGTTTCAAACTCGGAATTTATTCGGATGCAGCCGATAAGACTTGTGGCGGTGTATGCGGCAGTTACGGCTACGAAGAAGTGGATGCGAAAGATTTCGCTTTGTGGGGTGTCGATTTGTTGAAGTATGATTATTGCAATGCTCCTGTCGACCGGGTGGAGGCTATGGAGCGCTATGCAAAGATGGGAAAGGCGTTGCGTGCTACGGGACGTTCCATCGTGTTCTCCATTTGTGAGTGGGGACAGCGCGAACCTTGGAAATGGGCAAAGCAGGTAGGCGGACATTTGTGGCGCGTTTCGGGAGATATAGGCGATGTCTGGAACCGGGAAGCCAACAAGTTGGGCGGGCTTCGTGGTATCCTGAATATTCTTGAAATCAATGCTCCTTTGAGTGAATATGGCGGTCCTTCCGGTTGGAATGATCCGGATATGCTGGTAGTTGGTATCGGTGGTAAGAGTATGAGTATCGGATATGAATCGGAAGGTTGCACCCACGAACAGTATAAGTCTCATTTTGCATTATGGTGTATGATGGCTTCTCCATTACTTTGCGGAAATGACGTGCGAAGTATGAATGACAGTACATTGCAGGTTCTGTTGGATAGGGACCTGATTGCTATCAACCAGGATGTGTTGGGCAAGCAGGCGGAGCGCAGCATCCGTGCAGATCATTATGATATTTGGGTAAAGCCGTTGGCTGACGGTCGCAAAGCGGTAGCTTGTTTTAACCGGGCGGATACTCCACGTACTATAGAATTAAATTCAAAAACGGTGGAAGACCTGTCTTTGGAGCAGGTGTATAGTCTTGACAGCCGTTCTATGGAAAATGCTGCGAATAACATAATGGTGGACTTGGCGCCTTACCAATGCAAGGTTTATATCTGTGGAAAGCCAAAAAAATAGTCAATGACAGTACTGGAATGACAGTAATAAATCTCTGAGGTAAAATAAAGAAAGGTTGGGGCATAAAAAAAGGAGCAACGCCTTGCTCCAACCTTTGTTAACCTTAAATCTAATACTATGAAAAAAATCACATGACAAATGTAAGTCTTCTTGCTATTCCTTCCAAATAATATTCTTGTATTTGCGTCTCTTTTGATTTCTTTCACGGATTTTCACTGTTATCGCACACAATGGGTGTAAAATAGACATATTTCAATATAGCTTATAGTTTGGCGTTATAAATAGTTTCCGTTTCCGAAAGCCAGCATCCATTTAGTAAATGCACGGGTTTCATAATAGCCGGATAAATCGGATTTTTCCAATAAGAATTATTCTTGTCCTTTTCTTTTTTGCATTTTGGATGATTGTTGTGCGCTTATGACGGATGAAACAATTATCAATAAGGATAAGGCAGTGAGTTTCATAAGCGAATTTATATTTAGTGTATCATAGAACGGTTATAGTGTCGCTCCCTTATCCGCCACAATAGCTCATTCAGAGAAATGTTTTTCACTTGTGGCGATAATAGTTGATCGGAAGTTTTACTTGCATTATACCCTTTTATGGGTAAATTATTAGAATGTGCAGTTTTACTGAAATCCGACCAGGCATGTATGATTGTCCAAGATAATGGATTCTCTTTATCTTTTTGTTTGGACGCTTTAGCTGCATCCCGGTTAATGAGAGCTGCTACATAATCCGGACCACCACACAATGGATTATCAAATAATCCGGACCAGATAGAGAACTTGGCAGTAACTACCGGAATCTCAATATTCTCTTTGTTTTTCACCCATATTATATCACCTCCCATATTATACGGACTGTATTGAATGGCCACCATTCCTGTCAACCCTTCTATCTCACAGGCATATATCTCATAGGCCCGCCGGGCCTCTTTGCTGAATACATCCTTGCAGATGAATCCGAATATTTTGATATTTAATTTCTTGAAATGCCAGTTCATACGCTGTGCAAATTCAATCAGAAGTTCTTCCCGGTTGGGACGGTTTTTTGCAAATTCATCAGGATATTGATAACCTCCTCCATATTCTATCACACTTGAGTTGTCTTTCTTCATGGTTACAAAACGGTTCCAGGTGGAAGTACTAACTACTGATAGATTAATAGGGCAGAGAGTCCATGAAACCGGAGAACGATTTCTGTCTTTATTGCCATAGTACACCGGACTATCAAGGAATTCTCCCATTGTCCATTGCATATTATCGCCGTCACTAATTACAAACGAATGGAATGCTGAATTATCTTCAAAATCTATATTTTCTTTTTTTATTTCATGTATAGGTAAAGGATACATTTTATCGGAAGCTGCCATGATAACAGGAAGGTTGCGACACCAGTTTGAAGCGGTATTATAATGTCCCCATCTTGTGATAGCTCCTGTATATTCATCTTCATTTCCATAATTCCAGCCTAATATGGGTGAAAGCGGAGTAACCCATTCCAGTATTTGTTCGGAAAAAGGTCCCGTTCCATAATATAGCATAAGTTTTTGGGCTATAGCGATATCTCTGCAGTTACTTACTTTTGGGTCGATGCTAAGAGCTGAACTTCGATTAAGTTGTTTTTTGCAACGTTTGAAACATGATTCCGGAGATTCATTGCGTGCGTCTTTTAGTTTCTTTAATCCGGACTGTTTGATTCGTTTCTCTAAAGATTCTTCTACTAGTACACCTTTCAGAAGGCTGGCATATACTGTTGCCACATTAGCTGAATAATTGATTCCTTCTCTTCGTGAGTAATTTTCTCCTGTTGAGGTGTCGTTTTTATAGAGTACATACCCTTTTATAATCTTTTTTTTCATGAGATGTTCCAGGAGGTCCCAGATATCCATTCGGATTACTTTAGTGATATTCAAGCTTTCCTGTGAGCTTTTTAAAATCTTATGATAGGAATTGTTATTTATTTCTATCCAGATCATTTCATCAAAAGAACCTTCGTTCACCGCTTGTCCGCATAGACCGGATAATGACTCTAAAAGCATACTTTCTGCTCTACTGAGTCCTTCCCCATTGCATAGGATTAATTGTTGAGGTGCTTTTTGTATAAACCAGCCATGTCTGCCATTATAGGCGAATGTCATAATGGAGGATAATAAACAAATAATAAGTGCGGATAGTAATTTGATTTTCATGATCGGAATGTTTAGGATTAAAAAGAGCTTTTCCCGAAACAGATCGGGAAAAAGGCTCTTTTCTATTTTGAAGTTTTACAGTGTTGTTATCTTATCATTTAGAGACTTCCAATGGCAATGTCCGCATTTCATTAGCTGTGCTAATGTCGTCAATATAGTTGTCGGATAGAGTAATAGCGAATACTGCGATATTCTCATCTTTAGGAAGTACCAGTGTGTGTGCCTCTTGGGGAAGCTCGATACCCAATTTATACATATATGTGTAGATATAGGTGTCATTCCCTTTTTCAGTGTGTCGATGAGAACCGATGTAAGCGAGCGAAGCGTTGCGAATATAACCGTCGCTGACACCTTTATGTCCCCATTGTCCGTAGAAACCGGAGTAATAAGGTATTTCAAATTCATGTGATTTACCATTAACAAGGAATGTTGATTTGCGATCCTTGTCTGTAGAGGCAGCCAGAATATATAGTTTCTTTCCCGCTGCTTCTTTGGGTAGCTGGATTGTATCTCCCTTACATTTGATAACATTCTTATTTTCATGGTCAGCAATGCTGAAGGTGATATTATCACAAGTTACTTTATCACCAATTAATTCAGCAGCGAAACTATTTCCTTTTTTATCGAAAGAAACAGTATAACCAAAGTTTTCAGGAGTGAAAGCTTTGCTATTAAACGGTAACTGAAGTGGAATATTTTTTATTGGAGCTGCTTTTACATTTCCTTTTTTCAAGCGGACAGCGAAAGTTTTGGGTCGATAAGATGCCATATCAAAACATAATTTATTGTTCTGTATAGTGACTTCACCTATTTTTTCTTCTATACCATTTGTTTCATAGGCGGACTCAATGGCGTCAGGGAATGTAATTTCTACATTTTGTGCAGATTTACCTTGCATCTCGTATAAACGGATGATGTACAAATCACTTTCTTCTGCTTTTTTTAGGGAACGAATAGCCACTTGGGGGGTATTTACTTTTACGAAAGAATACTCACGCCCTAATGCACCTTTATGTTTGGGGGTGTTGAATACAGCCAAGTGACTGTTCAGAGACTCTGCCAAATGACTGATTCCGGCCTGCAATGCTTCGTTCTGATGACCGACGATTGAATAAGTGAAGGTATGATGACCAAAGTCTTGCTGCTCCTGGTATTTATATCTGTCTTTGGTGCTAGGAGCATGGAGTAGTGTCAGGCGTAGAGTGTTATCATTGGGTTTATCCCATCCATACTTACAATCATTCAGGATTGAGATTCCGTAACTTTTATCGGGAGACGTAATGTCTGCCCATTGCTGTGCATATACTTCATAAGCAATATCTGTATTGTTCTTACGTTTTACAGTTCCGATACCCAAATCATAAACAGCTTCCTGGTTTTTTACATTCATCGGAAACTCTGCCTTTAATACGGCGTCTTTTGTTGACCAGTCTATTTCATTAATGATATCGATTCGTTCATCATTTGCACCTTCACTCATGCGGATATATTGTACGAATTTCGAAGATTTAAAAGTGCGTTCAATGCGAAGAGCTGCATAACAGGGGCCCTGTTCTTCGATACTGATACGAACATTTTCCGAGATTGGAGTTCCGGGCTTATTTATAGTCTTCTTTTGAATCTCCCATGCAGGCCATTCTTTCGATTCATTGCCTATGAGCAAAGCCAGACGGAATGCCTTGCCCTGTTCTACCAGTTCCTTATTACTACGTTTGTCAACAATAGAAACAATATCGCCATTAGTATCTAAAGTCAGTTTATAGATGCTGTTTTCCAAAGAATTTTGAGTTGCTTTTAAGAAGGAACCCTTATTGTTTTTTCCAAAACGGACATCATATACGGAGCAGCTTAATGGAGCTACAGAAGCACTAAAAGCAATGTGTGCTTTCCCGTTTTCCCAATTAAGTAATTGTGCCGGAACTTCTTTGCCGTTGGCGTCAAATACTTGTACTCCAGCAGGCTCCTTTGAGATATTTATATAGGCTTCTGCCAGTTCTTTCCGTTGGGCGGCCATTGCATTATAAACGATGAGTGCAGTTCCTTTTACTCTTGTATCCAAGCAAGAAGCGAGAGAACCGACTCCGGTACGGATGATATCATTAAACTGCGTTTGAGAGATCAGTTCATCATTCCAGGAATAGGTATAGGCTTGAGGAAGACTCGTTCCTGTGAGGTCATCGTGGAATTGATGCCAGATAAACCGACGCCACGCATCAGTCAGCGTATTTGCCGGATAGCTTGCTCCGTCAATATAATCAGCCATTACTGAGATTCGTTCGGCTGCATCGCCTAATTGTTCGTTCCGACGATTATATAATTTCATAGCTGCCTGCGAAGTATAACAGCCGGTGGCATGGATGTCCATCAGTAACTCACCATCGTATACAGGAAGTTCAGGATGATTATCGAATGGCAGATAGTCTTTGTATAACTGATCGGAAGTAGCACTGATAATTTCAACTTCTCCACTGCCTTTAACACCTTTTTCTATGGAAACAACCGAATTTATATTAGCAGAACCACCTCGGTCTCCTGCGCCATAGTAACGGTATGCAGTGTTATTGGCTCCATTTTTTGCTGTATTTTTTAGGTCGTTATCTTGGCTGATATCTCCACCATTCCATTCGTGAACATAGTTTTTGCCATTTAAAGCTGCCATGATGCGTGAACCGTCTACCCCTTGCCATAGACCGATATTGAATGGCATCTTGGATTTTCCGTGCATATTATGGTGTCTCCATTGTAATTTTTGCGTTGAGAAACCAATTAAGCCACAATGTGCTGCAATAGTGGGCAATGTATAACTGAATCCAAAACAGTCCGGCAAGAAGATATCTGTAGATTTAACTCCAAACTCTTGTTTATAGAATTGTTGTCCCAACAGAATATTGCGGAAGAAAGATTCGGGTGAAGGTACGTTAGTATCATTGGCATCCCAAGAGCTACCTGAGATATGCCAACGACCTTCTTTGATATATTTTTTCACCAGTTCATACTCAAGCGGGTAATACTCTTTCATCCAGTTGTATTTCACTCCGCCTTCAAAGTTAAATACATAATTGGGATAATGCTGAAACAGATAGAAGTTTCTGACCAGTGTATGCTTGAGGTATTCGTCAATGGTTGTCTGTACATCCCAGTTCCACTGAGTATCCAAATGCGAATTCGAGACTATATAAGCTTTGTACTTTTTTTGTGCCTGCAGCGGACTGAGTCCTGTTGCAGCAAATAGTAAAGCTAATAAAATGGTTCTTTTTTTCATTTTGATAATTCCTTTATTTCTATATTAATACCTATTTATTGATTGTGAATTTACCTTCAAGCTTGATATCCTTTGAAGAAGCTCCGATCATTACTTTGAATGTACCCGGTTCTACCTGAAATTTCATATTTTTGTCCCAGATGGCGAGGTCTTGTGGGCTCAGTGTAAAGGTCACTTCTTTTTCTTCGTTCGGTTGCAAGGTAATTCGTTCAAAGCCGCGTAGTATTTTTACGTATGTTGTGACGCTACTGATTTCATCTCTGAGATAAAGTTGTACTACTTCATCACCAATTCTTTTACCTGTATTTTTAACTGTACAGCTCACTTTCACTTCCCCTAGTACTCCTTGTTGTCCTGGAGATATTCTTAGATTGCTGTATTCGAATGTCGTGTAGCTCAATCCATGTCCAAATGGGAAAAGAGCACCGGTAACTGAAGTGCCGTAGCCGCTGTCGGACCCTGGCTTGAATGGAAAGGCAAAAGGTATTTGTCCTACTGACTTTGGGAAAGTGACTGCTAATCTACCCCCAGGATTATTATCTCCAAAGATTGTTTCTGCAACTGCCTGTCCGCAGAACTCTCCCGGAAACCATGCATGGAGAATGGCAGGTACATATTTTTTTGCATAATTAATGCTGGAAGCACGACCGTCAATCATTACCAGAATGGTGGGTTTCCCCAGCTTGCATACAGCTTTCAGTAATTCTTCCTGTCTGCCCGGTAAGTCAAGACTTGTGCGTGAACGCTCTTCACGCACAGTAACCTCACTACCTCCTAATACCATAATTACAACTTCGGCTGATTTTGCAGCTTCAATTGCTTCATCCATCATCTGCTGCTCTTTGGGCGTTATATCAAAAGGTAGAACTTCACTTTCAGGAAAATGTGGATCCACTATTTCACATCCCTTTTTATATACCACCTTAGCTCTCGGCAGGGCTTCTTTAATACCTTTGTACACTGTTTTGATTGGGGCATTGGAAGGACCGTAACGGCAGATGAGCTCTTTTTGCTCATCTGCGTTCGGACCTATTACAGCTACAGATTTCAATGTCTTTTGAAGGGGCAATAGGTTATCCTGATTCTTCAAAAGAACAATTGACTGACGGGCGGCCTCCAATGCTACTGCCTGATGTTCTTTGCAGTGCACTATTTTATCCGCTAATTTTCCGTCACCACGGTAAGGATTATCAAATAAACCTAACCAAAATTTGACATACAAAATCTCACTTACGCGTTGATCGATAGTAGCTTGTGATACCTTTCCTTTGGCAATAGCGCTTCGCAACGGCTTTATGAAGCCTGCCGGAGAACTGAAGTTAGTGCGTACATTTAGTCCTGCATTGACCGATTGTACTACTGCTTCTTCATTATTATCAGCAACTTTGTGTTTGCCTGAGATGAATTCGACAGCATCGCTGTCTGAGACAACGTATCCTTTAAATCCCCATTCCTGACGTAAAATCTGCGTGAGGAATCGATAACTTCCGGTAATAGGTTCACCGTCATAATCATTGTATGAGCTCATAACTCCCAATGCTCCTGCTTCCTGAAATGCAACGCGGAAGGGCTCAAGGTAGAGAGTACGCATTTCACGCGGAGCCACGTGCGGGTCCGTACGCGTACCTCCGTCACGTCCGCCCACTGGAATACTATATACGGCGAAGTGCTTTGGAGTGGCTACCAGCTTGTGTTTCTGCAAACTTTGAATCATCTGCTTTCCTAACTGTCCTACTAGGTATGGATCTTCGCCATAGCATTCTACCGCACGTCCCCAACGAGGGTCTTGTGCTATGTCCAGAATAGGAGAGTAGATATTTGTATATCCCAAAGCAGTTGCTTCTTTAGCTTCTACTTCACCAATCCGGGCAATCAGCTCTTTGTTCCATGTACTTCCCTGCCCGCATTGGGCAGGGAAAAAAGTAGCCTTCTCATGACAAACCCCACGAATTCCCTCATTAGTAAAGTCTACCGGAATTCCTAATCGTGTTTCTTCAACAAACCAGCGTTGGATATCATGTATAGCTTTAACGTGTTTAGCATAAGGAAATGCATACTCAGAGCCGAACTTCCCCAGTCCGTTATGCTCTTCGTCAATGTTTCCTATACCGTCTTTCCATATTTCCGACTTCCATTTTTCAGTTGGTAATGCGTCGGCTAGAACACGACCGGAACCGTAGAGAGTTGCCATCTGACAAGTCTTTTCATCCATATTCATCTGACTTAACAGGTCTTTGACGCGCTCCTCTATCGGGGCATACGGGTCTTCATATATGTCCATCTTGCCATTTTTATTAAAATCAATCCATCCTTTTCGATAGATATCGTCTTTAGGACCTGCCTGAGTGATTGCCGGGATAGACAACAAGCAGCTTAGTAATGTTAGTTTTAGTTGTTTTTTCATCTAAAAGGTTTTATATATTGTATAGTTATTGTTCCAGTTACTCTTCTTCCACTTTAACATTAGGATAGTCACTTATTAATACATTTTTTATTTGAGTATGTGTGCCTTCATACACGATTGTGCGCCGTTCTCCTTCTGTCAAATCTTTGTATTTATATTTTAAATACAAAACACTGGTCTGTACATAATATCGGGTATCAGTATCGTGTAGTACATACTTTCTTGTAAGAGTACTAGTAATTGGTTCTAGCCCTAATTCGACATTTCTGGCAGTCAGAGTTATATGTTCTTTTTCATCAAAGCTAAGATTAATAGCATAATCTTTATAATTAGGGTCTGTGTCCTGATTGGTATTACCGGCATACATATAGCACGTATTAATTGATGAGGCATATAATTTGGCACTGCCAACAGAAGTACTCTGACTTGTTCCGTCAATTGTAATCTTACCAGACCCTGAGAATGTTCCGGAAAACCTGTTCGTAGGTAAAATGTAAGCTAATAATTTGCTATATTTGCTTGGTCCAACCGATTCTCCGGTGGAAGATTCTATTTTCAAGGGTAATACATAGTCGTTGTAGATATTTTGAATCTTATCCAATTCTATCTGAATTTTGGCTGTCGTTTTGTATTTTCCTTTAGGAATAGTATATACTTCCTGATCGAAACTATAACAATTGGTTGGAAGTTCTATATAATAGGAATTTATTTGATTTTTAAATTTGTCGAAGTTATAATCGGCTAAAGTATCTGGGTCATTAGTTATTTTAAGAGTTATATCTTTATCATTCTCAGAAGTTCCGTTAATACCGAAGTCAATTAATAATTCGGCAATATTTCCATCTTTAATCTCCACTTCACAGGTTTGCCATCCATTTTCCACCAAATAGGAAAATTTGTGGAATAGTTCGTTGTTTAGTTCATCTTGACAAGCTGTGAAGATGAATATTCCTAAAGTAATGGATATTATGTTTATTATTCTTTTCATATTCTTTTTTGTTTTAATTACCATTCTGGGTTTTGTGTCAGATTGACGTTACGTTTTAATTCAGCAGTTGGAAAAGGCCAAAGGTACATTTTCTTCAAAAAGACTTTGGGAATAGCAGTCACTGCAGTTGTAATATAGAATCCCTGTCTTGATTCGTCGTCCTTTGTAATGTTGATGTTACATCCCATTAATGCCTGATTTTCCTCTTCTTCTGCATCTTTCCATCTTCTTAAATCAAAATAGCGGAAACAGTTTTCTGCAAATAGTTCTATGTGACGTTCTCTTTTTAGTACTTCTTTAAAATTTCTATAAGTATTGTAAGTATTATCATCAAAATCAGGTAAGCCGGCACGCATTCTTATGGGTTTCATCGCTTCCCTCATTTTGATGGGATCACGTTTGATTTCCACTTCTTGGTCATTGAACGTTTGCATAGTATATGTGTTTCCACTGGTTAACTCATTGAGAGCTTCTGCATAAATGAGTAAAACTTCTGCATACCGTATAGTCGGTTCTGTTTTATTTGTTCTATATCCACCCTCAGAATAAGAGTCTTCTTTGTTGTAGTATTTTTTGAATCCTATGCCGGTCAATGGACAGTTCTCTGTAAATCCTTGTTTACCATTTACTTCATCTCTGTAATACCAACATTGGAAATTTTTCTCACTAGACAGCGAGGAACTTTCACATTCCCATGTAGCACCATTAAAACCAACACAAGCGTAAAAACGTGGTTCACGTTTTGCATACATCAGTGATACACCTACTCCCATGAAGGGGGCTCCATTCATTGTTTGCGGGTCATTAGCTGTTTCTGTGAATCCTTCTCTTACATAATATCCTGTTGTTTCTGCCTCTTCTATAGTTTGTCCATTGTTCATGTAATAAGTATCGACCATTTTTTGAGTAATAGCGACTTTGTTATCTCCGTGGGCAGTTCTGGGCATACTTTTTTTATTAAAGAAATCTTCGATACCACAATTTCCTGTTGCTTTGGTTTTAGTGAATATTAATTCAGGATTTTTGGAACCACGAATTGTTCCATCAAACATTTCTTTATAGGAAGCATAAGGATCTATATTGCTCCATCCATTGGGAAATTCTTCATTAGAATAAGTTTCATGATAGGGAGGGCGTTCATATGCAGGCACATTATTTTTGGGCTCTACTGTATATAAGCTGTATTGCTGTAGATTAATCACATCTTCTGCGGCAGCAGCGGCCCGTGCCCATTTTGATTCATCATATTCTTGATTATATAGTTGTGTGCCGTCCAGGTTTTTAATATTAAAGAAATCAGTATTTCCATTATTCATAGGACTGGCCGCATATAATAGTATTCTAGCTCTTAATGCTAAAGCTGCACCTTTGGTAGGGCGTCCTAAATTATTAATGGTACGTGTTCTTGGCATAACACGAGCAGCGAGCTTTAAATCATTGTCGATGAAATCGATGATTTCATCAAATTTAGCGCGGGGCAGAGATAATTCTTCATATGAAAGACTGACATCTAATCCATGTTCAGGAATTAAAGGTACAGGACCGAAAGTTCTTATTAAACTCCAATAGGCAAATGCTCGTAAAAAACGGGCTTGTCCCTGCATATCCGAAATGTCCTCATACGTAAGTTCCGGACACTCTACTACTTTGTCAATAAATGTAGAGGATTTACGAATACATTCATAGGTTCTATTTAAATGGTTTTCGTAAATAGGGAAATTACTGGCACTATAATTACAGTTCTGTAGAGCTTTCCCGTCCGGGTGAACTAAATCATCACTAGCCCACATCAATTTGGAACCGAACTCTGTTAGATTGTCTTGTTTTAAATAGTCGTATGTATTGGATAGCCATCCTTCTACATATACTCGTTTGGAGAAAGCGGAATCTACCGATAGCATATCATAGAAATATTTATCTACGTCCAGGAAATCTGCACATGAGTGAAAGGATAATGAAGCGCAGAAAATAGTAATGAATAATATTATCTTTTTCATATGGTGTTTTATTTAGAAACTTAATTTAATATAGCAAGAGTAGGTTCTGTTTATAGGATAAGCATTTCCACTTCGAACTCCACTATTTTTTTCATCAGTAGTTGCATTCTCAGGATCCCACAGTTTGAATGGGCTCCAAGTGTGTAGATTTTCACCTATAAATCCGATTTGCATATTGCTAACAAAGAACTTACGAGTAAAAGTTGTAGGAACATTATAGCGTAGTTCAATGTTTTTAAGGCGAATATAGCGTCCATCCCTTAACCAGAAAGTTGATTTCTGATTGTTGTTGTCATTATTCCCCCAGGTTAAACGCGGCCAGTTAGCATTCGGATTTTCGGTAGAAACATCTCCGGAGATTTCACTTGGGATCCATCGGTTGTCATCCACCATAGTCTGCAGAATATTACCGGTTTGTCCATTTCGGAATGCGTGTGGCCCATTTCCACCGATGAAGAAGTCACATTTTCCTGAACCTTGGAACAGGATATTGAATTCAAAATTCTTCCAGCTTGTACTTAATCCCATACCATACTGGACCCCCGGAACAGTTCTATAACCAATTGGAACAATATCATCATTGTTGACCACTCCATCACCGTTTACGTCTTTATATTTGATATCTCCGGGAAGTACCTCTTTTCCGCCGAAGTCTTGTCTTGGACTACTGCGAACATCTTCCTCATCTTTGAATAACCCCATAGCTATTAAGCCACGCGTTTGATTCATTCGGAATCCTTTTTCCATTTTGTACCATAATTCGTTGGCTGCCTCATCTTTATCCAGAATCTCAGTATTCTGATAAGTCATATTTGCACGAATAGTGAATTTTACTTGTCCGATTTGATCGGAATATGCTGCATTCCAGTCGAATCCGTAACTCTTCATTTTACCTACATTAGCCATTGGAGCTTTATCTGCCAGTCCTGTTGTTTCAGGCATATGACTGCGTGTCATAAAAATATCATCTCGTTTATCCAGGAAAATATCAGCGACTCCTGTGAATTTACCGTGGAATAAACTTAAGTCAAATCCCAGGTTATATTTTTTAGCAACCTCCCAAGTCAGATTAGGAGTGCCAATAGTACCATTTCTGTAACCTTGTATTTTGTTTGTTCCAAATTCACCAAATGAGTAGTCACCATCCGGATGCGAATTTACCAATCCAATGTATGGAAAACGACGTCCACCGATAATATCATTTCCTACCTCACCATAAGAAGCCCGAATTTTAAGCATTTCTACCCATGGAGCAATCTTCTTCATAAACGGTTCCTCAGAGATAACCCAACCGGCAGAGAAAGCTGGAAAGAAGCCAAATTGCTTCCCTTTTTCAAAGTTTTCCGAACCGGTGTATCCCCAGTTCGTTTCTACAAGATATCGATCTTTGTATGCGTAAGTGAATCGGCCTGAATAAGCCAGATTTCGCTTCGGAATAGATTCGATAATGTCTGTGCCTAAATTGGTATCAGATTTTTCTTGTAAATAGACCATAGCAAATGCGCCAAAACGGTGCTTTTGATTAAATAGTCTGGAATAACTGAGAGAGGCTTCCGTATAATATCGTTTATTTCCTTTAGTAGTTGATTCCTGTCCCATTAACTGTGCTGTCTGCACTCGTTTTAAAATAAGGTTTCCGTCCGGATCACGATATTTTTCTGCTTCCCATAATTCAGGAGTTTTAATTCGCTTAATTTCATTTTCATTGTATGTATCAAATGCAAATGTTCCTACAAATTTCAATCCTTGAGTAATGAAATCCAAGTCTTGTTCCAATCTGATATTAGTTTCCATTTTATTTTGCCAGATAGTCTTATAGCCTGTTTTGGTCATATAATATTCTGGTGTTTTCACTCCATCTACGGATGGTTCCTCACCGGTCGAGTATTTGCGGGGAATACTCAGTGGAGTCAATCTGGAGAAAGATCCCCAGATGTCATCTGTGCTGCTACCTGGTTGAGTGCGATTAATTAGGTAGCCGCCGATTCCTACTTTAACAAGTGTTGTTTTAGTGACATTCATATTTACGTTGGCACGATAATTGAATCGTTCGTAAGTTGTGTTGGTATTGTATTTATTTTCGACACTCTTACTTTTATAAATACCTGCCTGACTGTTATATCCTAATGAAACATAGTATGTTACATTTGTTCCACCTCCACTTAGGTTAATGTTTGCTATGTATTTGGGAGATACTTTTTTCAGCATCAAATCACGCCAATTTACATTTGGGAATAAATCCGGATCGAGATTATTCTGTATAATATCTAACTCTTCACGAGTATAGTGAGGAGATTCGTATCTGCCTATACGGGCTTCATTTGCCAAGCTGGCATAAGTAAAAGCATCAGCATATTCGGGCATCGGGCCTCTGGCGTCTAATCCTGCTAATACTTTTGCATTAATTTTTACTTTTCCGGCAACTCCCTGTTTGGTGGTTACCAATACCACACCATTTGCACCACGTTGCCCGTAAATGGCTGTCGCGGAAGCATCTTTCAGTACGGAAAAGCTTTCAATATCTTCAATTGGAATTTCATTAAAGCTTCTTTCTACTCCGTCTACCAAAACTAATGCTCCCTGATTTGCACCGAATGTGCTGATTCCACGAATCCAGAACTCGGACATATCTTCACCCGGTTCGCCAGAACTCTGTACTGCGATGATTCCCGGCACTACTCCCGCCAGAGAGTTGGTGATATTGGAACTTGGTGCTGTTAATTGGGCTATATCTACTGTAGTATAAGCTCCTGTCAGAGTCTTCTTTTGCTGATGTCCACTGGCTGTTACGACTACTTCATCGATAGTCTGATTATCTTCTTGCAGGGTGACTATTGCTTCCTTTTTATTTTTAATTTTTATAACAGGTATTTCCTGGGTAGTATATCCAATATAAGAAATAACCAATATGTCGTATTCCCCTACTTTGATTTTAAACTTTCCGTCCATATCTGAAGTTACACCGAGGCCTGGCTGGTTTTTAGCTATAACTGTTGCTCCGATAATAGGATTACCTGTTATGTCTTTTATGATTCCCTGTACTTCTGGTGTATTATTCTCTTTTTGTAATTGCTGTGCGGAGATATTATCTTGTACTCCCCATAGTGTTGTGATAAGGAGCAGAATGAATATTCGTTTCATGTTATTCATGGATAATTTATAGATTTATATGTTATTCGATAACTACATTTCTGACGCAATGATTTCCTCTGTCCGCAACGATTAAAGCGTTACCTGAGAATGTTACGGCTTCAGGTTCATAGAATTTAGCTTTATCGGGTAATCCGTCTGTATGACCTGATTTTTGAGGTTGTCCGGCGTATAGGGTTACTTCACCTTCCGGTGTTATTTTTCGAATGCAGTGATTCATTTTATCGGGAATAAGCAAATTACCTTCAGGATCCAGGCAAGGAGTACTTGGCTGGTTAAAACGCGCACCTGTTCCTTTACCGGAAGCATATCCTGATTCTCCGTAATCACCAGCAAATAGCTCCGGAATACCAAATGTATGTGTTGCCGCATTATAAGTAACTCTATATATACAATGCTTTTTACGGGCTATAATATAAAGAATATCACCTGTTTTATTGAAAAGTAAGCGCATTTCCATATCGTTATAACCTTCACGGACAACTAACATTTTCTCATAATTACCATTCCCGGTATGACGATAAACGGCTCCTTCTGAATTGTGGTCAAAAAAGACTTCTCCGGTTTTAGGATGTACAGCGACTGAATTGGTTCCAGCTTTAGGGATAGTAACCAATGCTTTGGTATTCACAAAATTAGCATCACGTGTAGAGAATACTATATTTACATCAGTCTTTACATCACTACCTGTCCAGCGGTTGGGTATAAAAAGAGTATCCTCATTTAAACTGAAAACAACTCCGTTAGGTGATTGGAATACTCCGTTATTATCATAAACCAGTGTTTCCACATTCCCATTGGAAGCTTTTCTGAGCGCACCATTTTTGCTTTGACCCCGTCCTTCGTCTACAAAATAAATGGTACCATCATTATCAGTAACAATTTGCCATGGTCGGCGTAATAAAGCTTCTGCATATGGACCGTCTAGGCGATTATCTTCTGCAGCCTTTCCCGGTACACCAAATAAAGTACTCACATTACTTTTGAATAGATATCTGAATTCTGTTTCAGAAGTAAATTCCTCGAATTCCTCTCCTTTTTTAAGATATAAGCGGACATAGCCGGTATCTGCTCTTGAAGGAACTATCGCATAAATAATATTATCGTTCGCTCTGATTACCTTAGCTTTTTTATCGTTGACTGTTACTTTGATATAATTAGTATCTGTGCCAAAGTTGTAGCCTTTCAATATCAGTTTCGTACCGAAGCCACCACTATCAGGATAAAAAATATCAAATCTGGATTCTTCATCTGCTTTAGGTGGAAAAAAAGTCTCTTTATCGACCTTTAGTTCATCATTACAACAAATGGTAAGGAGCGATAGCAGCACAACGCATAGCGGAAATATTAGCCTCGCCTTACGACTTTTGATTTTTAAATTTTTCATGGTTCTTAGATTTATAAATTATGATTGAGATTAATACTGGTTCAACTGATTGTATCTATATAATAATTATAAGATACTACTTCTAAGAGTTGGTGGAGATTTACTGTGCTTTTTCATATTCTAAATATTATTTTGAGCGAAATAAATTAGTTGGCCTTAATTTGATAATTAAATTGGGGTTAATTAATCGGATAAATTTATTAATCGCTGATATTATCATGTATTTATTTCACTTTTCATTGTATGTTAATTGGTTATATGACAGATGATTAATTATAGCCCCCATTTTTTATTAGCTTTATTATCCGCTTTATATTCAATAAAGCCACCATTGACTATTTCTGCCCAGTCAATCCATGTTTTATTGCTTTTTACATCGTTTATTTTCATACCATTGATATAAGATTTGGAAAAATCTCCTCCTTTTATTTTCAGCTTTCCTTTAGGAAAGTGTAAAGTGATGTTATTAAAATATGGCAGACTAACGCTAAATCCGGCTATTCCGGGAATCATAGGATACAACCCGATGGAAGCAAATACATACCATGATCCCATTGAACCGCAATCATCATTTCCCGGCATACCATCTGCTTTGGAAGTGTACATCTCATTTAATATCCGGTGTACTGTTTCCGATGTTTTATAAGGGCGGTCTGTCCAGTTATATATCCAGGGAACCTGGAAGTCAGGTTCATTACCTGCAGCAAAGTAATGATCATCGTAGCCGGCATTCAGACGTACAAACAGACTGTCCAGTCGATTAGATGCAGCTTTTTTACCTCCGATGGTATCAATCAGTGTTTCCAGGTTATGGGGCACCATCCAAAAATAGTTTTCTTTGGTTGCTTCGCGCCAGTCATGATCGGGATGTTTCCAGTTTAAGTCATGATTGTGGCGTGAACGTAGCCATCTGGTGGACGGATCATATAAATTCTTCCAATTTAATGAGCGTTTCATAAAGAAAGAAGCCTCCTTTTTATTTTTCATGGCTTGAAGAGCAAACTGCCCTATAGCATAGTCTGAGGATACATATTCAAGACATAAGGAGGCGTTTTCTATCCCCTTTTCTATATAATTAGATAGTCCGGGACGTACTTCTACATTCTGTGAGTAAGTCCCTGGAGTACAGGCGCCACGTTTCATGTGCTTATAAGCCGTTTGAATATCGAAGTTCTGTGCGCCAAATGCATACGTATTGGCAATGATGATAGGCATCGGGTCACCATGCATTACGCCGGTTTCTATATTAGCGGCGATCCATCGTCCATAGCCTCCGGCTTGCTCGGCAAAATCTATGGCAGATTGCATCATGTCGGAGGCTTCTTGAGGATAGAACATGGCCAACAGCTGACATTGGGTACGATACGTATCCCATCCGCTGAAAGTAGTATAGTATTCTCTTCCGAATGTCACCTTATGAACAGCAAAATCGGCTCCTATATATTCTCCATTTATATCATTGAATATATTGGGATGGATGAGTGTATGATACCAGTGAGTGTAGAATTGGGTTAGCTTATCAGGATTATCCGAATGAACTTCTATTTTTCCCAGTTGCTTGTTCCACTCGTGTCGTGTATCCGAAAGTACTTGTTGGTAATTACGGTTCTCGTTATCCATCCGCAGATTTTCTTTGGCATTCTCAACCGAAACGTACGATATGGCGATTTTATATTCAACCGAAGCACTCTGTTCCGTATCAAAGGTAAAATATCCACCGGACTGGGCTCCTCCGATTTGTTTTCTGTCTTCTCTGATGCTATTTCCTTTCCAGGTTCCATATTCTTTTGCCTTGTGATTAAACTCAGCGGCAAAAAATATCCGGTAATCAGTTTTATAACCGCAGAAATCTCCGCCTTCCGCATATCCTTCACAGGAAGAAGGTGAAGTTATTTTGATATAGGCGTTAGAAAGGGTTGTGGAACTGACTCCTGCCCCAATCAATACGGTACCTTCTTTTTTATCAGCAGGAAATATGAACCGGGCTATTCCGCTGCGTTTTGAAACAGTAACGTCGCAGATAATATCATCTTTCATTTGTAGAGATAAACATCCGGCTGTTGCTTCTCTTATTTCTTTATAGGTCGGAAAATCTTCCATATTTTTAGGAGACTTTGTCACTTTCCCACTGATAGGCAGTACCGGAAAATTGCCCATATGCGGACATCCGGAACCGGACATCTGATTGACTACGATGCCTTTTTGCGGTGAAAAGAAAGAAGGTGTGAATTGCATCATTCCAAACGGATAGCTGGCACCAATATAGGTAAATCCGCAGCTTAATCCATTTCCTTTGCTTCCTATGCGTGTATCAACCATTTGAGCATAGTTCGTTTGGGGGGCTTGCCCGGCATTTTGAGCAATGTTTGTACTTGGGATAAATAAAATGAAGGATAAACTAATCATCCATTTTATACGATTGTTGGTCTTCATGAGGTATTTTATCTTTTAAGATTAATTGCATGCAAATTAAATAAAGCATTATTAATTGCAGAATTAAAATCGGGTTAATTAACCGGACCTTTTTTTTAATCCTACTATTTATTTCTGGTGGCAAAACGATGGCATTATGATTTTAAGCAGTATCTTTACCACCGTGAACGTAAGTCTTAATAGTATGATTGATAGTGCAAAATATAAATATCTAATTATCGAATTGATAGCTATACTAATTGCAACACCTCATTTAAGCGCTCAAGGTCTGCAGTTTTTTGGAAATAAAGTACCGATTGAACAACGGACTTCCTATACTATTTTCTCGAAAAAACAAACTCCGGTTTTCTCTAATTTTATCGATATAGAGTTTGAATTAAGAATATCTCAGAGTGAAACTTTCGGGTATCTGTTTCATATGCTCAATCCGATAAGTGATGAGGCATACAGTCTGACATATACCTATGTAAGTGAAAAGAATAGTGTTTTTAAATTTAATACCGAAGGAAAGGTTAATCATATTTCAGTCACTGTGCCTAATGACTCTGTTATCTCACAATGGTTGCCTGTAAAATTAAGAATTGATCTTCTGAAGGGTGAAAGTCTGTTGATGATTGCCGGCAAGAGAGAATATGGAGCAAATTCTGTTGCTCCGTCCAATCAAACGTCTCCTGTACTTATTTTCGGACGTAGGGAACATCTGGTGGATTTGCCGGCATTTGCTATCCGTAATCTGAAAGTATCCGGTGAAAGGCAGAACTATTCTTTTGATTTGAATGAGAGCCAAGGACATGAGGTGCACAGTAGTGACGGTAAAATACTGGGATGGGTAGAGAATCCTTATTGGTTAATAGGAGATTCTTATCATTGGAGGAAAGATATTTCTTTCATTGTTTCTCAATGTGTGGGATCAAAGTTTAACTGTAAAGAGCAGGAAATACAATTTATCAGTCCCGATTCGTTATTTACCTATCAGACTGCAAAAAAGCGAATGCTGCGAAGACCATATGCGAGTAGGATGCCGGTAAAAATGCTCTTGGGAACTAATTTTATTAATGAATCGGCCAATCAAATGTATGCTTATGAGATAAACAACCTGCCTGTTGACAGTATCACCATATCGTCTCTGGATTTGTCCACGCTGCAATGGGAGCCTATAGGAAGAGCATACTCTAAAGTCCAGTTACATCATCATAATGGTTTTTGGGACAATAAGAATCATCGTTATATAGTATTTGGAGGATTCGGAAATAGATTATATAGTAATAAGTTTTTGGTCTACAATGAAGGAGTAGACCGGTGGGATACTTTGCAATTTAAAGGAGACAATATAACTCCCCGCTTTTTCTCTTCAATGACCTCTTCTGCACAAGGCAACTATTTGTATATATATGGCGGGGTAGGCAATGAATCCGGCGACCAGAGCATTGGGCATAATTATTATAATGATTTGTATGGTATTGATTTGGAACGTCGTATCATAAAACGATACTGGAGCCATCCTGTGGAAGAGAAGCGTGTACCTTCCGAGCAGATGATTTTATCCGAAGACGGAAAGTATCTTTATGTGATTCGCTATGCAGAGTACATAAAAACGTCCAGTTTGCAGTTGTACAGAATATCCATAGAGGATGGTAATATGGAAGCATTGGGAGATTCTATTCCGTTTGTTTCCGGATCGATTATTTCTACCGTATCTTTATATTATAATCCGACATTAAAAGAGTACTATTGTGTAGCGCAAGAATGCAATGAGCAGGCTAAACAGGTAAGAGCTACCATTTATACTTTATCTGCACCTCCTGTGGGTAAGGCAGAGATGGAATATTATGTTTCGGGTGAGAAAAGCATTGGATGGTCAAAATTGATATTGCTATTTGCAGTTCTGTGTATAGCGGCATTGAGTATTTGGATGTTTGGCTTTCGTAAGAGGAGGAAGACTCAAAAGGAAGTTGTTCAAAGTCGTCCTGTCACATTTTCGTCCGGTGGTCATTCTGCAACGGCCCCGATGAACTCGCTGCTCACTTCGGAAACGAAGATTCGTACGAATGATAAAAAAGAAGCCAACTGGATCTATATATATGGTATGTTTACTGTTTATAACCGGGACGGGCGTGATGTAACTCATTTATTCAGTAAGAAGCTGAAGTATATCTTTTTATATATTCTGTTGAATAGCATTAAAGAAGGGGAAGGGGTAAGTTCATCTTCTTTGAATGAGATATTCTGGCCGGACAAGGAAGAAGATAAAGCCAAAAATCTGAAGGGAGTTACTATCAGTAATTTGCGTAAGACACTATTGGAACTCGATGGTATTAGATTGGTCTATGACAAAGGTGTTTTTAAAATAGAAATAGAAGATGCTATCTGTTTTTGCGATTATTTCAATTTGCATATACATTTAGCTACGCATCCCCAGTCGTGTGAATACTTCCTGCCAATATGGGAAAGAGGAAAGTTGCTGGAGAATATCGAGCATTCATTGTTCGATAAGTATAAGCAACGTTCGGAAGACACTATTCTTTCATTGCTTCCTAAGGATTTGCCGGTTTATTATCAGCATAATGAATATCGTTATGTGTTGCGCATCTGTTTCATTATTCTGAATAGAGATCCGTTGAATGAGAAAGCATTGATGTATAGTGTCAGATGCTATAAAAAGATGAATGACTTTGAGAATCTTTCCAAAATATACTCGGCTTTCATTATTGAATATCGTAAAAGTATGGGAGAGGACTATACCCAAACGATAGAAGATTTGCTTTTGGAAGAGAGTTAATCAATCATTTGTTTTTATATCAGCATGATACTTCTTTTTTAAACCATACACCAAATACAGGATCAGCCAGAATGATTTCTTTTCCGTCTGTTTCTATTAGTTCTTTTTGTAGTAATGCACTCTTCAGCCGAACGATATTGGCAGAGGTTCCGAGGTTATATTTTAGAATGATCTCCTTACTGCTAAATTTAGAGTGTATCCCATCGATGACCGCTTTTAGGAAATTCATCTGATAAGCGGAGAGATTTTCAGTTTCGCTTTGAAAAAGAATATTGTTTTGGTCTAGTAAATCTTCCAGAGCATGAGTCAGCTGTTCCTCTGTTGCTATATCGGTGGTGCGTATCCAAAGCAACCAGGCAAGTTGTTGTACGTAGGAAGAGTGATTGTCCACAAGGCGACAGATTTCTTTGGCAAGCTCGGGTGAAATGTGCTTCCCGGTATTTTCAAAGCGTTTGCAGATATATTCTATCCAATATTTAGTCTCTATTTTGGTGAGATAGATCGCATCTCCGAATTTGTAGAATGGAAGATTCTTTTTTTCGAAAAGTTCATTCATCAGATGTTTCTTACTTCCAAAAAGGCAATATGAGACATGCTGCTGTAGTTGCCACACCGTACGTAGCTTTTTCTGAAATGTTTTTGAATCCTCAAAATCTGAGATTTGTTGGAACTCGTCAATGCAGATCACTATTTGAATCCCTTTTTCTATCGCAATCTTTTCAGGTAATTGCAAGATATCATTTCCGGCATTATCCTGCATGCTATACTCAAAAGAGATAGAAAAGTCGTTCATAGGGTCTGTGCCAATGGAAATTTTGGGATTGATATGTGCGAGAAATTGTTTGGTGTTCTCAACCCACTCGTCCCATTTGGAAGAAGTTTGTTTTAATACAGAAGTAGCAAAAAGACGATAGAATTCGCTTTCGGTACGACAGGAGAAAATGTCTAAATAGACTATCTTTCTGGTCTTTGTTTGAGCTAGCTGGGCTACTTTCTTCACAAGCGATGTTTTCCCCCATCTTCTTGGGGATATAAGTATTGTGTTCACACCATGTGTGAAATTAAGGAGCAGACGCTGGGTTTCTTTCTCTCGATCGGTGAAGTTATCTCCGGAAGTGGCTACACCAAAAACAAATGGCTTTTCCATGCTTATCTTTTTGTTGGAACCTTGCAAATATAGCGATTCTTTAATAAACTAACAAGTTTGTTACTAACAAAGTTGTTAGTAACAAACTTGTTAGTCATTGACGATGCAACCTTTGTTTATATGCCAGTGTTCCAATTATTTAATTTGTAATTAACGCTCGAAGGGCTTGAGGACTTAACAAAGGCTTTTTTATGTAACTTTGTAGTCGTAATAACAACAATAAAACTCAAATTAAAATCTGGAATCTGTCGGATCGCATTGATAACTTGAATTCAACATGCCACACAGTGATTTGATAGTAGTTTTGCTCTCATGCTCTAATGAAAGGTCTGTATTCCTTTATTCATCGTAGTTTCAGGTATGGTAGCAAGTGTGGTGGCAGGTATGAGAGCAAGCGTTTGCTCTCACTCTTCCATATATCATTGTTTGTCATTTGTTTGATATTATCTTTTGATTTACAGGATGTTAATAACTGAAGTGTCAACTATTAATGATTGGTATATCAGACATTAATAAATGAGAAATCAGCCTTTAATGGTTGATAACTCAGTTGTTTTTGACTGATAAATGATTTATTGTTTCTTGGAAGAGCAGGTTAATCGAACAGTTGTTACGGTCAAGTTAATTGAATCATATAAGTAAGCCATCAGTTTCCTGCCTTGGATACTGCAGTGTCCCGCCTTGGGAACTGCAGTATCTTGCCTTGGGAACTATCGTTTCCCGCCTTGGGAACTATCGTTTCCTTCCTGGATACTGTCGTTTCTGCTTCGGAAATCATTTCTCCGATAATAGGAGGTTATCTTCCATTTCCGATATAAGCGGCGCCTTCCCTGTTTATACCGGTGTTGCAGATGGTGGTATCTGTCACTTATCTGCAACAGGTATCTGCAACGCTGTAATCAAATGTTGATTAAATAGTTATTTCGATTTTGTTGCAGATGGCAGATGTTTTTCATTTATAACTTCTGTGTAGTATCGTGGAAAAATAGCTTTTCAACTTCTGGAGTTTCGCTTTTTTACGCTTGTTCTATCCATCCATACTCTTAAAACTTGCAAATTCCTTCCAATCGTTTCACAGAACCTTCCAAGCCTGTTTTTTTGTTCCGGTAGTATGATTTTATTTAGTTATTAACTTCTATATTTGTTCACAGAAACGAACAATTATGAAAAACGGGATCTATACATGCGTTATTCTCATGGCATTTCTTGCTTTATCAGAAAGTGTGTATGCAGCGATTCCGGTTCTCACGGTTGCGAGTGACACTATCAGGCGGGTGGTGATATATTTCGATAAGGAAGAAACAGATATTGATTTTAGTTATAAAACTAATAATCATGAAATTAATGTTTTAGATTCTTTGCTTGAAGAAAAAATAAATTCAAGATATATCACTGCGCTCAATGTGGTCACTTTTGTATCGCCTGACGGAGATTCGGTTTACAATGCCGCATTATCTGTCCGAAGAAACAATTCGATGAGAGAGTTCTTAAGGCAACGTTATCCGTATGTTGATGTCGAAAAGATTAAACTTACTTCTGAAGGAGAAGACTGGTCTGAACTTCGTAAGTTGGTGGCGTCGGATTCAGACTTGCCGGACCGGGAAGAAGTCTTGATGTTGATAGATTATCATCGGGATAACACTGTGAAGCGAAAAGAACTGTTGCAGAAGTTGAATCAGGGAATGGCTTACCGATACATTGTCCGCAATGTGTTACCTAAGTTGAGACGCGCTGAGATTACGGTTGTCCGCAAAGTTCCGGAAATGGAAAAGAATATTTTTGAACCGGTATCTTCTGTCTCCGGATTGTTTGTTTCAAAGCAGGAAGAGGCGCTTCCGAGCGATCAACCTGATAAGCCGGAGGGAGAAAGTAAAGAGAGTATGGCTTATGAGGTGGTAGTGTCGGAGGCAGAAGGGCCGGTTGAAAGTAAAACGGTGCTTGCAGTGAAGAATAATCTGTTGTACGACTTGGCGTTGGCGCCAAATCTGGAAGTAGAGATTCCGGTAGGCAAAAGGTGGTCTTTAAATGCTGAATACAAATGCCCGTGGTGGCTGAACAGTAAACATGATTTCTGTTATCAGCTTCTTTCGGGAGGAGTGGAAGGACGTTGCTGGTTGGGCAATCGTCAGAAGCGCAACCGGTTGACAGGGCATTTTATTGGGCTTTATGCTGAAGGTGGAATTTACGATTTCCAGTGGAAGGGAGACGGTTATCGGGGCGATTATTACGGAGCTGCGGGAGTGACCTACGGGTATGCGCGGCAACTGGCTCGCCATCTGTCGCTCGAATTTAGCTTCGGCATCGGGTATCTGACAACAGAATATAAGAAATATACTCCTTACGAGGGGGACATCGTGTGGACAACTAGTGGACATTATAACTTTATAGGTCCTACCAAGGCGAAAGTCTCTCTGGTATGGCTGATAAAAAGAGGGAGATAAGGACGTTATGCAAGATACAAGATACATACTTCTTGTGCTTCTGTCCTCGCTGCTGATGCTGACCGGATGTAGCCGTCGCGAACTATTGGATGATTATCCCGTAAGCGGGGTAGATATAAAGTTAGATTGGAACGGTGTTACCGATAAGTTGCCGGAAGGGGTTCGGGTGATTTTTTATCCGAAGAGTGCGGAAGGCAGAAAGATTGATACATACCTTTCAGTAAGAGGTGGAAAAGTAAAGGTGCCGCCGGGGCGTTACTCGGTAGTGGCTTACAACTACGACACTGAAACGGTACAGATCAGAGGAGAGGAAGCCTATGAGACGATTGAAGCATTTACAGGCTATTGCAATGGTCTGGGAATAGCGGGAACGGAAAAAATGGTATGGGGACCTGATCCCTTATACGTAGTGCAGATCAATGATTTACATATAGCGAACAGTGAAGAAGAGCTTCTACTGGATTGGAAACCGAAATTAGTGGTAAAGACCTATTCTTTCAAGATCAAGGTGGAAGGGCTGGAATATGTTTCTTCAATTGTAGGCAGTGTGGAAGGTATGGCGGGTTGTTACTGTTTGGGCAGATGTTGCGGGATGATGAACGATGCTCCTATCTACTTTGAAGCGCAAGGACGTTCGGGCGAAGTAACGGGTAGTTTTACTGCTTTTGGGTTACCGGAAGGGGCGATGAGTCGGGCAAGTCTTGCTATAAAGTTTACGCTGGCATTTGTGAAGGTGGATAATACGGTACAGAAGATAGAGGTTGATATAACGGATGTGATTGTTAATTCGGAGAGTGGTGAAGGGGGAGGCAACGATGAGCCTTCTAAAGATATAGAGTTACCGCTTGATGATGATGAGGTGAAGGTTGATAAGCCGGAAAATTCGTCTGGTGGTGATGGTGGTATTGGCGGTGATGTTGGTGATTGGGGAGAAGAGGAGGAGGTGCCTTTGCCCGTAATTTGAGATAAAGCATAAGCAAAATATCACAATATTATAAACTTAAAAAAATACGATTATGAAAAAGGTATTATTGGCGATTGCAGCAGTTGCAACAATTACAAGCTGCTCACAGAACGAAGAATTTGAGAATCCCAATCAACAAGCAAAAATTGGTTTTACTTCAGTAGTGAAGAAGGCGACAAGAGCCACTGATACTACCACTGATAATTTTTTAGCTTTTACGGTAAGTTCTTATGTAACAAGTGCTACCTATGATGGTACGACTCTTTTAGGTAATGCATATATGAATGGAGTTTCATATACAAAAGCAAATGCTGCTTCAGTTTGGAGCACGGAGGATGCCGGCTCTTATTATTGGCCATCATTGGATTCGGAAAAGAAAGTACAATTTTTTGCGTATCCTACTACGGTCAAATCTAGCTATAGTGTTCCTACTGTTGATCCGGTTGCTCCTGCTACTGGTTATCCTTCGATTTCTTTCGAAGTTAATGCTACTCCTGCAAATCAAATTGATTTGGTAGTAGCACATGCTGCTAATGTAGTTAATTCAACGGATGCTGGTGTAAGTGCAGATGGTAAATTGACTTTGGATTTTAAACACGTTTTAACTCGCGTAAATTTCGCATATATTCCAGGGGATCTAAATCTTACTTATACTGTAACAGCTATTTCTATTGCTGATATTCAAGGCGGTACAGCCAAATATAACTTTGATGCATCAGATGGCAATTGGGATTTGACAGGGACTACTAAAGTGAATTCTTATTCTTATGATGTAAAACAATCTGCTGAGAAGGTGGCAGGAAAGGAGTACTATTCATTAGCTGATGCTGATGCTTCTTGGATGCTACTTCCTCAAAAAGTAAATGGAAAAATTATATCAATATCGTACTCTACTAAGCAAGGTGAGATGGAAGTATATAAAGGAACTAAAACGGTGACTCTACCTGCTAACGCTGAATGGGAAGTTGGTAAAAATGTATTGTATATTTTAACATTGCCAGCTGGTGCAGCAAAAGTTCAGATCGATACAAAGGTTAATGGATGGAATAATGCAACAGAAACTCCTGAAAGTGCAAAATAATTATAGAGTATAAGAGATTCTTTTAGTTTTGAACTGTATAAATCATCTGGATTTATACAGTTCTTTATCTTATAGCTATATATACGCAACCTTTTTTCACTTTTCTTCCCTTTTCTATTGCCATCTAAAAGATTTCATATATTTTTGTTGCAAACAGGAACAAATCAAACGCCAACACAAATATATGTCATCAATCTGTCAGGGTACTTGGGATTGTCAGAACTGTCCGAAAGCCGTAGACAATGCTATTATTCACATTACTCATACAAGGGGGTACCATCAACCAGCCCGGAAGTGTGAAGATAATTTCATCCTTTTTTTGATAAAAGGAGAGCTCTTGGTTAATAGTCAGGAGTATGCAGGTACGATGTTGAAAGCAGGTGAATTTATTCTTCAGGCTATTGGTTCAAAATACGAGATGCTTGCGATGACCGAGTGCGAATGTATCTATTATCGTTTTATTCAGCCGGAACTATTCTGTGACTTCCGTTTCAATCATATCATGAAGGATGTACCTTCTCCGCTTATCTATTCTCCTTTAAAGATAATTCCTGAATTGAAATACTTTTTGGATGGTTCCAAATCCTATTTGAGTGAAAGTAAAGTCTGCCGGGATCTGCTGTCTTTAAAGCGCAAAGAACTGGCGTTTGTGCTAAGCTACTATTATTCGGATTATGACTTGGCTAGTTTGGTGCATCCACTCTCGAAATACACCACCACTTTTGAATACTTCATCCTTCAGAACTATAAGAAAGTAAAAACGGTAGAAGAACTGGCTCAACTGGGAGGTTATACCGTCAGCACCTTGTGGCGTATCTTCAATAATGTATTCCACGAACCGGTATACGAATGGATGCAGGCGCGACGTAAGGAAGGTATTTTGGATGACTTGAATAACTCTGAGTACAGTATCTCCGAAATATGCTATAAATACGGTTTTGAGTCTCTGCCTCACTTCTCCAATTTCTGTAAGAAGTTCTTTGGAGCTTCTCCACGTATGCTTAGAACAAGCAAGAAGAACGTCTGATAATTTTTCAGAGAGAAAGTCAAAAACTATTTTTTTCTTTGTGGGTGTAGTACATTTGTTGTATATTGCTAGCTGTTTCCTTTAAAACCAGTCTAATACATCTTTATTATAAAGTCAGATCACTTCAAATAAAGCCATGATAAGGTGGATACGGAAATTAAATTTTTTATTTCAACGAATTAAAATCAGGTTTCAAAGCAGAATAGTAACATGATAGATTATGCTGAATGAAAGATAATAGGATATTTTTCTAATACTCTTTTGTGTAATCAGAAGAGAGTCTGAGTTTGAAATCTATTATGGCACGTACAATAGGATATAAATCATAAATACTATGTAATGAGAACAAAACGAGCTTTTAAGGAATTTTGTGTATTGGGTGGTTTGGCATCTTCCGTTTGCGGGGTGGCTCAGGAACGCCCGAATATTATTGTCTTCCTTGTAGATGACATGGGACTTATGGATACGTCGGTTCCTTTTATCGCAGATGAGAGTGGTCAGCCGGTGCGTCATCCGCTGAATGACTGGTATCATACCCCGAATATGGAGAGACTGGCTAAACAGGGTATTTGTTTCTCTACTTTTTACGCACAGAGCGTGAGTTCCCCTTCCAGAGCTTCCATCATGACCGGACAGAATGCGACCAGGCATGGAGTCACTAACTGGATTAATGCTGAGAGCAACAACCGGAATCCTTTCGGACCGCCCCAATGGAACTGGAAAGGTCTCAGAAAAGATATGCCTACCATGCCGAGAGTCCTGCAACAAGCCGGATATAAAACCATTCATGTAGGAAAAGCACATTTCGGCTGTATGGGAAGCGAAGGAGAGAATCCGCTGAATATCGGCTTTGATGTAAATATCGCAGGTTCCGGCATTGGACATCCCGGCAGCTATTATGGCGAATGGGGATACGGGCATATCAAGGGACAGAAGATTAGAGCAGTTCCTGACCTGGAGAAATATCACGGTACAGATACCTTCCTGAGTGAAGCGCTGACTATAGAAGCGAATCGGGAGATCACCAAAGCCGTAGAAGAAAAACGACCTTTCTATCTGAATATGGCCCATTACGCAGTTCATTCACCTTTCCAGGCAGACAAACGTTTCTTGTCACGCTACACCGACCCGGATAAGAACGAGCAGGCAAGAGCTTTTGCTACATTGATAGAAGGCATGGATAAATCATTAGGCGACATCATGGACCAACTCGAAAAGCTGGAAATTGCCGAAAATACGCTGATTCTCTTTTTAGGAGATAACGGTGGTGATGCTCCATTGGGAGATGAACGTGGCTATGGTTCTTCCGCTCCGCTGAGAGGTAAAAAGGGGACGGAGTTTGAAGGTGGTATGCGTGTTCCTTTCATCGCAGCTTGGGCAAAGCCTGAGAAGAAGAGCAAAGTACAGAAGAACTTGCCTATTGAAGTAGGAAGTATGCAGACACAGTTGGGCACAATCATGGATATCTATCCGACTGTTCTGTCTGTGGCAGGATGCGAAGTTCCCCAAAACTACGTGATAGACGGATTCGATCTGAAAAAGCAACTGAGCGGTAAGGTGGACAAGAAGCGTTCCGAGTCTTTCCTGATGCACTTCCCTCACGCACACCGCGGCAGCTACTTCACCACCTATCGCATGGGCGACTGGAAACTGATTTATTATTATCTTCCCGAGACTCCGAAACAATCCAAAGCCTTGCTTTACAATCTGAAAGACGATCCGGAAGAAAGGAATGAGCTGTCTGCCGCACATCCGGATCAATGCAGAGAGATGATTCGGGAAATGTCCGCCCGGCTAGAAAAGGAAGGAGCTCTTTATCCGGTGGATAAACAAGGAAATGAGTTGAAGCCTTTTGTTTACTTTTAAATAGGTGCTACTATTTCAACTGTCTGTTTTGCCAAAGCATATCTATTAGGCAAAACAGACAGAATTATATATCATTTGTCAGATACAATTGCTATGACCGGATTGGCATCCTCATCCAATTGGCTCATCCAATGGGGAATATTCTCATTTTTATTGTCAGATTGTTTTTGAGAAGCATCAGGAATACTGGCAGCTTCCAGAATAAATCCATATTCTCCTTTATAACTGCACAATGCCGACAGGTCAACTTTCAGTTCCTGCTCTGAAGTGAGATCGTCAACAATGAATTGCTGGCACTTTGCAAACTTAGTTTGCTGTGTTTCTTTATTATGCAAACCATTATAGACTTGTTTGTTTTTTACGTATTGAAAAAATACAGAATGTGTGTTTTCCAATACATAAGCTACGTAGATACTTTGCGGATTACTATACCATAAAGGATTGGCGGATGAATGATCTGTATCTGTATGAAAAACCATATATGGATATAGTTTCCTGTTTTTAATTGTGTATATCGTGTCTGTGAAGGTTTCTCTGAAACGTACTTCATTCTCGGACGACCATAGGCTGGGATTATAGAGAGGCAGCAGTAATTCTCCTTGCTCCTTATCTTTGATAATCATTACCCCTCTTCTTCCCAGATTTCCAAAGAAACCTGCTCCTCTTTTTATGATAGAAAGGCTGGATATATTATCCGGAGAAGGGATAGAGGGCGATTTTAATAAATTGGGAATTGAATCCAGCTTTTCTCCAAAGGAGTTGAGGAAAAGCAAAGAGTTGCTGGATTCCAATCCTATACTACTATTACAATGGGCAATAATGGTAGAGTCGGAAAACGCGAAAAAGTCGGGTGCGGCAGGTATATGTGGAATTTGAATTTTCCCGGTCATTTCTCCTTTCTGATTATATTTTAGCAGCTGGTCCGGTGCGCGAAAGAAGTAAAAAAGACCTGCATCATCTATCCAGTAATTTGTCGAGCTATATCCACTTGGATCATCACCGATATGGCCTATACTGCATATATACTTCCCGGTCTGTTTGTGGAATAAGAAACATTGGTCTTTAGTAGCAATCACAATCTTGTCTTCCAGCAGCGCTATATGGGGATTGTCTCCTATCAGGCATACTTCGTTGGTTTCCAAAGGTACATAACGTACAGTATTTCCGAAGTCAGATAACTTTAGGCTTTGGGAATCAGTTGCATCCGTAAGATTTACAAATAATGTATCCCTGGCATTCTCCTGATTTGTGATGCATGAGGTTAGTAAGACTACTATCCATATCAGCAATAATTTATTCATCGTATTTAATTTATTTGATTGTCTGGCCTTATGTCACAAAGAAAAGAATAAAAAACGGATAATGAACAAGCTATCTATAAATAATTGGTCAGTAAAAAGAAAATCCCCCGCCAGCTAACGCCGACGGGGGATTTATGCTATTAATCAAATCAAGCTCACGCTTAGTCTTTCAGTTTAGCGATGATGAAGTCGCGGTTCAGGCGGGCGATGTTGCTGATAGAGATGTTCTTCGGACATTCAGCCTCGCAAGCGCGGGTGTTGGTACAGTTACCGAATCCGAGTTCGTCCATCTTGGACAACATAGCTTTCGCACGGCGCAGAGCTTCCGGTTTACCTTGCGGAAGCAAGTTCAACTGGCTGACCTTTGCCGAAACGAACAACATGGCAGAACCATTCTTACAAGCAGCTACACAAGCACCGCAACCGATACAAGAAGCGGCATCCATAGCTTCGTCAGCGATGGGCTTCGGGATCAGGATAGCGTTGGCATCCTGCGGAGCACCTGTACGAACGCTTACATAACCACCGGCCTGCATGATCTTGTCATAAGCAGTACGGTCTACCATCAAGTCCTTGATGACAGGGAAACCGGCCGAACGCCAAGGCTCAACAGTGATGGTGTCACCATCGTTGAAACGACGCATGTAAATCTGGCAAGTAGTAGCACCTGTTGCAGGACCGTGCGGATGTCCGTTGATGTAAAGAGAACACATACCGCAGATACCTTCGCGGCAGTCGTGGTCGAATACAACCGGTTCTTTTCTTTCGCTGATCAGCTGTTCGTTCAGAATATCCAGCATTTCGAGGAAGGAAGTATCACCGGGGATATCTTTCATTTGGTAGGTTTCAAAAGCGCCTTTAGCCTTCGGGCCTGCTTGACGCCATACCTTCAGTGTAAATGATATATTTTTATCCATTTTCGTCTAATTCTTTTAAATGTTTAACTTCACCGATTAGCTCTTGTAGTTACGGGTCTGAACCTTGATAGCTTCGTATACCAGCGGTTCTTTGATCAATACAGGAGCCTTTTCATCGTCACCCTGATATTCCCAGCAAGCTACGTAGAAGAAGTTTTCGTCATCACGTTTTGCTTCTCCTTCTTCAGTCTGGTATTCTTCACGGAAGTGACCACCACAACTTTCGT